>Ga0137427_10000973_pt1 | contig 13568 bp, 10 predicted proteins | sample EasRivERMZT700_2_FD_102309 | JGI IMG/M metagenome (GOLD analysis project Ga0137427, IMG submission 102309) | Soil microbial communities from meander-bound floodplain in the East River, Colorado, USA - East River MetaG ERMZT700_2 | ecosystem: Environmental > Terrestrial > Soil > Floodplain ...
GCGAAACTCCAGAAGGCTGATTTCCTTTTCGCGTTCCAGTGGATCACGTATCAGGAAGGAGTAACGCTGCCTCCTGGCATCGATCGGTTTCGTAACAGATCAGAGAGGCGAGCTGCTACTTCTGGCTCTCGCGGGAAGAAACTTCGGAGTGCGCCCGTCCCGGTTACTTAACATTCGTGACGAGGTGTGGGCCTTGGACTTTGATCTCTGTGCTGCTTCGAGGTTGACATTCTTCGACCTTGAGAAAGAAAAACGGCAAGCCGAGATGTTAGGCATGGGCCAAGTCAACAGCATGATGGGTGGGGCCGTCGTTCCTAAAGGATTTGACACAAGCAAAGCAGACCGATGGTAAGCTGACATTAGAAAACCGGGGCAATGTAACCGCCCTGCTTTGTAACGGATGCCAACGACCTTTTGCAACGATTGAAAACGGCGAATTCAAGATACTTTCAAAGCACGGATCGAAGATTGATGAGAACGTTTTAACGGCAGAACATTTGCGGATGATTGCCTTCGAGATGTGGAGGCAAGGCAATCCACCTGAACGATGGTAGTGGCTTCCAGTAGGCCCTAACTCGAAAGAGTTGGGGCTGTTTTAGTTTTAGAGCGTTCGCGGGTGTTCGCGCCCGTTCGGGGCGTTCGGGGTGTTCGGGGCGAACACTAGCGGCAAGAACCAATTTAGATGGCTGATAATCTCGACCTACTCTTTAAGATTCGCGGTGACAGTTCGGGCGCGAAGTCTGCTGCTGCTGATGCTAAAGCTGCGGTTGCGGGGCTCAAGGGCGAGTTCAGCAACCTCGCAAGCACGCTACCAGGGCTCAATGGTGCATTTGCTAATACCACGCTGAACCTTACCCGGTTAGCACAAACCGCACCGGGGGTTAGTTCCGGCTTGGCGGGCATTGCTGGCCCTGCTGGGGCTGCCGTCGTCGGACTGGCTGCGCTTGTGGCGGGAGCGTTCGCGGTAAGTCAGGCGTTTCTTGGACTGGTTGTTAGTACGGTTAAGTGGCAGGACGAACTCGACGACCTGTCCGCGGCAACAGGCGTATCAGTCGAAACTCTTTCCGCACTTCAAGCAATCGCCAAAAGCACAGGCGGGTCAATAGAGCAACTCAGCGCGTCGCTGGTTATTTTCCAGACCAACATGGAAAAGGCTCAAGACCCTGCGTCTGAGATGGCCGCGACGTTTGCGAAGCTTGGGATTGAAACGGATAACACCGAGGAAGCTTTTCGTCAGGCCGTTACCGCACTTGGCAACATGGAAGAAGGCTTCCATCAGACTGCTACTGCGCGGGAGTTATTTGGACGCTCAGGAGTTTCAGTCCTCGCGATTATCAAAGAGACGAACGGGAACCTTGACGAAGCCATCGCAAAGCTCAGTGAGATGGGGCTGGTTCTCAGTAAGGATGCGGCGAAAGGGGCGAGCGAATTTGACAAGCAGATGGGGCTGCTTGAGTTGCAAATCAGGGCGACTACGGCAGCGTTGGTGCAAGACTCAATCCCTCACATTACCGCTGCGCTTAAACAGCTTTCCGATGCGCTCAAAGACAACAAGGATGCGATTACGGCGCTAGGGTTCGCTGTCGGGGTTACGGTGAAGCCCCAACTCGACGCGCTAGTGACTGTTATCAGGGCATTGGAAGGCGCGACTATCATTCTCAACAACGCATGGTTGTTATTGCGCGCCACGTTTGAGAAGGGAATTCAAGGGCGCATTGCTATCATTACGCGCTTCACCGAACTCAGGCAATCAGCGGACACTTTAGGAACTCTGGGGGCCGCCGTGGGCGGTGCTAAGGGTGACTCTATGTTTGGCGGTGTCGCAGTTGGTATCTCTCAACCGACTCGCGGCGGTGGAGGCGGCGGCGGTGGAGGCGGTCGAAGCGCCGGACTTTCCGAAGCCGACAAACTGAACAAAGAAATTCAAGCGGCATGGCTCAGAGACATGGCCGATCAGTCTGCCGAGGCGGTCAAGATTCTGACGGATAGCATGAACGAGATGCAGGCGTCGCTTGATAAAGCAACCGACAGCCTCAAAGACAACGCCGATAGACGGAAAGACCTTGAGGATCGGGTTTCCGAAGCTATCCGCAGGCAACGCAACGCGCTCTCCGAGTTACAGGGATTTGAAAAAAGCCACAGCACAATAATTCAAGAGTACATACAGCAGACAATCAAAGAGGCTGAAGCTACTGGCGGGCTTACCGATGAATTGAAAAAGCAGTTGGAGGTTCTGCGTGAAATCGGCCGGCAGATGGATTTGATTGAGGAAAAGCGAACGAGGTTTGAAGGTGTCGAGGGCGAGGCGGAGGGAAGTTCAACCAAGCCAGTTAAAGACACCCGAAGCGAAATAGACAAGCTCTTTGATCATGTGAACGATAACCTGAGCGGCGCAAAACAGACGGCGGCGATGGCTGGTCTGGAAGCCATGACAGGCGCGTTTCAGGGATTGGGTGAAGCTGTTGGGCAAGCCGCTTATGCGTGGGTCTTATATGGCAATGCTGGCGTAAGTATTCGTCAGGTGACGGCGCAGATTCTTGCGAGCCTTGCACAACAAGCGGCCGTTAAAGCGGTCTTTGAGCTGGCCGAGGGGTTTGCTGCTTTGTTCCTTCATCCGCCCGCAGCCGCAGCTCACTTTCAAGCAGCAGCGATTTACGGAAGCGTGGCGGGTATCGCAGCCGTTGCTGGTCGGGCGATTGCCGGAGATAGTTTCGCCCCGCAAGGCGCAGTTAATTCAGGCGGTGGTGGTGGAAGCCGAAGCGGCGGTGGTGGCGGCGGCAGTCAGAATCCCTCGCCGATCGTTCTCGGCTCACAACGCCAGGTTGTCGAGCATATCGTCACGGTCAAAGCCGAACGCGGATTCGTCACCAGTCATTTAGTGCGTGAGCTTGATAGTAACAACCCGGAACTGAACCGAGTTCTCCGAAGGGAGCGAGGCTAGATGCCAGTAAGCCAATATCCCACACCATATTACGCAGCGCAACCGTCCGAACCTGATGGGCCGGGGCCGGGCGGGACTTCACCATGCGGTTACAAACTCCAGAGACTTCCCGACACTTATCCAGGCCTCGTGGTCAAGGAAATGACGGACGGAGGGGCAACCTACGGCGGGGATACCACGAACCTGATCAAGCGGTGGCGATTCACTTACACTGGACTAAGCGCGGCGCAGGCATTGGTATTAGACACTCATCGGGCCGAAGCCAAAGACACGCTGTTGGGTTTCACCTTCCGCGACCCACGGACAGGGACATCATACTCGGACGTTCACTATGAATCGTTTGAGTATCCAGAGCATGGGGTTTATTTCTCTCAGAGTCGCGTTGTGACGCTGATCAAGAGGCCAGCATAGTGCAAGATTTAACTTCTGCAATGCTGACCGCTCTCGCGCCGCGCACTCCGGCGACTACTACGGCCATCTCTCGGAATCGGACTCTGCTCTGGGAGGTATATTCGACCGATTATTTCCCGGATGAGGACGGAATCTTCAATCCTGATGATGCGATAGCACTGTGGGCTAAGACTCAGGTTGTCTGGCAGGGAAACACTTACCAAAGACGCATCGTCGCTCATTCGCCTATCGCCCAACATCTCAGCGGTGAATTCGATAATGCAACGCTGACGATCGAGAACGCGGATCGGTATCTCTCAAACTTCATCCTGACGAATGACATTGCCGGAATGAGGTTAGTGGCGAGATACATCAACATCGATCTCTCTGCGACCCTTGCGGATTCCGTCGTTCGATTCGTTGGCAGGATTCAAGCGCCCGAAGGTTCAGACATCGATCGAGAACAGGGTGATCTTACCGCGATGGAAGAACTCGCATCACTCGACATTGAGATCCCAAAGAGACGGGTTTCAGCCGACGACCCCGAAGGGCGATCACCGAACGATCCGTTGTTTGAAGGCTTCCTGTTCAACTCACGTCCTTCATCTGTGAAGTTTGTTGAGACACAAACAGGCCGAGGTTTCTTTGGGTTGTTTCCGAAGAAAAAAGAAGTCATCAAGTACAACCAATGGTCAAGCCAAGGCCCGACTGAGGATTCGATCGTTCCGCTAATCTTTGGGCGCGTTCAGATGGAAGGCTTACCCGTCTTTTGGGTGGACATCGGATTCTTCGTCATTGGGATCTGGGTGTTCTCCGGTCACAAAGTCACGTCAATCACCAACTTTCGGTTGCCTGATTCCACCTATATCTTTTATGGGCCTTGGGCAACTGAACTACAGCAGCAGGAGCATGTGCATTTGGGCGATCCTGGCGGGACGGGAACCAACGCGACTCCTGATGATATTGAGAACAACTATCCTCAGAACACAGCTTTGTTATCACGCACGGGCTATGTGGGATTTGCTGTCGGTGGCCCTGAATCCGAGTCTCAGCCATTCGCTAATCCGCAGGCTGATGATGTTCCGACATTGGTGGGAATCGTCCGTGGTGAGGTTGATCTTCCTGACATTGCCGGGGATTTTACAACAGTGGGCTTCTCTGATTCGCCTGTTTATATCGCAAGGTTTGTTCTGACTTCGGAGGATTGCTTCGGCCTCGATTCAAGGTTGGTTTATGACGGGGAACTTCCTGACGTTCACGCAGAGCGCGCGCGTCCGATTGTAGACAAGTCGAATGGGGAGTTGTTGTTTCTGCCGGCGCATGATGCGGATGCCTTAATCGCGGGAGAGTTTGACAGGTTCGGATCTTCGGGCGTGTTCTCGCCTGCGTACTTCAAGGCAATAGCCAGCGCGGGTGATGATCCGCTAATCACTTCTCGCACAGATGCATTCGCTGCTGCCTTCGGGCCAGAGGAAGCGATAGGAGGTGGCGACCAGGAACTACTCAGCGGAGTCCCGATCACTGGTGAGACAGTAGCCAATGGAGTTTGGAATTATTACTACATCAACATTCCTCTTGGGGTGACACAGTTAGTGGTCACGGCTACCGGATCGGGTGACGCGGCGATGTACTCTCGAGCGTTAGACAAACCCACAGAGTTAATCTTTTCGGGATTCGCATACACCGCCAGTCCGGTAATCCTAACGCATACGAATCCTCCTGCTGGCCTGGGGTGGATTGGCATATTAGGCAAGCCAGGCGGGGCATCCTACGACATCGAAGCGGTAATGACTGGCGGGACGCCAAGCGGTGCGGGGTCTGAACTTCCCAATCAAGTGCGCAAGGCATACACGTTCAACGCTCCACTCACGGATACCGTCAATGCTTCCGACTTCCTGAATGATGTCGTCCTCCAAACTGGAAGGCTTTACAAGCTCACAGATTCAGCGGGAAGGATACGCATCCGAGCTAAGAAGGCGTCCGACAGTGCTTACCTGATTGCTGACGCTGATGGAGGGACCGCAGCCACAGGAACGGTCACGATAGACACCCTGCCGGCTGATGGTGACACAGTAACGTTCAACGGAATCAATTTCATTTTCAGAACGAATCCAAGCCTCGGAAGCGAGATCCGCATTGGAACAACTGTCAGTCTGCAAGTCGAAATCATCATTGCGGCAATCGACGCTTCTGACGATGGGCTGGTGGCGGACGCCACGTATGTAAACAGTGGCTCAGGGGTTTTGACGGTTACGCACGAAGCCGGAGCGGCGGGGAATGCTTACACGCTGGCGAAGTCCAGCTCACACATTACATTGTCTGGAGCAACCCTTTCAGGCGGTGTAGACGGCGACAGTTCGATTCAGATAGCCAACGTTGAGCCGTGGCGGGCTTCTGACAGGGGATACGTCCTAATCTCGGTTGGTCTAGTCACTTCTGAGACGAGGGCCATTACAGGGGCAGAATACGACGAAACCGTAGGGGATACGATTACCCTGACCGTCAACGATGCCTCCCTGACTCCGAGTGGCGGGACGCTGGCCGGTGGTTCGGCTTCTGTGCCATCAACCGGGACGGTGACAGTTAGCACTTTAGCAGCGGCTGGAACAGAGTTGATTGTCACGGTCTGGGACATTCCGATCAGTTACACGGTGTCCGCTGATGACGATGTTAATTCGATTGCTGGAATCCTGGCAGCGTCGATCAACGCCGATCCTAATCTCAGACAGTATGTCCGAGCAGAGTGGAACGAGGCCGCTCTCGTAACGATTTCATCGACTGTGGGCATCCTGAGCTTTGCCGATCCTTTGCTTCAAGATCACATTGCTCAACTGGATTCGCCTATTGTCGAACCTACTGCAAGCGCGGTAGGAAGCGGGACGCTGACTCCTGGCGATTATTACCTTGCTTATTCACTGGTCGACGGGTCAGGGAATGAGACTCTAATCAGTCCAATCAAGAAGGTCACGATTGCCACAGGTGAAAAGGTTTCCGTCTCGAGCCTGCTTCCTTTGCCTACCGGGGCGGCAGAGGTCAACTGGTACTTCTCGCCTGCGGTCAATGACGATCACGTTCAATTCTTTGACACCGCTCCTGGCGGGGCGTTCACCATCGACACGGTTGCGGATCACGATGCGGATTATCCCATCGGACTGAACACGACCGGTGGCGAAACAATCCGCGTGATGGAAGTGTTCAACGAAAAGAACATCCGAAAGAACACTTTCAAATGGTGTCCGAGCAGATCACAAATCAACCAAGTCGCGGGAACGTTTGTTAATGCCGCGGACGGATTCAAACGAACTCCGATCACAGTTAATGATCGTGCGCACCAAAGGGCCATCCGAAAGGTAAACAAGAAGGACATCAACCTGTCGGGAGTGGACAACTTCTCTCAGGCGTCAAGATTATGTCATGCGACTTTAGCCGAAGAACGTGATGCAGGAACAAGATGGAAATGGACTACTGACGATGCGGGAATTCCTTTGGAGCCGGGCGACGTGGTTTGTGTGAATGGAAACTATGTCGATCTCTCGGGAGTGGTTCAGCAGGAGTTCGTCAATCAACCTGTCGTCATTGAAACCACGGAATTAGGTGAGGACTTCGATGTCTCATTCGTGGGCATGGTCTATTCGTCTGCTTTGCTGGAAGGGCAGACGGGACGTAGACCGATCATCATTTCATCGACTCTCAAGTACCTGAGTGGGCCTCCTTTGGTTGCTACTAATCTCGTTCTCGCGATCAACAACAACACGCTGACCGGATTCATCGGAGACTTCGAGTTTGGAACATGGGCAGGAAGCCAATCAGCGTTAATCTATCTCGCAGGGCCATCGGATACCGAACCTGATGAGGATGATTATCAGTTGCTCGATAAGGTGACGCCTGATGCGGATAATCTCGGCCACTTTGAATTACTTGCGCCAACTTCAGACAAGTATTGGATCAAGGTAGTTACTCAATCGCAGTTCGGTAAGAGCGCAACGACAGGGCATCCGGTTGAGTTGATCGACTTGCGACCCGCTGCACCGATTAGCCTGACGGGATTGTTTAACGAAGTGACCGACGATTGCTTAATTGAATGGCTGAACAATGAACCGCGCACGCCGTTAGGCTTAGAGGTTTATCAGTTGCAAATTGCCGTGCCGGGTGACGGTGATTTCTCGACAGTTCGGGACATTGGCGACATCGATCCGAATGACTGGAATCAGTATGTGGTCTGGGATCTTGCGGGGGCGGTCGCGGTAAACATGACCGTCACGGGATTGGAAAACGGCGGTCTGGATTTTGCCGATACGGACACTACGGCCCAAGCTGCCAGCGTCACCGCCAAACAGGTATTTTTGGTTGGTCGAGGCGCGATGGTTGAGTTTGAAATTCCCAATGACCGTCGATTACTTTCGGGCCTGTTCCTTTCGTCGGGAAGTGACGAGATCGGCGTGGGCCGCTTCACTGAAAACCCTCCAGGGACAACTGCCGGCGGGTACGCCATTTTCGTGCAGGATGGTATCGAGACTATTGCTATTTATACGGCCGTGCCGGGGGATCGATTCTCGATAGTTATTAGACCTGATGGACAAGGACAAGTTTTCCTTAATCGTTTGGACTCTCCAAGCAATCCGGTGTTCGTTTCCACCGTGCCATTTGATAAGAGCGCGGAAGTTTCAATCATAGCCAACAACCAAGGAAGCGACGGTTCACTTGAAGATCCGTCAGCAGGGGTTCGCAACGTCACGCTTTCCCGCTTCACCCCTGAATGGCTGTACCTCGCAGCCGCGCAACTTGAAGATAATTCAGACGTGTTACCTGAAACGATTAACGCGAGAGTTCGCCAACTTGGATTCATCGAAGGCGGGACTCCTTCTGACTGGACGACCGCGACGTTCACAAGATGAGCTATCCAGATTTCACAGTACCGCTAAACCAAATCAAGCTGCCGCTGTCGCAGATTGGCGGAGCGTTCCTACCCTCCGGCCCTGAAGGCGCTGATAATTTCTTCGTTTTTGAAGGCGACTCCATAACCTTTGGCCTAAACCTAACCTCAGGGCAGACATGGCCCGAACAAGCCATGCTCGGATCGTGGTTTGCCGGACGAGGTACACGAGTCAACGTTGCTGTCTCAGGTAGTGGGATGATCGTTGATGCGCCTTCCGGTCCGCTGAACATTCCCGGCAGATATACCGCGAACGTCTATCCCTACAGACCGGGCGGGGCTTCCAATCCTGACGGCTTGCCTGCTTATCTATTCCTTCTCGTTGGCATCAACGACATAAACGACGGGCACAGCGCGTCTACGATCATGACGGCGCTCGAGGCTTACTGGTCGCAGGCTCAAGATGATGGTTTCACGGTGATCGCTTGCACGGTGATGCCGAACGAAGCCAACGCCCCGGCGCTTCAACTGACTCGCCAACGGTTGAATGAGTTGATCTCGGAGTCAATCACTCCTGACGGGAAAATCGATTTCGCCAAAAGACTACCAGATGCATCGGGATCTATCTTCACGGCTAATGTTTCGGATGTGCTTACGATCACAGGTCATAACCTGATGGATGGGATGGACGTGATCCCGACCAGCTCAGGAACATTACCCGCGCCCCTGGTATCCGGCACGATCTATTTCGTGCGAGACGTTACGACTAACACCTTCAAACTGGCGGCGACTGCAGGCGGCGCAGCAATCGACATCACGACCACGGGAACAGGCGTTCACACTCTCAATCGACTTTTCGGAGACGGGCTCCATCCTGCTCGACCGGGCGCGGCGATCATGGGCGAGTACGCCAATGAAGCAATGACCCGTCAGCTTGTCACCGAGGACACGGCAGCACAGTTAAGACAAAAGACAATCGACAGTCTGCGGAAAATAGGGATTGGTGCGGACTCGATTGCGAACGTCCAGCTTTACATCAAGACCGTAGCCGGTGACGTTGCTGTTAGGATGGATTCTGTCACCTCGGGCGATCAAGTCTATTCTCAATACTTCAACGGAACCACTATTCACATTCAAGGAGTCGAGAACAACGTCCCGACAGTGACGTTTGGCGACTCGCTGGCTAACGCTGCGTTCATGGCTACCCTGACAGCCAGTCCCCTCCAGTTGGCGACTAACAACGCTGCGAGGCTTACGATTCTTTCCGGTGGCGATGTTGGCATAGGAACGACTGCGCCCACTTGCAGATTGCATGTGGTTGACAGTCTCGATGGAATGAGATTGGTAGCCGCGAACGCAGTTGATGCCGCGTGGTTACAGTTTCAAAACGGAACCGCAGTTGGCGCGGTAGGGGTTGAAGGTTCAACGCCAGGGACGGCAATGTCGGGCTCTCTGGCTTACGCTACATTCCTGACCTCGAACGCGGCTAGTCGGTCACTTCAACTGGGAACCGCAGGAGTCGCGAGACTGAGCATTGATTCGGCTGGCGCGTCTGTGTTCACGGGCACTGTGACTGTTCCTGATGATGCGTATGACGCAACAACATGGAATGGGAACCTGACAGTCCCAACAAAGAACGCGGTCAGAGATAAGATCGAATCCATATCATTATCAGGCTTCGCAACCGTCGCGCTAGACAACCTTTCAGGAGTCGCGATCAACGCTGCCTTGGTTCTGGGAACCTCTGACGCCTTCGCGCTCGGTTCCGCAACAAAGATGTGGTCTGACCTGTTTCTGGCGAGCGGGGCGATCATCAACTTCAACAATGGCGACGTGCTGATTACCCACTCCGCGAACAAGCTAGAATTCGCAGGCGCAACTACGGGATACGTGTTTGATGCGAATGTCGGGATCGGTATCGGATCAGCCACGCCGGGACATAAACTCAACATTTATAGCAACGTTGGGAACTATTTCCCGATTTCGCTAACATCGGGCGACATAAGCCTTGGCAATTATACCGGGATCATTTTTGGCTATGCTGACTCGTCTTATCAAAAAGGTGCGGTTATTTTTGAAGTCATCGAATCATCGGGCAACGGTCGCGGCCGCTTTCACCTTGCTCTGAACAATGCTGCGAGTTCTGCCAGTGCCGCAATCGCTGATAGCCGATTCAACGTTGACTACCTGGGGAATGTAAGAATTGGGGGTACTGCAAATCGAGGAACTACTGTTGGCACGAACCATCTGAGCATCTTTGACGGCACGAATCCCGCAGGGACTTTGACAAATGGAATCTCGATCTATTCAAACGCAGGCGAAGGCTACATGATGGACGCTGCCGGAAATGCTACGCTCCAAACGCCGCACGACCGAGAGACGAACGGGTGGATCTTCTACTCGAAGAACACAAGGACGGGCAAGGTTCTCAGAGTCGAAATGGAGCGACTGATGAAAGCACTTGTTGCAGAGTTTGGGAATAAGATTGGCGATGATTTCATCCAAGAATATACGGAGCAGGAGAACTAAAAATGCAAACAAACAATACGGGCATTGGGTGTACGACTCCGAGCGCGAAGCTCGATCTTAATATTTCTGGCCGTGAAGTCGTAAGAGTTCATGCGGACGGCACGATTCAAATATCCGACACGGCAACCCGCGAAGAATTGTGCATTGCCATTCAGCAGTTGGTGGGCCTGATTAATTTCACGTCGAACAGGGAATGCCGGATGACTATTCACGCAAATGGAAATGTTGGAATAGGAACAGGCGTGACGCTTACCCAACGGAACCTCGCTCTACTCGAAAGGCGATAGGAATGACAAAGAAACCCTCAAAGCAACCTGAAATCGTAATCACCCTCGGTCGATTATTGAATGCCGTCGCAACTGTCGATCCTACTGTGCCGGCGCCGTTCTCGATCCTTAGAAAGCAACCCGTTCCAGTCGCTACCGGATTGAAGCTCATTGAGATGGGAAAGATTCTGCAAGGGCACGGCGAGAACTACAACCAAGCAGTCGCGGACCTTCGAGAGCGTCACAATGTCAACGGGAAACCCAACGAAGCATTCAGCAAAGACCTTGTGGAACTGTTGAATCAGGAAATCAAGTTGCCATTTGAACGATTGCCTAAAGCACTCATTTCCGAAGCCAGGATGAGTACAGACGATCTTCAATCACTCCTCTGGCTCTTTGAGTGATTCCTTCTCATCCCGAAGGGCTGGAGGGGCGGGAAGTGGTCGCCAATGTGACGGGACTTCGCCTAGCGCCGTGCCTGACGAACTCCAGATAATGAAATCGTCGCTGTTTGCGCGTCGGAATACTTGATAGGTATTCTGTCGGTCGGGACACCAAACCAGAAACGACTTTCCATCCTTCGGCGCTTCGGCAATCGGCCTCCACTCATCCCGAAGGGTGGCCTGTGGCGGTTCTCCTGAGAGAGAAGGAGAGGCGGCGAGAGCAGAAGCGATGCGGTCTACTAAAAGTTTCCAGCCACCAAATTGAGGATTAAGCCATTGACCCAATCCGCTATCTTCCTGCCACTGATTAAATAACTCCCGCGCCATTTCTGCCGCTACTCGCTCGCTTCCTTGTGCCGCAGTGCGGGTGTATTGAAAATATCGCTGAGCGTCCTTGTGTTCGTTACAGTGGGGGCAATCACTGTTGCCAAAACTCAGCACGCCACAACACGAACACCTAAAGACCGTGACCCGCTCAGGTACGTCCGGCTCGCACGTTGTCGGCACTTCCATTGATTCCTCTGAGTCAGTCATGGGCGGAGCGTGGACTTCTGCCTGTCGTGGTTGACCGCAATCGATCTCCGTTCGTGCCGACTGCTTCAAAGCGTTGAACCTTTCGCGCTTAACCCAAAGTTGCGGAGTAGCCTCTGCGCTTACTACTTGGTCTGGCTGTTCATCCTTCATTGGAAGTCTCCCCTCCGTTGCGTATGGCGGTAGCGGCTTGTTCGAGGGCTTCACACCACGCGCACGGTTCGCAAGTACAGCCATGTTCCTCTGTAAAAGTCACCAGCCCCTCACACTTCACCGCATCCTTCTCTCGTTGCTCCCGTGCTACGGCAAGGAGAGCGGCAGCAATGGATTGAAAGCACACTTTCAGTTGCCCCATATTGTGCTGCCCAAACGACACCTTGCAGATGGCGCAAGGGAAGTGCAGCTCTTGATTTATCCGTTCGAGAGTGCCCACCCACTCCGGTTGTTCGTCATCTATTGTCTCTGCCATTGCTACTCCTAAACTTTCACCAAGTGAAGCGTGTCTAAAACATAATCCTCAGTCCAAGGACGCGGCTCTTTGAACCGCAACGGACTGCTGTCAAATCGACTCGCTCGACCCACAGACACTGGAGGCCACGTACCACGGCGTCCGTAACCCGCGTTTCGGTATCCATTCACAGCAACCCACTTGGCTTTGGCAACGGTTGTCGCAAACACTATGCAAGTCATCGAATCAACTTCCACGAACCACGCGACTTTCTCTGTCTCTGCCATTGTGGTTACTCCTTATTTCACCTGAGTACAGGGCTACCAAGTTACCTTCCCGCGTTTCAGGCATTCGTCGAGATAGGCAACCGCAACCTTTGCGCGAGCGCGAGGACTGCTAACGCGGTCGTAACGCTTCCCGAACGGCGCGGGCCATGAATATTCAGGGTAGCCTTCAAACATTGAGTCCGCATCGTCAGGGGTGCGCCCTATGAGCTTTGCGGCACGTTTGGCTATGTTGGTTCCGCTGGCGGTGTCAGAAGGTCGGAATCTTCGCATTAACGCTTGCAAACTCTTAACACCCATCTCCACCGTAGGCGCGGACATGATGATGATTTCGCCCGCTAGACACGCCTTCGTGCCGCAAGGCGACTTATCACTCGGCTTGCAGAAGTGACCCTGATCGTAACTCTCCGGTATCTCTGCGATTCGATTTCTGACCTTGCGAAGTAATCTCTTGTTTAGTTTCATTTTCTCTCTCCTTGAGTACAGGGCTGAATGGCTGCCATTTCCTCTTGAAGCATTTCTGCCAATCGGGTCAGCACGTAAATGCTTTGTGCGAGTTCGTGTTGAGCGTAGGTGCTCTCGTTAAGGTCGTCGCTGACTTTATATTCATCGTTCTCTCACGTCTCGCGCTCATTTCTTCTCCTCAATCTTGCAGGGCTGAATGGCTTTAAGGGCCGCTTCGTAGCTTTCACTCGACAACCAGCCGGCCTCTGTCGCCTCAAGCGGGTGGGCATGAACCCATTGATGGCAAGGAATCTCGCAGAGCGTGATGCCATTCGAGAGTTCCGTATTTCAAATCCACGCGCCGGCCGCGCGGAGCGATGTGGTGAGCAACGACCATTGCAGCTTCCCGCCACCCGCAC
>Ga0137427_10000974_pt1 | contig 13555 bp, 11 predicted proteins | sample EasRivERMZT700_2_FD_102309 | JGI IMG/M metagenome (GOLD analysis project Ga0137427, IMG submission 102309) | Soil microbial communities from meander-bound floodplain in the East River, Colorado, USA - East River MetaG ERMZT700_2 | ecosystem: Environmental > Terrestrial > Soil > Floodplain ...
GGCAAAGTGTTCGTCGCGGTGGATGCGGATGTCGATCCCGATTCCACCGACGCCTTGTTGTGGGCGCTGTCCTATTCGATGCAGCCCCATCGCGACGTCGAGATCATTCGCGGCAAGGTTCCGAGGCTCGATCCTTCGGTATCGGCGGAAGAAGGGGCCTATCCGGACGGAAAGGGCGCATCGGCGCTGCTGATCAATGCCTGCCGCGAGCATCCCTATCTGCCGGTATCGCTGCCGCGCCGTGATTTTATGGACAAGGCGCTGGAACGCTGGAAGGCGCTTGGACTGCCCGAGCTCGATCTGAAGGCGCCGTGGCACGGCTACCCGTTGTCGCAATGGACCGAGGAGAATCGGGAAGAAGCGGATCTGGCGGTCAGCGGGCGCTATTTCGAGACGGGTGCCAAGCTTTCCAAGCGGCGCGAAGAACCGTGAGTGCCCATGGCGCAGCGTGACATTGAGGCCGGAGCAACGGCAGCGGGCTCGGCACCGTGGTATTCCGGGCTGACGCGCAAGCATTGGCGCGTGCTGTGGGGCAGCTATCTCGGCTGGATCTTCGACGGATACGAAGCGTTCGCGCTGATCCTGGCGCTGCCGCCGGCACTCAACTCGCTGCTGACGCCGGAACAGGTGGCGTCGTCGGGCGCGATCTATGCGGGACTCGCGATCGGCATCACGCTGCTCGGCTGGGGCATCGGGGGTCTCGCAGGGGGCGTGCTCGCCGATTATTTCGGCCGCAAGCGCACCATGGTGATCGCGGTCTTCTTCTATGCGCTCCTAACGGGGATCACCGCCTTCAGCACCAGCCTCACCATGCTGATCGCGATGCGCTTCCTGACCGGGCTTGCGATCGGGGCGGAATGGAGCACCGGCATCGCGCTGGTCGCCGAATCCTGGCCCGACAAGGCGCGCCCGAAGGGATTGGGTCTCCTGCAATCCGCGTTCGGCGCAGGCGCGGTAATGGCGGCCGTGATCTGGTTCTTCCTCAACATGTATCAGCCGCTCGGCGATGAGACGTGGCGGCTGTTGTTCGTCATCGGTGCGCTTCCGGGCCTGTGCGTGTTCTACCTGATGCGCGCGCTCGAGGAATCCGAGCGCTGGCTGACAGCCGTGCGCGAGAAGCGCTGGGAAGTCATCGAAGGGCAGCCGGCGAGCGCAAGCGCGAATTCCGGAAAGCGGCCGTTCACCATGACTTCGCTGTTCCGCTCGCCGGAAGCGCGACGGCGGTTGTGGCTCACGTTCCTGATGTCGCTCGCGACGACCACAGGCTGGTGGGCGGTGTCGACATGGTCGCCGGTCTATGCCGAGCAATTGGCGGCGGCGCAGGGCGAGCCGCCGGGCGTGTGGGGCGCGCGCGTCGCGCTCGTCTATACGCTGGGCGGATGGATCGCCTACATGTCGTCGGGCTTCGTCGCCGATTGGCTGGGGCGGCGGACATATCTGCTGCTGCTGTTTGCCGCTTCGCTGGTCATCACCTGGGCGACGTATCTGTGGACCGGCGACCTGTGGACGTTCTCCGTCCTCGCCTTCCTGAACGGGGTGATCACGCTCGGCTTCGGCTTCTCGTGGATGGCGATCTATCCGGTCGAGCTGTTCACGTCATCGGTGCGCTCGACGGCGGCGAGCGTCGTGTTCAACGGCGCGCGGCTGATCGCCTGGGTGTTTCCGATCATCGCCGGCACGCTGGTGGCGAATTTCGGCGGCATCACCAATGCCGCGCTGATCATCAGCTCGATCTATGTCGTCGGGCTCTTCGTGCCGTGGTTCCTGCCGGAGACGGTGGGCAAGCCGCTGCCGCAGTAAGGGCTATTCCGCTGGCCGCGGCTTAGGCACAGGAGGGACGACCGGACGCCGACGGCCGCGTAGAGCTTTTCCGTATCCAGCGCCTTGTCCCATTTGGCGACCACGATCGCGGACACGGCGATGCCGACGACATTGACGAAGGTGAGTGCCTCGGCCAACAGACGGTGAATGCCGAGCACGAGGGCGACGCTCGCGACCGGCACGCTTCCCGCGGAGCCAAGCGTCGCAGCCAAGGCCACAAGCGCGGCGCCGGCGATTCCAGCCGCGCCCTTCGAGGTCAGCAGCATGACCGCGAGCAAGCCGAGCTGCGCGGACAGGTCGAGCGGCGTGTTGGTCGCCTGGGCGAGGAACACGACGACGGTCGCCAGATAGAGGCAGGTGCCGTCGAGATTGAACGAATAGCCCGTCGGCACGACGAGGCCGACGACCGATTCCTCGCAGCCGAGCGCCTCCAGCTTCTGCACCAGGCGCGGGAGCACCGTTTCTGACGACGTCGTTGCGGCGACGATCAGGATCTCTTCCCGGATGTAATAGAGCAACCGGAAGAGGCTCACGCCGCAGGCCCGCGCGACCGCGCCGAGCACGATGAACACGAACAGCAGGCAGACGACGTAGAATTCGAGCAGCAGCGCGCCGAGGGAGGCCAGCGAACCCGCGCCGAAGCGGCCAACGGTGAAGGCGATGGCGCCGAAGGCGCCGATGGGCGCGGCCCACATGATGAAACCGACAATGCGGAAGATGATCCCCGACAGGCGCTCGATGACATCGAGGACCGGCTTGCCGCGATCGCCCACCATCACGAGGCCGAACGCGAACAGCACGGAAATGAACAGTATCTGGAGGACGTTCCCATCGACGAAGGCGGAAAAGAAGGTGGTCGGGATGATGTTCAGCAGGAAGTCGGCGATGCTCTCGTTTTGCGCGGCCTCGGCGTAGTTGCGGACCGCGCTTGCGTCGAGGGCGGCAAGATCGACGTTCATGCCGGCGCCGGGCTGCCACAGATTGACCGCGACCAGCGCGAAGACGAGTGCGATGAGGGTGATGATCTCGAAATAGATCAGCGCCTTGATCGCGACGCGCCCCACGCGCTTCATGTCGTTCATCGCGGCGACGCCGTGAACCACGGTGCAGAAGATCACCGGGGCGATGATCATGCGCACGAGGCGGATGAAGGCCTCGCCCAACGGGGCCATCTGCGCGCCGAGATCGGGCTGCGCATAGCCCACGAGCGCGCCTACGATCATGGCGGCGAGCACCTGGAACCAGAGTTGCCGGATGAGCTGCATCGCTAGCGGTTCGCGCCCGGCGTCCACAGGACGTCGGCCGTGCCGCGCGCGTTCAGATGACGGCCCAATACGAACAGCAGGTCGGACAGCCGGTTGACGTATTTCAGCGCTTCCTCGTTGACGGGTTCGTTCGACGCCAGCTCGACCATGTCGCACTCCGCGCGCCGCACGATGGTGCGCGCGAGATGGACGTGCGCCGACGCCGCCGAGCCGCCCGGCAGGATGAAGCTCGTCAGCGGATCCAGCGAATCGTTGAAGCGGTCGATCTGCCGCTCCAGGGTCTCGACCTGCTTTGCGCTCATGCGCAGCCGCGACCTCGCCGTTTCGCCGCGCTCGGGCACGCAGAGATCGGCTCCGAGATCGAACAGGTCGTTCTGCGCCAGCGTAAGGACATTCCGCACCTCGGGATCGTCGATATGCAGGAGCGCCATGCCAATGGCCGCATTGGCTTCCTCGAAACCGCCGATGGCGCGCACACGGATGTGATATTTGGGCACCCTCGTGCCGTCGCCGAGCGAGGTTTCGCCGCGATCCCCGCCTTTGGTGTAGATGCGGTCGAGCCTCATGGCACACCTGTGGAATCGACGCTTCCGCCGCAACATAGTGGACAAAACGGCCTGCAGCGACCCCGCCGCCCCGGTTCGTTGTCACCTCGCGCGGGCGGGGCTAAGATTGGCGAAGCCCGATGTCACAAGGCGTGCCAACAAGGCGGCGGATTTCACCCCGGAGGAGGAACTATGAATACGGCTTTACGCGTGACGACATTCGCGGCCGGTTGCCTGACGGCGGCTGCGCTGGGATTGAATCTGGAGGCCGGGAGCCCGGCCGCCGCCCAAACCGGGGCCGAGCCGGTGAGCAAGACCTGCCGGGTCGGACCGCGCAGCCGGGAAGTGCCGATCCAGAAGACCGAACCCTTCAAGATGTTCGACAACCTCTATCACGTCGGCCCGTGCTACGTGGCGGTGTACCTGCTGACGACGCCTGAGGGCCATGTCCTGTTCGATACGACCCAGGAGCCGTTCATCGACGACACCATCGCCAACATCCAGAAGGTCGGCGTCAATCTTAGGGACATCAAATACATCGTGCTGGCCCACGGCCATCTCGACCATGTCGGCGGCGCGGCGCGCTTCCAGGAAGTCACCGGCGCGCGCCTGATGGCGGTGGCCGAGGACTGGACGATGATCGAAGCGCTCCAGGGAAAGACGGGCAACCGCGATCCGCGTCCCAATCGCATGCCGGCGAAGCGCGACATGGTGATGAAGGACGGCGACACGCTGAAGATCGGCGACCAGGAGATACGCTTCGTCCAGACACCCGGCCATACGCCCGGCGTGCTGTCCGCCTACAACATCACGCTTCGTGACGGCAGCAATAGCTACAAGGCTTTCTGGGGTGGCGGCGGCGGCGGCGGTGAAGACCTCAAGGGCGCCGAGCAAGGCGTGATCAACACCAAGAAGATCGCGGACATTCCGGGCATCCAGGTCAATTTGCTGACGCATAGCTGGGTGGAGCCGAACGGGTATCCGGGTGGCGGCATCCATGAGCGGGCCGTGTTGCTCAAGACCCGCAAGGCAGGCGATCCCAATCCCTTCGTGGACCCGGCGACATGGAACGCGCGCGCCAAGCGGACGTACGAAAACGAGACCAAGCGGCTGGCCGAGGAGAAGGCCAAAGCCGGCGCGAAATAAGGCTTTCGTAGATCGCTTTCAGTCGGGCGGGGGGCAACCTCCGCCCGATTTGCTTTCGGCCCCCCACCACCCTCGACTCCCCGCCCGCGCGCCTTTATGGTATCGATATCGACATTTGATAACGATACCCGATAATGATCGACCGAGAGTTTCAACGGGGCTTCGTCAAGCTCTACGCCTTGTGGCGGGCCTCGAAGGGGGAGGCCTATGGCGTTCAGATCATCGAGGAGATGCGCGAGCTGGGCTTCAAGGTGAGCCCGGGCACGCTCTATCCCGTGCTGCATGCGCTGCTCGAGGAGAAGGACGTGACCCTCACCGATCGCATCGTGAACGGCAAGGTCCGCAAGTGCTACCGCGCCACCGCCAAGGGGCGGAAGGAAGCGGAGGAAGTCGTGGAGCGGTTGTCGCGATTGCTGCGGAAGTTCCGATGACGAGGAGACCGCATTGAAGGCGAGCAGCCTGATCGGCGTGTCCATCGGGATCGTCGCGCTCGGCGTCGCGGCCGGAGCGTTCTGGTGGAACCCGCAAAGTCCTGATGCCGCGAACGCCGGCGCGCCCGCGACGGCCGAGGCGGTCATGCGCGATTTTTCGACGGCGGTCACGGCAATCGGCGCGGTCAAGCCGCAGATCGGCGCTGAGGTGCGCGTCGGGGCGCGCATCTCGGGCAAGCTGATGCGCCTCCCCGCCAATATCGGCGATCGGGTGGAGCGCGGCCAGGTCATCGCCGAGCTGGAAAGCGCCGACCTGGCGGCGACGGTTTCCCGCCACGAAGCGGCGGTGGCCGTGGCGCGCGAAAAAATCACCGACGCCGAAGCACGCCAGAAGCTGTCGGAGGCCACCTACCAGCGCCAGTTGAGCCTGCTGAAGATCAGCGGCACGAGCCAGCAACTGGTCGACGAGGCGCTGAGGGAAAGCCAGAGTGCGGTGACGGGAATCCAGATCGCCATTCGGGAGCGCGAGCTCGCGGAGGCCCAACTGCGCGAGGCGCGAGTCAACCTCTCCTATGCCACGATCACCGCCCCGATCTCCGGCGTCATCGGCTCGGTGACGACGCAGGAGGGCGAGACGGTGGCCGCGGGCCTGAACGCGCCGACCTTCGTCGTGATCGTCGATCTGGACCGGCTACAGGTGAACGCCTTCGTCGATGAGGTGGATATCGGCAAGGTCGCCATTGGCCAGCGCGTCACGTTCAACGTTGATGCGTTTCCGGCCCAGGATTTCACCGGGAGCGTCGCCGCGATCTATCCGAGCGCCACCATCCAGGACAACGTCGTCAAATACGTGGTCGCCATCGGCATCGACGATGAAGACTGCGGCCTGCTGCGGCCCGAGATGACGGCGATCGTGCGCATCCAGCTCGAGACACGCAACGTGCTGGCGATCCCGGCGCGCGCGATCCGGCAGGATGCAGGCCGGACGGTGGTCCATGTCGTGAACGGCGAGGCGATCGAGATCCGTCCGATCCGCATCGGCTGGCGCGACGGCCCGTGGGCCGAAATCGCCGATGGCCTGAGCGAAGGCGAGCGCATTCTGTTGAACGCAACCGTCATCAATGGGGAGCAAGCCAAATGAGCCGATCGCAGCGTATTGCCGGTGACGTTCTGACCTCTCTGCTTTCAAACAAGCAGCGCACGTTCCTGATGATGCTCGGCGTCGCTGCGGGTGTCGCCGTGCTCACTGCGGTGATCGCCATCGGCCAAGGCACGCGCGAACGCGTCATGGAGCTCGTCCAGGTGCACAATCTCGACATGATCATGGTGCGCGCCGGCGGCGAGGTCCAGGTCTTCGCGCCCCAGGCCGATCGCGGTCTCGCCGCGCTGGTCGAGCCTGACGCCCGGGCGATAGAAGAGGCGATCCCCGATATCGGCAAGGTCAGCGTGGTGCAGGCCCAGCGCGGCATCAACCTCGTCTATGGAGACCGCTCGGCGATCACGCGCGTGTTTGGCGTCGATCCCGGCTGGGCGGAGATCCGCTACCGGCCGCTCGCGCAAGGCGAGTTCCTTACCGAAGCGGATTGGGCCTCGATGTCGCGGGTCGCGATCCTGGGCGACAAGGTGGCGAAGACACTGTTCCCCGACGGCGATGCGGTCGACAAGGTCATTCGCGTCGAGAACGATCCGTACACGGTGAAAGGGGTGTTCGAGGAGATCGGCCAGGCTGCGAACGGCGAGGAGGACCAGGACGACCGCCTGGTGATCCCGTTCACCACCTCGGCGCGGCGGCTGCTGAACCGGCCCTATGTCGAGCAGATTGTCGTCAACGTGCCCGACCTCGAGCGGATTCCGCAAGTTGCCGAGCTGATCCGCGGCTTGCTGCGGGTGAGACACGCGATCAACGCGGGTGAGGGCGATGATTTCTTCGTGCGCGAACCCGACGACGTGGTCGATGCCGCGATGCAGACCCCGGCGACGCTGTTCGCGCTGATGGCCGCCGTGTCCGTGGTGGCGCTGATCGCGGGCGGTCTCGTGATCATGAATTTGATGCTCATCTCCATCGCGCAGCGTTCGCGCGAGATCGGGCTGAGGCGCGCGATCGGCGCGCGGGCCTCGGACATCTCGCGCCAGTTCCTTCTGGAATCGCTGTTCGTCGCGCTTGCGGGAGGCGTGGTGGGCGTGGCTGTCGGGCTGGGCGCTGCCATGGGCCTCGATGAAGCGGGGCTCGTCGTGAGCCGCATCACCTGGCTGCCGATCGCCATCGGTTTCCTCGCCTGCATGGGCGTCGGCATCGCCTTCGGCGTGCAGCCGGCGCGCAAGGCGGCCCATATCGACCCGGCAACGACGCTGCGCGGCCGCGCCGCGTAGGGGGACGGACCATGATCGAGGCGCTCAATCTCACCAAGAGCTACCGCCGCGGCACGATGATGACCGACGTGCTCAAGGGTGTGTCCTTCCGCGTGCGCAAGGGCGAGTTCGTGGCCATCATGGGACCCTCGGGATCGGGCAAGTCTACCTTGCTCAATGTGCTCGGACTGCTCGATCAACCCGACAGCGGCAGCTACCTCATAGACGGGATCGACTATGCCCGCACCGACGACGAGACCCGGTCGGCGGCGCGAAGCCGGATGATCGGATTCGTGTTCCAGCAATTCCACCTGCTCGATCGCGCCTCGGCGCTGCGCAACGTCACGCTGCCGCTCCTTTATTCCGAGACGAGTCGCGACGGCACGGCGCGGGCGGAACGCGCGCTCGAAGCTGTGGGCCTTACCCATCGCAAGAATTACCTGCCGAGCGAGTTGTCGGGCGGAGAACAGCAGCGCGTCGCGATCGCGCGCGCCCTGATCAACGATCCGCCGCTGATCCTCGCCGATGAAGCGACGGGCAATCTGGATGCCGCGTCGGGAGCGGAAATCCTGCAAATCCTCCGCACTCTTGTCGATGGCGGCCGCACAGTCGTCCTGATCACCCATGACAAGGAGGTCGCGAACCACGCCGACCGCGTCCTGAGCTTCAGCGACGGCCGCATGACAGGGAACGAGATCGGCCTGCGAGGGGGACGAGACGCGGGTGAAGGCGCCGCGGCGAGACCATGACGATCGCCGGCCGACGCGGAAATCTGGCGCGCGGCCTCACTCTTTCGATCCAATTGCTCGCGGCCCATCGCTTGCGCACGGCGCTCAGCGTGTCGGGCCTGCTCATCGGCGTCGCTTCCGTCATGGTCATGGCGGCGATCGGCCGGGGCGCGGAGCAACAGCTTCGCGAGCGCCTTCAGACAATGGGGACCGACCTCCTGGTCGTCAGCGCCGCGCCGGCGCCGCGCGTCGCGGGCCGCCCGCGCCAAGTCAGCGTGCAGACCGACCTGAAGGCGGACGATGCGATTGCGCTCCTCAAGGAGATACCGGCGGCGGCGGCGACGGCGCCGGCGGTGAACCGCACTGCGGTGCTGCGCTGGGAAGGGCGCAATCGGCCGACAGGATTGAGCGGCACGACCGCGGACGGGCTTCGCATCCGAAACATCCGCGCGGGCTCCGGGCGCCTGTTCGACGATCACGACGATCGGGGGCAGCAACGTGTCGCGGTCATCGGCCCGGCGGTCGCGCGCAGCCTGTTCGCCGGGGTCGATCCTGTGGGGCGTACGACGCGGATCGGCGTGCTCGAATTCGAAGTGATCGGCGTGGCCGTGCCGCGCGGCATCGATCCGCTCGGCAGCGATCTCGACGATTTCGTCGCCATCCCCTTCCAGACCGCGATCCGCCGCGTCCACAATTTGAACTATGTCGATGCGATCTACGTACAGGCCCGCAGCAGCGCCGAGCTCGGACGCCTCGAGGACGACGTGCGGGCGATCCTGAGCGTGCGGCTCGCGGACCGCTCCGGTGTGTCCGACGCCTATGTCATCCAGAACCAGGCCATGCTGCTGCGCGCGGAGCGCGGCGCGGTCGGCGCCTTGAATCAGCTCGTCCCGGCGGTGTCCGGTATCGCGCTGATGCTCGGGGCCATCGGCATCCTCACAGTCATGCTGATCTCGGTGCGCGAGCGCACGCGCGAGATCGGGCTCAGGCGCGCGCTCGGCGCGTCGCGGCGGAACATCCGCACGCAGTTCGTACTGGAATCAGGCATGCTCGGCATCGCGGGCGGTGTAGCGGGCGCGATCGCGGGCGTCGCCGCGTCCGCCATTGCGGCCTATTTCGGAGACTGGCCGCTGGTCATCGCGTGGGACGCGGCCACGATCGGAGCGGCGAGTTCCTTCATCCTCGGTCTCGTCATCGGGCTCGTGCCGGCAGAACGCGCGGCGCGATTGGAGCCGATCGCCGCCCTACGCGCGTCTTAAGGCTCGCCGGGAAGCGGCGGGAAGGCCGGCGGCGGACGGCGGTGGTGAGTCGCCTGCTCATAGGCAGCGGCGATGCGGATCAGCACGGGCTCGCTGAAGCGCCGGCCGAGGAAGTCCATCGAGATCGGAAGCGCGACAGGTTTCGGCGGAAGGAGGGCGCCGGTGGTCTTGCCACCGTCCGCGCCGACGGCCACGGCGCGGTCGTAGACCTCGCGGGTGAAGCCGGCGGGCACGACGACAACCGGGAAGCCGCCGTTCGGACTGAGACGAGGCGTCAGCGAGGCCCTTAGATCGACGACACGTTCGACGACGCGGTCGTATTGCTGGCCTTCGACGGTAAAGCTGACCGTTTCCTTGACCGATTTCAGCGTCGTCGGCTCGACCGGCGCGGCGAGCAGCGGGGCGGGGATCGTCTTGGTCGGATAGACCAGCGCGTCCAGACGGTTGTCGGCCATCACCTTGTTCACCAGCATCTGAAGCGTGGCGCGCACCGCGTGCCAGCCGGTGATGTCGACAGTGGCGACGGGAAATTTCTGCACCATCGGGGCGTTGTCGCTCCTGCGGGTCACCCTCACGCTCTGTTCGAGCAGGCCCTCGAGCCGGGTCCTGGGCGGAAGCGTGACGCCGTCGATCGGCGCATGGTCGAAGAAGGTCGACTGGGCCAGCAGGTCCCGCACGCTCTTGATGTTCGCATCGCCGCGGTCGCGCAGATAGCGATCGAGTGCGTACAGGCCCTCGCCGGACGCGGGCGGCTCGCGCTCGGAGAGGAGGCGGATCGTCAATTCGGCGGGCAGTTGGGCGGCATTCCCGGAGAGCTGAACGGTGCGGTCGACGAACGGCATGCCGGTGGCGAACAGTTCCTTGTAGACGGCAGCGAGGGTGACGGTGTCCAGCGCGGGGAGTATCTCGGCAATCGCAGTCGTGAACAGCGCGCCTTCAGGGCCGGGATCGACGATGGTGGCGCCCGACTTCGCGAGGTCGCGCAGCGCGTCGTTGGCGAGGCGGATCGCGTCCTCATCGGCCTTGGTGTGGGGCTGCATGAATTCGCGCACCACGCCGATGCGGGTGCCGGTGAGCGTGGCATTGTCGGCAAAGGCATCGTAGGGCCACGAGGACCGGTCGACGCTCTCCGCGGTCGCGGGGTCGCGCGGATCGTAGCCGGCGAGCACGGTGAGCACGGTTGCCGCGTCCTTGACCGAGCGGCACAGCACACCCGCGCGGTCGCGCGTAAGGGAGGCCGGCACGATGCCGGCGCGGCTGACGAGGCTGTTGGTCGCGACGATGCCGACGAGGCTCCCGTTCGAGGCGGGATTGCGCGCCGACGGTCCGGTCTCCTCGCCGAGCGCGCACATCACGAGATTGGCGGCGACGGCGGCACCGGAGCCGCCGCTGGAGCGGCCCGCGCTGCGGGACGTGTCGTAGGGATTGCAGGTGGTGCCGCCATAGGTGCTGCGGTCGCCCGAGGCGTATTCGCCGAGATTGGACTTGGCGAGGACGATCGCGCCTGCAGCGCGCAGGCGGGCGACGACGGTTGCGTCCTTTGGCGGACGGTCGTTGGCGTAGCGCGCGGCAGCGCCGCTGGTCGTGCGCATGTCGGCGGTGTCGAACTGATCCTTGATCGCGAACGGGATGCCGTGCAGCGGACCTTTCAGCTTCCCGGTCGCCGCGAACTCGGCGTCGAGCTGCGCTGCCGCCTGGAGCGCGTCGGGCATGGCGGGGTTGTTGTCCGTCTTGTCCGTCTCCGACCGCCGCCCGCGAAGATTGAGCGTGATGAGCGCATTGACCCTGCCGGCGTTCTCAACGGGCTGGATATCGCCGAGCTGTTTCCCGCTCGCGGGATCGACCGCGCCGCGCACGCACGGACCGTTATAGGCTTCGATGCGCTTCAGGTAGTAGCCGACGAGCTGCGTGGCGGTGAGCTGTCGCGCCAGAATGGCGCGGTGTACATCGGCGATGGTGGCTTCGTGCAGGTGGAACCCAGCGGCAGGCGCGCTCCACACCGGACTGGCCGTCAGCAGAACCGCCAGCGATCCTACGAAGAGCCGCAGGCTGAAGCATTTGGTCATCGGATCCCCCGAGCGGTTCCTCGCGGCGAAGTGACTTTTCGCGCGGCTGAGGCGACAATAGTCCCAAACTCTATACCAATGCTTGCGGAGGAGAAGCGACACCATGAGATCGATCCACCTGTTAGGCGCCAGCGTACTGGCCATCGCCGCGATGGCCACCGCTGCCCAGGCGCAGAACCGCCCGGAATTCGTCCAGCTCGGACGCGCGAGCGCCGCCATACACAAGCCCGCGAGCGGACCGACGCCGCATATCGCCATCCTGGTGACACACCGCACCGCCAACAACCTCAACAACATCGCCTGCCGCGAGATGGCGCAGCGCGGATTTTTGGGCGTGTGCTTCAACACGCGGTTCATCAACAACGAGGCCGCGGTCAGGTCCGAGGAGATCACGCTCGACGTCAAGGCGGCGGTCGATTTCGCAAGAGCGCAGCCCGGGATCACGAAGGTGATCCTGCTGGGCCACAGCGGCGGCTCGCCGGTGATGAGCCTCTACCAAGCGATCGCGGAGAACGGGGGATCGTACTGCCAGAAGCCCGAGCGGTTGACGAAGTGCGGTGACATTCCGACGCTGACGCCGGCCGACGGTCTCGTCTATCCCGACGCGCATCCCGGCAATCCCGCCCAGGCGGTGCGCGGCATCAATCCCTCGCTCGTGATCGAGAACGGCAAGGTGCGGGTGATCGCGGAGCTCGACCCGTTCAGTCCGGCGAACGGCTATAACGCGGAGGGGGCTTCGAGATATTCGAAGGCGTTCCAGACGCGCTATTACGCCGCGCAATCCAAGGTGATGACCGATCAGCTCAACAAGGTGCTGGCGGCAAAGACGAGCATGGCCAAAGGCGATTACCTGTACCCGGACGATGACGTCGTGCTGGTGCCGTTCAGCGACCAGGACGGCTCGGCCGGCCTGATGCTGATGGATCCCTCGATCCCCGAATTTATGGCAACGGCGAGCCCGCGGAAATTGCTGAAGAACGACGGCTCCATCGTGACGCAGATCGTGCACAGCGCGGCCGTCCCGGAGCTCAATCAGGCCAAGACCAACCGCGAGTTCGACGGCGGGACGAAGATGCTGACGTTCACCTCGTATCTGAGCGCGAACGCAACGCGGTCGACCAATTCGCTCGACGGCATCGAGCATTGCTCGAGCAACACGTCGACGATCTGCAACGTGCAGTCGATCAAGGCGCCGACGCTGGTGGCGGCGATGGGCGGCTGGCGCTTCATCCGCGATCAGGAGCGGATGTACGAGCTGTCGCCGGCGGCGGACAAGGACTTCATCGTCATCGAAGGCGCGGAGCACAATTACACGCCGTGCAAGCCGTGCGAGAAGACGCCGGGGCAGTATGCGAACTCGGTCAAGAACCTGTTCGACTACACGGCGAAGTGGGCCAACGACCGCTTTCCGAAGTGACCGCTAGTTCGAGCCGATGACGGCGCGGGCTTTGGCGACGATGTCGGCGGGCGTCGTCACGGTCTGATGGACGAAGCGCGCGACCTCCTCACCGGTTAAGGGAACGGCCTCGTAGGAAAGGCGCTTGGTGTCGGCGAGGAAGGCGGGATCGCGCATGGTCGACGCGAAGGCGGTGCGCAGGATCGCGACGCGGTCGGCGGGAACGCCGGGCGGCGCGAGATAAGGCTGGCCGAGCAGGGTCGGCGCGGAGATCAGCGTCAGGATCTGGCGCTGCTCTTCGGTCTTGGCAAGCTCGGTCAGTAGCGGCACGTCGGGCAGCATCGGATCGCGCTTGGCGCCGAGCTGGACCAGGAAATTGATCTTCTTCTCGGTGATCCAATCGGGATATTCGGCAAGCACGGACGTGAGCCCGACGCTGCGCGCCGCGATCTCGCCGCGCTCCATGGCGAGAAAGACCTCCGACGAGCTGCGATAGCCGAGCACGATCTTGAACTTCGTGCCGAGCACTTTGTTCATCGCGGTCGGATA
>Ga0137427_10000975_pt1 | contig 13554 bp, 9 predicted proteins | sample EasRivERMZT700_2_FD_102309 | JGI IMG/M metagenome (GOLD analysis project Ga0137427, IMG submission 102309) | Soil microbial communities from meander-bound floodplain in the East River, Colorado, USA - East River MetaG ERMZT700_2 | ecosystem: Environmental > Terrestrial > Soil > Floodplain ...
AAAAATACGGGTGCGCCGATAATACTCCTTTTCGACCTCGCGAAAGTTTGGCCACAACCGGTGCACGCCGGCAATGCGAAAATGCTTGGGCGCGATCTCCGGAAGCATACACGCGTGAAGTTCACCGTGCGGCAGCACGTCTTCGATTTTTTGTCCCTTCGGCAGGCGCTCGATCGCCATCCATTCAGGCGGTTGCCAACCCGGCACCTGCTCCTGCTGGTTGGTGCGAAGCTTGAGCGAGCGTACCGGCACGCTGTATTCGTCCTGCAACAGGCCGCGCATCCAGAGCGACACCGGATTGAAGTGGGCGCGCATGCCGATCGTCTTTCCGGCAAGGTCTTCGGGCCTTTGAATTCCGCTCGCGGCGTGAATGAGCAGGTTGCCATGGCAAAACTTGCGGTGGGGAAATACCGGGATCGCGCGAAACGGCGCGTCGCGCGCCACCCAGCCGAGGAAGACGCCCATCTGAAGCTCGCACACGTCGAATTCCAGATCCTGGGAAAATCGCCGGTGGCGCTCTTCGGACGGCAAAGAGACGACCTTTAGATCGATACCTTCCGCTTGCACGGTACCGTCGACCAAAAAGCGCGTGCGATCGTATTCGTTGCAGGACAAGGTGAGGTGGAGCCGTTCCATAGAACTTTACGAACAGAGTTATCTTGGTTTGCGCAACGCTATGCCGAATGGTCCATGCCAGGAATTAGCCGCGAATCTCGCGCCCGCTCACATGACTGCACATCGAATCGCGTCTGCCGTTCCGAGACGTTAGGCTATGCGTCGCGTCGATGTCAAGCAGCAGACCGCGCGGCTTGTCACTCCGGTGCTGCTAAGATATACACGCCAGATGGGAGTTGCAAAACATGCAGAATGAACCTATCGCAGTGAGCTTGGAACGCATCGACCACGGCGTGTTGCCCTCGAACGATCTCGGCAGGGCGTTTCGCTTTTGGTCGTCGTTTATGGGGGTACGGCTTGGCTTCCACGCCAACATAAACGCCAGGGGTCTCAACCGCGAAGTGCCGATGATCGTTTTTTTCACTGTCGCCAACCATCCCGGATTCGGTCTCGCGTTGCAGGATTTTCGCTTGTCACCGACACCGGCGCGCAAGCTCGAAGGGGTCGTGTGGGGATTCGAAGTCGCCGCAGACGACCTTTCAGCCGCGGCAGACGAAGCTGAGAAACGGAAGCTGCGCTGGGAGCGCGTCGCCTATCATCCGGCATCGAGCCCGATCAAAGAGTCGCTGTTTGTTCTCGATCCCGACGGCAACACATTGGATCTCTGTATTCGAAGAGAACCGTCGGATGCGGCGCCGCAGCCAGGCGCGGTTCCCCTCCGCCGCATCAGCCACGTGCGCATCGAAGCGACTGATCTCGATCTTGCTCGCGCGTGGTACAAGAACACTTTCGGTATGGTCGAGGCGCAACAGGTGCCCGGCGAAGAGCAGTTGACCCTGACCGTGCCGAGATCGGGACAATTATTGGTCGTGCGCAAAGTCGCTCAAGTCGCCGAGCGCAGCACGCAGTGTTTTAGAGGACCGCATATCGACCTGCGCGCGGGTGAAGAAAGCTATCCGGCAATTCTGAAGCGCTTCGACCGCAAAGAAACCTATTGGGGTCCGGATCCAGATCTGATTCCCTGGCATGAACCCGACTCCAACACCGCCTATGGTTACGATCCTTTCGGCAATCGCATTCAGATAGGCGTCATCGCCACGCGGCCGATGCACTTCGGTGAAGTGGCGCGATTCGCCAATCGGACCCATGTCTGACCGGGTTCTTTTGAGTTGAAAAAATAATGATGAAAAGGTTGCTTGTCATACTTGGCGTCATCACCGGCATGATTATTTTGGAGTTGCCTGCCGCGATCGCCGCTGCTGAAGAAAAGGTCAGATTTTCCGTCGCCGCCGTTACCGGCAGCTACATGGATGAATTCGTCGCGATCGAAAAAGGGTATCACCGCGAAGAAGGACTTGCGGTGGAGATGATCCGCGCCGGCGGCGGTATCGCCACTCAGGCGCTGATCGCCGGCGATTTGCACTTCAGCACCTCGGCGGGTTCGGCGCTCGGCGCCATGCTGCGTGGCGCCGAGGTCAAGGTCATATACACCAACATCGATCGGCCGGGTTATCAATTGTGGTCCGCGCAACCTGAGCTTAGGAGCCTGAAGGACCTCGTCGGCAAAAAGATTGGCGTCACCAGCCGCGGCGACACCCAGGAACTTTCGGTCCGTTTGCTGCTGCGCAAGCATGGCATCAATCCCAACGCCGTCGCCTATATCCCCGTCGGTTTTGGCGGCACGCGCTTGGCCGCGTTGCAGGCCGGCACGGTCGATGCCGTGCCGCTCGGGGCCGGCGATTTCGCTCAGCTCAAGCAGCCCAAAGGCCATATGCTCGGCGACACGGAAAAGGAGATTCGTTTCGCTTACGTGGGCCTGGCGGTTTCGAACCGGCTGCTGGCGCGCCAGCCGAATCTGGTCGAGCGCTTTTTGCGTGCGGTCGTCAAAGGGCGCGAATACGCGCGCCGCAACCGAGAGCAAACCATTCCGATCATCGGCAAATACACTCAGCGCAACCGTGAGTTTAACGAGATTGACTACGACTCGACGGTGCCGGTTTTGACAGCGGAGGGTTGGGTATCCGACGAAATCCTAAAAGAAGACGTCGCCATGCGCGCCGAGTTGGTCGGAGTCGCCGCGCCGAGCGACTACAGCAAGTTCTTCGACTATAGCATCGTCAGGAAAATTTACCGCGAGCTAAGAAGCTCAGGATGGAAACCGACGCCGTAGTGAAAACTCTGAAGGAAAGATAGCAATCACCACGAAGGACCCAGCGCGGCCCCGCCGCAACCGAAACTCGGAATATCTCCCGCAAAGACGCCAAGGCCGCAAAGGTCGGAAAAAATGCTGAAAAGAATTCGGAAAAATATTTATCTTTCCTCTCTCCGAACTTGGCGCCTTTGCGCGTTGGCGGGAGGAATTTTCAAATCCGAGAATTTTCGGCCCCTGAAAATTTGCGCCAGTCTCGCAAATTCCGAGCTATAGTAGTACGAAAAGCACGAAGTTACGAAAGTTCAATTTCCGAAAGCTTCGTGGCCTAAGCGGTGCGAGAGAATTGGCAATAGGAGGCAGCATGACCACTACGTATCCAATCGCCGATATGATGATCGGCGTGCGCAACATGATCGAGGCCGCCGCCCTGCGCCGCGGCGATCAAGTGCTGTTGCTCGCCGACACGCGTAGCGACAAGCTCACGCTCGAAGCGCTCAGCGCCGGGTTGCGCTTTTTCGGCGCCGAACCGATGACCCTCGTCACCGAGCCGATTGCGCGCTACGGGGCCGTGCCGCAACAGGTGTTGGAAGCCATGCGCGCTTCGGACGTGGTGATTTGGGTGTGGCCGGTATTCATCACGTTCACCCCCGCGCATCGCGCCATGGGGCGCAAGCGCGAAGAGAGCGGCACCCAGCTCCATGAAAACCGCATGAAGCCCTACCATATTTACTTCGAAGGCAACGCCGGCTTGCTGGCGCGCGATTACGCGAAATTTCCCAACAAAGTTTTGTGGAAGTTAGCCGAGAAGGTGCGTGAGGTGGTCGCGGCCGGAAAAGTTGTCCGTATGGAAGACTCCCTGGGAACCAGCTTGACGGCGACCTATGACGGCAAAAGACTATACGGCATGCAGTTCCGCGCCGGCGATCCGCCGGGACGATGCCATTTTCCCTGGGGACGCTGCGGCGTTTTCAACGGCGACGGCGAAGCCAACGGCGAAGTCTATTTGAGCTGCGTTCAAGGCGTCGCCGGCATGCTGCGCGAACCGATGCGCTGGAAAGTGAAAGACAGTCTTATCACCGAAGTCGACGGCGGCGGCGAAATCGGCGAGGAGTGCAAGCGCTTGTTCAAGGAAGTTCCCGAATCGAACCGGCTGATCGAAATCATGTTCGGCTACCATCCGAAGGCTTCGGCCGAGTATGGGATCGCCGATCCGTTGCATTGGGAACTCATCAGCAAAATGCCCTGGGCGGGACTTGGAACGCCGCGCAAGCATCCCAAGTTCAGACATATGGATGGCTCGGTGTTCAACGCGCGCCTCTATATCGACGACCGTCTGGTGGTGGACCGGCACGGTATGCTCGATCGTTCGCTGCTGCATCACCCGGAAGTGCTCGAAGCGGCTGCCGAGTTCGGCGATCCGTACACCGTGCTCGCGCCGGTGTCGCACGAAGCGCACGGATCCGGAACGCTTTGGTAGATAATCTAGCCCAATAAACTGGATCATAGAACGACGAGGAGGAACCATGTTTAGGAGACCTGAAACAAAGGCAACGGAAGAAAAGGTTTATAAACAGGAACGCATTGGCGAGTTCATGACGACATGGAAAGACTTCCCCCGGCCCGGGTTGGCGGCCTGGGCGGAGCGCAAGAAGGCCGGCTTGATGGGGACGGCCAAAAGCACCTATTACACGCCTCGCTTCCGGCCCTTTGACATGCTCAGCCTCCCCCATCAGTCACTTGTGATCCTCGAGAACGATAACCACCGCATCGGAGTGGAGAGCGTGGCTGGGACCCAGGACAGCTTCCATCGTTACGTCGACTGCGACATGGTCTATTTCCAGTTTTGCGGCAACAGCACGGTGGAGACTGAATTTGGCATCTACGAGCTGGAGCCGGGCGAAGTGCTCCTGGTTCCGGGAGGGATATCCCATCGCTCCACCGGACGGAACGACAGCCTGCGCTATTTCTGCCGGAGCCATGAAGCGGTTGATTATGTGATGGGCGAGGACCAGTACACGAGCCAAAGCAGCTTCGTCGTGAAGCGGATCGGCGGCCCCGACTGGACGGCGGCGCAGAACGCTCAACCGCCTTCTAAAGGCCAGGTCATGGAGAAGATGCATTTTTGGGACGATGGTCCTGAGGACCAAACCTTGGTGGAGCGCGACTATGAGTCGCTGGTCGGAGTCGCAGGGCTACGGCGCGGCGAGCCGGGAAGTGCTGTGCGCAAACTTCGGGCGTTCGATCATTTTACTGCGATCGTGGGCAAGGGCCGTGAAGACGCCGGCACCCAGCCGCTCATGGAATCGGCCAATATGAGGATTCGCACCTACAATATGCAGGACGAGCAGTTTGCATTTCATCGGGCTTTGCGCAGCGAAGAGGTCCGCATCCAATTCCGCGGCGATGCGCTCGATATGTCGGAGTTCGAAAACGTCGAAGTCTCTCCCGGAGAGGTGACTATCATTCCGCTCGGTATCTCGCACAGCGTAATCAGCATTCCGCCGGAGGATGAGAGTTTCCTACGGCTCAACTTCTACAGCAAATTACGTTGGCGAGTGGCGATCGATCCGACGAAGCACTTTTTTGACAGCAAGTTTGAGATCGCCACGACGGTGCACAAACAAGCCGAATGGCGGAAGAAGCGGGCAGCGGCCGGCTGAGCCGGGCGAGTCGCCGTCCCCTCGCCGGTGGCGGTGAATTTCTAAAGGCGTCGACGTCAGCGACTAGTTGATGAGCTTGCTGGCGGCGGTATGATGCGAACCCGCAAATCTTAGGCGTCACCCCAAAGGCGATAGCGGGAAAATCGCGCATGACTTCCGCCATCAAACCGATAGGACCGGCTTCAACTCTTGGACGATCCGTTGCATTTGGGTTTTCTCATCCGATGACGCGATCCGTATGATCAAACCTGTAAGCCCCGCGTCCACGTAGCGATGGAGCGTTTCCGCGCATTCCTTAGCGGTTCCGAAGATTGTGGCTTGTTGGGTGATCTCGCGCCGCGGACGTTTGAAAAATCGTTCCAGCCAATTCCATCCTTCGTCCTTCGCGGCGTCTCCGTTCTTACCCAGATTGAGCGAAGCGAACAGCAATGAGCCGCGCACATCGTTTTGCCGGCCGAATTCCGCGGCGTAGGCGTCGATCTTTCGGCGACGGGTGTTGAAAACTTCCAGGTCGTGAGCGATGGTGACCCAGCCGTCGGCGAGTCTCGCTACTCTTTTCAAGGCAATATCGTTGTCCGACGCGGCAATCCAAATCGGAATGCCTGGCTTTTGGATCGGTTTGGGCAGTACGCCGATTTCCTTGAATCGATAGTATTTGCCGCTAAACTCGAACGATTTCTCCGACCAGAGACGGCGCATGAGCACGATCGATTCGGTGAGACGCCCAGCCTTTTGATGGAATGGGACGTCACAGGCGATGAACTGGCGTTCGTTGTACTCCGTCGTCGGCGCCACGCTGACCGCAACCGAAAGCCTGCCGCGCGAAATAACGTCCAGCGTGGCAAGAGAATGCGCCAAGAGCACGGGATTGCGCAAGGCGGCGATCAACGGCACGGTGCCAATTCTTATCAGGTTGGTTTTGCAGGCCAGCGCGGCCATGGTCGTCAAACAATCACCCCGTGCTCGATTGAGAATGCACACGCTATCTCCCAGCCAAATCTGGTCGAAGTTCATTTGCTCGGCAATGACGGCGTCTTCCCAGAGCGCGTCGAAACACGCCGGACGATCATCCTCTCCCAGCATGTTGCGGCTGTGTAGCAGTAAGCCAAACTCAAACTGTGCACTCGGCATGTCCTAGCTCCAGTGTGTTGCGTCGCCGCTGAACGTCTTTGATTCCTAGCGATTCTTGTTCCTTTGCCATCTTCTGATGAGTTGAGTGTTCAGACCCGGTTTTGACGAACGCCGTCTTGCAGCTCCGCGTTGGAAGATTGAAATCCTTCGTAGCCCAATTTCCGCGAAAAGCACACGCCGCCGCCCGTGCAGGTAGTTACCCAAAAAACTGGGGCGGCACCAGGGATTCATGAAACAACTGTGCCGGGATTCGTAGCGAACTGAAACGATTTTGTCAACGCTCGTGAGCGAAAGAAATGAGCAGATGTTGGCAATCTTCGGTTGACAGCGGAGTGCCAAATTCAATAGTCTGAACATCGATTCGGGTAGGGCGATTTGGATGAATGCGTGCAGAAAATGACCAAGCCCTGATCTGAGAGTTCCCATGAAGGAATTCATCTTCACGGTCTTCTTCGGCATTGTATTGTGTGCTGCGCTGCCCGCGGACGGATTCGCTCAGTCCGCGTTTTATGAAGGCAAAACCATTACGGTTGTACTCGGTACCGACGCCGGTGGTCTTGGGGACCTGCGGACAAAGGCGCTCGTTGCCGTGCTCCGCAAGCACATTCCGGGAAATCCCACCATCGTCATTGAGTACATGCCCGGCGGCGGTGGCCGAAAGGCCGCAAATCACATGTACAAGAGTGCGCGCCCCGACGGATTGACGATCGGCGCCATGCTTGCTGCTTTCGTGCCGACTGCATTTCTCGACGTTGGGGTCCTCTACGATCTCGACAAGTTTATCTATCTGGGAGCTATCCAGAGCGGCGTTCCACATGTCTTCTATACGCGTAAGGCAGCGGGTCTCAATACTTTGGATAAGCTGCGCGCAGCCTCAGGCGTGCGCATCGGAGCCCCTTCGGTGGGACACATCACCTACACCGGCGGGCGAATCTTTGCTTATGTCCTTCGTTTGAAGGAGCCCAGGTTCGTCACCGGATACGGCGGTCCGGAACTCGACGTTTCATTTTTACGGGGAGAGACGGATGGCCGGGCGCAATCCGCCGACGCTCTGGTCGAGCCAAAGGACGACTGGCTTGCGAAAGGAATCATTGATCTTCATGCGATCATAGAAGTTCCCAGGGGACAGAAACACACGCATCCGCAGCTAGCTCGACTACCGGACTTGGAGAACTTTGCGAAATCGGAAAGGGAGCGGAAACTCATCGGGTTGTACCGGGCCTTCCGGATGGCCGGGCCGCCCCTGATCCTTCCTCCAGGAACACCCAAGCAACAGGTGCAAACCTTGCAAGCAGCCGCGCGCAAAACTTTTGAAGATCCGGAGTACTCGAAAGAACAGAAGAAGCTCACTGGCGAGGACTCGAAGCCGCTGATGCCGGAAGCGTTTGAGAAGATGGTTCGGGAATTGCCTCGCGAGCCCGAAATCATGGAGTTGTTCAAGAACCTATCTGGCGCAGACCCCTTGCCTCCCCGCTGAATGTAATCGGATCGGGTCCGTCTCGACCTTAAACGAACTCCATTCCATTCACATCGCGATTGAAGAAAGGTTTCAGAACTTGAAGATTAGAAAACCCATACCACTATACGCGAATCCTTAAATGTCATAGGTAAGGATTTGCCCCTAGCCCTTATTGGGACCCATGTCTCAGCGGGTCGCGCACAGGCGACGGTAAGCGTCCATATTTTTAGACGACGGTTTAGTTCAAAAAGGCAGCACATAAACCCAGATGGCACAAAAGTTTTACGTGGTATGGTCAGGACGGACGACCGGTGTATTCACGGATTGGGCGACTACTCAGCGCGCTGTGGACAAGTATGCCGGGGCGCGCTTCAAGTCCTTCCCGACCCGTGCGGAAGCCGAGCAAGCCTTTGGTCGCGGCGGCTACGCAAGCATTCCGTCCAAAACGGCCAGCGGGCAAAAAGCCGGCACACCCGGTAGTGCACGCGGTAAGGCCCATCCCGCTCAACTATTCGATGTCAGCATTTATTGCGATGGTGCCTGTGAACCCAACCCCGGCAATGCCGGCTCCGGCATCGTGGTGTATCGATCTGGCGAGCTCGCGCAATTGTGGTTTGGCCTGTACAACCCCATGGGGACCAACAACAGCGCCGAACTGAACGCACTCTATCACGCATTGCGCATGGCCGAAGCAGAAATCAAGACCGGCAACATTGTCGAGGTGTGCAGCGACTCGGCGTACGCCATCAACTGCATTCGCAGTTGGGCACCGAACTGGGAAAAGAAAGGCTGGAAAAAACCTGGCGGGGAGATCAAGAACCTGGAAATTATCCAGGACTGTTACGCGATCTACCGACGCATTAAAAAAGAACTGAAGCTCACCCACGTCGCCGCCCACGTCGGCACCGAAGGCAACGAACTCGCCGACCGCATGGCCATGCTCGGCGTCCAGCTTAAAGAAAAAAAACTGCGACCGTATCAGGAAAAAATACATATTCCGACGCTGCTGAAGATGCGGGTGGGGTGAATTAGAAAGCGTTGTTGCCTCAAAGATTCGTATCTCTTGTGCTAAACGGGTACAAAGAAGAACGGCAGAGAGAAAAGAAATTGGCACACACGCCGAGCCATAGAATCCAGATTCAGGCCTTACCCTCTTGCTTCCTCTTGTGTGCTGGTAACAGCCAAAGTTCGAGGTATGCGTTTTATCGGGCAGGTTACAGCACTTACGCCGCGGTTTTTGATTCAAAGAACGGCCGATGACAACAGACGTAGGCACCCAGTCCGTATCCATCGCCACGCAGCTCATCGGTCTCGATGCCAAGTGGCTCCAGCCATTCGATGTCGAAGATCCGTTCAATGACAAGCTACGTCTGCGTGGATTCGTCTGCCAAAAGCCAGATCACCGGTATGGGGCGTTGGCGATCACCCACGTGGGTGAGGCGGAAATGCCGCAAGTCGTTCTCGCAACCCCGAAGTTGCATTACCCGTTTGGCAAAGACGGCTTTTTTCATTTTCCGCCGATCAAATCAATTCATCTCTATGAAAAGCTCGATGGCACCAATGTGCTTGCCTATCGTTATAGGGATGGTGACGGTCGATGGCGTCTGACTTACAAGCTGCGCTTATCTCCGACTCTGCGCAACAGCCGCTGGGGACCGTTTCTGGACATGTGGCGGGAGCTGCTGCGAACCCATTCGACGATCCCGCAACTCGTCGAAGCCAACGGCTGTCACATCAGTCTCGAGATGTATGGCGCACGCAATCCGCATCTGGTGCTTTACGAGCGCGATTTGGCGGTCGCCGCCTTATTCGGTGTCGCGAGCGATGCGAGCGTGATCCCGCTGCACAAGCTTAAGACTCTGGGTGTTCCCGGCGCTTCATTGTTCGGTGAGATCGCTGCCGGTGAAGACGCCGTCGCGAGATATGGCGAGATCCGCGTGCAGATGGAGCAACGAAATAAACCAGCCGACGACGAGAAATTAACCGGTATCGAGGGCACCGTCTGGTATGTCGAGGAACCTGGTGGCCGCGTCACTCTGTGGAAATGCAAGCCCGAATCCGTGGAAGCGATCCATTGGGCGCTCGGTATCAACAAAAAAGCCGTGATTGCGACTTGTTGGAATCTTCTCGAGACCAGCGACGATCTCAGCTACGAATCGCTCCTGCCCATGCTCGCTGAAGAATATGAACTGACCGACATTAAAGCGTTCCGTCCGCACATCGATGAATGCATAAGCCAGGTCAAACAGGATTTTGAGTTTAAGGAGCGGGCCTTGGAGATGTATGACAAACTCGGGGTTTCGATCCATGCTGACAAGGCCGCAGCGATGCGCGCACTCTCTAAGCATTTTCCTCGCGGCGAAATGAAAAAGGTTTACGCCATCATTGTTGCGAGCCGATAAAGGCAGAGCAGGATTGGCTCTCTCGCTGTTTTTGAGCCGATGGTTTTCAGTTCATGCATAGCCCAAATGGCACCATCTACGAGTCAACTGGTTCCAGTCGCAAAACGTTCCAGTCGTTTAAGAGTCGAACGCTGATGACTGGACACTTTCGCGTTCAGATGAATTGCGAGGAGCTTTCACGGCTCGACGCCCGCTCCCTTGCGATCTTCGCTGGAAACCTCTTCGATGAGCAGCTTTGCCGGCGCGTCGGTTTTGGGCCAAATGCGCAACTAAACAACCCTCGGCTCGAAGCCGAGGGGTTTTGAATCTGTCGAGCGGAAGTCGACTTCGGTTTCCGTCTTTCCGGCGCATGTCGGAATCCAGGCGCTGTTGGAACTTGCACCGAGGATTAACCTGGATGCCGGCCTTCGCCGGCATGACGAACTTTCACTTTGCCTGAAGCATGCCCTGAGGCTTCTCGAAGGGAAGAGGGATTTCAACCATCCCCGAGAGTGCATTCACCTCGATCCCCCCTCGTAGGGCAACGTAGGGCAAAAGGGGAAATGCGCCAGGGGTCTCATTAGATGCTTCCGTAGAGGCGCTCGGCGGTGACCAGTACCAGGCTTCGCTGTTCATCCCGCATTTGCTTAGCGAATTCCTCGTCACTCTTGAGGGCTCGGCCCATGGCAACGTAGAGGTCTTTCAGACGCTTGATGTGCGCCGGCGTGTCTTGCCAGGGCTCGATGGACGCGGGGCCCTCGACGGTTACGAAGCGCCGGGTGTCAAGCTTGATGACGGTGACAGCCGCTCGGCCTGTCCGTTGGATGTTGGCAACCTTCACGGTGTGCGGCCGCGACGCGAACCCAACCTTACCGTCCAACAGTGCCGTCGAGACGATGGTCGCCTGCGCCCGCCCCTTCGGCGTGACACTGGCCGCGACACCGGTATGATTCCCTTGCAACAAAGGGAGTGCTTCTTTCCATTCCATTAAATCATTCCTCCAGACGTAGAAGTGGCGTCGGCTCAATCCAAATTAACTCGGCACCTATAACCTTGCCCCCGGCGCTGAGTCAAGCCGAATTGTGATCTAATCCTGTGACGACATCCCACGTCTTACAACATCCTTGCACCGCTATGGAAGACGTCAGAGTTCGGCTTGAATACTTGAATCCACGGATCTCCGCTACATTTCTTGCCGCTGGCCGTGCGCTTCTCAACATGACTTATTTCCATGCCTGTCGATTCGTTTGCCTTGTCCACGATACATGGACAAGGCATAATTTTGAACGCAAAGCCTTATAGTAGTATGGATTCCCTTGGGAGGCACGGTCCGCCCACGAAGGACGGATTCGAAGAAATGGGACAAGGCCAAGAGATACTAGGGTAAGCGCGAGGCTTCGATTGTCTAAATCGACTTCCGTTCGACATACCGTCACCGCTGTTCAGTCAGGATCGGCAGCGGTTCGCCTCCGCGAGGCGCGGCGGTTTCTGGAGCGGTTCGACCCCGGCGCGGAGGTGCTGCTTCTGGGCGCATCGCGCGGTTCGGTGGACGACCTCGCGCGGACGATTTCGCTAGAAAGAGGCGCGACGTTCGGACTGCATCGACTCTCCTTTACGCAACTCGCGGCCCGGCTGGCGGTCATGGAATTGGCCGCGCGCGACCGCGCTCCCACCACCACATTGGGACACGAAGCGGTTGCGACCCGCGCGGCGTTCGAGGCCCGCAGCGATGACTCGCTGGAGTATTTCTCGCCGGTGTCCCAGACCCCAGGATTTCCGAAAGCGCTGGCGCGCACGTTGCTGGACTTGAGACTCGCTGCTGTGGCCAGCGGGGATTTGGTCCGACTGCCGCGCAGCGGGAGTGATCTTGCCGCCTTGTTGGACCGCGTCGACATCCTTCTGAACGAGGCCGGCGCCAGCGATCGGGCTGCACTGTTCGAGACCGCGACCAGGGCGCTGGGCTCGCCTGTGACCGGCTGGCCGGCGATGCCGCTACTATTGCTCGATGTCCCTTTCGATTCCGAAATCGAAGCGGAGTTTCTCTGGGCGCTCATCCGGCAGTCGCCGCAAGTGATGATTACCGTGCCGGCAGGCGATGCCGGCCCCGCCAGGCAGCTCGATAAGCGCGGCGTCCAACTTCAGGTAACCGAGGACGCCGAGCCGAATGATCTGACCCAGCTTGCGCGTTATCTGTTTTCCAAAGAGCCGCCGCCCGAGAGAGAGCGCACGGGTGAGCTGGTGTGGTTTTCAGCGCCCGGCGAAGGCCGCGAATGTGTCGAGATCGCGCGCCGGATTTTGAACGAAGCCGAGCGCGGCGTCCGCTTGGACGCGATGGCGATTGTCATCCGCTCGACCCAGCAATATGTCGGTCCGCTCGAGCACGCCCTCGCTCGGGCCGGGATCCCCGCGTACTTCGACCGCGGCACCCGCCGTCCAGATCCTGCAGGCCGGGCGTTTCTCGCCATCCTGAGTTGCGCGACAGAGAATTTCTCCGCCAAACGCTTTGCCGAGTATTTGTCGCTCGCTCAGGTCCCGTCGCTGGACGATTCCGGCAGGTCTCCGACAGCATACGACCGTTCGATGTGGGTAGCCTCACGCGATGATCTCTTCGGCGTCCTGTCGGAACGTGCGCCCGATGAACACGACGACAGGGGCGGTGACGACGCCCAGTTCTCCGCCACCAACATCAATGACGATCAGGCTGTGGTGGCCGGGACGCTAAGAGCGCCCTGGAAATGGGAGAGTTTGCTCGTTGAATCCGCCGTCATCGGCGGCAGCAATCGCTGGGCACGACGGCTAAACGGACTGGCAGCGGAATATGAGCTAAAAATTCGTGAGCTGACATCCGACGAGCCCGACTCCCCGCGCATTCCTCACCTGGAGCGCGAGCGGCAGAATCTTGCGCACCTCCGTGCCTTCGCGCTGCCGCTCATGGAAGCGATGTCCGCCTGGCCCAAAGAGGACACGTGGGGTAATTGGCTGCAGCGCCTCGAAGAATGTGCGCCGCAGGTGCTCCGGCGCCCCGAGTTCGCGCTCCGTGTGCTTGCCGATCTGCGTCCCATGGCCGCTGTGGGACCCGTGACTCTGGCCGAAGTGCGCGACGTGCTCGCCGATCGCCTGGCGGCGCTGGAAGTGGAGCCGCCCGCGTATCGGTAC
>Ga0137427_10000976_pt1 | contig 13539 bp, 15 predicted proteins | sample EasRivERMZT700_2_FD_102309 | JGI IMG/M metagenome (GOLD analysis project Ga0137427, IMG submission 102309) | Soil microbial communities from meander-bound floodplain in the East River, Colorado, USA - East River MetaG ERMZT700_2 | ecosystem: Environmental > Terrestrial > Soil > Floodplain ...
ACCACACGAACCCGCCACCTGAGGTCTGATTCGTGATGGCCCGGCCCGTAAGCGAGAACACCGCATCTTGTCCACCAGTCAGCACGGCTTGTGTCTCGTCGAGTCCTTGCACTGTGGGCGCGTATTGCAGCACGACGGGATGATTCGAGCCGTTGTGCAACGTGTAGCTGCCGCCAGACACCACGTTGTAGGGAGCACTGACGCTGACTGTTCCGACCATCGCACCGGAGGCGGGTATCTTGTTGCTCACCATGAAGCTGATGTTGGTAGTCGTGCCTGCCCTGATGATTCCAAAGTCTTTCTCACTCAGCGACAGCTCAATAATTGGAACCGTCGGAACAGGTGTATCACCTGCACCATACTCATACGCTCCAAGATCAGGCGCATTCGTTCGAGTGTGGCTCAGGATGTCAGTTGGCACCGTCGCACCAGAACCCGCATTGATAGCGGCACTACCCGCAGGAAGATTGTAACCATCATCTGCGGTGAACGGAATCCCATCAGCCCCGAGCGGGTTGCCAGCGTTTACGAAAGTGAAGGTTGAGCCTCGGTCTGCTCCATTGTTGTTCAAGGAAGTATAACTCCACCCTGTGTTACCCAACGGTGGATAGGCAGTAACTCTGATGGTGTTGTGATACATTTTCCCCGAGGACACGCCAGTATTCTCTGAGCCGAAGGCTATGAACCGTTGATGGTTGTAGCACACATTGTTTATGGCAACACATTCAGTTATGGGTTGCGGACCACTGCCACCGAATCCAATTTGCAGCAAGAATCCATCGCCTTGCCAACCACTAACACCAGGGCGATCAAGCGTGTTGAACATAATGGAGTTTACCAGGTAGATTGAATACCCACCACTGCCGGTCCAAGTGTTGATGACATCACGGTGGGCGATGTCTGTTCGATTTACCTTATTGTTGTCCTGGAAAACGCAATTCGTGATCGCCATCTTGCCGCCAGTCGTCGTTGCCTGAAAACTCAGTTGATCTTCCCATGAGGCTTGGTAAAACCAGCAGCGTTCAAGAATGAATCCGTTTGCATTGCGGATGCCTAAAGAGTTGCCTTGCCCAGCAGTGTAAGTCCCGTTGAAATAGCAATACTTGAACCACGGCAAAGAACCTCCGCAGTTCACCGATTGTCCACCTGTAAATGAACCACCGCCAGCAGTGATCGTCACGCTCGAGCAAGTAAACACGATGCCGCACCGATACGTTGTGCCACTCACCTGTTTGTAGCCACCACCGTCAAACTTGATGTAGTTGCCGGAAATCCCAATGGGTGTAGCGAACGTGACAATGCCATCGCGCCCAGACTCGGTGCTGCGGGCAATCGTAATGTAATTGCCAGCGGTGCCATTCGCACCTGTTTGATTGAACGAGCTGTAACTCAGCCCGGAAGCACCACCATCGAACCAGATTGTATCTCCTGCCGAAATGCTCGCCCAAACAATGTTCCCGGAGTTCTTCCATGCGGTGGCCCAGGCTTGGCCATTACCTGAAGATCCGACCGTGCTGGAGACATACCATTCGGCGGAAGGCGCGGCTTGAACGAGCAACAGTGTAAGTAGTGCAATCAGTCTCATTGGCCAAGCCTCAGGTTTTGGACATAAACATTGCCGGAGACGTTGAAGACGGGAGCAACCAGCCCGCTGTTGAATTTGTAAGCGCCCATGTCCCATGGCGCTGTCCGAGTTTCATCAGCGTAAGAGGTAATGAAAGCAGTCTGAGTCAATCCTGCTCCAATCGCAGGCGAACCCAGGTTGAGCCTGAAGTTGCTGGCGGACTGATTAACAAAGTTGGCGTTGTAAATGTCATTGGTCAGCCATTGAGTTTTGCCGAACAGGTTCCCGGATAGGGTCACGTTTATCGGTGTGCCGTTGGTGAAGTAATCCCAGTAACGATCACCCAAGTAATAAGAACCATACCCAAGATTATTTTTTACCGAGATCGTTGACGCTGGGGCATAAATCCGCATCCCCCATGCACTGTAGCTCCCGGCGAAAATGTTGTTCTCAACCCAGATATTAGTGACGGCTTCCAGCAGGTTGATGTGGTTGCCGTTCGTGTAAAAGGTATTGTTGAGGATGTAAACAAGCTGTGTTCCTGCCCGGACTTCGACGCCGGCTCCATTGCCAACTAAAATGTTGTTGTAAACAAGAATCCCACCCGGACCACCAGCAGCACACAGGACTCCGCCGTTTATGCAATTGGTCATGAAGTTGCCACTGATGACGACGTTGGTTACGTCGCTGTTGAAAAGATGCACTCCCCAGCCTCCACCCTGAACGTTGTTGCGGCCGATGAGTCTGCATTTCTCCACCGTCACATTGCTGTCCTGAATGTAAGTATTATGGAATGGTCCATCAGCCAGTGGGTCAAAGCCGATGTTTGAAATGGTGCAGGAAGTAACAATCGCTGCGTTCGACACGCTCAACAAGCCACTGGTATGAAACCCATGACCTTGCTTCGTGTTGTAAAGGAACATATTTGAAATCACGAAACCATGTCCCGTTTGAACCCCTGTAGTTGTCAGCTTGATGCAATCACGGGACGCGAGTAAACCCATGTCAATCGAGAAGCTCTGAATCACGATGTTCGACCGATCCGTGAAAGGCAGCGCGTGTCCAAGAATATCCGGTTTGTAGATGGCAACTTCTCCGGGATAGCCAGAAATGATTGTTGGATTACCAGGTGTGCCGCTCGGAATGTCTCCAGAGAAAAATTCAGATACGTAGCACGGATACGTTGAAGCTCGGAGATACAACGTGTCGCCGCCACTGATTTGCGTGCAGGCGTAGCGAAAATCTTTATACGGGCTGCCAATGGTCCCGGCGTTCCCATTGTCACCGTTGGTAAAGTCCGCGTATTTAGTCGCAGCGAAAGCTGAAAGCTGAAAGCCGACCACTAAAATGAATACAAATATCCTCATTGAGAATCCGCCATGATCGCCACAACGTCGGCACTGCGGTCACCAGTGTAAATGCGAGTGTCGTCAATTTTTCCAAGAGTCCAGAGAGCGTCTCCAGCCAAATTTCCCATCACTCCTACGGAATTGGCAGAGAAGTCAGAAGTTCCAGTCTTGGTGTTGTCGTCAACACTTGTGGACTGAGACACACCGTCGAAATAAACCAGAATGTCTCCGTTGGCCGTTGTTGCGTCGAGCACCACCAACACATGCACCCAAGTGTCCTCAGTGGTTGTGGTGCAGGTTTCCAGTCGGTGCTGTGCCCCCGAGGAAGTCATGTAAACCTGGAAGCTGCTTCCGTTTTGTCCAATAGACCATTTACCAGCGGAGTCGTAAGGGTTAGTACCAGAATCAACAATCGAAGTCACAGCTACAGCTGTGCTTCGATTCAGCCAAAAGCACACAGTGATTTTATTCGTACCGTAAGTAACTGCTGACACAGTTGCCGCAGACAGTTCTCCGTCGTTCTCCAATGAAAATCCGCTTCCACTTTGACCTGTGGCCCAAATCATGTCTGTCGTGCCGTTTGGTGCAACCGCAGCGGTTACAGTTGTGCCGCTGCCGTCTGGGTATTTCCACCACCAGATGTCAGGAGTTGGCGCTTCCACTCCGCACGTCTCGCCGGCCGCGTTCCAAGACGGAGAGTTCACCCCGTTCCAGGCCGTGCAATCAACCCCGTTCCAGGCTACTTGAGCAACGGCGAGCGATGGCAACAGCAGCAGCGCAAGTAACTGTTTCATTGCTTGATTCCGTAATCACCGATGGTCACCAAAATTGAATCGGCTGAAATCACCTTCCCGATAACCTGGATATGATCCCCCGCTGAACTTGGTGCGGTTTGAGTGAGTCCCCCAGCGGTTGCGCTCAGATAGACAATTCCGTTCGTCCCTCCGTCGGTCCAGTTCCAGCCGTCATTTCTGATAATGCCGCCGATCACCACCGTCATGGGATTTCCGTCCGTGCCGGCTTCGGCAGCGAGTCCGACAGCAGGATAGGTGTTGTCCCCGTTTGCGTCGGCCAGCAACCACTTGCCAGCGCCGCCCATGACTACAACGTCCCACTGGGCAATGGTCGCACCGGCATTGATACCGGTGATGGCTGGCCCGGAATACGTGTCATCTGTTACGCGCGTCCCGGCCATGTGAAGCGCCCCCGTAATCGTGATGTTGCCGCCCACATTCAACAATCCCGCCCCCACGCCACCGGAGACGTTGTTACTGCGCGTGTAGGAGATGTCTGCCCAAAGATTGGTGGTGTAAACGTTGTTGCTCCGCATGCTTGATGCCACGCCACTGTCAGTCACGACGAATGACCCGCCGCCCGAGAGTTCCAAATTCCCCGCTGGAGTCAGGAGCGCCGTCTTCGTGGAATCAAAATTGAATAGACCCAAACCTACGCCGTTGGCCGCACCTAGATAAAATTCATTGGTGCCATCTGCCCGGAAAACCATACTGGCGCCACCTCCGCCAAGGTATCTCACCTCGATGGCATCCGCCCCGCCGCTCGCGTAAGTGATGATGTTGGTAACACTCGCGCCGCTCTTGATATTGGTCTGGCTGCTGGTCATCGAAAACTGATTCGCGTTGAACGTCCCCTCGCTGCTGGCGCTGACAGTTTGCCACGTCGAATCGCCGCGCAGGAACTTGGTGGTGATGCTCGAACCGCTGCCCAACTGGGACGGTGGCACCGTGCCGGTGGACACCGCGCTGCCATTGAGGTCCGTCAATCCAGCTGCGCTGCCGACGAAATTGCCGCCGCCCGAGAGTTCCCAATTCCCGGCCGGAGTCAGGAGCGCCGTCTTTGTGGAATCAAAATTGAACAATCCGAGGCCCACGCCGTTTGCCGCGCCAATATAAAATTCATTAGTGCCATCTGCCCGGAAAACCACACTGGCGCCACCTCCTCCAAAATATCTAACTTCGATGGCGTCCGCCCCGCCAGTCGGGTAAGTGATGAGGTTGGTAACACTCGCGCCGCTCTTGATGTTGGTGGTACTACCCATCGAAAACTGATTCGCGTTGAAGGTGGCAGGTGATACCGTCGCCGTCACATTTGAAAGCCCGGCACCGTTGCCATCAAACCGCCCCAGCGGGCCGACGCTGATGCCGAAGTTCTTTCGGACGGGATCAAACTCTTGCGCCCGCAGCGTCATCATGGCGGCCACTAATGCAAACAGGAAAATTTTCTTCATGGCGCGTAATAGAAAAGGTTGAAATACATGGATTGAATCGGGTTACTGTTCGGCACGTACACCGTCACACCGTTGGTCCAGGAGAAGGCGTCGGAATCCAGCCAGCGATAACACTCCATGCTCAGGTATCCGGTAAGCTGTTCCGCCGCTCCGATGTCCCACAACATCGTCCCAGCGTCCTGTCCGATGTGTTGCCGCGTGGCCGAGCCGGACAGCGTGTTGCCATACATATCCCCGTCGCCCACCGTGTCCCACTTGGTTGTGCCCGTCCAAAACGTCGGCCCTTTGCTGTCGAGGAACGCCACCGTGTTGTTGAAATCCGCGTCGTGCCAGCCCTGGCAGAATCCCGCCGCCAGCCCCGGGCCGGTGGCCGCGAACAGAAAGTTTGAACCGGTCCCGGTGGTATCCGAATACCGCAGGTGTTTCAGTTTGTAACCCGCGTTGGCTTGCGCCGCGCCCAGTTCGTAATTCGCGCCAAAATAACCCAACTGCCAGTTCGCATTTGACGACGTGGAGTAGAGCCGGATAAACGCCCCGTTCGTGAACGGCATGTCGAATTTCCAACGAAAGGTTTTGACTCCGTAACCAATGTAAAAATTAGTGCTGCTTTCCACCGTATCCAGTTGCATCGATCGCCGCAGGACTTCGTAATGACCATTGGACGAAAACCGGAACTTGTCGCTGTAGAGTTCTCCCAGGGGAATGTTGATCGTGCGCAGGCTCGAATCCGGGTCCACGGAATTTCCGCCCCCCACATAAACCTGAAACCACACGGCCGTTTTCATATGCTCCCAACTACTGCCGCCGCCCAGGTCCGGCATGCACCAAATATCCCGGATCACGCCCTCTGCCCCCGCGCCGCCGATCAGCACGCCGTCGCTGTTGAACCCGTTCTCCGAGTAACTCCCAATCCCGCGTCCCACGCCGCCCGAGAGCCGCGGGGCAAGCAACTCGCGAAGTCCGTTCGTCAGCCCGATTGCCGTCGTTGCCGTCGGCAAAATTACCCCGGCGCCAAGGTCCGCCGTCGTAATCGTTCCATCCAGGATCTCCGTCGTGGTGATGCCCACCAGCCGGGGCAGTGGCACCGTGCCACTGCGCAATTCGGATGCGTTCAGGTTCGTCACACTCGCGCCGTTCCCCGTGTAATTCGTGATCGTCGTCATGTTCGTGCTCAGAAAACCGAGCGCCGACACAAAACTGGGCGCATCGGCGTTCGTGCCGATCAATCCCCGGGTGAACAACGTCGTCTTCGTCGGCGGAAACGACGGTTGCCCCCACGCCTCGCCACTGAACAACAACGCCGTGAACAACAGCAACCCGATCCCATGACGCACCCCGCCGATCACCCGCCGTACCGTAGCGGCTCTCGGCAGAGAGCCGGTGATAGGCCGGGATTGTCCCTGCGACGCCTTAACCTCTTTGATGGCCACCGCCGCCGCCGCCGCCGGTGGTCGCCACACGATTTTCCGCGCCAGCTTGACTGCTTTGGTTTTGAGGCTCATACGCTCAAGGGATACGGAGTCATGAACCGGCCGCTGAACTTCGCCGTGTCACCGGCAATCGCGGTGCTGCCACCGCTCGCCGTCACACAGCGCACATACAGGCCGCGATGAAACTGATACCCGCCATTCCACGAGAACGGCAGGAAACTGCCCGCCTGCACCAGCTCCTCGAAATCCGGCGCCGCATCCGCATCCGCCCCGCCAATGTCCGCGGCATCCGCCACGTCCCACAACTGCACGTACACATCCGCGCCGCTCGTGTTATCCACCACCAGATCGAACAACAGCGCGTTCAACGACGCCAGTTGCCGGTTCTTCTCCAACGCAAACGGCCCGAACGGCGTCGCGTCCTGCGCCAAATTTTGTACTTGAGGCATAATCTCCTTTTCGTAGCGGCTCTCGGCAGAGAGCCGGTTTAACTCGCCAAATTCAACGTCCCCCGCCCGAAGACGAAGCTCGTCTTGCTTTTGGGGGGGCGGGCGTCCCGAGCCGGCCCTCTCCATCCCACCGTCGTCCTCCCACTGATCGTCTTCACCGTGGTCGTGGGATACGCCTTGTCCAGATCCCGCTGGCCTTCCTCGCTCGTCATCCCTTCCCAGCCGAAATTCTTTTGCTGCATCAGATGAAAGAACAGGTCCGCCGGCATCCGACGGCGCACCCGCCCGAAATCATCCCCCTCCACCGCCAGCGGCAACGCCTCCAGCGCATGAGGCGACTGTGAATGCTTCGCCATTTCCGCCTGGATGAGTCCCACCTGAATGGCTTCCTTGTGGCGCAGCACCTCGAAATCCGCCGCGCGTTGTTCCGCCAGCGTGCCGGCCGTCGCCGCCCGTTCACACGCCTGGGCCGCCTCCAAAAGTTTCCTTGAATCCATTTTGCTTCCCCGTAGCGGCTCTCGGCAGAGAGCCGAAGGGCGCAGAGGCTTTCGCCCCCGCGCCCGATTGATTCACGTCGCGTTAATCCAACCCGCCAGGATCGGATTCCGCACGCCCCACGCCAGCAGACATTTGCTCTCATGCGTGTTGCCGCCGCCATCCGGCGCGATCTCCTCCGTCATCGGCGTGATGCCCCAACGTTTGAAGAGATTCCCCTTCTTCACGATGATGCCCTTCTTGGGCGTGCTCACAAATGCCGCCAGCCCGCGCGCCCCAGCGCCCGTGCCGCTCGCCGTATTCACCGCGCTCAACGCGCCCCCGGTCGAATCCGTCGTGGTCGTCCCGATGTAATCGGAACTCGTCACGAAGATTTTGCCGAAGTCCGTATCGATGGTGTCCACCGAAACGCCCAGCACCGAGTCCGATTCATTCCGCAGATACACGCGCACCTGTTCGGAGTTGGTGGAAACGACGGAACTCGCCGCCGTGCTCGTGCCCGTATTGGTCACCGGGTTCGTCAGGTTCGTGATCTGCTGGCGCAAACTCAGGCCCGCAATCAACAACCAATCCGTGTTCATCTTCGCCGCCGTGCGCAAGGCCAGCGCCACCGCCATGAGGTTCGCCCGCGTGGCCGCTGCGGTTAGTGTCCCCGTGAGACACGCGCCGCTCGGCGCACTGTGCAGGTCCGTGGGTTTGCCAATCGCATACGCACTCGCCGCCGAGTACGCATTGGCCGCATCCGTCAGCTTGAGATAACCCCCGCCTACCGCGCCCAAGCCGCTGCCCTGGTCGTACACCGCCACCTGATCGAACGATCCCAGCGCCACTTCCTCGTCCGTCTTCATCGCCTCGTAATACGTCTGGCGCGCATACGCCGAGATGTCCTTTACGCCTTTGATCTTGGGAACTCGACTCGCGATCCAGCCGATGCGCCACGGGCGCGCAAACGCCTGGGCGATGTTGCCGATGGGCCGCATGGCGCTCGAAACATCCGCCGCCGTGCCCGCCGCTTCATTGTCCGCCTTACCCACCGCACCCTTGGGCCCGGGGAACGAATCCACATTGCGTTTGAAGTCAATCGCCCCAAGTTGCACCTCGTTTGCGGCGAGAGAGAGCATGGGAGTTTGTGCCGGTCGAATCCGATCCAACGCATCCACGAAATCTTCCTCCGTGATGTCCTTGGAACGCTGTACCCGTAATCCTGGTTCTGTCGTAACTGCCATAACCTTGTCCTCAGTCTGTGCCCAAAGCTCCGTTCGCCCACGCGGCGTCAGCCGCAATGGCCAGCGGTGGCCTCACCGCCCGGTGGCTTTGAGCAATTCCGCCAACGACTCCGAAGAACCTTCCTTGCTGACCCGATCCAATGCCGATCTTACGTTGACCTCGCCATTCGTCGCCCGCCCGCCGCCATTAGCCGCCACATGCGGCTTGCCCAATGGCACCTTGCCGGTCGGACGCTTGACTAACGGAGCGCCAGGCGCACCCTTGCGCCGATTGCGCTCGGCGGTAACCACCTCGTAACCGCGCGCCAACAGGTAGGCCAGTTCATCGCCATTCGACTCTCGCTGGAACTGTGGCAACTGCATCAACTGGCGCGCCGTCTTGGTCACGGGATTATCCGGGTCACTAAGCACCGGAAACTCCTTCACCAATGCGGCGGTAGCCTGCTGCCGGGCCTGCGCGAACTGCGCCGTGAACGTGATCGCCTCCGACCGCTGTGGTAACGCCCGCGCCTCACTGCGCAACGCCGCTTTGCGTTGCACCAGTTCCGCCCGGGAGAACTCTTTGCCGCCGATCTGGTACTTCGCGTCGCCGTCGCCCGGGTTTTCATCCAGGAAATCCGTCAACGCATCCAGATCCGATTGCACCACCTTCAACCGCTCATTCACCTGAGCCACCGTCTTGAGCTTCGCCACCGCTTCCGGCAACGTAGCTGGCGTAGCTGTGCTGGTAACAGCGAGGCTCTCTTGCTCCGCTTCCAACTCTGCCACCTTCGCCTTCAGCGATTCCACCTCTTCCAGCGCCTGATACTTCTGCGCCGTCAACTTATCAATCCGCGCCTGTGCCCCCTTGGGGATGTCTGCCTCAGCCGCGTCATTGGGATCTACAACCTCAGTTGGTTCTTCAGTTTCGCCTTCCGGCTCCGTGGGGTCTGTAGCCCCATCCTCCCCGGCTGGCGGTGTTTCCGACGTTAAATTGTCTTCGCCGGTCGTATCAGCCGCCGTCGTGTCGGCCTGACTTTCCGGGTCGGCAGTCGCTGCCGGCTCTGGGGAATCTTCAAGTTCGGAGGCAGGTGACAGTTCCCGCTGCGCCACCATTGCGGTCAGCACTGCCCGAGGATCACTTGGATCAACACCGTTTGGCCCGCCTGATGGAGCGAGCGGCGAATCCGGAGACGCCAGGATCTGTGTTCGGAATTTCATGGGTTTTAACGGCCTCCAAGTGGCCGATGGGAAACAGGACTAGGCGGTCCAGACGCAACCTTGGAAAATTTGGCAGGGAAAACTGGTGACGATTTTGAGTCGTCACCAGTTCTACACCACTCCTTGGTCAGACTCAGTGTGCCACGTAGAACTAATGTGCGGTAGTCAGAAGAACAGTGTAAGCTGTTTAGAGGACACCCGCCAGCGTCGCCACGCGCACGGCGGGCGCAATCGAGTTGACGGCGAGCTTTGAATAAATCCGTTCCCGATACACACACACCGTGGGTTGCGCCAGCGCCAGCCTGGCTGCGATCTCCTTCGTCGCCAGCCCGAGCGACATCAATTGCAACACCTCGCGTTCCCGGTCGGATAATTTATCCACCAGCCGCTTGCAGTTGATTCTGGAGAAATCATTCATAATTGGTCGTGGCTGCGCTCGGTAGATTACGCCTTCTCTTGTTGCTCCCGAATCCACACCTGTGCGTTCAAGCGTTCCGTTTCCAGTTCCATGAGGAACATTCGCGCAAACTCCATCCGCTCGCACGCACGCAACTTCGTCACGTCGTCATACTGCAAACTCCCCGCCGTGGCGATGTTCACCACCAGATGCCGCGCCAGCAACTCGCGCACCGCTGCCAGGCAATGATCCGACTCCGGCACCTGCGCCAGATGCCGCAGCAACTCGTCATTCCGTTCTTCCGCCGGGCGACTGTCCTGGAGCGCCTTCAACGTGAACCACTCCACCCATTCCTTGATGAATTTCATATTGCCACCTCCGTATTCGAGTCCACGCTGGGAGCAACGCGCCCAGCATTAAGAGCGGCAAGCCGCCTCAGCACCGCCCACCGTTTCTGATTCATCACCGGCAACGTTCGTTTCGGATAAATCTCCGCCCGCGCCGTCAGCACGTTCGGATGCAGCTTCCCATTGTGCGGATAATTCACCAGCTCCCGACGCAGCACCGTCCCGAAATCTTCGCGCCCGTTGAACACCGTGCTTTGAATCTTGCCGCCGTAATAGGGAAGTGTCCCCGGCATCTGCCATTCCGGCAGATGATCCGGCACAATCACCGCCGCGCCAATCGCGCTGGCGTCCAGCCATGCCAGGTGCGATTTGCTCCGGTTGAACTCATTATCCGCCAGCGGCACCAGATGCAAATAGGGCGCGCACCCGCCCCATGCCTGCACCTGATGAAACGGCGTGCTGAAATACGGCGCCACCTTCACGCGGGACTTTCCATTATCCGGGTTCTGGCCCGCCGCCTCCGTGAGTTGCGCCACGAATTCTTCCGTCGGCTCACCCATCAACGCCCATTCCCAGTCCGGAAAATCCTGCGCCACCGCGCATACTTGTTCCAGCACCGTCTCCACATCACCCGCGTGACTCGCGAGTCCGCGCCACGTCACACACTTGCGCCGGGGCGAATCCCATGCCGGCCACAAACAGGCTTCCGGGATCGTCACAAACCGTTCCCGATGCGGATACGCTCCCGCGCAAATATCGCTCACCGCCGTACAGACATCCGAGAACTCGATGGCCTGCGTCACCGCCTCCCGCAACGCCCGCTTGTTCTTGACGTGTTGATAATGCGGGTTCGTCGGCAACACATTGAAAATGTCATCCACAAATTCGCTCCAGATCGGCACGCCCATCGTGCGGGCGAGCCACAACACCGAAAGGTCCGTATCCGTGTTCGGATGCGAATAATACAGCGCATCACAACGCGCCAGCCAGCTCCAGCCAATGTCCACGCCGCCCTGGGCCGGCGGCGGGAACACCAGTTCCAGCCGGGCGTCTTCCTTTTGCATCGCGGACAGCGGGCCGATCCCGCGCATAAGCGACATCGGTTGCGTAAAATCCCCCATGTAAATTCCCAGTCGAAACCGCTCGATCGTACCCGGTAATGTTTGGTTCTTAACCATAATCTTGCTTCTTAATCCGTTGCCGCCTTCCTCAAAAGCTGTTCCAGTCCCCGACAAAACTGCCGGGCCGATTGACCGTCGTTGGTTCTCACCCGCCCCATGAACCGGCGCACCGAAACTTGCAGGCGCTCGCCGCGCGCCGACTCAATGCGGATGATGAAATCCGGTTTAGTCCGGCGCGGACGGAACACCCGCCGCGGCTTCCGAAGATCTGGTTTCGCCAAAGCACGCGCCATTCTGAGTGTTCGGCGGCTCAACGCGAAGAACAGCAGTTATACATTTTTGAATCGCGTTTCTGACGGCGCACAGTTCCCGGAAGCCCTGCACGTCTCTTGGTTTTTCTATCTTGTGGAGCGCGATCCTTTTGTCAGCTTCTCGCCTCACCTCTATCAGCACATCCGCCGCCGAACAACGCGCTGCACCCGCAACTGGAGGCTCGCTTTCCAGTTGGCCAACAGCCTTTTGGATTTGATCGTCGTTAAACTTTTTCGCATCTTCAGGTTTCATTGACGCCTCCAGTGGGGTGAGCTTGGGTCGTTAGCACGCCGGGTCACGCGCTTGGTTTTACGACGCTTCTTTTCCCGTGCGGCGACCATCGTCTTTGCCTGCGCTGCGGTCAGCACACGCTTGGACTTCGCGCCGCCTTGCGCGCCCCACTTCTTGAAATCTTCGGCGGTGTAGGTCTTCACAGCTTCGCCTCCGGGTCGTTGCAGAGCGAGTGTTCGCCCGCTCGGATGCTATCGTCATCGAGCGCCTGTCCACACCCTTTACAGGTCGGTGCAGTTGCCCGCCTCACTGCCGCAGCCCACCACGGCGGCGGCACAAAGTCGCGGCGCGCGTTTTCAGCGCACTCGCGCCAGTCCTTTGGGATTGTCTCATCTTGGAATCGCTCCCACCACGCGAGCCATTCGGTCAGAGTCAGCAGGTCTGCATCATCCTTGTAGGACACATCACCATTTTGCGAGAGCACACAGTAGGCATCATCGCAGTAGGTCGAGATTATCTGGTATCGCGGACAGGTGCGGTTCGGGTATCGCGCCACTTCGCCCGGCTTCCATTTTCTAGCGAGTTCGCAGCCATTGCGCCGCGCTTCAAATTCCAGTTCTTCCGACAGTTCGCGCACCGAGAACAGGTGAGGCGGCGCGACCGGATTGCCCCACTTTGGCAGGTCAGCTTCCGCCGCCGCTTTGGTATCGAAGATTTTCATCAGCATCCAGTCGGTTGCCGTCCTCATGTATCCGACCCCGAAGCTCACTCGAAGTCCTCCACTCTGTCGGCGTAGATTCGGAACGCGCCGTGGTCGTAGCTGACCGCCACGATGTAGTCATTGCAGATTGCGGTCACGTTGGCCTTCGTGCCGGTTTTCTTGTTTCGTATTGTTTGGCCGATTCGGAAGTTCGTTTTCATGGCTCCACTCTATCGTAACCCCGTTACGATCCAAGCACTATTTTGAGATTTCTTTTGGGACACGAAAAGACCGGACGTGCTAACAAATCGCTGATGCCAACCGGAGGATCGCCGGGCACGCGCAGGTTGCAATGCGGGCATCATTGGCGGCGATCCTCCGGCGGCATAGCTCTATCGTTAGGATGCCTTGGCTTCCTACTTCGCCCAGCGCAACCACGCCAGTCGCTTAGAGTCGTCCATAACGTCGGCATC
>Ga0137427_10000979_pt1 | contig 13495 bp, 14 predicted proteins | sample EasRivERMZT700_2_FD_102309 | JGI IMG/M metagenome (GOLD analysis project Ga0137427, IMG submission 102309) | Soil microbial communities from meander-bound floodplain in the East River, Colorado, USA - East River MetaG ERMZT700_2 | ecosystem: Environmental > Terrestrial > Soil > Floodplain ...
TGGCTCCCCGGGCCGGACTCGAACCAGCGACCCAGCGGTTAACAGCCGCTTGCTCTACCGACTGAGCTACCGGGGAATGCCTAAGACGCGTGTCTAGCGCAGGGCGAAAGCGATGGCTATATGAAAATCGACCACGAGGACTTCCTTTGAGCGAAACCGAATCAGTTCCTCCGCCGCCCCGACGGATCACCATCGGCCGCTTTTCCATTCCCGTCCCGGGCTCGCGTCTGTGGCGCATCGTGCTCGGCGTGGGCCTGGTTCTCTGCGGAATGGTCGGCTTCCTGCCGGTTCTCGGGTTCTGGATGATTCCCCTGGGCCTGATCGTGCTGTCGATCGACCTTCCGTTCGTGCGCCGTCTGCGGCGGCGAGTCGAAGTCTGGTGGGGCCGGCGAAACAAGCCGAAGAACAACGGCTCCAAATGAGTCCGAAGGCCGCAAAAAAGGAGGGCCGGATTTGCATCCGGCCCCAAGTCATTGGGTAATGGTGGGGTGTCTTCAAGGGAAGACGAGGACAGGTTGAACCGATTTAGTAAAGAAATGGTTAACGGAAAGAGTTGGCCCTAACCTTTCCTGGAAATACCGCACCAACCGTACCGTCAGACGCCACCAGAACTCGCGTGCGATCGCCGAATCACTTCACTCACAGACGGTGGAGCGTTCGCTTGTGCTCGCCTGGGGCAAGGCCGCTGACGCTTCAGCCAGGACTGAGTCGGCTGGTATGGGTGGAGGCCACGCCCGGAATTGAACCGGGGTTCACGGTTTTGCAGACCGTTGCGTCACCACTCCGCCACGTGGCCTCATTGGTCCGTCCGGGCGCCGAGGCGCCGGTACGTCCGCGCCTCATATCAGTCGGCCGGAGGACGGACAATGCGGCCCCGGCGAATTGTCTTCAACCCGGGACCCCGGCTGGCGTATAAGCCGCGCCATTCGGCCTACCTTCGGAACGACCCCCAATGCTCGACAGCGCCCTACAGCGCGCCAACATGGTGGCGACGCAGCTCCGCACCAATGACGTCACGGATTCGCGCCTCATCAAGGCGGTCCTCGCGGTGCCGCGGGAGCCGTTCGTGCCGCAGTCGCTGACCGCCCTGGCTCACATGGAGGGCTGCATCCCGCTCGCGAACGGGCGGGTGCTGTTGGATCTCCGCTCGTTCGGCAAGCTTGCGCAGCTCGCCACGATCGATTCGCAGGATCGCGTGCTCGATGTCGGTTGCGGCACCGGCTACTCGACGGCCGTGCTGTCGCACCTGTGCGCCGAAATCATCGGTCTCGAGCAGGACAGCACGCTCGCCGCGACGGCGACCGGGAACCTGCGCGGCGCAGCCAACGCCGAGATCGTGTGCGCGCGGCTGGCGGACGGTCTGCCGGAAAGGGCGCCGTTCAACGTGATCTTCCTCAACGGCGCGGTCGGACGCACGCCCGACGGCCTGATCGACCAGCTCGCGGACGGCGGCCGGCTCGTGTGCATCGTTTGCGAGGGAGCCGCGGGACACGCCCGGATTTATCTCAAGCACGATGGCGCGACCGGCGAGCGCGACGCGTTCGACGCGACGGTGCCGGTGCTCCCCGGCTTCGAGCAGAATCGCAGCTTCGCGTTCTAAGACATTGAGATGACAACGCAGATCGATCGTCCGCGTCACGGCGTCACTGCGTCGCGTCCTAACCAATATGGCGTTCGCGGGATTTGTGGCTTAGGCTCGCCGCACGTTCGGGGGGACTTCATGCCGGAAGTGAGCGAATGAGCAGTCAGGCGAATTCGAATCAGCAAAACGAGCCGACGATGGAGGAGATCCTCGCGTCCATACGCAAGATCATCTCCGAGGACCAGCCGTCCGACGGCAAGTCTGCGGCGCGGCCCGCACCCGCTAAGCCGCAGCCTGCGCTTGCGGCTGAAGTGGCCGTCGTTCGCGTTGCCGCCGCCGCAACCGCAACCGAGCTCGATGTGCTCGATCTGACGGACGAAGTGCCGGAAGACGATGCGATCGAAGCGGTGAGCATCGCTGCCTCGGCGCCGGCTTCTGCGATCGGGAATGGCGCCATGGCTCAGAGCACCGAGCCGGTCTCAAACGTGAAAGAGGGCCCGATGGACGATTTCGTTTCGGATACCACACGGCAAGCCATGGGCAAGGCGTTTGCGAATGTGAACGGGCAGACGCCGTCCGTCTCCCTCAAGGGCGGCAGCGTCGAAGCGATCTTTGCCGACGCCGTGCAGCAGGCGTTCCGTCCGGCGCTGAAGGAATGGGTCGACGATCATTCCGCCGATGTCATGGATCAGCTGCGGCCTCTGATCCGGGCCTGGATGGACGAGCATCTTCCCTCGCTGATCGAGGCCGCCGTCGTCAAGGAAATCGCCCGCGCCGCGCGCAAGCCGTAGTCGGAACCGGCCTCGTTGGGCGCGCTATTGCGGCGGGCCTGCCAGCCGTTTGACAAGCCTGTAAAGATACTCCTGGCCGTCGAAGAACGACGTCTTCTTCACCCGCTCGTCCTGGCCGTGTGAGCGCACGTCGTCGACATCGCCCGCGAGCCCGGTGTGGCCATAAGTCGGTATGCCTGCGTTGCGCAGGTAGCTGCCGTCGGTGGCTCCCGAACTCATGATGGGGACGACGGGCACGCCGGGGAAGATCTCGGACGACGTCTTCTCGATCGCGTCCAGCACATCGCCGTTGAGTGCCGACGGCATGCTCAGGATCGGCCTGTCGAGGTCGCTCAAGGCAATCCGCTCGTCGGCGAACACGCGGGCGAGCGTCGCCTTGACGCCGTCCACGGCTTCGCCCGGCATGATGCGGCAGTTGACCATGGCGCTCGCGGCTTGCGGCAAGGCGTTATAGGCATGGCCGCCCTGCAGCATCGTCGCGACGCAGGTGGTGTGCAGTTGCGCGTTGTATGCCGGATTGGCGTAGAGCCTGCCGAGAGACGCGGGATCGGGTCGGCCTGACAGAATCGACCGGATGTCCGCAGCAGTCTCCGGAGTCTCCAACGTGGCGGTCGCTTCGAAATAGGCCCGCGTCGTCGGGTTGAGGTTCAGCGGAAAGTTGAACTTCGCCAGGCGGCCGAGCCCATCGGCCAAGTGGTAGATGGCGTTGTCCGTCCTTGGCACAGAACTGTGGCCGCCACGGTCCTTCACTTCCAGGCGGAAGGTCATCGACACTTTTTCGGTCGTCTGGACGCTGTTGCGAATGGTCTTGCCGTTCTTCACGCCGACGCCGCCGCCCTCGTTGAGCGCGAATTCCGCGTCGATCAACGCGCGCTGATTCTTCAGCAGCCACTGGATGCCCCAGCCGTCGCGGTCGAGGATCTCCTCGTCGGTGTCCAGTGCGACGATGATGTCGCGATCGGGCCTGAAGCCCTCCTGCCTGTAGCGGATGAGATTGGCGATCAGAGCGGCCGCCATGTATTTGTCGTCGGCGGTGCCTCGCCCGTAATAGTAGCCGTCGATTTCGGTGAACCGGAACGGCTCGGTCGACCAATCGTCGGGATTGGCGGGCACCACGTCGATGTGCGCCAGCAGCAGGATCGGCTTTCGCGCGCCGGTGCCCTTGAGACGCGCCACGAGATTGCCCTTGCGCGGCGCGGGCTTGAAAACCTGCACGTCGGTCCCGCTGAACCCCGCGGCGCGAAGCCTCGCCGCCATCGCGTCCGCGGCCCGTCCCGTGTCTCCGGTCTCGGTGACCGTGTTGATCTCGACGAGCTCTTTGTAGATTTCGAGAGTGCGCTGCTGCTGAGCGGTCAACGCGTCCGCTGCCGTTGCGGACGAAGCGGCGCACAGCAACGTCGACACGAGCACAGCTGAAGGCAGGATGGATCGGCGTTCTCTCGGCATGACAGTCACCCTTTGGCCAGGCGCCCAGCATAGAGCGGCGGCAGTTGCGTCGCTATGGTTTCGGTCGGATGCGCGGGACCATTTCACCGGCGCTCTGTTCGACCGAGCCCAGCGCATCGGCCAAACGCGCCTTTGCGCTGCCGGGACGCAGCGGTTTCTGCTGGCTTTCATGCGGCGCCCAGCCGGTGAGAAACACGATCTCGAATGTCGCGGGCAGCCGTCCCTGCGCATCGCCGAAGCGGGACTGGTACTCGCCGACGACCGCGGCGAGCGTCCGTTTGGAGAGCGCCTGGTGCCGCCGGGTCGCCAGCACGTTGGTTTCTCCGAGCGCGCGTAGATCGGCGAACAGACGCGACGGCTCGCGATAGTGCACGACCGTGCGCTCCACATCGGCGACGGGAAGCGCGAAACCCGCGCGCTGCAACAATCCGCCCAGATCCCGAACATCGGCAAACGGCGCCACCCGCGGACTGACGCCGCCCAGCGTTTCCGCTTCGGCCGCCGCAAACGCGGCGCGCAGCTCTTTCAGCGTCTCGCCGCCAAACATCGCGGCGATGAACAGGCCGTCCGGTTTCAGCAGACGCCGCAGCTGAAGAAGCGTGCCGGGCAAATCGTTCACCGCATGAAGCGAGAGCATGCTGGTGATGAGATCGAAGCTCTCCGCCGCGAAGGGAAGCCACTCGTCATCCGCGATCACCGAAGAGTCCGTGCGATTGCCGGTCCGTATCCAGGTATCGGCCAGAGAGGCGAGCGCCGGAAAGGCCTGCCGGCGGGAGTGCAGGTCCAGCCCGCGCATGAAGCGCCGGTTGACGGCGGAGATCCGCAACGCCGCCTGGGCGGCCGTGTCCTCGACAAGGATGGTCTCGCCGTCCGCGCGCGCGCGCCGCGCCCGGTACGCGGGCCGGTCGAAGATTCGAGGCGCTGCTGTGCTCATGATGCTAATGTAGGCCATGAGCCCCGGACAACAAACGGCGCGAGAAACAACACTTTCCCTTCCGCGCCTGGCCAGGCGGGGAGCACGGGGCGCGTTGAACCTGATCTTTCCGCCGCTCTGCGTCTCGTGCCGAATGAGGGTCGGCGAGGCGCATGCGCTCTGCGCCGCCTGCTGGAACGCGATCTCGTTCATCGAAGGTCCACTCTGCTCCGGCTGCGGTTCACCGTTTGACGTCGATCCCGGCACTGAGACGCTGTGCGGCGCCTGCCTCGCGCGGCCGAACGACTTCACGCGGGCGCGCTCGCTCTTCCGCTATGACGACGCGTCCAAGCCCCTGATCCTCGCCTTCAAGCACGGCGACCGGCTGGACCACGCGCCCGCTTTCGCCCGCTGGCTGGAACGGACCGGGCGAACGCTGTTCGCGGACGCGGAGCTGCTGGTTCCCGTGCCGCTCCATCGCTGGAAATTGTGGAGGCGGCGCTACAACCAATCGGCGGTCGTGGCGGAGGGATTGGCGAAGCTGGCCGGCCTGCCGCACGATCCGCTTGTGCTGGAGAAGCGCCGCGCGACCAAGAGCCAGGGCGAAATGCCGTCCGCCAAGGCGCGCCGGAGGAACGTGCTGAACGCGTTCCGCGTGCCGCCGGCGAAAACCGAGCGGATACGCGGTCGGCGGATCCTCCTGATCGACGACGTGTTCACGACCGGCGCCACGCTGAACGCGTGCGCGCGGGCGTTGAAGCGCGCCGGTGCCGACCGCGTCGATGCCCTCACGCTGGCCCGCATTGTAAGGCCCCAATCCGGCGCTATATGAAGAGCAGACAGGTTCCGTTTTCAGGGTTCCATGAATAAAATTGTCATCTACACCTCGCCGATCTGTGGCTATTGCGTGCAAGCGAAACGACTCCTGACCCGGAAGGGTGTGGCCTTTGAGGAAATCGACATATCGCGCGATCCGGAGCAGCGCAGGACAATGGTTCAGAACTCGGGGGGGCGCATGACCGTGCCGCAGATTTTCGTAAACGGCAGCCATATCGGCGACTGTGACGAGATCTACGCGCTGGAGAAAGCGGGCAAGCTCGACCCGCTGCTGAACCCGCAATGACTGCACGCAAGATCCGAGTCGCCTGCGTACAGTTGCGCTCGAGCGACGACATCGATTGGAACCTGCGCCAGGCCTCGAGCCTGATCCGCAGCGCGCACGCCGGTGGCGCGCGCTTCATCGCGACGCCGGAGAACACCTGCCTCATGGCGCCCGATGGCGGCGCGAAGTTGGAAAAGAGTTTCGCCGAGAGCGACGATCCCGCGCTGCCGGCGTTCTGCGCGCTGGCAAACGAACTCGACATCTGGCTGCTGATCGGCTCGCTCGCGATCAAGGTGCCGGGCGGCAAGACGGCAAATCGCTCGTTCCTGATTGGCCCCGACGGACGGATCGCGGCGCGCTACGACAAGATCCATCTCTTCGACGTCAATCTTCCTTCGGGCGAAAGCTACCGCGAGTCGAACACCGTCGCGCCCGGCGACGACGCAGTGGTGGCGAATCTGCCCTGGGCGCGAATCGGGTTGTCGGTCTGCTACGATCTGCGCTTTCCGCAGCTCTACCGCACGCTGGCGAAAGCCGGCGCCGAGATCCTCACCGTGCCGTCGGCGTTCACGGAGACGACGGGCAAGGCGCATTGGCATGTTCTGCTACGCGCTCGCGCGATCGAGAACGGCTGCTTCGTGATCGCGCCGGCTCAGGGCGGCGAGCACGCCAACGGCAGGCGGACCTATGGCCACAGCCTGATCGTGGGACCATGGGGCGACATCCTGGCCGAGGGCGGCATCGATCCCGGCATCGTTGCCGCGGAGCTCGATCTCGACGAAATCGGCGCGGCAAGGGGTCGCATTCCGGCTCTGAACCACGACCGGCCCTACGGTCCACCCGGAAACTGACCGCTTGCTTAAGCCTATTTCAACAACCAGATATGGTAGAATTCGCAGTCCGCGCCGGAAGGGTTCAGCGTGATCGCATACAGTCTCACCTGTAAGGACGGCCACGAGTTCGAAGGCTGGTTCGCCAACAGCATGGCCTATGCGGCTCAGGAAAAGGCCGGCGATCTGGTGTGTCCGGTCTGCGGCGACGCCAGCGTCACGAAAGCGATCATGGCGCCGGCGGTCAGGAACTCGGTCACCAAGGCCAAGGGCCGCGGCACGGTCGCCCCGCCCGACGAGCAGCAGAAATTGCGGCAGTTCGTGGCCGGCTTCCGGAAATACGTCGAAGACAACGCGGACTATGTCGGTCCGAAATTCCCCGAGGAAGCGCGCAAGATCCATTACGGCGAGACGGAAGCCCGCCACATCTACGGCGAAAGCACAGTGCGCGAAGCCCAGGAGTTGATCGAAGAGGGCATCGAGATCGCGCCGATGCCCCGCGATCCGAACGATCTGAACTAATTTTCCCGAATCTTCTTCTCGGCCCTCTCGCTCAAATATGAGTGCCACAGCAGCCGGGCGGCGCCTGCGCGATACGGTCGCCAATCTTCCGCCATCGTCGCGAATTCAGCCGGCGTCGGGCGCCTGTCGAGGTTCTTGATCCGCTGCACGGCGGTCAGCAGCGCGAGGTCGGACGCGGCGAAGGCGTCGGGGCGTTGCAGCGCCAGAAGCAGATAGACGTCCACGGTCCAATTGCCGATGCCGGGTATCTTCGTAAGGACCGCCCGGACGACGTCATCGGTTTCAGACGCGAGCCGCTCCAAATCCACGTCTCCGTCGAGCGCGGCTCGCGCGAGCTCGCGTCCGTAGCGCGTTTTCTGCCGGCTGAAGCCGACGGCTTTGAGCTGCGCATCATCGAGCGTGAGGAAGCCGCGCGGAGTCGGGAGACCGATCACGGCACTGAGGCGATCGAATGCCGTCTTCGCCGACGCCAATGACACCTGCTGCTCGAGAATGATGTGCAACAGCGTGGCAAATCCCGGCTCGCGCGGCCACAGCGGCGGGATGCCGTAGCGTTCGACAACCGACGCCAGCGATTTGTCGCGAACGGCCAGCCATTCGACGATGCGGCCGAAATCCTCAGGCGTCAGCAGCCTTCGCTCCGATCGTTTCCGCCACGACCATGTAGTTGACGTCGGTGTCCGATGAGAGCCGCCACTCCCAGCGCAGCGGGTCGAACTCCACGCCCTGCGTGCGGGTTAGCGCCAGACCCGCGTCCTCGAGGTAATGCTGCAACTCGGCGGGCGTCACGAAGCGGTTCCAATCGTGCGTTCCCGGGGGTAGCCAGCGCAGCACATACTCTGCGCCGATCTTCGCCAGCGCGAGACTCTTGAGCGTCCGGTTCAACGTCGCCACCACCATGCAGCCGCCCGGGCTGATGAGCTTGGCGCAAGTCTGAAGAAAACTCGCCAAGTCGCTGACATGCTCCACAACTTCCATGTTGAGCACGACGTCGAACCGGGCGCCCTCAACGGCCAGATCCTCGGCCGTCGTCATCCGGTATTCGAGCGGCAGGCCGCTGCCGGCGGCGTGCGCCGCCGCGGTCTTGACGTTCTTCTCCAGGGGGTCCGCTCCCAGTACGTCGAAGCCCAGCCGCGCCATCGGTTCGGAGAGAAGCCCGCCGCCGCACCCGATGTCGAGCAGTGTCAGCCCGTCGAACGGCTTGAGCGCGCGCCTATCCCGCTTGAAGCGCTCCACCGCAAGCTCGCGGATGAATTGCAGCCGGACCGGGTTGAACTTGTGCAGCGGCGCGAATTTGCCGTTGGGGTCCCACCATTCGGCTGCCATCCGCGCGAATTTTGCCATCTCGGCGTCGTCCACGGACGCCGCGCGGGCGGAGCGGGCTGTCTCGGCCATCGGGATTTCCCCAAAGCTTCGGCGGAAAGCCGGTTGAGCCGGACTGTTCGCGCGTCTATGTATGACCCGCAAAATCCGCACGCGCCACCCGCTAATGGCCAAAATCGTCATGAAATTCGGCGGCACGTCGGTTGCCGACATCGCCCGCATCCGCAACGTCGCGCTGCTCGTGAAGCGCGAGGTCGATGCGGGCCATGAGGTTGCGGTCGTGGTCTCGGCCATGGCCGGCGAGACCAACAAGCTGGTGGCATGGACGCGCGAGCTCTCGCCGCTGCATGACGCACGCGAATACGATGCGGTGGTGGCCTCGGGCGAACAGGTCACGGCCGGGCTCCTCGCGGTCGCGCTGTCGGCGATCGGCGTCTCGGCCCGCTCCTGGATGGGCTGGCAGGTGCCGATCCGGACATCTGCGATGCACGGTTCGGCACGCATCACGGACATCGAGCCGGACTTGATGAACGAGCGCCTCAAGCAAGGGCAGGTCGCGGTCGTGGCGGGGTTCCAGGGCATAGCGCCCGACAATCGCATCTCGACCCTTGGCCGCGGCGGCTCGGACACCAGCGCGGTGGCGCTGGCCGCGGCCCTGAAGGCAGACCGCTGCGACATCTACACGGATGTTGACGGCGTCTACACGACGGACCCGAGGATCGTCTCGAAAGCCAGGCGCCTCGACAAGGTCGCCTACGAGGAGATGATGGAGATGGCTTCGCTGGGGGCCAAGGTTCTTCAAACGCGCTCGGTCGAGATGGCCATGGTTCATCGGGTGCCGCTGCGCGTGCTATCGACGTTCGACGCCGCCAATGGCGGCACGCTTCTATGCGACGAGGAAGATATCGTGGAGAAAAATCCCGTCACCGGAATCGCCTACACGCGGGATGAAGCCAAGATCACGCTTCTCAAGATTCCCGACCAGCCGGGCGTTGCCGCTTCGATCTTCGGTCCTCTCGAGGAAGCCGGAATCAACGTCGATATGATCGTGCAGAACATCTCCGAGGATGGCCGGCGAACCGATCTCACGTTCACGGTCTCCCGTGCAGAGCTAGACCGCGCGCTGGCGGCGATCCGCAAGGCCGCGCCGCAGATCGGTTACAAGGACCTCATCTCGGACAAGGGGGTTGCCAAGGTGTCGATCATCGGGATCGGAATGCGGGCGCATCCCGGCGTGGCTCAAACAATGTTCAGGACGCTTGCCGAGAAGGGGATCAACATCCAGGTCATTTCGACGTCCGAGATCAAGGTGAGCGTTCTTATCGCCGAGGACTATGTCGAGCTTGCCGTCCGGGCTCTTCATTCGGCATACGATCTCGACTCGGCATGAATTATGCTGACCCCCGTGTCGCGATGTTGCAGCATGCGGGGAGCATGAAACGGCGGCGCGTCCATGCCGCGCAAGGTGCCCAGCGAATGAGCAGGCTGACGCAAATTCGACGTATGGCTGGAAAGGCCATCTGATGCCGCCGCAACTCGTAGCCGGCGGCCCGAGGGTTCTTCTGCGCCGCCTGCGCGAGATCATGGCGGAGCGGCAGAGCGCCCAGGCACGCCTCGACAAACTGGTTTCGGTCATCGCGGCCAACATGGTCGCCGAAGTCTGCTCGATCTATTTGCGCCGGGCAGGGGGCGAGCTCGAACTCTTCTCGACCGAGGGCTTGAACCGGGAGGCGGTTCACCGCACGCGGCTGAAGCAGGGAGAAGGCCTTGTCGGCTTGGTCGCCAGCTCGGCTTTGCCCCTGAATCTCTCCAACGCGCCCGAGCATCCGAGCTTCTCCTACCGGCCCGAGACCGGAGAAGATCCGTTCCTTTCGTTCCTTGCGGTGCCGATCGTGCGCGGCGAACGGGTGTTCGGCGTGCTCACGGTGCAGAACCGCACCGCGCGCCACTACGACGAAGAGGAAGAAGAGGCGCTCGCCACGATCGCCATGGTCCTGGCGGAGGTCGTGGCGCAGGGAACGCTGGTCGATCTCGCCGAGATCGACGAGGCCGAGCTTTCGCCGACGCGGCCGGCGCACTTCAGCGGCGAAGGCCTCACCGAAGGCGTGGTCATCGGTGCGGTGTTCCTGCACGACCCGCGCGTCAAGGTCGACCGCATGATCGCCGACGATCCCGCGGCCGAGCTCGAGCGCTTGGAAAGCGCGCTCGACCAGTTGCGGGTGTCGGTGGACGAGATGCTCGAATCCTCGGAGCTCGCACTCTCCGGGGAAACGCGCGAGGTGATCGAAGCCTACCGCCTGTTCGCGCATGACCAAGGCTGGCGCCAGCGGCTTTCCGATGCGATTCGCACCGGCCTCACGGCCGAGGCCGCCGTCGAGCGCGTGCAGGACGAGACACGGGCGCGCATCATTCGCACCAACGATCCCTATTTGCGCGGCCGCCTGCATGATTTCGACGACCTCGCCCGCCGCCTGATCCGCCATCTGGCGCAGTCCGAGGGTAAACCCGAGAACCATGCGTTGCCGGACAACGCCGTCGTCGTCGCACGCGCCATGGGTCCCGCCGAGCTGCTCGACTACGGCCGCAACCGGCTCGTCGGCCTGGTGGTGGAGGAGGCGTCCCAGACCTCGCATATCGCGATCGTGGCCCGTTCGCTCGGTATTCCGCTCGTCGGCGGTCTCGAGGACATCGCCGATGCCGCCCGTTCGAACGACACCATCGTGGTCGACGCCGAAGCCGGCGAGGTCCATCTGCGGCCGCCCCCGGAAGTCGTGGCGGCGTTTCGCGCCAAGCGGGCACTGATTGCGCAGCGGGTGGCGCGCTTTGCCGCGATTCGCGACGAACCCGCGGTCACGCGCGACGGCGTCCATGTCCGGCTCTACATGAATGCGGGCCTGTTGCTCGATTTACCGCATATCGCGGAATCCGGCGCCGACGGCATCGGACTGTTCCGCACCGAGCTTCAGTTCATGGTCGGCACCAAGATGCCGCGGCTGAAGGATCAGGTCTCGTTCTATCGCCAGGTCATGGATGCCGCCGGTGCGAAGCCTTGCGTATTCCGCACGCTCGATCTTGGCGGCGACAAGATTCCCTCCTACGGCCGCTCGTCGGAGCGCGAGGAGAATCCGGCGCTCGGCTGGCGTGCGATCCGCATCGCCCTCGATCGCCCCGCGCTGCTGCGCTACCAGGTGCGGGCGCTGATCGCCGCGGCAGACGGACGCGAGCTGCACCTGCTTTTGCCGATGGTCAGCGAAGTCGCGGAGATCGAAGGCGCAAAAATACAAATTGCCCGCGAAGTCGAGCGCGCGCGCCGCGTGGGTGTTCCCCCGCCCAAACACATCCGGCTTGGCGCCATGATCGAAGTGCCGTCGCTGCTGTTCGCCTTGCCGCAACTGCTGAAGGTCGCGGACTTCATCTCGGTCGGCTCCAACGACCTTCTGCAATTCGTGTTTGCCGCCGACAGGACGAATCCGGTCGTGGCGCGGCGCTACGATACCTTGTCGCCGGCGGTCCTCAATTTGATGCGGAGCATCACGGACGCGCGCCGCGAGGCGGCTTCTTCGACCGAGCTGTCGGTCTGTGGGGAGATCGCCGGCCGCCCGCTGGAGGCGATGGCCCTGGTCGGCCTCGGCATCACGTCGCTCTCCATGCAGGCCTCGTTGATCGGTCCGGTGAAGATGATGATTCGCAACCTGGACACGCGTCCGTTGAGGCCCGTGCTCGACCGTCTCTGCGCCATCGCCGGGCCGAGCGTGCGGGCCCAGCTCAGCGATTTTGCCGCCGGCCACGGCGTTCCCATAGCCGGCCGGAGCGGCTAGAGGCGCCCGAAAGCCCTGGCGGATTGAGTGGCGAACCCCCATCTTCTTAAATTGCCTCGAAGGGCCAAGGCTGAGTTAATGGTTTAAACGCCGTCGTTTGGTATTGATTGGGCGTTCCGATCCGAGCACAACAGGCGAGATGGCCAAAGTTACGCGTCTGACACTGGACAATAACGGCGAGCTCGACCGCCGCCGGCTGAACTTCCGCGAGATTTCCGGCGACGCCGATGCGCCGTTGGAAAGCGTCGGCCAGGATTTGCGCAAAGCGCGCGAACGCAAGGGCGAGGAGCTGGACCACATCTCCCGGCTTCTCAAGATCCGCCGCGATTACCTGGCCTTGCTTGAGGAAGGTGCTGCCGATTCTCTGCCGGGGCGGGCTTATGCGATCGGCTTTGTGCGCAGCTATGCGACCTATCTTGGCCTCGATGGCAAGGAATTCGTCGAACGCCTGAAGGCGGAGATTGCCGGGCGGGGCGACCACAAGGAGCCTGCGGTCTCGGCCCCTCCGCCGGCCGAACGCATGTGGCTGCAGGGGCAATGGGTGATCGGGGGACTGTTTCTCCTCGCGCTGCTCTATGCGGGCTACTACCTGTTTGTCTCTGCCACCCAGCTGTCGGAGCAACCGGTGATTCCGGTGCCGGCGCGCCTGGCGGCGGAAGCGGGCTTGCCGCCTGCCGTACCGGCCACGCCCGTGCCGGCCTCAACCGTCCCGGCCGGGAATCCTGCACTGGTGGCGCCTCCGGCCGCGGCAGTCGCGGCCCCGCAAACCCAGGCCGTTCCGGCTCCCGCGCTTCCGCAGGGCCGAACTTACGGCACCCAGAACACCAATTCGCGGATCACGTTGCGCATTCATCGCCCGTCGCGCGTCACCGTGCAGGGTGCGAACAACCGCTTCCTCATCAATCGTACGCTCCAGCCCGGAGATACCTACATCGTTCCGAATGTCGGGGGTTTGCGACTGAGCGCGCCCGACAGCGGCGCGGTCGAGCTGATGCTTGACGGCAGTTCCGTCGGCTTCGCCGGCGAGAACGGCGTCGGCGCCAACGGACTGCCGCTCGACCCGCAGACCCTCAGCGCTCGGCGCAACCGCGGTTAGTTCATGAGCATCCGGCCCTATCGCGATATCGTGCGGCGCAAGTCGCGGACGATTCGCGTCGGCGCAGTCGAA
>Ga0137427_10000986_pt1 | contig 13447 bp, 8 predicted proteins | sample EasRivERMZT700_2_FD_102309 | JGI IMG/M metagenome (GOLD analysis project Ga0137427, IMG submission 102309) | Soil microbial communities from meander-bound floodplain in the East River, Colorado, USA - East River MetaG ERMZT700_2 | ecosystem: Environmental > Terrestrial > Soil > Floodplain ...
AACGGCCCTCGTGAAACAGCTATCGTGTTTCCGGAGACTGTCGCGCTGCTGGAGCAACTGGGATCAGAGAATTCGAACAATTGTCGCGCGTCCACGTGTATCCAAAAAACCCGGCAGGACAGGAAACCGGTCCCGTAGTCCGCGGGCTTAGCCGCGGAACCCGCAGGCTAAAGCCTGCGGGCTAAGGGTCGGTCGGATTTGAGATTTCATGGACGCCGCTGTGGCGGCTGCAAACTGCGCTCTAAACGCCGGTCATCCTGGGTTGGCGCTTCTTTCCACGAGCAAACCTGAGTCCTGAAGTTATTGAGGTCCACTCCATAGATCCCGTAGTCCGGTTGGCCATCGGCGCCGACCGTTGAATCTGCGGCAATGATCTTGAGGCGTTTGAGTTCCGCCACAACTTTAGGAGTATCGTAATCCGCGACAGTCAACGCGCAATGATCCAGCGTGCCAAGCTGCGCCGACGACTTGTTACCTTCCCGGACCTGCGTCGGTAGCCAGACGGTATCGCCAAACCACAGGCAAACGTCGCGGCCCGAATCGGTGGTCTGATTGAACGCCAGCAGATCGTTGTACCAGGCCACCAGTTTCTTATAGTCGGGCGTCAACACCACAATGTGATTGCCACTGAGCGCCTTCCACACCACCGGTTTCACAGCGGGCGCCGTCGGACGCTTCATGTAGTCGTGGGCAAAGAGGCCGATTTCATTTCCTTCCGGATCTTTAAACCAGAATCCTTTGTCCGTATCCGACTGGGCGACGATATTCCTTTTCTTCAGTTCCTCTTGAACGTTGTTCTTGTCCCAATAGTTGATCGTGAATCCGAACTTCGTAAGTCCAGGCGCCACATCTCCGGCCTGCGCCTGCTTCACGATCATTCGGGTGTCGCCCTGCACGTCACCAAACCACAGATGGGCCTCGCGGGCATTCGACATCCCCTTTTGCATTCCGAAGACTTCCATATACCAGTCCGCGGTCTTCTTCATGTCCGGAGCGGTATAGGTATATTGGTTCAGCCAGATCGGCTTCAATGCCGTCTCGGCTTCCGCTCGAAACGGCAGCGCAGCGGCGGCGGCCGCCGCTGTCGCTGTTTGCAGGAATCTGCGTCGATTCATCTTAGAACCTCCAACGTCCACCAATTTTCAGGATTCGTGCAGTGAGGATCGATGACGCGGCCGACGCATCGATGCCGCCGGCAGAAATCGGCTTGAGGTAATTCGGACCATTGGTATTCACTTGCGACCGCACCGCCGACGAATTCAGTGTGTTGAAAATGTCGATGAATCCCTCGATGGAACTGCGGTCGCCAAGTTTGACGGTTTTGGAGACCCGGTTATCCCAGAGCTTGATATAGGGATAGCGCCCGGCCTGACCTTCGACCTGAACGCTCACGGTTGAATTCACCGCGTTTTGAACCTGAACGCTGCGTCCGAAGTACTGGCCCGACTGAGCGCTGTAAACCGAGGAGTACATGAATCCGAAAGGCAGGTCATACTGGCCGCTGGCTTTGAAATTGTAGTGCCACTCGGGCAATTGCCAATTGTAGTAGAGAGCATTCGGATTCTGCGGATTGGAACCGCGCTGCTTGGCAAAGTCCGCTTCATATCCGACGAGGAACGACCAGCCATTCGAGTAGTGTTTGCTGAGAGTCCCTTCATAGGCCATGTACTGGTTGGCGGCCTCATTACCCACGACTTGCACGGTCCGCGTTCTGGTGATGTTGCGATTTGGATTCGACGTTGGAACCGCCCAGGTGTAGACGACACCGTCGTCCGATGTTCCGGCAACGTTGTCGCGGCCCGGATCGACACCCAGGCGGAAGTCCGTAAATGCCTCGTAGGGTGTTGCCAGATTCAGCGTCTTGCTTCCACCGTGATCATACTTGCGAACCAGGTTGAACCGCACCACTGTGTCGCGATTCAGGCCGAACTCGACACCGGCGGTGTATTCATCAAGCCAGCTTCCTTTCAAACCCGGATCCAGCGCCCGTTCGCCCACACCACCACTGGTCGAAGTGGGTGTCTGACCCGGCGCCGGGACAAAGGGTATGGTTCCGTTCCAGTTGTTGTACGTGTAGGTCGTGTTGGAGGCAGGACTGACGCTCGAGCCTGTCGGACCGCCACTGGGATACCGGCCATAACCCGCCTTCAACGCCAGGCTGCCGTTTCCCTTAACGTCATAGACGAACGACAGACGAGGTCCCCAGGCGTTGTAAACCGGGAAATCACGCATGACGGGATACAGGTTCTTCACAGAAAATGGTCCCGTCCCGGGATTTCCCTGAACCGGCAACGCCGACGCATTGCGTTCGTAACGAATGCCCAGATTCATGGTGAGCTTCCGGTTGACCGTAATCTTGTCGTTAATGAACCACGCCGTGCTGTATGAAATGTTTCCTGTGAAGTTGGGATAATCGAAGGCCTGCACCGAATCCGGAATCAGGAAGTATTGCCCCGCATTCGCCTGGGCCGTTGTACTCCGATATCGGTAAACCTGTTGGTTGGGGTAACCGAAAGTCTCCGTGAAACTTTTGTTCCAGACACTCAGAAATCCGGTCTTGATCTCGTTGTTGGTTCCGCCGAAGTCCGTAAACCAACTCCAGTTGGCCCCTTCCTGCCAGCGGATCGGTCGCTGATAGTTCTTGTTGTAAGCCCCGCGAGTCTGGCCGGTCGTGATATCCGTCCTGCGGACGTCGGTGGTGTGAGGGTTCATCGGCCACCAATATCCGCCGCGAGCGACATTGGCGTCCACCGTCATTCTCGGACTCAGAATGTAAATCCACTTCAACTGTGGCCCATTCATCGTCCAGGCATTCTGATCCTGAGTTGCTTCCAGCGGCGTCAAAGCGCTGCCATCGCGGTAGGGCTGCCATTTCCGGCTGCCCTGCGCCACCGACTCGAATTTCATCTGCGGGTTCAGTTGATACGTCAACTTGAGCGTTGGGCTGTCGAGCAGGGTCGAGTAGACGGCTTCCTTGCCGGTTTTCTCTTCGATAAAACCGTTGATGTACTGGCCGGCAAATTGATGGCTGAACGCGGCGTAGAACCACAGCTTGTCGCGGACTATCCGGCCACCGCCCTCGAAGTTGTAATCGTCATAGTGCGTGAACTTGGTGTTGCCTGGCGCAAAACCCTTATCCAACAGTTTTTGAGTAACATTGTTGGATTGCCATTTTCCATCCTGCCAATTCCCCATGACGGAACCGTGAAAGTCGTTGCTGCCGGACTTGATCACGAGCGTCACGGCTGCGCCGGCGTTGCGCGCTTCAGCGCCTTTGGCCGCGGTCGAAATGCTGATTTGTTCGACAGTCTGGTAATCGCCGAAAATCGTGCTCCAGGCGTTGCCGTCGACGTTGACTTCTTCACCGCCGGCGCGCCCGTAGACCCGTCCGCCGGTGCCGGTGGCTCCGCCCATTGTGGTTCCGCCGATATCCGGAGTGGTCACTGTCATTCCGGGAACCATCATGGCGACATTTCGCAAGGTATGCCCGGACGGCAGATTGTCGAGTTTTTGCGAACTCCAGTTCACCGCCACCGTAGCGGCTTCAAGATCGATGGTGGGGGCCGTGCTCGTCACGGTCACTTCCTCGGCCACGGCCGAAACCTCCATGGTGCCATTGATCGTCGCACTTGCACCACTGGCCACCGTGACGCCGTCGATGTTGAGGGTTTTGAAGCCTGGCAACGCGAATGTCACGCGGTAAGTACCGACGGCAAGTTGGGTAAACCGATAACTGCCGGTCTCGTCGGTTACGGACGAGCGCGTACCCCCGATCATTTGTGGACTCGAGATTGTTACTTCAACGCCAGGAATCAGGGCGCCACTGCTATCCAGTGCCCTCCCGGTAATCGTCCCGAGCACGTTTTGTGCAAGGGCTGCCGAGGCAAGAGCCAGAACCATTACTGACACAGAGACGATGGACAACGGTCCTCTCATTGAGTTCATTGAGCCTCCTAGTTGACTTGACGATCGCCCGCGATTACAGGGGGTGAGTAATGTAAGCGGGTTTCTACAAAACTTAATTGCTTGAGTTCTGCGCGAATTATAAAGGGCGCGGGCAAAAAAGCCATAAAAAGTCGGCGGTCATAGGGGGTAGTTGAAGCCGATGATAGAGCAACAGGCTTTCGCAAATCCAACCCCGGCCTCAGGACACCTCACGGGGCTACATTCGGGCCCCGACTCCGGCGCTGATTAAGTCACAGCATCATACGATAGCGTTATCTGGCCGGTGAGCAGACTGAGGCCAGCGAATCGAGGGCGGTCAGGCTGATGCGTTCTTCCGCGGACTGACGAATCAAGACACCCTTTACCTGGACCTTATGGCCGACAAACGGGTCCGGTTTGAAGTCAAAGGCGATGTTCACAAAGTTCTGCAAACGGAAGGTCAGCGTCCCGGGCTTTTCGGCCGACGACTTCTTCAGTTCCTCCGGTAACGTCGACTTTCCATCCCGAGTCCGAACCGGCTCGGTCGAATGCGTTAATGACCAATTGCCGGCCGAGTCCCGCGCCATGCAGCCAACGACCTTGACCAGTGTGTTCGGTGGCAGCGGCTTCGGACCATCTTTCCCTACAAATCGGATTCGTTCGAGCGCTTCAATGCCTAACTCCCGGCCCTCCGGATATCCGTTCAGATGGAGAAGATAAGTGACGAGCTGAAGATAGGTGCTGTCGTTCAATGTCCCCGCACCGTCCGCCGGCATCCGCGCCTTGAGGAAGTCGAACAAAACATCCAAATTGTCTTCGCGCCATCGATCGACGAACGTACGACCCATCAACGTGGGGCCCTCGGGATCGTTTCCCTCATGGCATCTCACACAATGCTTCTCGTACGCTTCCTCGCCCTTGATCGACTGGTCGGCGGTGTACACCCCGTCCAGTACGGTTCGGGCCGGCGTTTGGGCGACTCCGAAAGACAGAGCGGCGGCAAACAGCGCCGCCGCTGGGAAAAGGTTCAAAACCGATCGCATTTACTCTGGTCGACGCTGGCCGGGCTGCGACGGCTGGGCTCTCCGTTTCTCTCCGTCGGTTACGAGCGCGATGTCACAGACCTGGGTTTTGAAGTTGTTAATATCGACACAATTGATACCGAGGCTACCCTCCGTGTTTGCGTTCTCAGCGATCATCTTCCGGCGTTTCAATTCGGCCGCAACCTCGGGATTCTTATAATTCGCAATCGTGTAGGCGACGTGATCAAGCGACTTCAGCGCGGATGATGGCTTCGCACCCTCACGGACTGCTGTAGGAATCCAGACCGAAGTGCCGAACCACTGGTAAACGTCTCTGCCGGCGTCACTGGTTTCTCTCAAATTGAGCAAATCCTTGTACCAGACGCCGAGTTTCTTGTAATCAGGTGTCGTCACGACAATATGGTTGGCGCTGAGGGCTTTCCAAAGAAACGGTTTCTCGTTCGAGGGAGCCGGCCTTTTGACGAAATCCTTCGCAAACACGCCGATCTCGTTCCCTTCAGGATCAGTGAACCAAAAGCCCTTGTCGGTGTCCGATTTGGCCTGTAATCCGCGTCGTTTGAGTTCAGCTTCGACATCCCTTCTGTTGAAGTTATCGATCGTGAAGCCAAACTTTTCAATGCGCGGCGCCTGCTCTCCCGCCTGCGCCTGACGGACGATCATCAAGGTATCGCCTTTGTCGCCGTACCACATGTGAGAGAGTTTCGCCTCTTCATGACCGATCTGCATTCCGAAGACTTCGTGATACCAGTCTCGCGTCTTCTTCAAGTCCGGAGCAACGTACGTATAGTGATTCAACCACGCCGCTTTGAATCCACCAGCGGCTTCAGCCCGCGGCACGGCGGTAGCAGCCGCCGCCATTGTCAGGGCCTGTACGAACTGTCGACGACTCAATAGACAGTTAGATTTTTCCATTGTGGTTCTCCTTCGAAGTTGCCGCGATCATACCAAGAGAATTGCGGATTGCGAATTGCGAATTGAAGAGGCTGGACTCCCTTCAATTTCGCATTTCGCATTTCGCACTTCGCAATCCTAGAGGCAGGTTGGAGCGATGGTCGATAGGAACGTTACGTTGATGCGATTATTTGCGGGTTGCCGCGTCAGGTACCCCTTGACATGAATTCTTTGGCCAGCGTGGGCGGACGGGTCGAAGCTTGGACCGAGGAAACCCAGGTTCTGCAAAGAGAACAAGAAATCGGCGAGTGGTTTCGCCGACGCCCTGGCCTTTTCTTCATCTGTAGACGTTAGTGAAAATGCACTTCGTTCCGGCTCGGTGGCTTTTGCGAGGTTCCATCCGGTTCCGCTTCGCAACATGCAGCCAACCAGTTGCACCAGGGCGCCGTTCGGAACAGGCCGTGGACCGTCCCTTCCTTCAATCTGGATACTCTTCATGGCATCCAAAGCCAGATCCTGAGAGCCAGCCGGAAAATCGTTCGAGCGGAAGATGTGCGCGATGATATCGACGTAAGTGGTCTCGCTCAAGCTTCCGGGACGATTCGTGCTTCCCCGTCTCTGACGCGGCATCGACTGGCTGATGAAATCGTACAAACTGCGTAGATCGAACTCACGCCAACGCTCCATGAAGTCGTCGCCCTTTAGCCGGGCAACACCGTCGAGCTGAAGTCCATGGCATGGGCTGCAATTCGATTGATACAGCTCCTTGCCCCGGTCTGCCTGAGTGTCCGAGTAAACCCCAGTCCAGATCGTACGCCTCGGAGACTGTGGTGCTGCCGGAAGAGACAGCGCAACCGCCAAGGTTGAGGCGGCAGCGAGAAACGTCCAGCACACAGTTCTTCGAGGCATATCACTCTATTCGTATCGCAGCGCCCGCATCGGATCCACCTTCGATGCCCGGTGAGCGGGAACAAAACCGGCTCCAACAGCCACCACTGCAAGAACCACACTGGCAGTAATAAGCACCGTGGGATCGTAGCCTTTCAGTTGATACAACAGTGACTGCGCCAGTTGACCAAGACCAATCGCAGCGGCCAACCCAACGACTCCTCCGATAAAAGTCATCACCGCAACCTGTCGAAGCACCATTCCGCGAACCAGACCAGGGGCAGCTCCGAGAGCCATTCGTAGGCCGAACTCGCGCGTACGCTGAGCGACAGTGTATGCAAGAACACCGTAAAGCCCGACGGCGGCAAGCAGAGTCGCAAGAGTGGCAAATGCCGCGGACAGCACGCTGATAATGCGATCGACACCGACATCGTTTTGTACCGTTTGCTCCATCGTCCGAAGATTTTCTACCGGCAGGTTCGGATCGATCCGGGCGACGGCAGGTTGAATAATCCCCAAGAGTTTTTCCGTATCGATCGATCCCCGCACATAGAAACTCATTCGGCCCAATCCGTCATCCTGGCGATACGGCAGAAAGAATAACGGAGGAACTTCCGACTTCACCTGACTGTACTTTGAGTTCTGCACGACGCCGACGATCTCGATTTCGAGCTTGTTAGCAGGAAGCCCGCCATCGTTCATCATGCGCTTGCCGACGGCATCTCTTCCGAGATTGAATTTCTTCGCGAACTGTTCGTTCACAATCGCGACTTTCGGCGCGCCAGCCGCATCCGATGGGGTAAATTCACGACCGGATAGAAGAGGAATGCCGAAGGTTCGGAAGTATCCGGGACCGACCTCATTGAAACGCGAATTGTTATCGACATCGGGTCCAGTTGGATAGCCTTGCACCGAAACACTGTTTCCCCAGTTGCTGCCTGTGAGAACTGGAACCAGCGACGCGGTTACACCGATCACTCCGGGTTGAGCACGCAGTTCGTCTTCGAGTCGCTCGAACAGAGCGCGCGATTGGACAGGTTTGTATCCATTCAATTCCGGCGAGATTCCGAACGTCACCAGATTGTCGATCTTCAGACCGAGGTCCACGCGACTGATGTTGAATAAGCTCTTGATGAAAAGACCGGCCGAAACCAGCAACGCCATGGAAAGTGCGATCTGAACGGTTGCAAGTGCGACTCGAAATCGTGCAGCACCGCGGGCGCCGGACGGCTGTCCGGTCTGTCCTTTTAAAGCCGACAGGACGTCCGGACGAGTGCTGTGAACCGCCGGAAACAGACCGAAAATAATTCCCGTGCCGAGTGTAACAACCGCCGCAAAGGCGACGACTGGCCATTCCAGTTCGAACCTCAGCACTAACGATGAATCCGACGGCAACAACATCGCAATGAACGAAACCGTCCATCGCGCCACGACCAGACCGGCAATGCCGCCAAGCAATGCCAGCAAGCACGATTCGCCTAGCAGTTGTGATACGAGATTCCCACGGCTGGCTCCGATCGACAACCGGACGGCCATCTCTCCCGTTCGCGCAGCCGCCCGCGCGAGCAGGAGATTTGCGATATTCGCGCAGGCGATAAGCAAAACGAAACCGGTAACCGCAAGCAGGAGAATGATCGGCGTCTTCGCCTCCGTATGAATAACGCTCTGTCCTCGGTAACCCTCTTCGAGCAAGACCTGCTTGGCCTTGAAGCGCGCCATAGTTTGCTCACTCATGCCTTGCTGCAAGGGCGATTCGACATCATTGATGATGGCCTGATATGAACTGTTGAGGGAAGTGCTCGCCTGGTTCAAAGTCACCCTCGGCTTGAGACGCGCGAACAGATAGGCCCAATACGATCGACGGTTTTCGAATCCCGTAAAGCCCGGGGCCATGAGTCCCCTTAACGTGATTGGCACGTACACATCAGGCTGGTTTCCTAAAGTGGTTCCATCAAACCCAACGGGTGTAACACCCACGACGGTCAGGGCCTGGCCATTGACGATCAGCGTTTCATTGAGGATCCCCGGACTCGCTTCGAAACGCGTTCTCCAATAATCATGACTGAGCACAACCACCGGAGACTGGCCAACCGTGCGATCGTCGTCCGGGGTCAGCAGCCTTCCCATCGCGGGGCGCAGACCGAGAACCGGGAAATAACTGCCGGAAACCAGCATTCCCTCGCTGCTCGTCGTTTGTCCTTTGTACGCCAGATTGGCGCCAAACGAGCGATGCGCTGCCAATCCCGCAAACCCGGTCTGAACGCGCTCGAGGTCGCGAAACATCGCGTAACTGAAGACCGCGTTACAGTCACCCGCATCGTTGCAGGATTGTGAACCGGGCTTCGGACCAGGCGCCGACAGATTCACCAGTCCAGCCGGATCCTCGACCGGCAACGGCCTCAATATCATTTGATTGAAGATGGAAAAGATCGCCGTCGTCGAACCGATGCCAAGAGCGAGCGACACCACGCCGATGATCGTGACGGACGGTGTTTTCAGGAGGGTACGTAAAGCGAATTTCAGTCTTGTCATAGAAACCAATAACGGAGCGGCGCATGGAAGGTTACCATTTTTATTTTGGAGCGGGAATAACCACAAGAAGCACAAGAGGCACAAAAGAGAATTCGGGGTCAGGCACGTAAGACTGATAAAGCAAGTGCCAGACCCCGAATTCGGGGTCTGGCACTTGTTTTATCAGCATTACGTGCCTGACCCCGAAATCTCTTTTGTGCCTCTTGTGCTTCTTGTGGTTTCTCTTTCAGCTCCCTCCGGGGCGCTTGCCCCAGGTCGGTGGCGGCGGTTCCTTGGTGAGCCGGTTCGGTGGCTTTTCCTTCAGAAGCCGCATCGCTTCCTGAACGGCGCGTTCGAGCTGAGCATCACGCCCGGCGATAACATCTTTGGGCCAGTTCTCGACGTCGATATCCGGCGCCGTGCCTTCGTTTTCGACGGCCCATTTTCCGTCACGAGTGAAGAATCCTCCGCGGGGAGCGATCATCGAACCGCCATCGATGAAACCCGGCGTATCGGCCGTATGGACCAATCCTCCCCACGTACGCTTGCCGACGAGCGGTCCGATCTTCCGATACCTGAACATGTACGGCATCAAATCGCCACCGGAGCCGGCCATTTCGTTGATGATCATCACTTTCGGGCCCCAGATCCCCGCGCCAGGGCTGGTGAATGGGTAACGATCGCCGGCAACATTGTTGAAGTAGCCGTCGAAGTCGCGTTGCAAGACCTCAATAATGTAATCGGCTGCGGACCCTCCGCCGTTGAACCGTTCGTCGATAACGGCGCCTTTCTTCTCCTGCTGCGAAAAGTAATAGCGATTGAAGCTCGCGTATCCGCCCTGGCCCGTGTTCGGAACGTAAACATACGCAAGTTGCCCGTCGGACATTTTGTCGACCAGGCGGCGATTCTCTTCAACCCAGGCGCGAGTTCGCAGATCCTGTTCGCTCGCGACAGGAATGACCTTTACCTGCCGAGCGCCTTCCGGAACGGGACGGTTGTTCAACGTCAGAACGGTCTGCCGATTCGCAGTTCCGTCCAGCAATCGGAAGATATTGTCCGGCGTTCTCAGCTCGACTCCATTGATCGCGAGGATGTAGTCGCCAACCGAAACCTCGACGCCGGGAGCGGCGAGCGGCGAGCGCAATTCCGGGTTCCAGCTTTCGTTGTCGTAGATGCGGGCAATTTTGTAGCGACCGCTGTCGATCGAAAAATCCGCGCCGAGCAGACCACCAGGCGTCTGTGGTATTTCGGGCATGTCGCCGCCACGGACATAGGAGTGTCCGATGGCGATCTCGGCTCCCATGTTATCGAGCAAATAATTGAGATCGGCGCGATGCATGACGTGCGGCAACAATTCGCCATACATCTCCCGCATTCCCTTCCAATTCACACCGTGCAGATTCGGAACATAGAGGTAGTCGCGCTGATTTCGCCATCCTTCGGCAAAGATCTGTTTGAACTCTTCTTTCGGTTCGAGATACATCCGCAACGTTGCGGCAAGACGGCCGGCGCCCGCTTGCGGTGGATTGCGATCGGCATCGACGAGGAAGAGACTCGGTCCTGTATTGCCGCCTGCATTGGCTCCGCCGCGCTGACCACCGCCACCGCCACCACCGCGGTAAACAAGTTTTCGACCGTCGGCGCTGACGCTGTAATCAGTGACACCTGTCACGAAGGCTGCAGCCCGGCGATCACTAAGACGGTATCGATGCAGAATGTTTCCGCTTCCACCAGTAGCGCCGGCCTCAAGGTAGTAAATAGTTCCGGCAACTCCGGCCTTCAACTGAGAGTACGGACGCAGCGGTATTCCCGGCACGGCGATGATCCGTCGGCCCAGACCATCGAAATCAATCTCCGTGGTGACGGGTTGCCGCGGGGCTGGCGTTGCTGAAGACGTCGACTCATCGTCCGGATTGGCATTGGTTCGAGCGGGGCGTGACTGCACGCCGCTGTCTTCGTCACTCTCCGGAAGCAGCGGACTGGGTTCACCCTTCTTCAGAATGGCCACATACAAACCGAACGTCTCGTTGCGATCGTATGACGTCATGTCGAGCCACTGTGATCTCAAGCCAAAGTCTGTCGAAGCGAGAAACCATAAGTACTTTCCACCGGCATCCCATACGGGATACATCGCGTCCGACAGACCATCCGTGATCTGCTTCTTTTCGCCAGTCTCGACGTTCACCACAAAGATCGCGCGATAAAGTGATTTGAGACGGCTCGCAAAGGCGACCCATTTCGAATCAGGACTCCACGTCGGGTTCAGTGTGCGTTGAGGCACCATCCAGGGATCGTCACCGATGATCTTCGCGCTGCCCGTCGCGACGTCCAGCACCCAGACCTTGAGATCCGTATCGGTGTAAACCATCTTCTTCGAATCCGGCGACCACAGTGGTGTGTAGTAGTGCTTCGCATCCGGCAACTCGATTTCACGAGGTTTGGAGATTCCATCCTGTGACTCAATCACCAGCTTGTACTCACCCGACTTGTCACTGAAGTAAGAGACGAACTTTCCGTCCGGCGACCATGCCGGATCACGTTCTGCTGAACTGCTGGAATTGGTCAGGTTACGCACGTCCCCTTTTTCAGCGGGTATCGTAAAGATCTCGCCGCGTGCTTCGACGACAACGCGTTTGCCGGTCGGCGAAATCACGATATTGGTCATGCGACTGGTCACGTCTTCCCACTTCGGCATCATCCACGGGAAATCACCCACAGCCGCGATGTTGACGACGTGCTCTTTGTTGCTCTTCGGGTCGAGTTCATGAATGTATCCAGCCTGTTCAAACACCACGGTGCCGGAACCGGCGTTGAGCGTTTTAACGTCGAAGTCGGAAAAGCGCGTGATTTGTGTCAGCTTTTTCGTCTTTGCTTCGAACGACCAGACGTTCGTCACACCAGTGCGGTCGGAGAGGAAATAAACGACATCGTTGACCCAGACCGGATCGACGTCTTTCGAATCCGTCCACGGAGGCGATACCAGGTCATAGGTCTTGAGATCGACGATCCAGATCGGGCGATTCTGTCCACCTCGATAGTTGCGTCTCTCTTCATCCCAGGAGCTATTCATGCGATAGGCGATGCGAGTGCCGTCCGGCGAGATCTTTCCCTGGTAGCCGCGCGGTAACGCCATGGGTTCTTCGACGCCGCCCTCGGCGGGCACCGTCCAAAAGCGAGGCGCACCGCTTGGCGCCCACGTGGCGCGCGACGAAGCGAATAAGATCGATTTGCCGTCCGCTGTCCAACCCTGCGTCGTGTCGCTTCCGGGATGCCATGTTAAACGCCGCGGTTCGCCGCCCTCGGCGGGAATCACGTACACGTCATTGTTGCCGGCATATTCGCCGCTGAACGCAATCCATTTCCCATCGGGCGAAAAGTGCGGATTTGTGGTCTGGCCTTGAAAGCTGGTCAGTCGACGCGCCATGCCACCGGCACGCTCGACCGCCCAGATATTGTTGGCGTACGCGAAGGCAATATGAGTCGCACTGACGGTTGGAGCGCGCAAAAGCCGTGTGTTGACTGCCGGTGGAGCCGCAGACGCGGTCAAAACCGCAACCGCAAATAGACAGACGAAACGAAGAATGGACATAGGGTGGCCTCCTGGAATCAGGAGGTTTTTATCACGAATCGAACCGCGGGGGAACTAACCACAAGAGGCGCAAAGGCAGAACGCAGGGGACGGGGACATTTGACACGTGACAAGTGACACGTGACGTTTGACATCCGGAAAACCGCCCCTCGGATGTCAAACGTCACGCGTCAATTGTCACGTGTCAAATTAGTTCCCTCCCTCGCTCAGAAATCCCACTTCATGGTAAATCTGAAAATGCGGGGATTCAGCACGGAACTGGGCTTTTGGAACGTTGGACCAATGGAGCCATCGGCATAAGCCACGGTCGAACTCGTGGTGGTCCATCCTCGCGCCACGTTGGAGTTCGTCAGATTGAAGATGTCGAAGCTTCCTTCAACCTTGCCGTATTTTTCAGTGTTGAAGATCTTGCCAACACTGAAGTCGACCAGATGAACCGTGGGGTAGAACAGACCGTTCATGCCCGAGTTCTCGATCGTCTGATTGAACGTTCCCTGGCCCGGCGCACGTCCGCCGGCCTGAGCGCAGGTTTGACTGGCAGCGACGACTCGGTCACAGTCCACGAAGATCGAACGACTGTGCGCTTCGCCATTCTGAGCCT
>Ga0137427_10000989_pt1 | contig 13405 bp, 15 predicted proteins | sample EasRivERMZT700_2_FD_102309 | JGI IMG/M metagenome (GOLD analysis project Ga0137427, IMG submission 102309) | Soil microbial communities from meander-bound floodplain in the East River, Colorado, USA - East River MetaG ERMZT700_2 | ecosystem: Environmental > Terrestrial > Soil > Floodplain ...
CGATCATCAGCCTGGGATCGAGACCGGCCTTCACGCCCATCACCATCGCTTCCGCCGTGACCGCGAGCGATGTCGCGGACAAGAGATTGTTGGCGAGCTTCATCACCTGACCCTGTCCCGGCCGATCGCCGACGATGAAGAGCCTGCCGAAGATCTTGAGCAGGGGCTCCACGCGGTGCATCGGATCGGCGGTTCCCGACGCCATGACCGCGAGCGTCCCTTTCGCAGCGCCGGCGACGCCGCCTGAGACCGGCGCATCGACAACCGCTATGCCCACCCGCTCCAGCGCTTCCGCAACGACTCCGATCGTGCGCGGACCCGTCGTCGAAAGATCGACCAGAATTTTCGCCCGCCTTCCCGCGACAATGCCCTCCGCCCCGATCGCTTCACCCTGCACGTCGCGTGGCTCGGGGAGACTGAAGAATACGATATCGGCAGCATCAGCGACCTCGCGCGACGAATTTGCTCTCCCCGCCCCTCGCCCCACCAGCGGCGTCATCGCCTCCTCGCTTATATCGTAGACCGTGAGGTGGTGACCGACGTCCATCAGGCGCGCAGCCATCCGGCTGCCCATTCTCCCCACGCCGACAAATCCCAATGCTTCGCTCATGCGTCACCTATGAAATTGCGCCCGCCGCCACCATGAGAAGGAACCCGACGATATAGGACACAGGCACGAACCAGCCCTCGCGCAGCCAATCCCACACCGAGCGTCCCTCGGGATAGAGATTGGTGAGCGCTACACCGGCCGATGAACCGAACCACACGATCGAGCCGCCGAAACCCACCGCGTAAGCGAGGAGCGCCCAGTCGTAGCCGCCCTGATTGAGCGCAAGCGCGGTGAGGGGAATGTTGTCGAACACCGCTGAGAGGAATCCCAGGCCGAGCGTACTCGCGACTGATGGCAGTGGCAGACGGTCCACCGGCATCAGCGAAGCAAGCGCGACCAGGGAGATCAGGAACAACGCGCCTTTGAACGCCTCGCGCAGGATGCTCCAGTCCGGCATGCGCAGCGGCGCGCTAACCAGGAGCGCGGCCCACAGGCCGAGGCCTAGAACCGGTGCCAGCTCCGCGAGACCCGGAAAAATGCTCGTCGCCGTCACATTGGTCGCGATCAGAATCACAAGCGCGAACAGGACGATCGCAACCCGAATCCAATCGATGTGATGGTCCGACACTGAAGTCGCCGCAAGCGGAGATCGCTTTTGCTGGGCAATCGATGCCAACGGACCGAAGACGGCGAAAGCGCCAAGACCGCCGATAAAGGCCGGCAGGAGGTCCAACGGACTGACCCCGCTGATCCACATCATCGTTGTCGTCGTGTCGCCGATGACGCTGCCGGCGCCGCCTGCATTCGCCGCCGACACGATCGCGGCCAGAAACGCGATCGTGACGCCGTGGCGATAGACGTGACGCGCCATGACGCCGCCGATCACGGCTGCGGCGATATTGTCCAGAAAGGCGGAAAGGGCGAACACAATTGCCAGCAAGGAAAGCCCGCCCATCCAACCGCTCGGCAGGCGTGACGGTACCGCCTCCGGAAGGCGGCTCTGCTCGAACTGATTGGAGAGAATTGCGAATCCCAACAGCAGAAGAAGGAGATTGGTCAGGATGACCCACTCGTTCTCAAAATGGCCGACGATGCCGGCGAGCGATGACGTCCGGACGTATCGGAGAAGGACTGCGGCGATCAGGCCTGTAAGTGCAACCGCCAGCGTGTGACGGTGAAACAGCGCGACGCCGAGCAGCGTCACGCCGAAGATCACGAACTCCAATGGGATATCGGGAAGGGACATTGTTCGAGGAGGAGCCGTCTCTTTGCAAAAATGAAATACCGGCGGGCTAGGCTACGGACGACGCGGAGTCTCGTTGCTGTTTGCAATCCGAACAGCATAATGCAGGGGACGCTTCAACGTGCCAGTGCCTTCGGATTCCCGACCTATGAAAAACCGCCCCTCACGCATTGCCGGTCGCGCTCGGGTCCTGCTGATGGCCGCACTCGCGAGCACCATCGCAACCACAGCCCCTGTGGGGCAAGCAGCCGAAAGCGGCACACGCGCCAAGAACATCATTTTGATGATCGCCGACGGCACGGGGGCCAACACCATTGCCGCGACCGGGATGTACACCGGCAAGCTCGGCAAGCAGGTTTTCGACGGTCCTGCGTGGATCAAGTCCTATGTCTCGACCTATCCGCTGCGAACGGGCCGGACGCCGATCGGGGGACCCGTCGGCTTGGCCCAGGACCCCGAGACCGTCTACGACCCCGTAAAAAATTGGGACACCGCGCGGGTCACGACAACGGCAGGCCGCAATCTGGACCGCTTTGCGGGCTATAGCTGGAACAAGCGCACTGCGCCCGATTCAGCCAACGCCATCGTCAGCGTCGTCACGGGACGGAAAACCTACAACACCGCGGTCAATGTCGACGGCAACGGCCGGAACCTGACGACGTTCGCCGAGCTCGCACAGCGCGTGGGCAAATCCGTCGGGGTTGTGACGACCGTGCAATTCAGCGATGCGACACCGGCTGTATCCGGCGGCGCGCACAACATCTCACGCGACAACCGCACCGCGATCGCAGCCGAAATGCTCAGCGCCGGTGTGCTCAGCGTCATCATGGGGACCGGCAACCCCGACTACGACAATGATGGGGTGCGCCGGCAGGCGCCGAACTACGGCTGGATTTCCGCCAACGATTGGGCTGGGCTCAAGGGCGGCACGCTTGGCGGCTTCAAGTTGATCGAGGATGCGGGCGATTTCGCCGCGTTGGCGACCGCCGCGACGACACCCGCGAAGGTCGCGGGGATCGCGCGCTCGTTCGACGGCACCCAGGCCTATCGTGCAGGAGCGACGCCGGCGAGCGAAGCACCGTTCAGCGTTCCGCGCCGGACCGACGTGCCGAGTCTCAAGACCATGGCGCTCGGCGCTCTCAACGTGCTCGACAACGATGCCGACGGAATGGTCCTGATGATCGAAGGCGGCGCCGTGGATCGCGCCATGCATGCCAACAACATGGGACGAATGATCGAGGAGAAGATGGAGTTCGACGAAGCGGTCGAAGCCGTCTCCGCCTATCTCGATGCCAACACGGCCGGCAACAACTGGTCGAACACGCTCGTGATCGTGACCGGCGACCACGACCATCTGTTGCTCGGACCGGACTCCGACACGGTGCCTTTCCAGGACATTCAGGACCGCGGCATGGGAAAAGTCCCCGGATACAAGTGGCAGCACACCGGACACAGCAACCAACTCATCCCGCTCTACGCGCGCGGACCGGGCGCAAATCTATTTCCAATCTGTGCCAATCAGCGCGATTCGTTCACCGACAGCAGCGGCCGCACCTTCGGCCGCGGAGCCTATCTCGACCAGACGGAAATTTTCGCGGTCATGTCTGCCACCGGCCGCTGCTCTTGAGCATATAGGAAGCGATCCATGTCGACCGACCTCATTCTGGCGATCTTCCATCATCTGGGCGTGTTCACAATCGCCGGTATCATTGCGGCCGAATGGGCACTCGTCCGCCCCGACATGACCAGCGAGAAAGTCCGGCAAGTGGCGAGGATCGACGCGCTTTACGGCATCGCTGCCGGACTCGTCCTGTTCATAGGTTTTGCGCGCGTATTCTTTGGCCTCAAGGGTTCGGCCTTCTACATGCAGAACCCCGTCTTCTGGGCGAAGATCAGCGCCTTTATCGTCGTCGGGGTGCTGTCGGTTACGCCGACGTTGCTCTTCATCCATTGGCGGGACAAGGCGAAGAGCGATCCGTCGTTCGTTCCATCAGCGGCGCAAATCGCGAGCGTGCGGCGCTATATCAAGATCGAAGCCCATGTCTTCGTGCTGATCCCGATCTTAGCCGCCGCCATGGCGCGCGGTTACGGGCTGTAACTTCACATCCAGGGTCAGAAGTCCGGCCGGTTGGCGGTCGGTACCGGCGTGCTCTTGTCGTCGTAATACTCGCGCGTGTTCTCGGCGCAGATCTGCTCGGCCCAGGAACCGCTCAGGCGCCTATAGGTGACCTTCGCCGACCACGGCATCGTGTACGTTCCGGGATCGTCGATGGCGAATTGGACCTCGAGACCGTTGCCCGTGTATTCGGGATCGACCGCAATGTTTCCCCCAAGGCCGGCGGCGCCGTTCTGCTTCATGTGCCCCTCGGCCGCCTCCTTGGCCGCCGCGCCGTCGATCAGCCGATAGCGCTCGATCATATGGAACGCCGCGCTGTGCGGCGTGCCGTAGCGATCGACCATCGAGTGCGGTCCGATCTTCATGCCCACCGTGTCGATCACGAGCGTGTCGCCTTCGTAGTGTCCGATCGAATCGCCCATCCAGGCGGGAGTCACTTTCGCCGGATGGGTGCTGTTCAAGCGCACGCGCCGCACCTGATCGTCCTGATTATAAAGGAACGTGATCTGGTCTTTTTCCTGGAGGATCGTCAATCCGAGCTGCATCGAGAGCGCGAAGGGCGGCTGGTAGGGGAAGCATTGATTGGAGGGATCGGGGAAGGCGTTGCCGCTGAGCGAGATTTCGCCCTTCTGCCTGACGATTTCCGCGGCATGGGGCTTGAGAATGGGATTTTTGTGATCCCCGACGAGCGCGTTGTTGTCCTGCTGGCCGGTCGGCGTGCGCTTCAAATTGTCCACCGGCAGAGGCTGGCCTGGAAGCGGCTCGAAGTTGAAGGCATTGCGCCCCCAGCGGCCGGAGAAGTCGGGGACCGCATCGGCGGCGGCTTCAGCCGCAAGCGAGCCCGGCAGCGCCGCCGCGCTCAGAATCGCACCAACAATCCAACCCCGCCGTTGCGCGCCCGCTATTCCGTTCATGGATGACGTCCCCTTTTTTGGCCGTCCGCAGAAGCGGCGCCCAAGCCAGAACGGCAGGCATATTACGTCGAATCCCTCGGAAAAACGAGGCGAACGCCCCCTTGCGACGCGCCCAACAAAATATTCTCGGGCGCTATGTCGAGAATCGGGGGCGCCGTTCGTCGTCAGGTTAGAGCCAAGGGCGGCATCCGAGGACGAGGAGCCAAACATGCGATTCATGATCATCGTCAAGGCGACGACAGACACCGAGGCGGGCGCCAAGCCGGAGGACAGACTGTTCCACGACATGGCGGCCTATCACGAGGAACTCGCACAAGCGGGTGTGCTGCTCGATGGCTCCGGGCTCCAGCCGAGCTCCAAGGGCTGGCGGATCAAATATGACGGCAATACGCGCACGTTGACCGACGGTCCTTTCGCCGAGGCGAAGGAACTGGTCGCTGGCTACACGCTGATCCAGGCGAAATCGCGGGAAGAAGCGATCGAGTGGACCAAGCGCTTCCCCAATCCTATGGGGGACGGCAAAGCTGCCGAGATCGAGGTCCGCCAGCTCTACGAGTTGGAGGATTTTGGACCCAGCGCGGCGATCGAACGTTTCAGGGACCTGGGGATGCAGTGACGCAGCGAGCATCATTGCCCCGACGCCGCCAATCCAAGGAGAACACGATGCTAGTCGAGCCCTATCTGTTTTTCGATGGCCGTTGCGAAGAGGCGATCGATTTCTACAAGAAAGCGATCGGCGCCCAAGTGACCTCGCTGATGCGCTACAAGGAGAATCCCGAACCGTCCGCGAATCCGCCGGGCGCAGACGAGAAGGTCATGCACGCCTCATTCCGCGTGGGCGACACGACGATCATGGCCTCCGACGGACACGAACGCTTTCAGGGCAAGCCCAATTTCCAGGGCTTCGCACTGACCGTCGCGGTCAAGACCGAGGCCGAGGCGAAAAAGGCGTTCAACGCGCTGGCCGATGGCGGACGGGTGCAAATGCCGCTCGGAAAGACCTTTTTTAGCCCGAGCTTCGGCATGCTCGCCGATCGTTTCGGCGTGAACTGGATGGTCATCATCCCGACGATGTAACGTCACGAACCACTCAACACGCATTCAAAGGAGAGACCGATGAAACTGGTGAGCTATCTGAATTTCGGCGGCAATTGCGCGGCCGCGTTCAAATATTACGAGCGTGTTCTCGGCGGCAAAATCGAAATGCTGATGACGCATGGAGACATGCCCCCGGAGGCACAAGCACAGACGCCGCCCGAGTGGAAGAACATGATCATGCATGCCCGCCTGGTGGCCAGAGACTACGTGCTGATGGGCTCGGATGCGCCGCCCGACCGCTTCGAGAAGCCGCAAGGGTTTTCGGTGGCGATCCAGATCGACGATCCGAAGGAGGCAGAACGCATCTTCGCGGCGCTCGCGGACAACGGCAGCGTGCGCATGCCGCTGCAGCAGACCTTCTGGGCCGTGCGGTTCGGCATGCTCGTCGATAAGTTCGGCATTCCGTGGATGGTCAATTGCGAGCAGAAGCAGGGCTGACATCGAACAATCGTCGCACTGCGTCGATCAGACTGCATCTCGTACGTCGTACCGGTGAGCAAGGGTCATGAGGTTCAACCCTTGCTCCCGAACGACAGCATCAGGAGGGCGCCATGAAATATCTGTGTCTCGCGTACTACGACCAGGAGAAGTTCAACGCACTCCCCAATGAGGAGCTGGAAGCCATCGTCAAGAAATGCCGGAGCCACGATGCCGCGCTGCTCGCGACGGGCAAGGTCATGGTCGTCGGCTCGCTTTCGATGCCGCAATACTGGAAATCCATCCGGCCGGGTGGGGACAATCCGGCGGTCACCGACGGACCCTTCACCGAGGCCAAGGAACTGGTCGGCGCGTTCCTCATCGTCGATGCAAAGAACCTGGATGAAGCCGTCGAAATCGCCTCCAAGCATCCCGCAGCGCATCTCGGCGCGAATGTCGGCTGGGGCATCGACGTGCGGGCGTGCGAATTCTTCGAGCAGATCCCCGAGCACAATGGGTGAACCGATGCGCTACATGATGATGGTCAAAGGCAACAAGGATTACGAGGCCGGCATTCCGCCGAAGAAGGAGCTGATGGAGGCGATCGCCAAGCATGGCGCGGAACTGGCAAAAGCCGGCATTCTTCTCGATACCGCAGGGCTGATGCCCAGCGCCAAAGGGGCTCGGATTCTGGCATCGGGCGGCAATTTGAATGTCATCGACGGACCGTTCGCGGAAGCAAAGGAACTGATCGGCGGGTTCGGCATCCTCAAGGCGGACTCGAAGGAAGAGGCGATCAGGCTGGGCAAGATCTTCATGCAGATCCACGTGGACGCGCTCGGGCCGGGCTATGAAGGCGAGCTCGAAATACGTCAGATGCATGACAATCCTGCCCCTGGGGAGCGGCCCCTTTGCGATTGACCTATGGGTTGGCCTGAACGGAGAACTCGCCCACTTGCGCCGATGGAGGGGGATGCTCTAGTCGGGAGCCGTGACAGGCACCGATACACATCGCGCCATCGATGCGGTCTGGCGGATCGAATCACCGCGGCTGATCGCCGGCCTGGCGCGGATCGTGCGTGACGTCGGCCTCGCCGAGGAGTTGGCGCAGGACGCGCTCGTGACGGCACTCGAACGCTGGCCGCAGAGCGGCATCCCCGACAACCCGGGCGCATGGCTGATGGCGGCCGCAAAACATCGCGCGATCGATTCGCTGCGGCGGAAGAAGCTGCTCGAGCGCAAGCACGAGGAGCTTGGCCGCGAGCTCGAGGTCGAACAGGAGACCGCGGGGCCGGATTTGGACGCGGCGCTGGACGACGACATCGGCGACGATCTCCTGCGTCTCATCTTCACCTCCTGCCATCCGGTGCTGTCGCCCGAGGCGCGGCTTGCGCTGACGTTGCGCCTGATCGGCGGTCTTTCCACCGACGAAATCGCGCGCGCCTTCCTGGCCGGCGAACCGACCATCGCGCAGCGCATCGTGCGCGCCAAGCGGACACTCGCCGAGAAGCAGATTCCCTTCGAGGTGCCGCGTGGTGCGGAACTCGCCACACGCCTCGCCTCTGTGCTCGAGGTGATCTACCTGATCTTCAATGAAGGCTACTCGGCGACCGCGGGCGATAACTGGATGCGGCCGCAGCTCTGCGAAGACGCGTTGCGTCTCGGGCGCATCCTGGCGGGGCTTGCCGCGGACGAGCCGGAGGTGCACGGGCTGTTGGCGCTGATGGAAATCCAGGCGTCGCGCGTAGGCGCGCGCGTAGGCCCGTCGGGCGAACCGATCCTGCTGCTCGACCAGAACCGGGCGCGCTGGGATCAGCTGCTGATCCGCCGCGGCCTGGCGGCGCTCGCGCGCGCCGAGGAGCTCGGCACGGCGCGCGGGCCCTACACGCTTCAGGCGGCAATCGCAGCCTGCCACGCGCGGGCGCGGACCGCGGAGGAAACCGATTGGGCACGCATCGCAGCACTTTATACGGCGCTGGTGCAGCTCATGCCGTCGCCGGTGGTGGAGCTCAATCGGGCAGTCGCGGTGGCGATGGCGTTCGGCCCCGAGGCCGGGCTAGCGATCGCCGATGGGCTGATCTCGGAGCCGTCGCTCAAGGCGTACCATTTGTTGCCGGCGGTGCGCGGCGATCTCCTCTCCAAGCTCGGCCGGATGGACGAAGCGAAGAAAGAGTTCGAGCGCGCAGCGTCGCTGACGAAGAATGCGCGCGAGCATGAGCTGCTGCTCGCCCGCGCCGCCGCGCTACGGACGCCTGCCAACTAAGCAAGCCCGATTATGCATCATTCCGATCGCACGATCGTCTGGGGTTCGGTGATGTAGGGCGAGGCTTCTTCAAGCGCTTCATCCAAGGCGGAGTGCAAGAGAGATTTCAGCTCGTTCGTGACCGTGCCGAGCCTGTTCTCGGACGCAGGAGCGCTCTTTTTCACGGTCAGTTGCGCCTTGATCGTTTGCTGCGGCAGCTCGATTACGGTCAGGGCCAAGCCCACATCCAGGCGCGGCGGCACATCGGACGAATCGCGGTAGACCGGCCCGAAATGGGTGAGCTGGACAGCCAGCCGATAGTTGGCGGCCGGAACGAGATCGGGCTGACCGACGATCGCTTGGGAAAGCTGGCGCCGAGCTCTCTCGACGACAACATCCTGTATCAGCTCGCCCAGCATCGCGGACCATTGCGCATCTGCAAAGTAGTCGAGCCTGCCGTCGCGCTCGAACTGGATGGCGATTCTCTCCGAGTCGAACCCCGGCGGCAGTTCGGGGAGCGGTACGACAACGACGATGCGGCCGGTGGCATCGGCGGCGACGTCCATCGTTCCCGCGTTGGATTCATGAAGCGTGTACATCACGGGCGGCGGACGGTCCTCGTCCTTGCCGAACGGCAAGGAGATGCACGCGCTCAAGGCGAGCGGTGACAGGACGAAAGCCAAATGGCGAATCCGAGGTCGCTTTTTCATTTCGCTATCACCACACCCTTCTGAGCCGGCGGCGGCCTCAGGACTTGCGAAGGATCGTCCTTGAGCTTCTCGGCGAGACCGCGGATCGACGCTGCCGTTCTCCTGCCCTCCTTGGAAAAATCGTCGATGGAGGAAAGTGCAGAGTCGAGCCTCTTGTTCGCGGTATCGGACAGTTCACGCAGCGAGCTCGCGGTTTTCGTGCTCTCCTTGGAAAAGTCCTCGATAGAAGAGAGGGTCGTCTGGAGCTTCTTGTCCGCATTGGCGGACAGTTCGCGCAGCGAGCTCGCGGTCTTGGTGCTCTCCTTGGTAAACTGGTCGAAGCTCGAGAGCGTCGTGTCGAGCCTTTTGTTGGCGTTTTCGGACAGCTCTCGGATCGAGCCCGCCGTTTTCGTGCCCTCTTTGGAAAGCGTGTCGATGGAGGCAAGCGTCGTCTCGAGCTGGTCGACGACTTTGGGCAGGTCTTCGACGAACTGCTGAAGCCGGCTGCCTTCACCCATCAGCACCGGATAGTCTTCGGCGCTCAGGTGAGGAGGAGGCGCACCAGCGGCATTTGGCGTCTCGAGCTCGATGTAGCTCGCACCCAATATGCCTTGCATCTGGATCTCGGCCATCGTGCTTTGCCGAATGGGTGTCCCTTCCCGGACCTCGATGTCGATCTTGACCAGATCGGTACCTTCGGGCGCCAAGCGCATACCGAGTATCCGGCCGACATTGACGCCCTTGTACTTCACGACAGCTTCGTCGGCGAGGCCGCTGACAGGATCGGTGAAATAGATCGTGTAGCGGACATAGCGGCCGAGATCATGGACGCCCACCAGCCAAATCAGAAAGCCGATAAGCGCCAGCACGGCAACGCTGACGAAAACACCAACCGTGAAGTAGTTCGCGGTCCTTTCCATCGTCATCCTCTTTCGCAGAGAGCGGCTTGTACGCGCACGTTGTCGAAAAACTCCCGCACCTTCGGATTGGTCGAATTCAGCATCTCGTCCAGCGTTCCAGTCTCCACCTTCTTGTCGACGATCATGGCGATGCGGTCGCACACGCTCGCAATCGTATTGGGGTCGTGGGTGATGATGAGGATGCTCAAGCGCAGGCTGCGGCGGAGCGAGCGCATCAGCTCGTCGATCGAACCGGCGGACACCGGATCGAGCCCGCTCGTCGGCTCATCCAGAAACAGCATTTCGGGATCAAGCGCCATCGCCCGGGCCACCGCTGCCCGCGTCGCCATGCCTCCAGACAGCGCGGACGGAAATTTGTTTGCCGCCTGCTCATCCAAACCGACCATGCGCAGCTTGAGAGACGCGAGCGTATCGATTGTTCGCGGCGCGAGGTTGGTGTGCTCGCGCATAGGAAACGCAACGTTGTCGAGAACGGTCAGCCCCGAAAACAGTCCGCCGTTCTGAAACGAAACCCCCCATTTCTTCTGAAGGTTCACTCGCTCCTCGTGCGGCAACGCGAAAAGATTGTGGCCTTCGATCAGGATTTCGCCGGATTTCGGGCTGACGAGCCCCAACATCGTCCGCAACAGGGTCGACTTGCCCGATCCCGATCCGCCGACGAGTGCCAGCGCCTCGTTCTCGTAGAGGACCAGATTGATTTGGTCGGCCACGATCTGAGAGCCGAAGCCGACGGTCACGCCTTTCACCTCGATCAGCTTCTTCATGTCATCGCCTCATATCTCCGCCTTCTGGAAGACAATCGAGAAAATGCCGTCGACCATGATGACGACGAAGATGCCCTGGACCACGGCGAGCGTGGTCCTTCTGCCGACGCTTTCCGCCGAGCCGGAGACCTTCATTCCCTGGTAGCAGCCGATGACGGCAATGGCGAAGGCGAAGACCGGCGCCTTGATCATCCCGACGAAGAACATGGTCGGCGTCGCAACATCCTCGACGCGGCTGAGATACTGCGTGAAGGAGATGTCGAGCAGGGAAAGGGACATGAGGCCTCCGCCCGCGAGTCCGATGAGATCGGCGAGGAAGGCGAGAAGCGGAAGCACGATGACGAGCGCGATGACGCGCGGCAAGACCAGAACTTCGATCGGACTGAGACCGATGGTCCTTAGCGCGCTGACCTCTTCGCGCAACTGCATCACGCCGATCTCGGCGGCAAAGGCGCTCCCGGACCGCCCGGCGACCATGATCGCCGTGACCAGCACGCCTAGCTCACGCAGGAGCGAGATGACCGTGAGGTCGATCGTGAACACGTCAGCGCCAAACATTCTGAGCTGCATGGCGCCCTGATAGGTGATGACCATGGTGATCAGAACGGCGAGCAGCCCGATGATGGGCAGGGCATTGATCCCTGTTTCCTGGATGTGGCGGACTATGGAGGGCAGCCTGAAGCGGCTCGGATGGGCCAGGTTCGAAAAGAAGCAGAGCGCGATGCGACCGATGAACTCGAAAATTTCCCAAAGGAAATCCAGGCCGACATACGTGCGTTCGCCCACGCCGCTGAGCACGGACACTGCGACGGGCTGCTTCTCCTGTTTCGGCGGTGTATATTCGGAATAGTCGGGGAGAAATTCCAGGACGGTGCGCTGCTTCTCCGCCAGATGAGTCTGCGTGTCTCCCTTCGCAAGCTTCTTGAGAAGGAAGGCGCCGGACGTGTCCAGTTTATCGATCCCGTCGCCAACCACGTCGAACGGATGGCCATTTATCCGGCGCATCGCCTCATCGATATCGCGCTCGATGGCCGCGGCGTTCTCGATCGTCCACTCTCCGTCGAGAACGAGATGGATCTTGTCTCGGTCGGGCTTGACTTCGACGAATCTAAGGCTTGCACCGTCTTGGCGGGTCATGGTCGATCGGGCTTCGTTCGAGCGGCGCTCCGGCATGTTCTGGCGCCTGGCGGTGGCCGGAAATCGTTAGCGGGCCGAGCGGTCCGGCTGTTCGCCAGAAGAAATTGCCCAGCGGGCAAAATCCTCAACGCTGTAAACGGCCTCCCGCGCCTAAGGTTGCGAATCGAAGCGACGGCGGGGCCGTAAGCCGAAGCTGAAGCTGCGCCGATCATCCCCCGAAAGGACGAGCGATGGATCACGATGGCGGCAGCGCAGATCGTGCGCAGAGCCGCTGCCTTGATGCCGGAGGCGAAAGGAATAAACTTGCGCGGGCATATTGACGGCGGCCGGCAACCACGGCGCCGAGAGGAGGGGATATCCGACATGAGGCTCATGAGGATCACGTCAGCAGCGCTGGCGATTGCCGCATCGATTGTGTTGGCAGGCTCCCCATTCGCCCAGGATCTGGGACCGCGGGTCCAGAAGCTCGCCGACGGTGTTTACGTGCACACCGGAAAGGGCTTCGATTCCAACAGCGGCATCATCCTCACCAGTGAAGGCGTCGTGGTGATCGACACCGGGCAGAACCCGATCGAGTCGCGCGCGATCATGGACACCGTGAAGAAGCTGACGTCGATGCCGGTACGGATCGTCATCGACACCGAGCCGCACGGCGATCACACGACGGGCCATTTCGTATTTCCGGAGGCGATCGTCGTGGCCGCAGCGGGCGGGGGCGAGTCGATGCGCGGAGCGCAGAGTGCCGCTCCGAACCGCATCGCGACGATGGCGGCGACCTCGGCCGAAATGAAGACGGCCGTCGACGGCTACAAGTTCGTCACCCCGCACATCGAGTATCGCGACAAGATGACGATCACCCTCGGTGGGCGAACCATCGAGCTCATCTACATGAAGGGAGTCCACAGCGAGGCCGACACGGCCGTGTGGCTGCCGCAAGAGCGGGTGGTTTTCTCGGCCTCGGCGTTCGTGAACAACCAGGTCAATATCCTTCGTCCTTTCGTCACCATTCCCGACATCCTGGCGGCGGGAAAAATGATGAAGGCGTTGAACCCCGCACACGTCGTACCCGGCCACGGCACGCCCAGCACAGTGAAGCTCTTCGACGACGGCGAAAAATACTACGCGTTGCTGACGCAACGGGTGGATGCGCTGATGAAGCAGGGCAAATCGCTCGACGACATCAAGCGGGACATGAAGATGCCGGAATATGCGAGCTGGGGCAGCCAGGAGCGCATGCCGACAAATGTCGAAGCGGCCTACAGGGCCCTCGGTGGAAGGATTTAGCGCACGGGCCGACCGGCCGGCAGATCAGAAA
>Ga0137427_10000992_pt1 | contig 13373 bp, 16 predicted proteins | sample EasRivERMZT700_2_FD_102309 | JGI IMG/M metagenome (GOLD analysis project Ga0137427, IMG submission 102309) | Soil microbial communities from meander-bound floodplain in the East River, Colorado, USA - East River MetaG ERMZT700_2 | ecosystem: Environmental > Terrestrial > Soil > Floodplain ...
ATGAACCCGAAGGCGTGGATCGGATAGGCCGGGTTCGGCACCAGGACCACATCGCCGGGCGCCGTGATCGCCTGGGCGAGATTGGCAAAGCCCTCCTTCGAGCCGAGGGTGGCGATCACCTCGCTGTCGGGATCGACCGTCACGCCGAACCGGCGCTCGTAATACGCAGCCATGGCCCGGCGCAGGCCCTTGATGCCGCGCGAGGCCGAATAGCGGTTCGCGCGCGGGTCGCGGGCGGTCTCGATCAGCTTGTCGACGATATGCTTCGGCGTCGGCATGTCGGGGTTGCCCATGCCGAAATCGATGATGTCCTCGCCGCGGGCCCGCGCCTCGGCTTTGAGCTTGTTGACCTGCTCGAAGACGTAGGGCGGAAGGCGGCTGATGCGGTGGAATTGGTTGGGCGTGTTCATGGATCCGGTCTCGGGGGTGGTGCGGGTTCGGGCGGGGTGAACGGCTCGCTGCGCAGGCTTTCGATCGCCTGCGCGGTACGAGCTCGGTCCTCCGCCAGAGCCTTCGCCGCCTCGTCATTCACCTCGCGCGCCGTGATGTCCGGCCGCTCCGGAATGTCCGCCAGATCCCGGTAGACAACCATGTCGTCCGGCGCCCCGAGACAGCCGCCGAGCGCAACGGCCAGGAGCGCCAGAAGCGCAACAGAGGCCGACAGGGGTTTGGTTAACACCATGTTAGATTCCGGCATACCGCCGATTCGAGCCTCGGAAGCGGGCAAATCGGCAATGCAGCATATACCGGCCATCGGACTTCGTTCCAAGCAAGGGGTCTTAAAGCACCATATTGGCCCTTTCGTTAAGGACCGCCGGGGCCCATATATTGCAGTGCGAGATAGTGCCGGGGCAAATTGGACCGACGGATGCCGAAGACAGCAAAGAAGAAGACCAGCGCCAGGGGCGGGCACGCCAAGCGTGCACCAACCAAAAGGCCAAAAACCAAGAACGCGGACGCCCGGCGTGTTGAAGCCAAGCGCATCGCGGCGAATGGCGCGGGCACGACGGCCTCAAAGCCGCAGCCGGGGCCCGGCCCCGCGCCGCCGCCGGAACCCTCGCCGCCCGAGGCAAATGCCCACCATATCGGCGACGCCGCCGAATTCGGGCGCAACATGGCCAAAGTGGCGACCAGGAGCCGGGACCTGCTCTCGGCCTTCGTCAAGTCGCAGGCCGGACGCACCGGCCGCGAGCCGCTCGATCCTCTGAACGTCACGGGCGCCTACTATTCGCTGTTCAGGGACATGGCGGCCAATCCCGGCCGCGTGCTCAACGCCCAACTCGGCTTCTGGAAGGACTACATGACGCTCGTGCAGCGGAGCACCGAGCGTGCGATGGGGCGCGCGGTCGAGCCCGTCGTCATGCCCGCGGCCAACGACCGGCGTTTCCGCGACAAGGATTGGCAGGAGAACCAGGTCTTCGATTTCATCAAGCAGTCCTATCTGCTCGCGGTGAACAGTCTGGCCAAGGCCGTCACGCCGGCCAACGGCAGCGACCAGAACGGCCACGCGCGCGCCGTGTTCTATGCCCGCCAGTTCGCCGATGCGATCGCGCCGACGAATTTCGCCCTGACGAATCCCGAAGTGCTGCGCGAGACGCTGAACAGCAACGGCGAGAACCTGGTGCGCGGGCTCGACAATCTGCTGTCGGATCTGCGGCGCGGCCAGGGCAATCTCAGTATTCGTCAGACCACGGACAATTTCGTGATCGGCCGCGACATCGCGACGACGCCCGGCAAGGTGGTGTTCCGGAACGAGCTCTTCGAGCTCATCCAATACTCGCCGATGACCAAGACCGCCTACGAGACGCCGCTGCTGATCTTCCCGCCGTGGATCAACAAGTTCTACATCATGGATCTGCAGCCCAAGAACTCGTTCGTCCGCTGGGCGGTGGAGCACGGCTACACCGTGTTCATGGTGTCGTGGGTCAATCCCGACAGCCGGCTGACCAACAAGAACTTCGACGATTACATGCGCGAAGGCATCTTCGCGGCGCTGGACGCGGTCGAGAAGGCCACCGGCCAGAAGCAGGCGAACGTGATCGGCTATTGCATCGCCGGCACGCTGTTGGGCGCGACGCTCGCTTACATCGCCGCGAGCGGCGAGTACGCGGACCGGATCAAGTCGGCGACCTTCCTTGCCGCCCAGCTCGACTTCTCCCAGGCGGGCGATCTGCAGGTGTTCGTCGACGACGAGCAGCTCGAAGCGCTGGAAATCCAGATGCGGGAATCGGGCGGCGTGCTCGAAGGCTCCAAGATGGCGATGACCTTCAATCTCCTGCGCGCCAACGACCTGATCTGGTCGTTCGTCATCAACAATTACCTGCTGGGCAAGGAGCCGGTGCCTTTCGACCTGCTGTACTGGAACTCCGACACCACGCGCATGCCGCTGAGGCTGCATCTCGATTACCTCCGGCTATGCTATCGGGACAACGCGCTGGCAAGAGCGGAGATGATGCTCGACGGCGAGCGGCTGACTCTCTCCAAGGTCAAGACCCCGGCGTTCTTCCAGGCCGCGAGGGAAGACCACATCGCCCCCGCGTCCTCCGTGTACAAAGGCACGAAGCTGTTCGGCGGGCCCACGACCTACATGCTTGCAGGCTCCGGCCATATCGCGGGCGTGATCAATCCGCCGTCGAGCGGCAAGTATCAGCATTGGACGAACGACGCCCTCCCCGCCTCGTTCGACGAATGGGTCGCCGGCGCCAAAGAGCATCCGGGCTCCTGGTGGCCGACGTGGGACAAGTGGCTGGCGCCCCAATCGGGCGAGAAGGTGCCGGCACCCAAACCCGGCGACGGCGAGCTGCGCGTCCTCGGCGAAGCACCGGGAACCTATGTGCTGGTCAAAGCCGGCACGATGAACATACCGGCGGCGAAAGAAACGCGCCCGGGCGCTTAAGACCAGGCCGCACACTCGCCCGAGCCTTCCTCTGCCACGCACGGCTGACGAGCGTGTCCGTTCATGAGACCATTTGTGCCGTTTGGTCGGACTGACGGCAACGGTGAAAGATCGCCATGAAGAGACATAAGCCGCGAGGAAAGTTGCGCGTCGGCTTGGCTCAATCGTAGGCGAAATCGTCGACGCCGACGGGTCGGCTGACCTTTCGGCACACGCGCGAGATTGCTGCGATCACCACGCCGGTGATTCCGAAGTTCAGCGCTGACAGCAGAGGATCAACAATTGTCGAGGTGAAGCCCCCACGGCGCAGTCGGCGTCACTCAGCAGGCCGAACGGCTGAACCCTTCGGAACCCGCGCCAGCACCGCCGCGATCAACGCGCCGGCGATTCCCCTCGTGATAGCCGAGAGCGGCGGATCGACGATCGTCAGCGTGAGATTCCACACGTTCGTGAAGCCGTACATGATGAAGTCCGCATGGAACCACACCACGAAGCCGATGACCGCGCCGGTCACAAAACCTCCCGCGATCGTCGGGGCGCCGGAGCGACTGTCGATGCAGTATGTGATGAGCGCCGCGAGCGGAATGTTTCCCACCGCAAGCGCCCACTGGAGCGTGACGTCCCGCTCCACGCCGGTCGCCGAGCCAACGTTCATGGCGTAGAAGTCGACAAGCGCCAATTGAAAAAGAAGATAGCCGGCTGCGTGCATGGTAACGGCGCCGACGATGGTACCGATGGCGAGACGCTTCATATCCATTGTGCCCTCCTCCATTTGTTTGTCGTTGATTGCCCTGCCCGGCTAGCCGTTAGGCTCAGGCGGGCGGTTGCTATTCCAGATGACGCGCGCCGCCTTCCACGCGCCGTCAAGCGCACGAGAGTAGACCCAGAGATACTTCCCGCTTTCCTCGACCGCTTTTCCGCCAGCCTTTGGCGCCAGCCGTTGCGAGAAGCTTCCTCGATCGAAAGCGAAGTCGCCGCTGACACGGATTTCCGCACTGACATACGCGAAGCGAGCGTCGAACTGCCCGAGGAATTCGCGCATGAACCCCATGCACGCGGCACGGCCCTCTACAGCCGGCATGTTGGGGGCCATGATCACGGCGTCATCCGAAAGGATTCCGCCGAAGAAGTCGGCATCGCTGGTGTTCTCCGCCTCCATGATCCGCTCACGGATGACTCCGAGTTCTCGAATGTCGCGTTGCAGGTCAGGTTCCATTTCATGCTCCTCGATCAGGCCAGCAGTTTGTCGTAATTGAAGATTGCCTGCGCATATTTCCAGGAGCCGTCCTTCTGCTTCCGGAAAAGATCCATGTGCTTGCCTTTGCCCTTGATCGTGTTGCCCCCGGTTTTGGGTGTCAGCTCCAGACTGAAAGGCCCGGAAGCCACCGCCTGCGAACCGAAAACTTGCACGCGGTCGAACTTGGCCATGAGCTTGATCTTGAACGGATCGAAAAAACTCGCCTTCACCGACGCAGCGACGGCCTTCTTGCCCACGACCTTGGGCGCGTCCGGCGGCATCCACACGACCTTGTTGGTCAAAGTGTTCTGCCAGGCGGCAATATCGCCCGCATTGCACGCTGCTACGTACTTTCCGCGGACACGATTGATTCCAGCGACGTCTTTCGGCATTGCCCACCTCCCTCAAGTTTCAGCCCCTATGTCTCTGCCGTATCTAGAACGGAGCGAACGGCCAGTCCGACGGAAGTCCGAACATGGAGCGTCCTACGGACTGGTATCGGCTTGCCGACGTGAACGCGTGCTGCGTAATCACGTGGACATCGCGAAAGTGCCGCTCGATGCTTTTCTCTCGTCGAATACCGCTCGTCCCAGCCGCCTTGTGAACGAGGTCGACCGCTTCGGCCGCTGCCTGAATCCCATGCGTCGCAGCCAAGTGAACTTTGGTCTTCTGCTTCTGGGGGAGCATCTGTCCCTGCTTCGCCTCATCCCAGAATTCGTCGAACGCCTGGTAAAGATAGGCGCGCGCGGAACCGAGCTTTGCTTCGGCTTCGGCGATCTGGGATTGCGCGACGGGACGCTCGCGGAGCGGCGACGGTGTGTAAGCGGGCGTCTTGTTTACGGCGAACTCAACGAGCTCATCGATCGCGGCGGCGGCCACGCCGAAGGCCACCGGAGCCAGCGCCGCGACCGCGGGCCAGATCGTGTATCGGTAGAGAGGGCCTTCCATCCCTTTGGGGGGAGTCTTCCAAGGCGCCAGCGGACCAGTGCGGTGCTCGGGTACGAACACATCGTTCAGCGCCACGTCATGGCTGCCGGTGCCGCGCATGCCGAGTGTGTCCCAGTGGTCGATGATTTCCGCGTCCTGTGGCGGATAGAAGAGCGCAATCTGGACCGGCATCCCGGATTCGGTGCGGCGGAAATCATCCCCGTCCACGATCAACGCGGGGCCGGCGATCCATTCCGCATCGTGGCATCCGCTGACGAAAGGCGTGCGCGACGTCACGCGATAGCCGCCGTCGACCGGAATCGCCTTTCCCGGCGGGTTCAGTGCGCCGCCGAAGATGCCTTTGGGTTTGTCGAACCACTCGTCCACACCATTCGGGAACAACGGGCCAAAGGTCGCTCCCCCGGCCGACAGCATCAGATTCCAGCCGGCGGCGCTGTCGACCTTCGCTACGGCTTCGAACATCTTCAGCCCTGTGACGGGGTCCGCTTCCAGGCCGCCATAGGCTTTGGGAGTCCAGACTCGATAGAGTCCCCCGCCCACCATCGCCTCCACGATCTCTTGGGCGAGGCGGCACTGCTTCTCGCTCCGGGCGCCATGCTCGCGGAGAATGGGCGCAATCTGCTCGACGGCGCCGAGCAACGATTCGAGTGTCCCCTCAGTCATTTTTCTCTCCTTCTTCTCCTAGTCGATCAGGTCATAAGCCGTGTTGGTGGGGCCTGAAGGCGGCACCTCGAACTCGCAAGGGTTGCGGACCCACAGACCGAAGAAATCGGGAACCGGAGCGGCACTGTCCGTGCAGCCGGTGAGATAAACGAGCATGCGACCGAAGATGCGCCTGCGATCAGTGCTTGCGACTCGGTGCTTATGATGAAAATGGACACAGGTGTTTCCTCGTTGAGCAAACACGCCAATCCACTATTCAGGGAAAGACAACGCTGTCGCGGACAAGATCGTCACCCCCTATGGGGCGGCAGATAGGCCAGCCGGCACACGCCAATAAGCGGCGTAGGTCAGGCCGCAGGCGTTGGTAATCTACCATACCCAAACCAACGGCGCGAACATCGGCTTTCGCTTGGCGGAATTTGTGCTCCCCGGCGGCACGGACGATTTCGTCTGTGAATGAGGCCACGCGACTCTCGCCATCGAAGCCTCACAGAAAGGGCTCTTCTTGGGCGATTAAGAGACCCGCCCTGCGGTTGCCGGTCGCCCGGAACGACAGCTATGGGATTAGGGGCTGCCGGTTCCGGCGAGAAACAATTTGGTCGGCTTCGAAAGCCGTCGTTTCTCAACTGGGCTGGGACCGGAGAAGCCTCGCCATGACGCGACAATCTTCTGACTCTGACGCTTCCAATCGCAACAGCACTCAGTCTCGCTCGTTCGTATCTAGCCGCTCTCGATCAGACGGCCGAGGATTTCGCCCGCGCGGCTGCACTGCTCCGCGGTCACGTCGAGGTGGGCCACCGCACGCAGCGTCCGCGGTCCGAACACGGTGACGAGCACGCCTGCCTCTTTCGCGCGCGCCGCGATGGTGGCCGCGTCCGGCGCACCCTCCTCCATGTGGAAGATGACGATGTTGGTCTGCACGGTCGCAAGGTCGAAGCGCACGGGGCGCAACCCGGCAACAGACATCGCGATCAGGCGTGCATTGACGTGGTCTTCGCCCAGCCGGTCGAAATTGTTGTCCAGCGCATAGAGCCCTGCGGCGGCGAGGATGCCCGCCTGGCGCATGGCGCCGCCGAGCATGCGGCGGACGCGCACCGCGCGGACCATGTCCGCCTTGGTGCCGGCGAGCAGGCTGCCCGCGGGACAGCCGAGCCCTTTCGAGATCGAAACCGAGACCACGTCGAAGGGCTGGGACAAGTCCTTCGACGAGGCGCCCGAGGCGATCGCCGCGTTGAACAGACGCGCGCCGTCGAGATAGGTGCGCGCACCCAGCTTGTGCGCGGTGCGGCAGAGGGCGGCCGCTTCGCTCGGCGGGAAGACAACGCCGCCGCCGCGGTTGTGTGTGTTCTCGATGGCGACGAGCGTCGTCGGGGGCAACATCATGTGGCCGGGCGGCTTGAACGCGGCGCGGAATTCCGCCTCGGTGAAGAGCCCTCCCCGCCCGATCGCGCTGAACTGGACGCCGGCGTTGGCGGCGCCAGCCCCCGATTCGTGCCAGACCATGTGCGTTTCGTGGCCGAGCACGACGTCGTCGCCTGGGCGCGTCAGGATCTTGAGCGCGATCTGATTGGCCATCGTGCCGCTCGGAACGAAGACTGAAGCCTCCTTGCCGAGCAGATCCGCGATTCGTTCCTGCAACAGGTTCACAGTCGGATCTTCGCCGTATTGATCGTCGCCCACCTCGGCTTCGGCGATTGCGCGCCGCATGCCCTGCGATGGCCTGGTCACCGTGTCGGAACGAAGGTCGATGATCTCTTGCATCACAGCAGCCCTTCGGTTTCCGGCCAGCCCATCATGACGTTGAGATTCTGCACGCAAGCACCGGACGCACCCTTGCCGAGATTGTCGAGCACGGCGACGACCCGCACCTGGGCGTGCGCCGCATTGCCGAAGACGTAGAGCTTCAGCCGGTTCGTATCCTTCAGCTCCTCGGCATCGAGCGTCTTTTTCCCGGCGGATTCCTCGAGCGAGGCCACGTCGACGAGCCGCTCGCCGCGATAGGAGTCCGCGAGGGCTGCGTGGATCTGCTTGACGCTGGGACGTCCGGGCAGCGCCGACAACGCCAGCGGAATCTCCACCAGCATGCCGCGATAGTAGCGCCCGACGCTCGGCGCGAAGAGCGGCCGCTGGGTGAGCCCCGCATGCTTCTGCATCTCATCGACGTGCTTGTGCTCGAGGGTGAGACCGTAGGTGCGAAACACTTCGCGGCTGTAGTTCGGCGCGTTTCTGTCCTCGAACTCGGCGATCATCGCCTTGCCGCCGCCGGAATAGCCGGAGACCGCGTTGCACAGCACCGGCCAGTCCCCCGGCACGAGGCCCGCGCGCACCAGAGGCCGCACGATGGCCAGGAATCCGGTCGAATAGCATCCCGGATTGGTCACCCGCATCGCCTGCCGCAGCTCTTCGCGGCGATTGGGCTCGAGCTCGGGGAAGCCGAACACCCAGCCCTCGGCCACGCGATGGGCGGTCGAGGGATCGAGCACCCTGACCTTCGGGTTGGCGATCAGGCCGACCGCTTCCCGGGCGGCGGCATCGGGCAGGCAGAGGATCACTACGTCGGCGCTGTTGAGCGCATCCGCCCGGGCCGAGGCGTCCTTGCGCCGCGCATCGTCCAGCACGGTGAGCGCGAGCTCGCGGCGCGCGGCAAGGCGCTCGCGGATTTCGAGCCCCGTCGTGCCGGAGGCGCCGTCGATGAAGACCTTGGTGACCATGGCGTGGCGGCTTCCGCCGTTTCCTTGACTTGCGTTGCGCGAGACTTTTAGCTCATCGGAGCCGGCGGCGTCACCGACAGAAAGACGATGGCGATGGATTTCGACTTACACAAAGCGATCCAGTATTTCCAGACCGTGGTGACCAAGCATTACACCGATTTTCAGGGCCGCGTGTCGCGGCGCGACTTCTGGACGTATATCGCGGTTTACATCGCGCTCGCGGTCATCGTCGCCGTCGTGCAAGGCCTGATCGGCATCGCCCTCCTCGCCTTGGTGCAGCTCGCCTTGTTCCTCCCGACCGCGGGGATCACCGCGAGGCGGCTTCAGGACACCGGCGCCGACGGCGGCCTCGTCTGGCTCGTGATGGCGCCGGTGCTGATCAGCACCGCGATTGGGTTTCTTGCCGGATTGACCCTCTCGTTCGACCTGTTGCTGTTGCCCCTGCTGTTGCTGCTGAGCGTGATCTCCCTCGTTGCGGCTATCTACCTGCTCTATCTGTGCAGTCGGCCGGGCACCCCAGGACCAAACCTCTATGGTCCGCAACCCGCGTTGTCGGCATGAGCGGCACGGTGACCGCCCGCGTCATCGTGAGGGACGCCGGCGAAGCCGACCTGCCTGCGATTCTCGGCATCTACAACCATGCGGTCCTGAACGAGACGTCGATCTGGAATGACGACATCGCCGACCTTGCCGACCGCCGCGCCTGGTGGCAGGCGCGCGTATCCCGTGGCTTCCCCGTCTATGTCGCGGACGTGGATGGCGTGGTTGCCGGTTACGGCACGTTCGCCGATTTCCGTCCGCATCAGGGCTATCGCTTCACGGTCGAGCATTCGATCTATGTCGCCGCGTACGCCCAGCGTCGCGGCATCGGCAGCGTTCTTCTAACTCGCCTCATCGCCGAGGCGCGGCGCATGAACATGCACGCGATGGTCGGCGGCATCGCGGCTGAGAATACCGCTTCGATCGCACTTCACCTCCGCTTCGGTTTCGCGGAAACGGCGCGGATGCCGCAAGTGGGATTCAAGTTCGGCCGCTGGCTCGACCTTGTGCTGATGCAGAAGCTGCTCGCCTGAGACCTGAACGCCGCGTTCATCCGCGGTTCATGTCGCGTGCGCGATCCTTTCCGGGACGGGGCGGAACGGACAAGGGATAAAAATGAAAAAACTTGCAACTGCTCTCATCGCCGCGGGCGCGCTCTTTGCCCTGTCGGGTTGTGTGGCCGATCCCTATTACGGGAACTCCTATTATGGAGGCGGCGGCTACTACGGCGGCTCGGGCTCGGGCTACGGCTATTACGGCTATGGACGCTCGAACAATTACGGCTACCGCGGCCGCGGCGGCTACGGTGGTGGCGGATATTATAACCAGCCCTATCGCGGCGGTTATGGCTACGGCGGCGGCTACAACGACCGTCGTTACCGCCGGTACTGATATGCACTGACACGGTCTGCGGCGATCACCGCAGACCGGCCGTCGGCGTAACGTTTTCCGTCACGCGCCAAATCGTGTTGCCGACGTCGTCCGCGACGAGCAGCGCTCCCGCGCCGTCCACAGCAACGCCGACCGGCCGTCCGCGCGCATCGCCGTCATCGATGAAACCGGTCAACACGTCTTCTGGAAGTCCGCTCGGCCGTCCGTTCTCGAACGGCACGAAGATCACCTTGTAGCCGCTCGGCAGCGAACGGTTCCACGAGCCGTGCTGGCCGACGAACGCGCCGCCGCGGTAGTGCGCCGGAAGCGCGCTGGCCTCGTAGAAGGCAAGACCCAGCGACGCGGTGTGCGCGCCGAGCGCATAGTCCGGCACCAGCGCGCTCGCGACCAGGTCGGGCCGCTGCGGCTTCACGCGCTCATCGACATGCGTGCCGTAATAGCTGTAGGGCCAGCCATAGAATCCGCCGTCGCGGACGGACGTGATGTAGTCGGGCACGAGGTCGTCGCCGAGCTCGTCGCGCTCATTGACCGCCGTCCACAGCGCGCCGGTCTGCGGCTCCCAGGCGAGCCCGTTCGGATTCCTTAAGCCCGACGCGAAGATGCGCGAGCGCCCTGTCGCCCGGTCGATCTCCCAGATCGCGGCGCGTCCCTCTTCCAGCTCGAACCCGTTTTCCGCGATGTTGCTGTTCGAACCGACCGTTGCATAGAGCTTGGTGCCGTCCTTGCTGGCGATGATGTTCTTGGTCCAGTGGTGGTCCAGCGGAAACGCCGGCAGATCGGCGAGCTTTGTTCCTGCCGCCGTGATCGCCGTCGCGTCTTCGGTGTACGGAAAGCGCACCACGGCATCGGTGTTGGCCACATAGAGATCGTTTCCGACCAGCACCATGCCGAACGGCGAGAACAGACCTTGAAGGAATATCGTGCGCGTCTCGGCAACACCGTCGCCGTCGGCATCACGCAGCAGCGTGATCCGGTTCGCGCTCGGCGCCGCGGCGCCGGCGGTCTTCATCACGCGCTTCATGATCCAGTCCCTCAGGCTGCGAGTCGGCTCGCCTGGGCCGTTGGTCTCGGCAACCAGCACGTCGCCGTTGGGCAGGACATGGATCCAGCGCGGATGATCGAGACCTTGTGCGAACGCGTTGACTTTGAACGCGGCTGCAGCCCGCGGCGTCTCGCCCGCGGCCCAAGGTTTTGCCGGCGCGATGTTGACGGTGGGAAAGAGGGTCTGGTGTGGGAACGGCAATACCGGATTCGGACCGTAGCCGACCGGAAACGATTGCGAGTCGCTCGGGAGCGACAGGAGACTGAGAATTCCGACGGCGCCGACAGAGAGCGACAGCCATCTCTTCATCCGTATAGCCATGATCTCGGCCTTTCGAGACGCATTCGCCCGTTGGGAAAACGCGGCGCCAGAGCAGCGGGTTCCGGACCGCGGCGGACACGCCGCCGCGACCTGGAATGCACATCTCGCCGGATGGAACCTAGCGCTTCGAGAACTGGAAGCTGCGCCGGGCTTTTGGACGCCCGTATTTCTTTCTTTCCACCACGCGCGGATCGCGGGTGAGGAAACCGCCCTGCTTCAACACCGGGCGCAAACCCGGCTCGTACAAAGCGAGCGCCTTCGAAATCCCATGGCGCAGCGCGCCGGCCTGGCCGGAGAGCCCGCCGCCCATGACGTTGCAGATGACGTCGTACTGGCCGTCGCGTCCGGCCGCGACAAGCGGCTGACGCAGGATCATGCGCAGCACCGGGCGGGCGAAGTACGTCCCCTCTTCCTTGCCGTTGATCTTGATGCGGCCCGGCCCAGGCTTCAGCCACACGCGCGCGACCGCGTTCTTGCGCTTGCCGGTGGCATAGACGCGTCCCTGCTTGTCGACTTTGGGCCGCCCGTCCGCCTGTGAGGACGGCTGGTCGGGCTTCTTGGCTTTGATCAGGGTGGTCTTCAGATCGGAAAAATCGCGGGCTTCGGACATGATCAACCTGCCTTGAGTGTGCGGTAGTTGGTGTTCTTCGGGTTCATCGCGCCGACGTCGAGCACTTCGGGCTGCTGGGCTGCGTGCGGATGATCCGGCCCGGCATACACGCGCAAATTGGCGAACTGGTGCTTGCCGAGAGGACCGCGCGGCAGCATGCGCTTCACGGCTTTCTCGACGACGCGCTGCGGCGTGCGCCCGGCGAGGAACTCCTTGGGCGTCCGTTCCTTGATCCCGCCGATATAGCCGGTGTGCCAGTGATAGGTCTTGTCATTGAGTTTGTTGCCCGTCAGCACCACCTTCTCGGCATTGATGACGATGATATTGTCGCCGCAATCCATGTGAGGCGTGTATGAGGGTTTGTGCTTGCCTCTCAGCCGCGTCGCGATCACCGTCGCGAGCCGGCCGACGACGAGACCTTCGGCGTCGATCAGCACCCACTTCTTTTCGATTTCGGACGCTTTGGCGGAATAGGTAGACATGGCAGGCTCCTCGAACCGGCGATCGGCCCGCGGGTGTAGTCGGGCTGGTGAACGCCGTCAAGAAAATAGCGTTGGAAGGCCTGAAATTAAGGCGATTCTTGCTACGGTAACAGGATACCTGTCAGGCTACCGGCCTCCGAACTATGCTAGGAAACGCCCATGAACGTTCCCGCGTCCTCCCCTCCGATCCTGACCGCGAAGCGAGCCGGCGTGCTGACGGTCACGCTCAACCGGCCCGAAAGCCGCAACGCGCTGTCCGAAAGCCTGATGCGGGCATTGCAGCTCACGCTCGACGAGGCCGTGGATGACAGGGAGGTCAAAGCGCTCGTCCTTGCGGCCAAAGGCTCGGTGTTCAGCGCCGGCCACGACCTGAAGGAACTGACGGCGCATCGCCGCGATCCGGACCGTGGCCTCGAATATTACCGCGCGATCTTCGCCCAATGCAGCCGCCTGATGCAGACCGTCGTGCGTCATCCAAAGCCCGTGATCGCTCAGGTCCAGGGCGTCGCAACCGCCGCGGGCTGCCAATTGGTGGCGAGCTGCGATCTCGCGGTCGCATCGACCGACGCGCGCTTCGCGACGCCGGGCGTGAACATCGGCCTGTTCTGCTCGACGCCGATGGTGGCGCTCTCCCGCGTCGTGCCGCGCAAGGCGGCGCTGGAGATGCTGCTGACCGGCGAGGCCATCGACGCGCAGGAAGCGCGCCGCATCGGCCTCGTCAATCGCGTGGTCGCGCCCGCCGATCTCGAGAAGGAAACCGATACGCTCGCCCGCTACATCGCGAGCAAGCCCGCTGCGACCTTGAAGCTCGGAAAGCTCGCGTTCCAGCACCAGCTCGAGCTTGGCCTCTCCAGCGCCTACGACTATGTCGGCGAAGTCATGGTGCAGAACATGCTGAACGACGAAGCCCGGGAAGGCATCGGCGCGTTTCTCGACAAGCGCGCTCCCCAATGGCCGGAGAAATGACCGTGGCTTATCCCGCTTATCCAGACGCACTTATCGCGCGCCTTCTGCGCAGCGTGAAAACCATCG
>Ga0137427_10000993_pt1 | contig 13371 bp, 9 predicted proteins | sample EasRivERMZT700_2_FD_102309 | JGI IMG/M metagenome (GOLD analysis project Ga0137427, IMG submission 102309) | Soil microbial communities from meander-bound floodplain in the East River, Colorado, USA - East River MetaG ERMZT700_2 | ecosystem: Environmental > Terrestrial > Soil > Floodplain ...
ATCGAGCGGCTGTCGCGTGAGAAGAATGGCTGACGTCCGCCTTGCGTGCCGGCCAACACCCGCGCCTCGAGCGAGTTGACATGACGCACGTAGAGCTGCGGCGAGCCTCGCATGCCGACGTACACGATGAACTGCCCGTCGGGCGAGATGGCGACCTGCGTGCCGATGGACTCGCTGTACAGCGGGTCGGTTGACGGCGGCGCAATCACGAAGCGCATCGAGCGCGGCGCGGCGGAGCCTGAGGCAATCCAGGCGTAGCCCCCGGCGCCGAGCGCGACGCCGACCACTGCAGCCGCGGCCGCGACCCATCGCCGCCACGGCGCGCGCGCCGGCGCGGCGATCGCCGCGACGTCGCTCGCCGGCGGCGCGATCGCCTCGTCGATATCGAGCTTGGCGTCGGCGATGTCCGACAGCCGGCGCCGCTTGTCCTTCTCCAGGCTGCGCTTGAGCAGGCGCCGGACCGGCGCCGGCGTGCCCGCCGGCAGCGCCGTCAGATCCGGATCGCGAGTGACGATGGCCGCGAGGATGTCCGTCGCGTTGTCGCCCTCGAAGGCGCGTCGGCCGGTGATCGTCTCGTAGAGCACCGCGCCGAAGGAGAAGATGTCCGACCGTTTGTCGACGGCCTGTCCGCGCGCCTGTTCCGGACTCATGTACGCGGCCGTGCCGAGCACGACGCCGGCTTCGGTGTCGGCGCTGGTGGCGGTCGGCGAGTCCACGAGGCCGCTGCCGCCAGAAAACTCGGTCCCCAGCGCCTTGGCCAGTCCGAAGTCCAGCACCTTCACGGTCCCGTTCTCCGAGACCATGATGTTCCCCGGCTTCAGGTCGCGGTGGACGACGCCGTGCTCGTGGGCGGCTTCGAGCGCTTCAGTAATCTGGCGCGCGATCGCCAGCGCCTGCGCGGTCGGCAGTCCGCGCGGTGAGCGCTGTACGAGGTCGGCGAGTGTCTGACCCTCGACGAGCTCCATCACCAGGCCGCGCACCTCGCCCGACTCTTCGAGGCCATAGACCGCCGCGATGTTGGGGTGATGGAGCGACGCAAGCAGCCGTGCCTCGCGCTCGAACCGGCTCAGCCGATCCGCGTCCGCGGCCACGATCGAGGGCAGCGTCTTGATCGCGACGTCCCGCTGCAGCCGCGTGTCGCGGGCCCGATAGACCTCGCCCATGCCGCCCGCGCCGAGTACTGACACGATTTCATACGGTCCCAGGCGGGTGCCGGGTGCGAGCGGCATGTGGAGGGAATCCTACTGTAGGATTGCGGGAAAAAGGGGCCGCCATGAGCATTCCGCGCCGGGAGTTCCTGAAAACCGCGTCCGTGGCCGCCGCGGCGGTCGCCGCGACCATGCGCGACGCCGGCGCACAGACGGCCAGGCCGGCGCGCGAGGTCCGCATCTCGAGCGAGCCGTACACGCCGGTGCGCGATTATCCGATCCGGGGCGTGCGGTACTCCGACGTCAGACTCACCGACGACTTCTGGAAGCCGAAGGTCGATCTCAATGCCGCCGTCACTATTCCGCAGGAAGCGAAGAAGCGGGGGAGCGGCGGCGGGCGCGGGTTCGGTGGCAACGTGCTCGAGGCGGCGATGCTGTCGCTCAAGACGCATCCGGATCCCGCGCTCAAGGCTCAGGTGGATCAGCGCGTCGCGCAATTGCGTCAGTCGCCCGGTGCGGGCAACGGCGGATTCGAAGTGGCGGCGACCTGGTTCCACACCACGGGCTCGCGCGAGCTTGTCGATGTGGCGATCAAAGCCGCGGACGCGCTCTACGATGACTTCAAGACGAAGAACCCGCCGTTCTCAGGCGGCGAGCGTGACGCGATCAATTGCCTGCAGCTCTACCGCGTCACTGGTGACAAGAGGCACCTGGATCTCGCGAAGCACTACCTCGACATCCGCGGGCTGCCGAACTCGGTGAACCGCAGCCGGCACAACCAGTCCTACAAGCCCGTGCTCGAACAAACCGAAGCGGTCGGCCATGCGGTGAACGGCGTGACGCTGATGGTCTCGCTTGCCGACGTCGGCGTGCTCGCGGGGCTGCCCGCGTATCTCACCGCCGCGCAGCGCATGTGGGCGGACGCCGTGGAAAAGAAGATGTATGTGACCGGGGGCGTCGGCGCCACCGGCAACGAGGGCTTTGGCGAGCCGTACGTCCTGCCGAATATCTCGGCCTATGCCGAGACGTGTGCCGTGCTGATGTTCATGACGTTGAACCACCGGTTGTTCCTGGCATCCGGCGACGGCAAGTACATCGACGTGCTCGAGCGCGGCTTGTACAACAACGCTCTGAGCGGCGTCTCCGCCTCGGGCGATCGCTTCTTCTACGTCAACCGCCTCGCGAGCGCCGGCGACGGGCGTGATCTGCGCTGGGAGCGCGCGTCGCTCGAATGCTGTCCGCCGAATCTCGTGCGGTTCATGGCGTCGATGCCGGGCTACGTGTACGCTCAAAGTCCGAACGGCGCGATCTACGTGAATCTGTATGTCTCGAGCGAGACCACGTTCACCGTCGGCGCGCAGACCGTCGGCCTGTCGGTGCAGAGCGAGATGCCGTGGGGCAGCGCATCCCGAATCAAGGTGTCGGCCAACGCCGGCGTGAAGGCGGCGATCAAGTTGCGCGTGCCTGGATGGGTGCGCAATCGGCCGGCGCCCGGTGGGCTCTATTCCTACGCCGACAAACCCGCCGGGCCCCCGATTCTTTCGGTCAACGGCACGCGAACGCCGGCGACGCCGGACCCCCTCGGGTACGTCACCCTCGATCGAATCTGGAAGGACGGCGACATCATCGACCTGTTCTTTCCGCTCGAGGCGCGGCGGGTCGTCGCCGATCCGCGAGTGAAGGAGACGCGCGGCCGCGTCGCCATCGAGCACGGGCCATTGGTCTACTGCGCGGAAGCACCTGATCTCGAGGGCGGCGGCGCGCATGACGTCCTCATTTCTCCGGCCGGCAAACTCGAGACTGGCATCAGCCGCAATCTCTTCGGCGGCGCCATCACGATCCGGGCCGAGGCCGGCAGCGTCACGGATCCGAAGCGCCAGACCCGCGCAGTCAGGCTGATTCCTTACTTCCTCTGGGCCAATCGCGGCGCGGAGACGATGAGCGTGTGGCTGCCGACGAGGGAGTACGCACCCGGCGACGTCGGACCGGCTGGCGGGTTCATCTTCTTCGTGAATCCGAACTATGAGAAGGATGGCTGGCGGTACCTCGAGGCCGCGCCGTTCGATCAGAGCGCCGGCGCGAAGTGGGGCTGCTTCCGGAAGTCGATCGACGGCGCCCGCGGCATGGCCGTCGGCACCGGCCGCCAGAATACGAAAGACATGATCGCCGCCTGCCCCGACCCCGGCACGGCCGCGCAGCTCTGCGCGACGCTCGACCTCAACGGCTTCCGCGACTGGTTCCTGCCGTCACGCGACGAGCTGGCGCTCATGTACAAGCACCTGATGGCCGCCGGCGTCTCCGACTTCGGCACGCGCGGCATCACGGACAACTTCACCTACTGGTCGTCGTCTCAACAGACGACGGACATGGCCAATCACGTCGACTTTGCCGACCTTGGCCGCCTGCACTACGACGACAAGGACTATCCGCGGAGGGTACGGGCGATCAGAGCAATCTGAACCAAGGTGGGGTTCATGGGTTCATGGGTTCATAGGTTCATAGGTTCATCGGTTCTGGTTCATGGGTTCATCGGTTCTCCAGCCGAACCCATGAACCTATGAACCAATGAACCAGAACCCATGAACCCATGAACCGATGAACCCGGACGCGGCCTCCATCGGCCCGTGTATTCTCTCCGCATGCGCACGCCACTTCTGCTCACGCTCCTGGCCTGTCTTCCGGTGGGCGGTTCGATTCAGGCGCAAACCGCGCCGGCCGCGCCACCCGCACAAGCGACGCCCGGCGTCATCGCGATTCGCGCTGGAGGCCTGCTCGATCCAGACAACGGGGTCGTGCGGCCGAATCAGATCATTCTCGTGCAGGGCACGCGAATTCGCGAGGTCGGATCGAACGTCGCGATTCCCGCCGGCGCGCAGGTGATCGACCTGCCCAAGCTGACCGTGCTGCCTGGGCTCGTCGACGCGCACAACCATCTGGCGCTCACGTACAAGCCGGTCCCTGAGAACAACGTTTATTACTACACGTACGTGCAGGAGTCGACGGCGCTGCGTGCGATTCAGGCGGCGTCGAACGGCATCCAGATGCTCGCGTCGGGCTTCACGATCGTCCGCGACATGGGCAACAACGGGAACTACGCCGACACGGCGCTCCGCCAGGCGATCGAGCAGGGCTGGATCCCGGGGCCGACGATCATCAATTCCGGCATCATCATCGGCGGCATGGGCGGGCAGTTCTTTCCGACGCCCGAGATGGCGAAAGATCACAACATCGTCTATCCCGAGTATCTGGACGCGGACACGCCCGATGAGATCGTCAAGGCCATCCGCCAGAATGTGCTCTTCGGCGCGCGCGTGATCAAGATCTGTGTGGACTGCAAGTCGTACGGGTACACCGCCGACGAGATCCGCCTGATCATCAGCGAATCGGCCAAGTCCGGCATGAAGGTCGAGGGCCACGTGCAGACGCTCGCCGGGGCGCAGCGGGCGATCGAGGCCGGCATCTGGTCCATCGCGCACTCGACGGCGCTGAATGACGAGATGCACAAGCTCATGGCGCAAAAGGGCATCTGGCGCGCCGGCACCGAGACGCCGCAGGGGCTCGCCGGCCATCCGGTCTCCGATCAGGCGTACAAGCGAACGGTCGAGGGCCTCAAGAACGCCTACGACAACAAGGTCCCGCTGACGTTCTCAACCGACGCCGACTACTGGGTCGAAGGCCTGACGCGCGGCGAGGTCTGCCTGCAGTTCCTGAAGACGTGGCAGGACGCCCGCATTCCGAACGCCGACATCCTCCGCGCGATGACGACGAACGGCTACAAGGTCAGCGGCACGGAGCAGACGCGCGGGCCGATCAAGGCCGGCTTGTTCGCCGACTTCATCGCCGTCGCCGGGAATCCGCTCGACAACATCGACGCGCTCAAGCAGGTGCAGTTCGTCATGAAGGACGGCCAGGTATTCAAGCGCGACGGCGTCATGACGCCCGCGGCGTTCTTTCACGGCGGTCCTGTCAACGGCTGGCGGATTCGGTGATAGGGATCGGGTTCATGGGTTCATGAGTTCATCGGTTCTCCAGCCGAACCCATGAACCTATGAACCAGAACTCATGAACCGATGAACCCATGAACCGATGAACCAACGTGTTTGTCAACTGGGCTCGTTGATCTTCTTACGAATCAGCGCGAGATCGAGCTGCGCCTTGGCGAGCTCTGATTCAAGCTCCGACAGACGCAGCCTGGCGGCCGCCACCTCGACTCTTGTCGTGAGGCCGACGTTGAACCGGCTCTCCTCTGCGGCCACCTTCGTCCGTGCGACGGCGATTTTCGGCTCGAGCGCCCGCAACCGGTGTTCGGCGGCGCTCTCGAGCACGCGCAGGTCGGCCTGAGCCGCGGTGATCTGTCCGGCCACAAACTGGCGGCGGATGTCGAGCTTGCGCTGAAGGCCGCTGATCGCCGACTCCAGCTCGGAGATACGCGCTTCGATCTCCGCCACCTCGATGGCTGGAGCGACTCCGACCCTGACGCGGGCCTGGCCGTCCTTGAGCCGCACTCGTTCGACTACCAACGCAAGCTCGGGGGCGAGCCGCTCGATCTGCAGGCGTTCGAGCACGAAGTCGCGACCCGACACGAGTGGCGCAGAGATTTCTGAAAGCGGCTCGCGGGCCGACAGCCGGACCTCCTGCAACTGCAGCTCGAGCACCTTTACACTCTGTTCGGCCTCTGTCACGTTCAGTTGGGGTTCGCTGAGACGGTCTGGAGGCAGCAAGCCGAGTTTGACCTCGCGGTCCAGCACCTGCATGTGTGTCTGTGCGGCAACCAATCGCCGCCGAGCCAACTCGAGACGCTGCTCGTAGCCCGACGTCAGGGCGTCGCGACGCGCGTCGTTCTGCGCCTGCACCGCGGCCGCAACCGCGGCGCCGCCGGCGGCCATCGACACAATCACGAGAAAGGCAATGACCGCGGCCGCTTTGACTGGCGACGCCGGCAGCCACGTCGCCGGGCCGGTGCGATGCCGGCGCCGTAGTTCGCTGCTGATCTGCCATTCGAGGCGCTCGACGAATCCGTCACGAGGTGTGTGTGGGTCCTGCATGGGGTGTCCCTTCGCTTCCTCCAGGGGCGTGCGCGGTCAGGCGCGACCCCGGCAGCCGATTGAGTACCTTCTTCAGTTTGTTGCGGGCGCGCCGCAGCCGTCCTTCGACGGCGCGCTCGGACAGGCGTCGCGCCGCTGCGATTTCGCGAACCGATTTCTCTTCGAAGTAGAACGCCTCGAGCAGTTCCGCGTGAGACCGGCGCATCCGGGCGAGACCCCAGCCGACGATCGCCGCCGCGTCTGGCGTGTCGGGCGTGAAGCGCTCCGCTTCGAGATCGATCGAGGCCGGGTCGATCGGTTGCGGCGGCAGTCGGCGGAAGTGGCTGACCAGCGTGTTGCGCGCGACGCGCATCAGCCAGGCCGCCGGATCGCGCGGCACGCCGCGGCTGGGCCAGGTGTCGAGTGCCCGCATCCACGTCTCCTGCACCAGGTCCTCAGCCAGCCCGTGATCGCCGCCGACGCGCCGCGAGACGTAGGCATAGAGCGGCCGGATGGTGTCCCGGTAGGTCCGGATGACGTCCTCGTCCGGCAGCGATCCGCTCACGTCTTTATTGACGCTCTGGGAGGCGCCAAACCCACGGTTTTTCTTCGAGGCCGCAGTAGGCGGCGGGCTTTAGCCCGCCGCGAGCGCCCGCAGGGATAAAGCCCTGCGGCTACTGCTGTCAGGCTGCTCGTTTCCGGTCAGCCTCCCCCGATGTCGATTTCCGGCCTGCCCAACGACTAGAAGGCGTGGATATAGTCGTCCACCAGAATTCGGAGGGAGCAATGCGGTACTTGTGTCTGATTTACGACGAAGAGCAGAAGCTGAACACCATGGCCAAGGCGGAGGCCGACCAGTTCATGGGCGAGTACTTCGCGTTCACGGAAGGCATCAAGCAGACCGGCCACTACCTCGGCGGCGAGGCCCTGCAGCCCGTGCAGACGGCGACGTCGGTTAAGGTGCGGAACGGCAAGGTGTCCACGACCGACGGCCCGTTCGCGGAGACGAAGGAGCAGCTCGGCGGCTACTACCTGATCAACGCGCGAGACCTGAACGACGCCATCCAGGTCGCGTCCAAGATTCCGTCCGCCCGCATCGGCACGGTCGAAGTGCGGCCGATCATGGAGTTCAGCTGATCGGAAAGCGCTTGTGACGGACATCGACGCCATCTACCGCGCCGAGTCGCGGCGCGTTCTGGCGACGCTCATCCGGCTCCTCGGCGACTTCGACCTCGCCGAGGAGGCGATGCACGACGCGTTTGCAGTGGCGATGGAGCAGTGGCCGCGCGACGGCCTGCCCGAGAATCCGCGGGCGTGGCTGGTCTCCACGGGCCGCTTCCGCGCGATCGACGCGCTGCGCCGGCGCGCGCGGTTCGACGCCTCCGTCACGGATCTGGCGAAAAGGCTCGAGACGCAGGTCGGCCACGCGTCGTCAGCCGCCGCGGATAGTGTCGAAGACGACCGGCTCCGCCTGGTGTTCACATGCTGCCATCCGGCACTGACGCCGGACGCGCAGATCGCGCTGACGCTGCGCGAGATTTGCGGCCTGACAACGGAAGAGATCGCGCGCGCGTTCCTCACGGCGCCTTCCACCGTCGCGCAACGGATCGTGCGCGCCAAGGCCAAGATTCGGGACGCCCGCATTCCGTACCAGGTGCCGGCGCAGGCCGATCTGCCCGATCGCCTCGACAACGTCCTGCGCGTGGTCTATCTCGTGTTCAACGAAGGCTACACGGCGTTTGCCGGCGACCGGCTCACACGCCACGACCTGTCCGCCGAAGCGATCCGGCTGGGCCGGCTCATCGTCGATCTGCTGCCGGAGCCGGAGGCGATCGGGCTGCTGGCGCTGATGCTGCTGCACGATTCGCGCCGCGCGGCCCGGGCGACGCCCGAGGGCGATCTGATCCTCCTCGACGAGCAGGACCGATCGCTCTGGAACCGCGACCAGATCGTGGAAGGGCTCGCGCTTGTCGAGCGCGCGCTGGTGTCGCGACGGATTGGTCCGTTCAGTCTTCAGGCGGCAATTGCCGCGGTGCACGCCGAGGCGCCCACCGCGGCTGCCACCGACTGGGCGCAGATCGTCGGACTCTATGAGGTGCTGCTGCGCGCCGACCCGTCGCCGGTGGTGGAGCTCAACCGTGCCGCGGCGATCGCGATGCGCGACGGGCCCGCGGCGGGTCTCACGTTGATCGACGCGATACTGTCGCGCGGCGATCTCGCGGACTACTCGCTGGCGCACTCCGCACGCGCCGATCTCTGCCGGCGTCTTGGACGAACCGACGACGCCCGCGCGGCATACGAGAAGGCCCTGAATCTCACCAAACTCGGCCCCGAGCGCCGCTTTCTCGAACGGCGCCTGGCCGGCTTGTAGGCCGGTCCGGGCTTCGGACCGGGTCGCCTTCGCCGCTGGCTTCGGCGAACCGGGCGTTCGGGCACGAAAAGTGCTTTACCCCCGGTATGCCCCGGCCATCCTCGCAATTTCGTGCCGTTTTCACGGCCCTGCTGATCACACTTTCTGTCGCCTGCGGCGAAACTTCGATGCCGAAGCTCGAAGGCGAGGCGCTCAACCCGGACGCGAATCGGGCGCCCATCGTCGCCCTCGACGCCATCCTCTTTGAGGACGGCCCGCTCGCCGAGGGCGACCGGGAAGAGGTCGCGAAGCAGCTGCTGGTCGTCGCCGACGTGGCCAGCAAGGATCCGACCAACACCATCGCGATGGTGCACAGCCGGGAGCTCAAACAGCTGGCGGACCGCGCCAAAGGCACCAAGGTTGGCACGCCGCGGCTGAACTCGCAGCTGCGCCAGCAGTGGTTCCGCATTCGCAGCAGTCTCTTCGCGGACGCGTGGTGGTTCCGTCGCAGCTCGCGCGATCCGATTGAACCCGCGGTGCCCCGCGGAGGTTATTGATCGAACCAGTCACCAACCGGCGGCGTCAGAATAGGGCATGCTTGCGGACCTCAAGTTCGCCCTTCGACGTCTCCGCCACGCGCCCGGCTTCACCGTCATTGCCGTCCTGACGCTCGCCGTCGCCGTCGGCGCCAACACCGCGATTCTGACCATTGCCGACGCCGTGCTGTTCCGGCCGCTGCCGTTCCGGGATCCGGATCGCGTGTTTCTGGTGCAGATGATGAGCCGTCCGAGCGGCCAGCGATACACCAACGTCCCGCTCGATTTCATTCGGGCCGTGGCCGATCGCCATCAGGGACTCGGCGAAGTCGGGCTCGGCGACCGCGGCCCCCGCGTGCTCGTGGACACTCCGAATGGCACGGAAGAGCTGGCGACCGCGGCCGTCACGGCCAGCTACTTCAGGGTGCTTGGCGTCACACCGGCCGAGGGCCGCGTGTTTGGCGACACGGATGCGCCAGGGCGCGCGGTCATGCTGTCGTATCCATCCTGGCGCGCGCGATTCGGCGGCGATCGCACGATCGTCGGCCGCACGGTCACGCTCGGCTCCTCGGCGTTCGACGTGGTTGGTGTGCTCCCGCAAGGGTTCCGGTTTCCCTCGCTCTTTGTCGGCAAGCCCGAGCTCATCGCGCTGCGCCAGCCGCCGGATTCGACCACCAAAGGCGGCGCGTTTCATCCCATCGTCAGGCTCGAAGCGGGCGTCTCGCGCGAGCAGGCTCAGGCCGGGATGGACGCGGCGGTCGCGGCCGTCATCGAGTCGGATCCGCGCTTCAAGGGATCGGTGCCGTACCTCGAGAACGTCCGCGAAATCATCTATCCGGTCGGCCGGCCGATCATGCGCTTCCTTCTGGCGGCCGCGGGCCTGGTACTGCTCGTCGGGTGCGCGAACCTCGCGAACATGATGCTCGCACGCGGCCGGCGCCAGGAACGCGAGACCGCTGTTCGCACCGCGCTTGGCGCCAGCCGTCTGCGGTTGATTCGGCCCCTGATCCTCGAAGCCGTCATTCTTGGCCTGGCCGCTTCGACGCTCGCGCTGCTGGTGACCCGGCTGTCATTCGACGCGATCGTGCGGCAGGTGCCCAATTCCGCGTACGGCAGCACCGTGGTCGGCGTTGACCTTCGCGTCGCACTGATGAGCCTCGCCCTCGGTGTCATCGGCGGCGTGATCTTCGCGGTCGTACCCGCCTGGCGGTCTGCGCGGCTCGATGTGCTGTCGCTGATTCAGGGACGGCATCGAACGCTCACCGGCGGCGCGCGCCTCGGCCGGCCGATGATTGCGGTGCAGGTGGCCGTGGCTCTGGTCCTCGCATTTGGCGCAGCGGTTGCCGCCAAGGCGTTTGTGTCGGTCCTGCAGGTACCCCTGGGGTTCAGCGCGGACCAGGTCGTCCGAATCTCCATGACCCCGCCACCAGGCACGACGGATCTGGCCAGTTTCTATCGCACTGTGGTTGACGGTCTCCGGCGTCGTCCTGACATCGTCGCCGTGGGCGCCTCGGGCTCACCGCCGCTTGGTGGGATGACGCCGTGGTCGAGCATCCCTCGCCCGGGTACGACCGAGCGGGCCGCCGGCGTCGTTCACGTGACGGCTGGGTACTTCGAGGCGATCGGCGTGCGGGCTTCGAGCGGACGACTGCTGGAACCGGCCGACGCTGCTGCGGCCGGCGCGGCCGTTGTCTCCAGCGCGGCGGCTCGCGCGCTGTTCGGCGAGGCGAATCCCATTGGACAGCTCGTGGCCGAGGCGGGCGGATCGCCGTGGCAGGTGGTCGGCGTCGTGCCGGATATTCGTTCGAGCTTTGCCGACGAACGATTGCCGCGCATCTACGTGATTCCGAGCGGCCGGACAGGCCTGCAGAGCATTTACGCGCGCGTGCGTGCCCGGTCGGACGCGGTCCTGACCGAGCTCCGGCGCGAAGCCGGGCGTCTCGGTCCGGGCGCGCCCGTGCAGGCGGAGTGGTGGGCCGACGCCATCAGTGACCTCACTACGTACAAGAATCCGCGGTTTCAGACGACGGTGCTCGTGGCGTTCGCCGGCATCGCGCTCAGCCTGACCGCGCTCGGCGTGTTCGGCCTCGTCGCGTTTCTCGTCGCGGCGCGCACGAGGGAAATGGGCATCCGGCTGGCGATTGGCGCTGCGCCGGGATCGCTGGTCCGGTTGATCGCCAGACAGACGGCGATTCCTGTCGTGATTGGACTTGTGCTGGGTCTCGTCGCGACTCGGTGGGCCTCGCGCCTGGCCGAGGCGCAGCTCTTCAAGGTCGAGACGCGCGATCCGTGGCTGCTGGTTCTCACGGCCGCCGTCGTCTTGTGCGCCGCGCTCCTCGCCGCGTATCTGCCGGCCCGCCGCGCGGCGCGCGTCGATCCCCTGGTGGTCTTGCGAGCGGAATAGGGCGTCCGCTTACTGCACGGCTTCCGCGATCAACCCGAGCGCGCGATTCGTGCCCGCCCGCGCGGCGCCCTGGCCGCGCATGTGGCCCATGCGCACGATGACGAGATCGTGTGACGGCACGATCCAGGTGCTCTGGCCGCCGGCGCCGGAGGCGAAGTAGGCATCGCGCGGGAGGTTCCAGCCGCCATCGCCGTTGATCCAGAACAATCCGCCGTAGACCGGCCTCGGCCACGCGGGCGCCAGCGTGCTGACGAACTTCGCCCAGCCCTCCGGCAGGAGGCGCTTGCCCTGCCACATGCCGTCCTGCAGATAGAGCTGGCCGATGCGCGCCCAGTTGCGCGCCGTGCCGTAGTCGTAGCCTGTGAAGAGAAAGTTCCCGTACGGATCCGTCTCGAGCACCTGCCGGCGGATGCCGATCGCGTCGAAGAGCGCGCGCTGCGGCCAGGTGAGGTACGCCTCGCCCCGTTTCGTCACGGCCTGTTTGATCAGGTAGCCGATCGTGAGCGGATCGCAGTTCCGATAGAAGGCGCGGGTGTTCGGCGCGAACTCCTGCGGGCGCGTGATTGAGTACTCGTACGAGTCGATGCCGCCGGTGTAGATGTAGTAGTGATCCAGCACCGTGTTGGCCGGCGCGCCTTCCTGATTGCCGACGAACTTCAGGCCGGCGCTCATGTGGAGCAAGTCGATGTTCCTGATGGCCGCGCGCGGATCGCCAGGCCGCTGCCAGAGCGGCACGGGCGCCGGCTGCTCGAGCGTGTACGTGCCGTCCTTCACCAGCAGCGAGAACAGCGTCGCCGCCAGGCTCTTGCCCATCGACCAGCTCTCGAGCTGGGTGTCCTTCGTGATGCCGGGCTTGTAGCGCTCGGCGATGATGCGGCCCTTGTGGACGACGAGGAACGCGGCGGTGAGCGCGTCGGGATTGCTGAACGCCGCTTCGACGGCGGCGTCGATCTTCGCGCGGTCCACGCCCGCGGGAAACGGCGCCGCATCCGCGCGGTCGCCCATGGGCCAGCTCTGGCTCATCGCGTCGGGGAGGGTCGTGCTGACCTTGACCGGCTTGAAGTGAATGCCGGGTTTGGCCGGATTCTCGATGATGCAGCCCTGGTCGCCGTGGAAGCGCGCCTCACGGGTGATGCCGCTCGAAGACGCGCGGACGAGGCGCGCCTCGCGATCGACGGTCCACGTGACCTTGTCGCGCTCGGCGGCCGGCATGAAGAAGTAGGCGCTCCCGTGCACGGTGTCCTCAGGCGTGCGGCCCGACACGAACACGCCGGAGCACAGGATCTTCGCGAAGCCGGCGAGCCCGTTCTCCGTCGGCGTCCCGACCGGCGACGGAATGGCCGCCGCCGGGGCGGCCTGCCGGGCGGTGACCGCACGGCCCGCGAAGGTGAGCGCAGCGAGCGCGGCGATGGAGATGCCGGCGGCGCGGATGCCTGTCATGGTGACCTCGTGGGGCATTGTAGTGGGTAGTCTCTTCGCCAATCAGACCGCCCGCGCGCCTACCGGGGGTGGCGCGCGTGACACCTGCGCGCGCGCGGGGCCGCGAGCACGCACGACCTCCGGGGCACGGGACTTGCTCTGGTGGAGGGTGAGGTCGTATGTCCCGGTGGGTGTTGGCGGCCTGTTTCTTCCCGGTCGCGGTCACCGTCACGGCGGCCTGTTCGCGGCCGCGCGGCTCGGAGCTGCCGCCGCAGACGGGCGACGCCGTCCGGCGCGCGGCGGCCGGCGCCGGCACGGCCCTCAGGCAGGATCTCCGGAAGCTCTGGACCGACCACGTCATCTGGATGCGCGCCTTCATCGTCTCGACCGCGGCGGATCTGCCGGATGCGCAGGTGGCCAGCGAGCGGCTACAGCGGAATCAGGAGGAGATCGGCAGTCTGGTGGGGCGACATTACGGCCGGTCGACCGG
>Ga0137427_10000994_pt1 | contig 13353 bp, 14 predicted proteins | sample EasRivERMZT700_2_FD_102309 | JGI IMG/M metagenome (GOLD analysis project Ga0137427, IMG submission 102309) | Soil microbial communities from meander-bound floodplain in the East River, Colorado, USA - East River MetaG ERMZT700_2 | ecosystem: Environmental > Terrestrial > Soil > Floodplain ...
CGTCGCTACGGTGAACGGCTGGCCGTGGATGGCGTTTCCTTCCGAGTCGAGGCACGCGAGCTCGTCGCCCTCGTCGGGGCTTCGGGCTCGGGCAAGACCACCACGCTCAAAATGATCAACCGTTTGGTGGAACCCACCGCCGGTCGGGTGCTGGTGCAAGGCAAGGACGTGGCCACGCAGGAGACGCACCTCCTCCGTCGCCGCATCGGCTACGTCTTTCAGGGCGTCGGCCTCTTCCCGCACATGAACGTCGGCGAGAACGTCGCCGTGCCGCTCCGACTGGCGGGGTGGGAAGGAGAGCGCGCGCAGGCGCGGGTCAAGGAGCTGCTGGCACTCGTGGAGCTGGATCCGCAGCTCGCCACCCGACAGCCCTCCGAGCTGTCGGGTGGGCAGCAGCAGCGCGTCGGAGTCGCGCGCGCCCTGGCCGTGTCGCCGCGACTCATGCTGTTGGACGAGCCGTTCGGCGCGCTCGACCCGCTCACCCGCGACCGCTTGCAGCAGTCCATTCTCGAGCTGCGGCGGCGCCTCGACCTCACCGCCGTCCTCGTCACCCACGACATGACGGAGGCGCTGCTCCTGGCCGATCGGGTGGGCGTCATGCATGCCGGCCGGCTCGTGCAAATCGGAACCCCCGCGGAGCTGCTCCGCGCACCGGCCGACGACCACGTGGCCCAGCTTCTCGCCACGCCGCGCCGCCAAGCCCGTCGGCTCGACGAGCTACTGGGAGGACAGGCGTGAGGGAGCAGCTCGCGCTTCTCCCCTATCTGCTTGGGGCCCACGTGCGCCTCACGTTGAGCGCGCTGCTGCTCGGCGCGGCGATTGCCGTGCCGGTCGGAATCCTGGTGAGCAAGGCGCCTCGTCTCGAAGGGTTCGTCCTGGGTCTGGCCGGGGTGGTGCAGACCGTCCCCGCCCTGGCGCTTCTGGCCGTGATGGTGCCGGTTCTGTCTGCCTTGGGTCTTTCGGGCATCGGGTTCTTGCCGGCTTTCCTGGGCCTCGTGCTCTATAGCCTGCTTCCGATCCTTCGAAACACGGTCACCGGACTCGCGGGCATCGACCCGGCAGTAGCCGAAGCCGCGGAGGGAGTCGGCATGACGCCGGGTCAGCGTCTCCGGATGGTCGAGCTGCCTCTCGCCCTGCCCGTGATCCTGGCGGGCTTGCGGACCGCCACGGTCTGGAGCGTGGGGATGGCCACGTTGGCGACACCGGTCGGAGCCCCCAGCCTCGGAAACTACATCTTCAGCGGCCTACAGACCCGCAACTACGCGGCCATCCTCGTCGGCTGCGTGGCGGCGGCGTTTCTGGCCCTCGGGCTCGATGGGCTGCTGCGCCTGCTGGGCACGGGCTACTCGAAGCGTCGGCCCGCCCTCGTCGTGACCGGCGGCGCGATCTTCGTCGCGCTTGGCATCGCGAGCGTTGCGGGGCTCGCGCCCGCGGGTGCCGCGCGCCCGTTGCGGATCGGGGCCAAGACCTTCACGGAGCAATACGTCCTGGCGGAATTGCTGGCCCGGCAGATTCACCGGAAGACGGGGGCGCCAGTCGAGGTGCTCGCCTCCCTCGGCTCGACCGTCGCCTTCGATGCCCTCGCGCGCGGCGAGATCGACGCCTACGTCGAGTACACCGGCACGATCCGATCCACGCTGATGCACCGGTCGGGAGGAGGCAGCAGCCGCGCCGCGGTCCTGGCCGAGGTGGGCCGCTGGCTCCAAGAGACCCACGGCGTGGGCGTCGCCTGCTCCCTGGGCTTCGAGAACACCTACGCGTTCGCGCTGCGCCGCGCCTTGGCCTCCGATCTCGGCGTTCGCCGCCTTAGCGACCTGGCGCCCAAGGCCGCCCGGTTGCGCGCCGCCTCCGACTACGAGTTCTGGTCGCGGAGCGAGTGGGCGGGGGTGAGGCGCGTGTACGACCTGGACTTTGCCGAGAAGCGCGTGATGGATCCATCCTTGCTCTACGCGGCCGCGGCCGAACGCCAGGTGGACGTGATCACGGCCTATTCCTCGGACGGCCGCATCGCGGCCTACGACCTACTCACGCTCGAGGACGATCGCGGAGCGATTCCTCCCTACGACGCCGTCGTGCTCGTGAGCCGAAGCCTAGCCGAACGTCGCCCGGAGGTCGTCGCAGCGCTTCGGTCCCTCGAGGGGAGGATCGACGTGGAGCGCATGCGGGCGATGAACGCCGCCGTGGACCGGGACGGCAAGAGCCCGGCCGCGGTGGCCGAGGAGTTTTTCGCGCGCTAGGCGGCCAGCACCTTGTGGACGAGCTGAACGCAGACCGAGCCCTCCCCCACCGCCGCCGCGACCCGCTTGACGCTGCCGGCACGCACGTCCCCCACGGCGAAGACTCCGGGAAGGGTCGTCTCGAAGAGGAGCGGCGCGCGCGCGAGGGGCCACTGCGCCGCTGCGAGGTCGGCCGGGAGAATCTCGGGACCCGTCTTGACGAACCCTTTCGCATCCAACGCGACGCAGTCGTTGAGCCACGCGGTATTCGGGTCCGCGCCGGTCATGAGGAAGACGTGGCCGATGTCGACGGTCTCCGGGCGGCCCTCTCCGTTGCGCCACGTGACGCGCTCGAGACGCGCGTCCCCTTCGAGCGTCTCGATACGCATCCGCGTGCGGAGCGTGATGTTCGGCGTCTCCTCGATCCGCCGGATGAGGTAGCGCGACATGCTTTCGGCGAGGCCGGGCCGTCGTACGACGACGTTGACCTGCCGCCCGAACGACGACAGGAAGACGGCGGCCTGACCGGCCGAGTTCCCTCCACCCACGACGATCACGTCCTCCCCCTGGCAAAAGCTCGCCTCGACCTGGGTAGCGCCGTAGTAGACGCCCAACCCTTCGAAGCGGCCGAGGTTCGCGATGTCGGGCCTCCGGTACTGGGCGCCGGTCGCGATGATGATGGTGCGCGCCTGGACCGTATGGCCCCCGCCGATATCGACGCGATAAGGAAGGCGGTCGCAGCCGAGTCGCACCGCCGTGCGCGCGACGACGAGCTCCGCGCCGAACTTCTCCGCCTGCACGAGGGCGCTGCTGGCGAGGAGCTGCCCCGAGATGCCCGTCGGGAACCCGAGATAGTTCTCGATGCGGGAGCTCGCGCCGGCCTGGCCGCCGGGTGCGCTGCACTCGACGACGAGGACGTCCAAGCCCTCGGAGGCCGCGTAGACCGCCGCCGCGAGACCGGCGGGACCCGCCCCGATCACGACGATATCGCGGAGCACCTCCTCGTTCACCTGGTTCAGGCCGAGGCACTCACCCACTTCGTCGGTGGTCGGTTTCCTGAGGACGCGCTCGCCTCGACAGATGAAGACCGGAACGTCGCCGACGCCCACGCCGAAGGTGTCGAGGGTCGTCTGCACGCCGGCGTCCACGTCCACGTCGATGTAGGCGTACGGCTGGTTGTTGCGGGTCAGGAACTCCTGGATCGCCAGCGTCCCGGCACTGTGCCGCGAGCCGATCAGGACCACGTTCCCGTATCCCCGTGCCATCAGCGCGCAGCGGCGAAGCATGAACGCGCGGAGGAAGATCTCGCTCAACTCCGCATCGGTCTGGACGAGCCGCCGGAGGTGATCTTGTCCCAGCTCGAGAACGCGTGTGACGCCCTGGGCTCGCCCTCTAACGACCGTCGGACGCCCGGACAGCAGGTCGACGTCGCCCGAGAATGCTCCGGGATGATGCACCGTGACGAGCTGGTCCGCGCCCGAGAGGATGGCGATCTCTCCCTCGACGACCACGAACATCGAGTTGTTCCGGACGCCCCAGTCCCAGAGGATCGCGCCATCTTCGAACGTCTTCTCCCGAGCGAACGGGGCGATCCGACCGACTTGCTCGGGCGTGAGGATCGGGAAGATCTCGGCCTGGTTCGCTTCGGTCACGACGTCCGCCTCCCTAGTATTCGGCCACGACGTCTTCGGAATAGCAGTACAGCCATCGCTCACCGGGCTCCGCAGAGCAGGCCACGGGATGCCCCGAGCTCGCCGCATGGCGGCTCGCATGCTTGTTGGGAGACGAATCGCAGCATCGCGTGCCGCCGCAGGTCTGACAGGTGCGCAGATGAACCCATCGCCCGCCCATCGTCACGCACTCGTCGCACTGACGCTTCTTCGCGTGGACGAGCTTTTCGACGCCCCGAATGTGCTCGCAGGCTCCTTCGAGATTCATCGGACCTCCCTAGTAGGGTGACGTGGATTTCTGACCCTTACGCCTGTTCCACCCGTGGAAGTGCGAGTAGTCGCCCGCGGCCCACGCCTCGCGGAGTCCAGGCTTGCTCAGGTCCCAGTCGGGACGGATTTCGCTCGTCACGACGCGCAGGTCGCGCCAAAGGTCGTAGACCGAGGGGCGGCCCCAGAACCAGTAACCGTTGTAGATCCGGTGGATCACCAGGCCCGGCTTGAGCACGAGCGTGTGCGGGATCATGGGGTTGTTGTCAGGGTCGGTGTACTCCTGAATGTCGAGGTCCTTCTGAACCGTCCGGTCGGGGTCGGAGAGGAATGGCCACTGGGCGCCGACCGACGCACGAAACTCCTGGAGCGTGTGGTGGTCGTCGGTCGCGATCGTGGCGATTCGCGTGTACGCCACCGCGATCTTCGGGTAGAACGCCGCGAGCTCCAGATGCTGCTGGTGCTCCTTCGGGCAGTAGTGGCCGCGCGCGAGCGTGAGGATCAGGGGGTCGTCGCCCTGAAGCTCGCTGAGCTTGCGTTGCGTGCTCGTGTGATCGGGCAGCTCGTAGTCGGGAAAGACGGCTCCGGGAACGACGTCGGCCCTCATCGAAGAACGCGCGCCATATGAGCCGCGCCATCCTTCACCGCCTCCTCGGGAGACCTCCCCTGCTCGCGCGCAACGATGTAGGCGGCGTACCAGTCCGACCAGTGGTGCTTCGGGGCGGTCGCTTGATACTCGCCGTGACGCGTCTCGGCCTCGCGCAAGAACTCCGTCAGACTCGCAACGTCCAGGTTGCTGAGTCCGCGTCCGGGAAGCCGCGTCTTGATCTCCTGGAGCAGCCAGGAGTTCCCGTCCGGATCGCTGAACGTGGCCAACGTCGCGTAGGAGTTTCCGCTGGGCTCGGGGCCCGGAACGGGTGGTCCGCCGAATCCGGCGAAGTGGAACGTCTCACTCACGTCGGCGCCTTTGCTTCGGAGCTCCCGGCGTGCCGCCTCGATGTCGGACACCACGAGATAAAGGTTTTTAATCGAGCCAGGCGCCGCCGTCGTGACCTTCTTGCCGAAGTGGATGGAGCACGGCGAGCCGGGAGGCGTCATTTGCACCCCGCGGAAGCCATCGAGGCCGGGGAAATCGGCGTCCAGCCGCCACCCCAGGCCCTCGTAGAAGCGTTTGGAGCGATCGACGTCGGACACGGGAAGGACGACGACCTCGAGCTTCAGATCGACCGTCGCAGCGGTGGGGGTTTTGGTGGCGCGTTCATTGCTCGTCTGTGTGCTGCTCATCGTGACCTCCGTGGTTTGATCGTGAGTTAGATCCCCTTTGCGGCAAGCTCTTCCAGGCTTGCTCCGAGCACGCGGTTGAAGGCCGGGAACGGGTGGATGACGTCGGCGAGCGTCTTCAGCGGAGTGCGCAGCTTGATCGCCAGCACGAGCTCGCCCACGATCTCGCCGGCGCGCGGGGTGACCAGCGTCGCGCCGATCAGGACGCCGCGCTCGCGGTCGCCGACCAGCTTGAGCGCGCCCCCGTGAAAGTCGTGGATGTAGCCCCGCGCCGACTCGGCCGGATCGGCGCCGGCGACTACGACGTCGATCCCTCGTGCGCGCGCGGCGGCCTCCGACAGCCCCACCGAAGCGATCTCCGGATCGGTGAAGGTCACCCGAGGGACCGCCGCGTGATCGGCCGTCGCGTCCTTACCCCGCAATCGCCGCGCGATCACCTGCCCGTGGTAGTACGCGAGGTGGGTGAACCCACCGAGTCCGGTGACGTCACCGGCACCGAAAACGCCGGGCTGTGCTTCGAGCGTCGCCGGGTCAACCTTTAGCCACCCGCGCTCCGTCTGCGCGAGCCCGGCTTCGCGCCACGCGTCGGCGTTGGGCCGGCGGCCCGTGGCCATCAGCAGCCGCTCGGCCGAGACCACGGCTCCGGATTTCAAGCGGAGAGCGACGGCGCCGGATCGCTTTTCAACGGCGACGCAAGGGTCCCCGATCGTCAGCGAGATGCCATCCGCCTCCAGGTGCGGCCGAAGCGCGGCGCCGGCCTCCGGCTCTTCGAGGTGAAGGAACGTTGGCCCGGCTTCGATGACGGTCACCTTGGAACCCAGTCGTGCGAAGGCCTGCCCCAGCTCGATACCGATCGCCCCTCCGCCGAGGATTGCGAGCGAGGCCGGCAGCTCCCTGGGGATGGCCGCGTGGCGGTTGGTCCAGAACTCGACCTCGTCCAAGCCGGGGATGGGTGGGATCACCGCGGTGCTGCCGTTGGCGATCACCACGGCGCGGCGCGCGACGAGCTCCTCGCTTCCGACCGTGATAGTGCGCGAGTCCGTCAATTGCCCTTCGCCTCGAAAGAGCTTGGCCCCGGTCGCCTCGAGTGCTTTGGCGGGCCGGCTGTCGTCGAGGTCGCGTGCCATCCACAGCACGCGCTTCGAGACTTTAGGAAAGTCGACGGCCCAGTCCACGCGAGAGGCAGCGAGGAGGCGGGCGCGTCCGGCCTCGGTCAGTGTTTCGCTCGAGCGAAGGAGGGTCTTGGAGGGGACGCAACCCCAGTACGGGCACTCGCCGCCGACCAACTCTCGCTCGACGACCGCGAGCGTCAAGCCGCTGTCCCGAAGACCCGCCGCGATCGCCTCTCCGGCGACGCCGCCGCCGAGACAAACGACGTCAAACTCCACGCGTGAGGCCATAAGGGTCACGCCCCTCGATCGCTCCGATTCTGACCCGTATCCAAGAACGCTAACTCAACTGTCTCGCCGAAGTCCAGCTAGTCCGACGTCATCGGTCCCTTTCACTGCTCGTAGTTCTCGACGACGTCGGCGGGGCGGACGCGGGCCCGCTCCGGATCCTCGCCGAATTCCCGGAGGGCCCGGCGTTGGCGCAAGAGGTCCCAGCACTGATCCAGCTCGACCTGGATGGATTTGAGCCTCTTCTGGTCGGGATCGGTCAGGGACTTCTCGCTATGGAGTCGATGCTCTTCCTTGACGAGGTGTTCGATGTGCTGGCGCACGGGTTGATCAAGGTTAGGGTCGGCCATCGTCAATCCGCCTTGACCAAGGGAACGCCCACGACATGCTCCGACAGGAACCAGACCTGCTTCTCGTTTCCCCGAACGACGTCCGAGACGAGCAAGTCGTTGGTCCCATCGTCGCCCGACGCGGCCGCCTCACGCGACATCGAGCGCGCCTCTTCGAGCACGATCTCGTGGGCGTGCAGGAGTCGCGAGACCTGCACCGGTACCTCCTCGCGGCCCCTCGGCGGTCGCGGGATGATCGTGGTCTCGGCGACGTCGGCCGCCATTGCGAGGGTAACGCCGCCGAGGGTCTGAATCCGCTCCGCGATCGTGTCGACCAGCTCGTTCTGCTCCTCGTAGTGCTTGTCGAACAGCAGATGGAGCTGATGGAACGTCGGGCCCGCGGTCTGCCAATGATGCTTCTTGTAGAGGTCGCGCAAGGTGATCGTGTCGGCGAGAACCTGGTTGAGATTCTCGACGCTCTGCCGCGCCGCGCTCTCGGAGAGGGCGATGGGACGCCGCGTCATCTGGCCGTACGCCTGGAACTCGTGCCCTTTCTGATGGTCGATCGGACGCGCCCGGTCCGCCGGGGTTTCCGCTTGACTCGACTTGCTCATGGTGTCGTCTCTCCTTTCACCGTTGGCCTGTGGTTCGTCGTCATGCCGCGCTCAGGTGCGCATCGATCCCGCCGCCCGTTTCCCCCATCACGATCCGGTTGCCGACGTCGTTCCGAAGCTCCTGAGCATGGCCGTCGTAGAGCCTTGTCGGCGGATCCGGCCGTGTGGTAGAGGAGCCGGCTGCCGCTGGGCTTCGTGGCCTTGTCGTGGGTGCGGTAAAGGTTCGACACGGGCAACGTGATGAGCGGGAACTCCTCCTTCAGCCGCCCGTTAGCGCGGACCATCAATGCCATGACAGGTCTCTCCCCTCGAATCGACCCGCGTGTAGAGGACCTTCGACCGACCCGCAGCGATTTTATCCCAGATTGGCGGGCCCGGATCCGCGCCCTCCCGGGTCTTCGACTGAGCTCAACTTGGATCGGTCTTCGATGGCAGGTCGAGATCACCCACCATCACGCCCAACGCCATTTCTCCTTCGCGAGTCTGAAACCCGCGGGTCATCGCGACCTGCATCCGGCGCTGCGTTTCGGGCTCGCGTGCGCATTCCAAGAAGAGATCCGAATCGCGACGGAACTCTTCCGCCGGCGCCAGCGAGATGGCATTGATCCGACCTTTGAGCATGGCACGACCGGCGGCCGGGAAGCCTGCAATTCGATGTGCAAGAGATCGGACGAACTCCCCGAGCATGCTGATCGGTAAGGCTCGATTGATCCAGCCATAGCGCTCCGCGAGCTCCGCGTCGTAATCCTCCGCGCTGAGCAACACCTCGAGCGCGCGCGCGACCGATGAGACGCGTCAGGTGCGCCATCCGGCAGTGCTGACCAGGCGAGCGCTGGAACGCCGTCGACGAAGGCGCGAAGCTCGACCGGGGTGCGGAGTGCGCCCTCACCGGCGCCCATGAGGTGACTGCACAGTGCCAACGATCATCCTAAAATGTCGCTCCCGGCCGCTTTCGCGACTATACCCCCGGGCGACGAAGGAGCACAGGACATTCGCAGCCGTGGACATGGTGGAGGCGGACGTGAGGCGAGCACACCAGGAGCACAACGGGGGGAGGTGGTAGGCCAGGACCGCTGGCCCGCGGACAAGCGCTTGGCACTCGTCGTCGATGGGTGGAAAGGAGCGTGTCCTTCAATCCGCTCGGGCTTCACGTCGACCAGACTCTCTCCGCGCGGTCTGGACCTTGGGGAAGTAGCGGATTACGAAGAGCAGGTACGCTAGGCAGAGCGCGAGCCACACAGACCCGACCGCAAGAAGCCTGACCAAGAAGAGGATCAGGCTCGGAACGAGGAACAGCAGGCTCTCACCGAGCAGCCAGAAGCGATCGCCTCGCCGGGAGTACAGAGCTTGCTCGGCATCATCGATCCGGCTGCCGAGCGAGGAGCAGTAGTAATAGAAGGACGAGAACGCGAACGAGAACGTGGCCACACCCATCACGATCAAAGTGGCTTGAAACAGCAAGGCGTTGATCTCACCGCTCGCGAACCGCGGATACAGAAAGAACAGCATGAATGTGAAGATCGCGATGCTCGTCGTGGCGAGCGAATACGAGCGATTGACGTTAGCTGCCGCAAGTTCGTCTCCCATGGAATGCCTCCTCGACACGGTTCCGGCGCTACGTCGCGACGCGCCGTGTCGCCACTACAGTGTGACCATTGGCAACGGCGTCAGCGGATGGTTCGAAAATGATCGAGAGTCAAGGTTTCGCGCTCTTCCCGGCCGTGGTCGTCACTCCGTGAACGGCGCGTTCATCAGCAAGTCGACGGTTGAGACCGGCCGGTAGCCGGGCACGAATCGCTCGCCGAAATCACGCAAGAAGTTGTCGGAGGCGGTCTCCGGCTTCGCGGCCACGAGGTGACCGCACGCTTCGGCGAACCTCTGTTTCATCTCGAGCCGGGGGAAGGCATCGAGGATCACGGCCATGTCCGCCGGAGGGAACAGCTCGAAGCCGAACCCGCCCCAGTCGAGCCCGATGCCCATGGTGCCCAAAGCGACCTCCGCCTCCTTGTAAAGCGCGATAGACGGTGTCGAATTGAGCGCGACGAGGTCCCAGACGACCTGCCCACGGCGCACCGAGAGGCCTCGCTCCTTGAGGAACGACAGCGCTGCGGCGGCTCCGTTGACTTCGAAGCGATGGGGACCAGGCACACGGTCCGTGAGACCAATGTCGTGGAGGATCGTCCCGACCGCGACCACCTCAAGGTCACAGTCGATCCCTTTCAGCTGCCCGATCTTCGCTGCGAACAGCCACGATCTCATCGCATGATTGAAGAGGTAGGGCTCGTAGAGGTCTTTGGCGTATTCGAGCGCTTCGGTGATGAGCGGCGAATCGGGGACGCTGACGCCCGCGATCCGACGCGCGACCGAGACCTCGGTTCGTTCCGACTTGGTCATCGCTACTCCCTCCTTCCCTTCCGGTCGAGTGGCCGACCATCGTGATGTCCTTCGTTGTACAAGACGTGTGGATTGTTTGGCAAACGGCGGATTCCAATAACGTGGCCCTGCCCGAAAGCGCGTCCGCCCACGTCCCGACAGAACTGATCGGTATATAATCTCGTACCCTTTTTTCGGTCAGGGGACGATGGTGGACAAGCCCCGAATCTTCTTGGGCTCGTCGGGAAAGCAGGCGAAGCTCCTCCAGGCGCTCACACGCGGTCTCGGAGACGTCGCACACGTCGAGCCCTGGACGACGTCCTTCAATCCCGGGACAACCACTCTGGAGCGCCTCCTCGAGCTTGCCCACGAAGTCGACTTTGCGGCCTTCGTGTTCGCGCAGGACGACTGGACGAGCACGAACGTGTCGGCGTCGCCGCCTCCCGAAGCCGGTCAAGCTTCCCCAAGGGACAACGTCGTATTCGAGGCGGGCCTTTTCGGCGGAGTCCTCGGAATGCGACGCACCTTCATCCTGCACTCGAGCGGCTCCAAGCTTCCGAGCGATCTCCTCGGTCTGACGTGCATCCGGTACGGCGAAACGGCGACCGGCGCGGAGATGAGGACGATCAACCAAAAGCTTCGGGCGGCGATCGAGAACAGTGGCCGCGTGGCGCGGATCGAAGGTTGCTGGTGGCAATATTCGCTGACGGAACGAACGGCACGGGAGCCCTCCGCCGTGAGCCTCTTGCGAATCGCCCGCGATCGCAACGGCGCCCTCGAGGTCACCGGCCGCGGATGGCAAGAGAACGGAGCTCTCTCGTCGAGATACTGGAGCGTGGCTGTGAAAGAGAAGGAGGGCCCCGCGGGGGTCTTCTACTACTGGAACGGCGAACGCCCCATGGACCCCGACGCTCCGCAGTTGCACGGAATGGGAGAGATTCGGCTGGAGTCCGTAGACCACGCATCCGGGTATTGGACGACGCGGTCCGACACGCAGCCGGATTTGAACGCTCGAACCTCGGGCGTCTACCGGCGGACAGATCCGGAGGATTTGGGCATCCTGGACCAGCCCGACGATGCGCGACGCGCGGAATTGATCGCAGAGCGGCTGAGACGTTGGAGGTCGATGGCCATTAACCCCTAGAGGAGGTTCCAATGAGCACGATTACCACGAAGGACGGGGTCACGATTTTCTACAAGGACTGGGGCCCCAAAGACGCGCAGCCCGTCGTCTTTCATCATGGCTGGCCGTTATGCGCCGATGACTGGGACACCCAGATGCTCTACTTCCTCGGGAAGGGATACCGAGTCGTTGCTCATGACCGGCGCGGCCATGGCCGGTCGACCCAGGTGAGCGACGGCCATGACATGGACCACTACGCGGCGGACGCGGCTGCGGTCGTCGCGCATCTGGATCTGCGCGACGCCATCCACATCGGCCATTCGACGGGCGGCGGCGAGGCAACGCATTACGTCGCACTTCACGGGAAAGGCCGTGTCGCCAAGTTGGTGCTCATCGGAGCCGTGCCGCCGCTCATGTTGAAGACGGCGGCCAATCCGGGCGGCTTGCCCATGGATGTCTTCGACGGCCTCCGCCGGCAGCTCGCCGCCAACCGGGCCCAGTTCTACCGGGAGTTCGCAAGCGGTCCCTTCTACAGCTACAACCGGCCCGGGGCGAAGGCGCAGCAGAGCGTGATCGATAACTGGTGGCGCCAGGGGATGATGGGCGGCGCAAAAGCGCAATACGAAGGCATCAAGGCCTTTTCGGAGACGGACTTCACCGAGGACCTGAAGCACATCGACGTGCCGACCCTCGTCCTGCACGGCGACGACGACCAGATCGTCCCGATTGCGGATTCCGCGCTGCTCTCCTCGAAGCTTCTGAAGAAGGGCACGCTCAAGGTCCACAAGGGGTTCCCGCACGGCATGTGTACGACGCACGCCGACGTGATCAATCCCGAGCTTCTCGCGTTCGTAGAGGAAGGTAAGGCGGCGCGGCCGTCGGCCCAGCCGCGGAAGGGCGGGCCGAGCCCGACGCTTCCGGTGAGCTGAAGCCGCCCGTGCGACCGGCCGCCGTCATCGCTTGCTAGCCCGAACGTCTTTCTTGGGAAGAGACCAAAGGAGGTCAGATGGCTGAGCTACTGAAAGTTATCGAGGTTCTGGCCGAATCCGAGAAAAGCTGGGAGGACGCCGCTGCCGGGGCCGTCACACGCGCGGCCGAAACCGTGAAGAACATTCGGTCGATCTACGTCGAGCATTTCGAAGCCAAGGTGGAAGGCAACCGGGTGGTTCGCTATCGAATCAACGCCAAGATTTCGTTCGTCCTCGAGTAGACGAACGCCACAGAAACGGGCCGGCCCATCGATCAAGGAAGGAGAAGAACCATGAAGGAGTCGTCGTTCGAAAGCGTCGGAGGACTCAAGATCGCCACCCGCTCGTGGCAGCCGGCCGGGAAACCGCGCGCCGTCATGATCCTCGTCCACGGATTCAACGCGCACAGCGGCTACATGGCCTGGCCCGCCGAGCAATTCGCGGCCAGCGGGCTCGCGTGCTATGCCCTTGATCTGAGGGGGCGTGGCAAGTCCGAAGGGGAGCGTTTCTATGTCGAGAAGTTCTCGGAGTACTTGAGCGACGTGGACGGACTCGTCCGGCAGGCGCGGTCCGAAAACCCCGGCCTGCCGGTCTTCGTTCTCGGGCACAGCGCCGGAGGCGTCGTTGCGGCTTCGTACGTCTTCGAGCACCAGAATGAGATCGTCGGCCTGGTCTCCGAGAGCTTCGCCTATGACGTGGGGCTGCCGGATGCGGCGGCGATTCTCTTGAAAGGGATCAGTCACCTGACGCCGCACCTCCACGTCTACACGCTGAAGAACGAAATCTTCTCCCGCGATCCCGAGGCGGTTTCGAGGATGAACAACGACCCGCTCATCGAAAAGGAATCCCAACCCGCGGAGACATCCGCAGAGATGCTGAGGGCCGCGGACCGCCTGACGGAGAACTTCCCGAAGTTCACCGTGCCCGTTCTGATCCTCCACGGCACCGCCGACAAGGCAACGAGGCCGGCGGGAAGCCAGCGCTTCTACGAGATGGCCGGCTCGAAGGACAAAACGCTGAAGCTCTACGAGGGCCACTTCCACGATCTCCTGAACGACGTCGACAAGGAAGTTGTGATGGCGGACATCCAGGCCTGGATCGACGCGCGGCTCCCC
>Ga0137427_10000995_pt1 | contig 13352 bp, 11 predicted proteins | sample EasRivERMZT700_2_FD_102309 | JGI IMG/M metagenome (GOLD analysis project Ga0137427, IMG submission 102309) | Soil microbial communities from meander-bound floodplain in the East River, Colorado, USA - East River MetaG ERMZT700_2 | ecosystem: Environmental > Terrestrial > Soil > Floodplain ...
GACCGAGAGCGCAGCGCCGGCGGCTCCGGCGGGTCCGGCACCCGATCCGCTCGTCGATCTGCTGGGACGCGCCACGGCGGCGAAGAACGCGATCTCCGGCATCTGGGAATGGCCGAGCGAGGGTCTCGTCAAGGAATACCAAGCGGTCAAGCTCGGATTGCCGAAGGCGATCGCCGACGCCAACGCGTTCATCGTGCGAGCCACGGCAATAAGCCAGACGCTCAAGCAGTCGGACATCACGTTGAACGTGCCGGCGCCTGTAAAGTAGCGATTAGTTCGTAGGGCGGGGAGAGTCGTAGGGCGGACCGAATTTTGGTCCGCCTTACTTTTTGGAGCCACTGTGGCAGAAACGCTTTCGATCGAAACCACGACGCACGGGCGAGTGCTCGTCGTGCGATCACCTGATGGCCCGTCAGCCGGATGGCTCGTGGCGTTTCATGGCTACGGACAGGGCGCAGACGACGCGCTTGCCGATGTGGTGCGGATTCCGGGCACGGACGCGTGGAACGTCGCGTCCGTGCAGGCGCTGCACCGCTTCTACACGCGCAACGACGAGAAGATCGTCGCCAGTTGGATGACGCGACAGGATCGGGAGCATGCGATTGCCGACAACCTCGCGTACGTCGACCGCGTCGTTCAAGAAGTGATGGGCGACCCGCCTGGCCGCATTGTCTTTGCGGGATTTTCGCAGGGCGTGGCGATGGCGTACCGCGCGGCAGTGATCGGCCGTCACGCCGCGGAAGGTGTGATTGCGCTCGGCGGTGACCTGCCGCCGGAGCTCACGGCGGCCACGCCGGCGCGCCGGTGGCCGCGCGTGCTCATCGGCGCCGGTGATGCCGACACGTGGTACACGGAGGCCAAAGTGCGGGCCGACGCCGCCGCGCTGGCGGCGATGCACGTTACGTGTGAGGTCGTGCGGTACCACGGCGGCCACGAGTGGACGAATGAGTTTCGCGCGGCTGCGGGCGCGTGGCTGCGGCAGTTTCTGGCTTAGAAAGTTTCTGGCTTAACGCGTTTCCTTGATCCATCCTGCCGCCACGTCCATCGCGTGCTCGAGCGATTGACCTTTTGGATCCTGCCGCTTTGGACTGACCAGCGAGTGATCGCCGCCGTCGATGAGCTCGAGCGTGGCGCGCGGACCGAGCGCGGCCACGAGCTCGCGCATTTCGTCGGGTGAGCCGAACGGATCCCGAGTGCCGTGCAGAAAGAGCATGGGCGCGGTGATGTCGCCAAGGTGCCGGTCGCGCCGCTGTGCCGGCTTCCCTGGTGGGTGCAGCGGATATCCGAAGTACACGAGGCCGGCGGGCGGCGGCGTGAGCTCGCCTTTCGCCGCGACCTGCGACGCGATCCGCCCGCCCATCGACTTGCCGCCGGCAACGCGCGCGCCGGCTCCGGCCCAGACTTCGGCGAACGCCCGCTCGAGAACGGCGGCCGGATCGGGGACCGATCGGCCGTGCTCCTTGTAAGGGAAATCAAACGTCACGACGTGGACGCCGCGCGCGGCAAGGCCCTCCGCCACGCGCACCATCCACGGATGGGTGTGGCCCGCACCGGCACCGTGCGCGAGCACGAAGGCGGGAGCGGCGGGGTCGGCAGCCGAGAACCGTCGAGACACATGCCGATTCTAGAGGGTCAACGCGATCGTTTTGACCCATCAAAATCACAGGGCCTCACTGGGGGACCCGTCTGGGCCGTAGACAATTGAGATACACACATGTAGATTCATAGATATGGCTATGGCTGCCGCAGGAATCCTGCGGCTCCTCGGCGACGACACGCGACTCCGTCTGCTGCGCGTCCTCTCGCGCGACGCACTGAACGTGTCCGAGCTGACGGCCATCATCGGCCTGGCTCAGTCCGGCGTGTCGCGACATCTTGGACTTCTGCGCGACGCTGGTCTCGTCGTCGAGGATCGCACCGGCGGCTTCAGCTTCTACCGGCTGCCGCCCGAACGGACCAACGGCGCGGGCGATCGCGCGGCGTTGTGGACCTGGCTCGAGGCGGAGTTTGCTCGGCCGACCGCGGCAACGCGCGCCGACGATTCCCGGCTCGAAGAGATCCTGCGCGTGCGGAAGGAGAGCTTCGCGCAGCATCGCGCGGGCGGAGACGAGCGCCGGCAGCTCGTGCCCGGGCGAAGCTGGGCCGCGTGGGCGCGCGGGCTCGGGATGCTCTTACCGGCGGGCGACGTGGCCGACCTCGGTTGCGGCGAAGGGTACCTCGCCATCGAGATGGCGCACTGGGCGCGGAGCGTCGTCGCCGTCGATCGCTCGGACGACGTCCTGGCCGACGCGCGAGCGCTGGCCCGAAGGCGCCGCATTCGTAACATCACTTGGAAGCGCGGCGATCTCGAGCGGCTGCCGATCCAGGACGAGAGCGTCGATCTCGCGCTGCTCTCACAGGCGCTCCATCACGCCGAGACGCCCGAGCGCGCGATCGCCGAAGCGCACCGCATCCTGCGGACCGGCGGTCGCGTGCTCATTCTCGACTTGCGCGCGCACGATCAGGCGTGGGTGCGCGAGAAGCTCGGCGACCGCTGGCTCGGATTTGAAGACGAGAAACTTGAAGCGCTGGTCAAGGGCGCCGGGTTCACGGACGTCACGGTGCGCACGGGGGCCAGCCGGCCGGGCGACCCATTCACGGTATTGATCGCAGCAGGGACGAAACGATGACGACACTCGACACGCTCAATCGCGCGCTGGCCAACCGCCTGATCGTTCTCGACGGCGCCATGGGCACGATGATTCAACAGCGCAAGCTCAGCGAGGCCGATTTTCGCGGCGAGCGCTTTGCCGCGCACGCCGGCGATCTCAAGGGCAACAACGACCTGCTCGTGCTGACGTGCCCGGACGTCATTGGCGACATCCATCGCGAGTACCTCGCCGCGGGCGCCGACATCATCGAGACGAACACGTTCAACTCGAACGCGATCTCGCAGGCTGACTACAAACTCGAGCCGCTCTGCTACGAGCTGAACGTCGCCGCCGCCCGAATTGCCAAGGCCGCTGCTGCCGAGTTCACGTCGAAGACGCCGGATCGGCCGCGGTTCGTCGCGGGCGCGTTCGGTCCGGCGAACCGAACGCTGTCGATGTCGCCCGACGTGAACAACCCGGCGTTCCGGGCGATCACCTTCGATCAACTGCGCGCCGCCTACGCCGACCAGGCGCGCGGGCTCATCGACGGCGGCGTGGACCTGCTCCTCGTCGAGACGATCTTCGACACGCTCAACTCGAAGGCGGCGATCGCGGCCATCCAGGAAGTGCAGGCGGAGAAGGGCGTCACGCTGCCGCTCATGATCTCGGTGACGATCACCGACCGGAGCGGCCGGACGCTCTCGGGGCAGACGCTCGACGCGTTCTACGTCTCGATCGAGCACGCGCGCCCGTGGTCCGTCGGCCTCAACTGCGCGCTCGGCGCGCGGGAGATGCGGCCGCACCTCGAAGAGCTGGCGCGGCTGGCCACCGGCTGGATCAGCGTCTATCCGAATGCCGGACTGCCGAACGCCTTCGGCGAATACGAGGAGCTGCCGGCGGAGACGGCCACGCTCATCCGTGACTTCGCCGCCGACGGTCTCGCCAACATCGTCGGCGGCTGTTGCGGGACCACACCGGAGCACATCGCGGCCATCGCCAAAGCGGTCGAGGGCGTGAGCCCGAGACCGCGAATTGAAAACAAGACCGCGAGCGGGGGTGGGGCCCCGCGAGCACTGAATGAAGATGGCGGTGACCACTTCACGACTCTTTCAGGTCTGGAGCGGCTGACCATTCGCCCGGATTCCAACTTCCAGATGATCGGCGAGCGGACGAACGTCGCCGGCTCGAAGCGGTTCGCGCGACTCATCAAGGACGACAAGTACACCGACGCGGCGAGCGTTGCGCTCGAGCAGGTGCGCGGCGGCGCGAACCTCATCGACGTGAACATGGACGAGGGCATGCTCGACTCCGAGCACGCGATGACGACGTTTCTGAACTACATCGCGACGGAGCCCGAGATCGCGCGCGTGCCCGTGATGATCGACAGCTCGAAGTGGTCGGTGCTCGAAGCCGGCCTGAAGTGCGTCCAGGGCAAGGGCGTCGTCAACTCGATCTCCCTGAAGGAGGGCGAGGCCGACTTCCTGCACAAGGCGCAGTTCGTCCGCCGCTACGGTGCCGCCGTCGTCGTCATGGCCTTCGACGAAACGGGGCAGGCGGACACGATCGAGCGCAAGGTGTCGATCTGCCAGCGCGCGTACCGGCTGCTGACCGAGCAGGCGGGCTTCGATTCGTCCGACATCATCTTCGACCCGAACGTGCTCGCGATTGCCACGGGACTGGAAGAGCACAACGCGTACGCGATCAACTTCATCGAAGCAACGCGGCTGATCAAGGCGGCGTGTCCCGGCGTCAAGATCAGCGGCGGCATCAGCAATCTCTCGTTCTCGTTTCGCGGCAACGAGGTCGTGCGCGAAGCGATGCACGCGGCCTTCCTGTATCACGCGATCAAGGCCGGCCTCGACATGGGGATTGTCAACGCCGGTCAGCTCGCGGTCTATGAGGACATTCCGCCGGATCTGCTCGAGCATGTGGAGGACGTGATCTTCAACCGCCGGCCGGACGCGACCGAGCGGATGGTGACGTTCGCCAATCAGGTCCGAGGATCCGGCAAGAAACGCGAAGCCGACCTCACGTGGCGCGAGAAGCCCGTCGAAGCGCGCCTCGCGCACGCGCTCGTCCACGGGCTCGTCGACTTCATCGAAGCGGACGCCGAGGAAGCGCGCGTGAAGCTCGGCCGACCGCTCGAAGTGATTGAAGGCCCGTTGATGGACGGGATGAAGACGGTCGGCGATCTCTTCGGTGCCGGCAAGATGTTCCTGCCGCAGGTCGTGAAGAGCGCGCGCGTGATGAAGCGCGCGGTCGCCTATCTCGAGCCGTTCATGGAAGCGGAGAAGGCGTCCGCGCCAACGTCCGCGCGCGCGAACAACGGCCGCGTGCTCCTCGCCACCGTCAAGGGCGACGTCCACGACATCGGCAAGAACATCGTCGGCGTCGTGCTCGGGTGCAACAACTACGAGGTCATCGATCTCGGCGTGATGGTGCACTGCGACCGGATCCTCGCCGAAGCGGAAGAGCGCAAGGTGGACATCATCGGCCTCAGCGGCCTCATCACCCCCTCGCTCGACGAGATGGTCTACGTCGCGCGCGAGATGGAGCGGCGGCACATCCGGACGCCGCTGCTCATCGGCGGCGCGACGACGAGCAAGCAGCACACGGCGGTGAAAGTGGCGCCGGAGTACACCGGCGCGACCGTGCACGTGCTCGACGCGTCGCGCGCGGTCGACGTCGTCTCGAGCCTGCTGAGCGATCGCCAGCGCCAGACCTTCGTCGAACGCGTCCGCGCGGACCAGGCCGACCTGCGCGAGAAGTACGGCTCCAGGCGCGAGCGCGCGCTGCTCAGCTACGAGCACGCTCGCGCGAATCATTTGAAGACCGACTGGGACACGCTCGAGCTGCCCGTGCCCTGGTTCGTCGGCCGCCGGGTCGTCGAGCCGGCCCTCTCGGATCTCGTGCCGTTCATCGACTGGACGTTCTTCTTCTCCGCCTGGGAACTGAAGGGCCGCTTTCCGGCGATTCTCGACGACCCGAAGGTCGGCGCCGCCGCCCGCGATCTCTACGGCCACGCGAAGGGCATTCTCGATCGACTCGTGCGCGAGAAGCTCATCACGGCGCGCGGCGTCTACGGCTTCTGGCCCGCGAATTCGGACGGCGACGAGATCGTCGTCTACAAAGACGACGCCCGCCGGACGGTGCTCGCGCGGTTTCCGATGCTGCGTCAGCAGGAGCCGATCGCGGACAATCGCCCGAACCGATCGCTGGCGGACTTCGTCGCGCCGACGTCATCGCTCGCGCCGGATTACCTCGGCGCGTTTGCCGTCACGGCAGGCATCGGCGTCGACGCGGTGGTCAAGAGTTACGAGCAGCAGCACGACGACTACAGCGCGATCATCGTCAAGGCGCTGGCGGACCGGCTGGCCGAGGCGTTCGCCGAATACCTCCACGCGCAGGCCCGCAAGGATTGGGGCTACGGCGCCGGCGAGTCGCTGTCGAACGAGGACCTGATTGCCGAGAAGTACCGCGGGATTCGTCCGGCGTTCGGCTACCCGGCCTGTCCCGATCACACGCCGAAAGGCCCGCTGTTCTCACTGCTCGATGCGCCGGCCGTCGGCATCACGCTGACGGAAAGCTATGCGATGATGCCCGCCGCCGCCGTGAGCGGCCTGTACTTCAGCCATCCGCAGGCGAAGTACTTCAACGTGGGCCGCATCGGCCGCGACCAGCTCGAGGATTACGCGCGCCGGCGCGGCGTCACGGTCGCAGAAGCGGAGAAGTGGCTCGCGCCGAACTTGTGACCCCACTGACCCGACAATGATCCCCGGAGTCATTTTTCATGAGCATGCTGCGTGAACTGTTCGGGCCGAGCAAGGACGAGATCTGGGCCCAGCTCAGCAAGGACATCGGCGCCGACTTCAAGAAGGGCGGCGCCTTCCAGCACAGCAAGGTCACGCTCCAGCATCGCGAGTGGGAGATCACGCTCGACACCCACACCGTCATCGCCGGCAAGGCCGTCATCGTGCTCACCCGGCTACGTGCGCCCTACGTGAATCCGGATGGGCACCGCTTCCGGATCTATCGCAAGAGCGTGTTCAGCTGGTTGGGGAAGCTGCTCGGCGCACAAGACATCGAGATCGGCGTGCGCAGCTTCGATGAGAGCTTCATCATCCAGAGCCGGAGCGAGACGTTCGTCAAGCACGTGCTCGCGAACCCTCGCATCCGCGAGCTGATGGAACGCCAGCCCGACATCCACTTCGAGGTGAAAGACGACGAGGGCTGGTTCGGCACGACATTCCCCAACGGTGTCGACGAGCTGTACTTTCAGGCGTTCGGCGTGCTCAAGGACGTCGAACAGTTGAAGGCGCTCTTCGATTTGTTCGCGCTGGTGCTCGACGACCTCTGCCGGCACGGATCGGCGTACGAAGGTGAGCCCGGCGTGCACGTCGCGTAGTCGCGGCGGACCGCAGTTCGGTCCGCCCTACGCTCCTAGTACTTGTCCCGCAACGCCGCGCGCAGCGCGGCCATGTCCACACCGACATCCTTGCCGTCGAGGCCCGCGCCGCGAAACGGGCTGGACGCAATCAGCTGAGAGTCGCCGCCGGCGGCATTTGCCAGGCCCACCGCGGCGATCGTCGCCGGAAAGAAGTTTCTGGTCGGGTACTGCGAGGGGGCGACGCCGTTCGGCAATCCGGCAATCACGTTGCGCTCGAATTGCCACGTCGCGAAGTACTGCTGCAGCGCCGAGATTCCGCTCCCGGCCCCGCTGCCCATCATGCCGTCCTCGTTGTGCGGCGCGATGTTGTTCGTGAACACGAAGTGCGTCCCCTTCGCGCCGTCGAACGACAGCATCGCTCCGGTTTGCAGCCCAGTGTTGTGATCGATCACCACGCCGGGCGCGCCGCCGAGCACTTGAAACAGACGACCGTCGCCGCCCCACGTCCGGCCGTCGATGTCGATCCACAGGTTGTTGCGAAATACCGTGGTCGCCATCTGGCAGCCGATGCGCGGATTGCTGCCGCCGATGTTGGCGCCGGATCCCGAGTGCGCGACGACGTTGTTCGTGAACCGCACGTCTTCGATGCGCGCCCAGCCGGAGTCGTCGATGCAGTTGTACAGAATCGCGTAGCCGGACTGCGCGTCCGCCCAGTTGTTCTCGAACACGTTGCCGTCGACGACGACGCGACGCGCGCTCTTGAGCTCGAACAGGTTCTTGACCGACCAGGGGCCGCCTTTCCAGCGGCGCGGTTTCACGACGTGGTTGCCGCGCACCTCGATGTCGCTGGGCACCAACTGCGCGATGGCAGGGTTCGCGCCACCGAACATCACGTTCTCGCCCGCGCCCTCGAGGTGGTTGTTCCGAATGTGAAACGGTCCCGGCCCGTTCCACCCGGCGATCGCCTGGGAATCCTGACCGCGCGCCTTCGCGTCGGAGATGTGCGAGTTGTCGATCGTGGTCTCGGCGGAGTTGAGCGAGATCGCGCGCTTCATCGGCTCATCCGGCAGACCGTGCACGTAACAACGGTCGATGACGATGTCGTGCGGCACGGCCGCACTCGTGGACTGATTGCCGTCGCCGAGCGCGATGAGGTCGAACACCGACACGCCCGGCGCCGGCGAGACGTCGAGACCGATCAGCTTGTAATGATGCGCGCCGGCCGCCGTGCGGATCGCCGGCTGTCCTTCGCGCGTGGCGACGATCTTCGCCATGGACGCCGCCGACGCCGGCGACACCCGCACGCCAGGCGGTAGACGGTCGATCGCGGACGACTGGATCGTGATGTAGCCGTCGCCGCCATCCTTCGCCGGCAGCGTGAACGATCCGCGGTACTCCGCGCCGGCCGCGAGCGCGATCGTGTCGCCCGGCCGCGCCTGATCCAGCGCGGCTTGCAGGTTGCCATCGGCGGCGACCGAGATCGTCGTGCCCTGGCGTGTGACTCCCGAGCTGCACGAGAACGCCGCGACGATGGCGATCCCGGCGATCGCCGGCATCGTGTGGCGTCCGAGGCGACGGGTCATGCCGGAAAGGTACCGTACAATCTTCGGCGCCGATGGCTCGAACGCCGCTCGCTCAATTGGTCGCCGCCGTGGCCGTGAGCCTCGTGCTCATCGTCCTGCTCGTCGGCCTCGTCCGATTCGCGACGGCGCTGGGATCGGATCCCGGCGCGCCGCCACGCGCGGGCGCCATGACGATCAATATTCTGGCCGGCATGATTGCCGCAGGCCTCGGCGGATACTTCTGCGCGCGACGCGCGCCGGAGGGGCGCGTGACGATCGCCGCGGGACTGCTGTTCGGACTGTTCTTGATCGTCGGCCTGCTGGTTGGCCGCGCCACCGCCACGCCGGCGCAGCCACTCTGGTATCAGTCGCTGACGACGTTGCTGGGCGCGAGCGGCCTGCTCACCGGTGTCGTGATCGGCACGAGCCGGCGCGCGCGCGATCGTACGTAGGGCGGACCGAAGTATGGTCCGCCATCGCTAAATAGCCATGGGCGCCGCAACACACCTCGGCATCAGGTTGGCTGACTACGACCGCCGCATTCGCACGTTCATTCCGCATTACGAGGAGATGCTCGACACGGCAGCGCATTCGGTTGCGGGCCTCGCCCGCCGCGGGCGACGCGGCCCCGCGGTGACGGATCTCGGCACGGGCACTGGCGCCCTTGCCGAAAGAGTTCTTTCGACCGTGCCCGAGGCCCGCATCACCGCTCTCGACAACGACGCGGCCATTCTCGACGTGGCTCGCCAACGGCTGTGCCGGCGCATGACGACGGTGGTCGCAGACTTTCTCGTGGCGCCGTTGCCGGAGAGCGACGTGATCACGGCATCCTTCGCGCTGCACCACGTACCGACCCGCCGCCGCAAATCGGCGTTCTACGGCAGGTGTGTGCGCGCCCTCGGGCCTGGCGGGATCCTGGTGAACGCCGACTGCGCGTTGTCGTCGAGCCGCGCGCTTCAGCGTCGCGACCGCGCGGCGTGGCTCGATCATCTGCAGTCCACGTACACGCGGCGCCGCGCCGAAGGATTCCTGCGGGCCTGGGCGCACGAGGACGTCTACTTCACGCTCGACGAAGAGATCTCGATGATGCGCGCGGCAGGATTCGTCGTCGACGTGATCTGGCGGCGCGATTGTTTCGCGGTCGTCGTCGGACTGCGCCGTACGTAGTACGTAGGGCGGACCGAACTCTGGTCCGCCAGCGAACCATAAACCGGTTCGCCCTACGTACCGCCCTACGTACGCCGCAAAAACAGCTTCAACCCCAGCCCGCTCAGCAGCACGATCAAAATCAGTCCCGCCCCGCCGAGGATCTTGTCCACGATCTCGATTCCCGTCCACTGCAGATAGTGGACTTTGTAGATGCGGTCGATGGTGTCGGTGTCGCGCCCGCGCTGCGAGAGCGCGAGCCGGCTCCAGCCGAGCGTCACGCGCACGCCGGTGTCCGTCGTGGCGACATTGCCGGCAACCGAGACGATTCGTCCGTACCGGGCTGGATTGGCGGTGAACGCGTCGGTGACGAGCGCGCGGATCTCCGGATCGGCCGGCGCGCGCCGCTCCTCCAACGTGCGCGCGTCGAGATGCTGCCATCCCGCCGCCGTGCGCACGAGCAGATGCTCCCCGAGCACGGTCTTCAAGAGCCGCGCTTCGAGCCAGGCGGCGTTCGCGGGAACGGAGACGCTCGATTCGATCGAATACGTCTTCACGGCGAGCGATTCGTACGCGCCGCCGTAACCGGGCTTGAGAAAAAAGATCGTGCCCGTGACGGCCCATCCCACGAATGGCAGCAACATCACGAGGCCGACGGTGCGATGCAGGGTGCGAGTGGTCACGCGCGCGGCAACCATCATGGCTACGCCCGTCGTGCCGGGCATCCGGCGACGTGATCGTTCACCATGCCGACCGCCTGCATGAACGCGTAGCAGATCGTCGAGCCGACGAATTTGAAGCCTCGCTTCGCCAGGTCGCGGCTCATCGCGTCGGATTCCGGAGTGCGCGCCGGGACTTCTTTTAGCGCGCGAGGCCGGTTCACCTTCGGCGCGCCGCCGACGAACTGCCAGATGTACGTGTCGAACGAGCCGAACTCTTTCTGCACCGCCAGGAAGGCGCGGGCGTTCGTGACGGCGGCGGCGATCTTGAGGCGGTTGCGCACGATGCCGGGGTCGTTCAGCAGGGCGCGGGTCTTCCTCGCGTCATATCGCGCGATCCTCCGCGCGTCGAAGCGATCGAACGCTTTGCGGTACGCCGGCCGCTTGCGAAGGATCGTGATCCAGCTCAGTCCGGCCTGCGCGCCTTCGAGGATCAGCATCTCGAACAGCCGGCGGTCGTCGTGCACCGGCACGCCCCATTCGTCGTCGTGATATTTGACGTACAGCGGGTCGGTACCACACCAGTTACAGCGAGGCATGTCAGGAGCCAAAGAAACAAAAGCGAACCATGGAGGACATGGAGGAGAATCAAGCAGCCCATGGAGGGCATGGAGAACTTCTTGGCTTTGGAAAAGCTTGGGGTTCTTGCATTCCCCCCAAAAATCCGTCTCCATGTGCTCTATGGGCTAAGCGCTCTTCCTCCATGTCCTCCATGGTGTGCTTTTTTACTTTCCCAATGACTTGTCGCGGATCAACTTGAACTCATTCCCCGGCTTCCACTCCGGGAACGTCGGCGCGTTGGCGATGCGATAGCCGACGGCCATCAGCAGCTTCGCCTGCTCGGCGTAGCCCGACAGGTCCCAGCTCGGATCGACCTGGTCGGACGGCTGGTGGTAGAGGCTGGCCGTGTACTCTTCCTTTTTCTTCTTGCCGTAGTCGGCGGGCTTGTCGACGAAGTCGAGGCCGGAGTCGATGTTGAGCGCCGGCACGCCGACCTTCGCGAAGTTGAAGTGGTCGGAACGGTAGTAGAAGCCTTTCTCCGGTTCCGCATCGGGCACGAGCGCGCGGCCCTGTTCGGCGGCCGCATCGCGCAGGTAGTCGTCGAGGTCCGACGCGCCGAGGCCGATCACGATGACGTCTTTCGTGCGGCCCCACAGCGGCAGGTTGTCGTCCACGTTGATGTTCGCGACGGTCTTCTCGAGCGGATACAGCGGGAACTGCGCGTAGTACTGCGAGCCCAGCAGGCCTTGCTCCTCGGCCGTGACCGCGAGGAACAGAATCGAGCGCTTCGGCCCCGGCGCCATCGTCTTCATCGCGCGCGCGATGGCGAGGATGCCCGCGGTGCCCGACGCGTTGTCCGCCGCGCCGTTGTAGATCTTGTCGCCGGTCTTGTCAGGATCGCCGATGCCGAAGTGATCCCAGTGCGCGGTGTAGATGACGTACTCGTTCGCGAGCGACGGATCGCTGCCCGGCAGCTTCGCGATGACGTTCTGCGAGTCCACGTTCTTCATCTGCTGCTTGAGACCGAACGACGCCGTCATGCCGAGCGGCACGGGCTTGAAGTCGCGCGTCTGCGCCTTGGCCTTGAGCGCGTCGAAGTCCTGTCCCGCCATCTTGAGCAGCGCCTTCGCGGCGTCGAGCGACAGCCAGCCCTGAATCTTGGTCTTGCTCATGTTCTTGTCGGGCGTGACGAGATCGAACCGCTGCCCGCCAAAGCCCTGCACGACGTTGAACCCGTAGCCCGCGTACTCGGTTTCGTGCACGATGATGCAGGCGTCGGCGCCGAGCGCGGCGGCCTGGTCGTACTTGTAGGTCCAGCGTCCGAAGTACGTCATGGCTTTGCCGCCGAACACCGACGGGTCGAGCGTCTTCGGATCCGACGCCAGCGTGATTTGCGGATCGTTCACGAGCACGACGATCGTCTTGCCCTTGAGGTCCATCCCCTTGAAATCGTTCCAGCCGAAGCCCGGTGCGTCGACGCCGTAGCCCGCGAAGACCAACTCGGAGTTCTCGAGCTTGACTGCCTCAGTGACGCGGCGGCTGAAGGCGACGAACTCGTCTTTCACCTTGAACGACTTCGTCTGCCCGCCCTTCTTGACGACGAGCGGACCGGTCGGCTCCGGTGTGAGGCCGACGAGCGGCACTTTCTGCGTCCAGGTGCCGTCGGGATTACCCGACGTGAGTCCGATGGCCTTGAACTGCTCGGTGAGGTATTGCACGGTCAGCTGTTCGCCCTTGCTGCCCGGCGCGCGGCCTTCGAACTCGTCAGACGCCAGCTTCTTGATGTCAGCGAGCGCGGCGCCGGTATCGATGTTGGGCATGTCGGCGACCGTGAGCGGCTTTGGCGATACTCGGCCGCAGGTCACCACACACAAGGACAGGCCGAGGACGATCGGAAGTCGGGTGGACATGGGGGGATCTATATCAGGATCCACCCTCTGCATTGAACCGCGACGGGCTGAGGCTGTACCTTGTAGTCACCGGACTGGAGCCCATCGCCATGCGCAAGCTGGTACCGATCACTGCCGTTCTCACGCTCGCCGCTAGCGCCACGCTGCTGGCCGGAAACTGGCCGCATTGGCGCGGCCCGTCGCACAACGGTGTGAGCACGGAGACGGGCCTGCCCGTGGAGTGGAACGCCACGTGCGTTCCGCCGTCGGACACGCTGGCGGACCCGCCGCTCGCTGACGGCGACGCCGAACCGCAAGGCCGCGGCGGTGGAGGCAGGGAAGGACGTCCGCTGACGCCGCTCAGTTGCGCGAAGCTCGAGACCAAGAACGTCGCGTGGAAGCTCGAGCTGCCGGCCTACAGCGGATCGACGCCCATCATCTGGGGCGAGCGCATCTTTCTGAGCGTCGCCACCGATTCGCGCTCGGGCGACCTGGAGCTGTGGGCCGTCGATCGCAGC
>Ga0137427_10000998_pt1 | contig 13321 bp, 14 predicted proteins | sample EasRivERMZT700_2_FD_102309 | JGI IMG/M metagenome (GOLD analysis project Ga0137427, IMG submission 102309) | Soil microbial communities from meander-bound floodplain in the East River, Colorado, USA - East River MetaG ERMZT700_2 | ecosystem: Environmental > Terrestrial > Soil > Floodplain ...
GAAGTCCGCCGTCGCGGTCTCGCTCTCGGCGGCACTCCCCGACTCGGCGCGTGCCCCAACGAAGACAGCGGTCGCCGTTTCCGTCTCGGCCGCGGTTCCTGACTCAGCCCGAACACCGGCGAAGGTGGCCAGTCCGCTCGCGCGCTCGAGAACACGGCGAGCCCAGTCTGTGTCTCGGCCGCGGTTGCCGTATCTGCGCGCGCCGAGACGAACGTTGCATTCGCCGTTTCTGTCTCGGTTGCGGTGACGGTCTCCGCGACCGTGGCGACGTCCGACAGCGCCTGCATGTAGGCGAGGTCGCGCGTGCCTGAGGCCCACTTGACGCTCTCGTAGGCGCGCGAGCCATCCACGCTGCCGTCGAGGACGATCGTGTCACCGCTGTACGCGACGACCTCTTCGACTTCGACGTTCGTCGCGAGGTCGATGTACTTGTGGTAGCGTGTGCCTGCCGCGCTGGACGGCAAATCCCAAACGAGCCGATCGTAGTTCCGCACCTCCGGCGTGTCGAACGTCGGGCTGACGATGGTCGTGGTGGCATAGCCCGCCACCTCCGACTGCGGGAACGCCAGTTCCACATCGCCGTTACACGTCGCGTCGACCGCGCCCGACGCATCGACGTTGCCGACCATGAACCACATGGCCGTGCTCGGCACCGAGAGCGCGGTCGGGCCGTCGAGGCGCTGCCAATCAGCGGTCAGCGCGATCTTGGTGGACTGGCCCGTGTCCCACGCGCTCTGGTCGTTCGACGTGATGCGGAGGAAGCCGGCCCCACCAACGGCGGCGGCCCGCGCCCACACCGCACCGCGATGCGGCTGTCCGGTCGTGTGCAGCACGCCTTGGCGGAGAAAGCACTCGGTGCCGCCCACCATCGTGAGGCGAGCGGCATCGGTCCCGCCCATCGGATCGGCGATTCCGTAGGTGAACGAGCCATTATTCGACCACTCACCGCTGTCCAGATCGTCGTTGTCGGTGGCGTAGTTCGTGCCTGTCGCTTCGATCAGGAGCGTGCGCACGCCCGCGATGTAGTGCGCGTCCCGCACGACGCCCGTCGCGACCGACGACAGCGTGTGCCCAGTGCTGCCGGTCTGCGTCGCTGCTCCCGTGCGCGCGAAAGTATCGCCCGCGAGCGAGTCGCCGGGCGCGTAGAGCCGCTGGCCCGTGACCGCGCTGCCGATGAGCGACACCCCGGCCGGCGCGTGGTCCGCCCCCTGCGCCGTCGCTGAGGCGGGCGCGGCGAACGTCTGCCCGAGCGAGAACGGCGCAAGGCCGAACAGCGACGTTTGCGTCATCAGTTAGGCCGTGTCAATGTCATCCCAGAGCAGGATGATGTTCGCCACGCGCGTATCGGAGGTCGTGCCCGCCGTATCCTGGTAGATGACGATCCCTTCGCCCGCCGCGAGCACGATGAACTCGTCCTCATCGGCCGTCGGATCGACGATGTGCACTGGCGTCGGCGAATACGCCCCGACCGCCGTCACCGCACCAACGATCGGCGCCGTGCCAATACTGCCAACGAGCGAGACCGTCATCCCCGTCACGGCGGTGCGCAAATCTGCCACCGACGCCGCGGAGGTCGCATCGACCTTCACCGGCGTCAGCGACGCGCCCGAGGCCGTGCCGGTGAACGTGTACCGCGTGACGGTGAGTCGCGGTGCCGTCGGCGTGGCCAGCGCCGTCGCGTGCTGCGAGACGACCGACAGCCGACGAAGCCGAACCTTCTTGCCCGTCGTCCCCACCGGGACGGAGAACCAGAGGAACCCGGTGGACGTTCCGTTCTGCGCCGCCGCGAGGATCGTGACTTGCGCCATCCCCAAGCGGTAGACACCGAGCACCGCTTCCTCGCGCACAGGGACAAAGAAGTGCTCATGCACCGTATCGGCCCCGATGACACGGGTCTGCGAGCGGATCTTCTTGCCCGTGTTCCCCGAATCGTCAGGCAGAATTATTTTCGATGCGATCGGTCCGGCCATCTCGCTATCCCCCTACGGGTTGAAGATGCCGGTGACGTCCTGCCCGTACCCCTGCCACGCGGCGGCCGTGCGATAGCCGTTCATCCACGCGAACGGGCGGGGATTCGTGCCGAGGTAGTAGGTGTTATTCACCCACCGGTTGTTGCGGCTCGTGAAAATCTCCGTGCCCCCGGCGTCCGTAACCGCGCCAGACGACCCGCCTTCGCCACCCGGCTGCGTGATGCGCTGGGTGACCGTGTTGTCGTGGACGTAGACGTTCTGGGCGATGAAGCCGCCCGGTGGCGCGTACCAGTCGCCATTCGCCACGTCGCGCGGCTGCTGAATGATGACGATCCCGTTGTAGTTCTCGTCTAGCGTGTTGTTGTAGACCTCGACGTCCGGCGAGGCGTGGATGCCAATGCCTGCGTCCCAGAGCCAGCCGTTCGGGCGATACGCGTCCACGGGGACACCGTTCCCGGTTACGACGTTGTCGTATACCTTCCCGATGAGCGAGACCTCGATAGCGATCCCTTCGCGATAGTTGCGCTCGACCGTGTTGTCGTGGAGCGCGTAATTCTTATTGAGGATGTCGAGCCAGAGTCCGACTCCGCAGTTGTCGCTAAAGGTCGAGTAGCGGACCGTCAGTGAGTCCGTCATCACGAACTTCGAGCCACCGGACTCGAAGCCGGGATTGTTCGGGCAGCCGTTGTTGTTGAACGTGAACGAGGAGCCATCGACGAGCACGGCGCGACCAATGCCACCGATCCCCGCGGTGCCGTTGTAGCGCGACTGCGAACGCAGCACCTGCATCCGGTTCCCGATGCGAATGCCGATGTTCGCGTTGTGGTGGACGTCGAGCGAGTCCAGCACCCAGCCGGTCGTGCTCTGCGTCGAGTCGTCGCCACCCCAGATCGCGCCGTTCTGTGCCGGTGGCACGTAGCGGGTGATAGCGCCACCAACAATCTTCACGCCGTTCACCCACGCCGACCCGTTGTGGCCCTTGAAGGCGAACGCGGTCACGTTCTCGCCGTCCATCACTGCGCCGGGCTCTAGTCGGAACAGGTTGTCCCCCTTGGGTACAACCGTCTGACGCACGAACGTCCCGGCCCTGAGCAGGAACTTCGTCCCCGCTGGGTTCGCGTCCACCGCTGCCTGGATCGACTGCGTGGGAAGCACCTCGACGTAGGTGTTCGTATCCGGCGGCGGAGGCGGCGGGTACGTGCAAGGCAGCGGCCCGCCGTAGTTGGTCGCCGTCGTGTCCTGGCAGGTGGGGGGCGGGTCCACCGGCGCGAGTGGCGCGTTCCACTTCTGGCTCGCCCGGTTGGCACAGGTGTAGATCACGAGCGCCGTGTTCGTCTTCAGCTTCTGCCCGAGCGGCTCGAGACATTTCCCGTCAGCGCGGCCCAGTTGCCCGAGCGCCGTGTGCGTCCACTGCTGGCTCGGCGGGCCGTAGCAATCCCAGATGAAGGCGATGGTCCCCTCGACGCTGCTCGCGTTGAATGTGTCGAGGCAGTAGGCCAGCCCGTTCGCGCGATACTCAGCCGCGCTCGACGCCGTCCATTTCTGGGTAGCCGATCCGTTGCAATTCTGGATGCGCACGGGCGTCCCGTTCGCAAACGCACCGTTGACGGTGACGCAGAGGTTGGGCTTCGACTGGACGGTGATGGTGCCGAGCGGACTGAGTGACAGCGCGGGCGCGTGCGGGGCCGTGAGTGGCGTGTCGGACGGCGCCATGCCACACGCAATCGCGACGACCGCGAGACAGAACGCCACCTTCAGTGATCGGCGCATCAGACGGCCAGCGAGTACGTGACGTTGATCGTGTCCCCGTTGGTCACCACCTTGTTCCCTGCGGTAAAATCCCCCGCGGAGAAGAGCACGCCTGTGGTGTTATCGACCGTCGCGGACCCGCCGTTATTCGTGAAGCAGCCGGCGACCGTGCCGGAGCTCGTCATCGCGAACGCCTGCGTCGGGCTCGTCGAGGCGCCAGCCGCAGCCCCGCCCATCGTGACGGACTTGCGGTTGCCTGTGTACGTCGGCGCGTTCGCTAATCCGACCTCGAGCCACCCCGCGTGCGAGGCTTGCGTGTCACCGGCGGCCTTGGTCCCTGCCCCGGCGAGTCCCATGCGGAAGGTCTGCGTGTAGCCGGAGCCGAGGAGATACTTGTCGAGCAGATCGTTCTTGCCGACCGTGGTCACGAGGTTGTCGATTCCATCGCGCCACTTCTCTTCAGTGGGGATCGCCGAGAGTTGCGCGCGATACTGAGCGGCCGACTCGTCATCCCCTACCGCCTCCGCCTCCGCGATCGCAGTCCGGAGCGCGACGTATTCCGCACGACGGTCCTCGACTGGCCCAACGCATTGAAGGTCGAAATGCCCGTGGACGTGCAAATCGTCGGCGGAGATGCGGTTCGGCCCGTAGGTCACGGAGGCGTCCGTCTGCTCACTTGGTTCCACTTTGTCCTTCATGTGGTTCTCACTGTTGGGTGTAGCCCACGCCGTCCGCGTGGAACTCGATCGCGAAGGTGGAGCCGTTCGTGGGGATGCCCCGGAGCGGACCGCCAGGGAACTCGCTGGTCCGCATCTCGAGGAAGAACAACGGGACGCTCTGGCCGTCGCTCGTCACGTGCGCGTAGACCACCGCACCGACGACCGTCCCGCCAGGCGCCAGGGTCCACTGGCTCGGATCGGCCGCGCGGAACACGGAGCGCCGGCCCTCCCGTGTGACTGACTTCCGCGCGAGCGTCTTTCGGCCGGTGCCGAGGAATCCAGGGACATAGCCGCCAACCCGGAGTTCCGAGAACCCCGCGATCGTGTCGGCGTCCGGGGTCGGTACGTCGGTCACGAGCATGATCTTGATCTGATCGGCCAAGAGGTCGATCGACGCGGTGTTGATGCCGTTCGCGCCCGCTGTGAAGGTGAACGACCCGCTCTCCGTGTCGATGCTCATCCGGCCGTTTCCTCGGTCGTGGTGACGCCGACGATCGCGCCCACGTCGTCGCGGATCACCGTCGAGCTGCGCGACACGACCTTGCCGGTCGGCATCGTCACAGCGACGTGCACGTCGGGCGGCTCCACGGTGACCGCGGTGGGTGCGATATGGATCTGCGGCGCGTCGACGTGGACGACCGTCTCGCGAGCGGCCAGCGTCTGCACCGTGGCGGTGAGTGTGTCGATCGCGGCGCGCGTCGATGCGGAGAACTCCGCGAATCGCTGGCCTCCGATGTCATCGACGGCGCGGCTCTGCGTGGCCTGCGCCTCGCGGACCATCACCAGGGCGTCGCGCGCGAACCAACCGTCCCACCGCTCGAGGGAATCGCTCTCCGGTTCGACGACCGGCTCCACCACCACGGGCAAAGGCTCAGGAGCTGGGAGCGCACGGGTCTCGATCTCGGTACGGAAGGACAGGAGTTCCGCGCGCTGCGCGTCCAGTGTGGCCGCCATCGCCGTAAACCCCTGCGCCATGCAGTCGCGCACCAGGAACCCGAACGACGCGCTCCGGTCCTCCTCTGCCGCGACGGGATCGCCTGCGGTGATCTGTTTCTGAGGCTCAGGCGCAGGCAGCGCAGGCGCGGGATCGGTGCCGAACGGGTCGTCCTTCGCGTCACGCTTCGCGAGCGCTTCCAGCGAATACTCCTGCTGCTGGCGATAGAGCGTGTGTCCACCGGGGAGCGGGGACTGGTCGAGCTTCCGCCGCGCTTCGTCCGGTGTGAGCACGGCACCGCCGGCCGCCTTTACCATCACGTCGTATTGCCCGGCGACGTCCATCCTGAGCAGGCCGTCAAGGTCCAGTTCCACGCCGAGCCACCGGCCTTCGGTGGTGGTCGTGAATCCGAACGCCTCATCCATGCACAACTCCCACTGCTCGATCGGGCTCTGGAGGCAGTCGGAGTAGTAGGCTTGGTTCGCGATCTCGGGCTTGGTGTAGGCAGGCTGTTCCCCGACGCCGATCTTCCAGGACGGGACGTGGAACGTTGAGCACACCGTTTCCGCGGTCCATCCGAGTTGCTCGATGGTCTGCGAGTCCACCGCAGTCATCCGCATGGCCTCGAACTGCATCCCGAAGCCCAGCACGGCCACACCACCAGGGGCACCGGGACCGAACCGCGCCGCCCACTGGTCGCTGAGCTGCGTGGCCTGCTCGGGCGTGATCGGGGTCGTAGTCGTGAGGATGCCGCTCGGGTTGGACCCGTTGCCGAAGAAGGACGCGCTATTGGTCTGGATCTGGAGCCCAAGGTTCGCCGCCGCGCCACACGCGAAGATCGGCGACGTGCCGACCAGTGGGTGGTAGAGGCAGTTCATCCGGTCGTGGATGATCTCTGACGCCGGAACCGCAACCCGCTCCTGCTCCAACCCCGCGAGGTTGTCCGTCTGGAGCTCGTAGAACACGGCGCCGTCCGGCGCCACGAGCACTTGCACGCGCGACGGGTCGAGCACGTAGAAGGCGCTCGGCACGCCGCGAAGATCCCGCTCGATCAGGACGTAGGTATTCCCCCGTATCAGCTTGCTCGCGGCCCACCATTCCTTGAACTGGATATGATTCTGGAATCGGTTCGGACGGCGAAGTGCCGGTGAGTGCGCGGCGTTCTCGACTTCGGACCAGATGCCGTTCTCGTCCCGCTCGACGAGCTTGGGCCGGAGCTTCCCGATGTCCTGCGCGATGCGCGTGATGCACGCATAGACCGCGTGGTGGGCCAGGACCGTGTCGGTCGTCCATTCCTGGTTCCGCTGCCACGCGCTGGTGGATGGTTCGCGAATGACCGGCCACCAGCTTCCGCGGTTGCTGGAGACGGCCTGCAGGCCCGCAGGGGCACGGCGTTGGATCTCGAGGCCGAAGAGCCTCACAGGCCCTTCTTCGGCTTCGGCGCGGGCGCCTTTTCCACTGGCTCGTAGATGCCGGAGGCCAGCAACGCCTCGGCTTCGCCGTCGGAAACGTCCACGATATTGCCGTTCGCTTTCGCTTTGATCTTCATGGCAAGCCCTTGAAGCCGTAGACGATTTTGGTCGGGAGGGGCGGCGACGACTGATACCGGGTGAGCGTGAGGTCGCATTCCATCTCGAACGCGTCCCACGCGCGCTTGACGCCGGGGAAACTCAAATTCCCGTAGTCGTCGCCGACGATCAGGCCGCCGAGCCGGACGTGCGGCACCCAGGCTTCGAGGTCGGCCATGACGCCCGCCTCGCTGTGATCGGCGTCGATGTAGAGGAAGTCGATCGGCTCGGACCAGGTGCGGGCGACTGCCGCCGTCGTGGCCGGGACGAGGCGCACGTTCGCGCTCACGCCCGCCTCGACCATCGCCCGCGCGCAACTGCCGAGCATGATCGGGCCTTGCGTGGTGATCGATCCGCCATCCTCGTTCAACTCGCCCGCCCAGGTATCGACGCACGTCAGCGTGCCGCCCCAGCGCCGGATCGACCGGGCGACGGGGATCGCAGAGGCACCGAGCCAGGTCCCCAACTCGACGCAGACCTTCGGGCGGTGCTGCTCGATCAGTTCGAGGATCTTGTCCCCGTGGTGGAACCAGCCGGGGATCGTCGCGGGGGCGGACATGACGGCTGTCATGCGGGCACCGCTTCGCGTATCACCCCGAGTCGTGCGCCACTGTCGAGAACCACGCACTTGATGCCCGGATGCGTCCTCGTCCAGTGCTCACTGATGTGCTGCACCTGATCCATACTCAGACGCTGCGGGAACATCAGCACCGCCGTGTCGCCGGGACGAAACTCGATCGTCGCCAGTTCGGCAGTCGTCCATTCGATCTTCTCGATGTCAATCATCAGACGGCCACCACGTCGCGATGCGTCTCGCGATGCGTCTCGCGGTACGTATGCGTGCCGATGTGACCTACGCTCTTACTCAGATCGTGGTCGATATGGATCGTGTGCCCTGCAGCCCGGAGGAGTCGGCAGAAGTAGACGTCCTCGGTTTCGGTGGGCGTCGAATACCAGAAGCGCGGACTCGGGATGTGCTCCACGACAGACGTCTTCATCAGAAACACGCCCATGCCGACGTGATCCACCGCCTCGAGGCCCGTTGCCTCGCTGCTCGAGACACACTGTCCGTCTCGCATCGCGGTTGGACGGGGGCGTGCGGTCCGAGTCACGTAGTTCGCGGCGACAACGTCTTTGTCGTGCGCGAGCAACCGGAGCGCGGTATCGGGCGGAAAGACCATATCCGCGTCGAGCCACAGGATGTGCGTGGCGCCCCACACCCTGACCATGTCGTTGAGAAGATTCTCGCGCGCGTGATGGACAAAGGTCCCGACCACCATCGCGAGCGTGACGATCGGCACGGACGCTTGCGTTGTCGCAAACATCCGCGCCAGATCGTTCGCGAACAGCGCCGGCACGGTGTCATGCGCCGGCACTGCGATCGCGAGCCTCACGCCGAATCAGGGCCAGGCAGTGACTCGCCCTGGTCGAGACGGTAGACCGCCTGCCCGCCATCCTTCTTGGCCTTGGCGGCGACCTTGTCCGCGACTGAACTATCCGCCGCGGCTGGTCCCTCGGCTTCCTTGGCTGCCTTCTTCGCTGCTGTTTTCTTCGCGGCCATTGGATGTGCTCCGTGAGGATAAGTCCTTGTTCTGCAACGACCTAGGCGTAGGCCACTGTGTGAATTCTGTCGACTGCGGTTGAGCGAGCCTTGCCCCAACTGATGAACCGCTCGACCCGGAGGCCGACCAGGTTCGCCTGCCAGAGCGACGTGTAGACTGCGGTCGCATCGGCCGGATCGGTCGGCGCCGAGTCCAGACTGAGCGACGCTTCGCGGCTCACGTCGATCTCGATCCCGCCCTCGTCGGCCAACAGGATCGACGGGGCGTGCACGGCCACGATGCCGACGGCCGCGGTGATCGTGTTCGAGGTGACCACGGGGATACCGAGGATGTTGCCGCCCTGCGCCGTGATGCCGGGGAACGCCGGGGCGCCGACCGCGTTCACGATCGTGCCCAGCGTGAAGGCGACCGACTGGTTCATCAGCAGCACGACGCCGTCGAGGCCGATGTTGTTCGTGACGAACGTCTTGATGAGGGCGCGAAGGTCTGCGCGGGCGTTGGCTTCTGCGGTGCCGCTGGCGACGGTGCCCGCAACGCCGTTGGTGATCGAGGCCGGGTTGGTCGCGGCCACCGCAGCGATCGCCGGGTCGATGAACTGGAGGTCGAGGAACCGCGTGATGCCGTCGCGGAGCTCGTTCCGGACGACCAGCTCGGCGGACGGGGCGGAGCTGCGCACCAACTCCTCGGTCAGCACGATGATGCCCGACGCCTTGAACATGCCCAGCGTGACGGACGCGAACTGCGCGTTCGTGACCGGCTTGAGCTTGCCCTCGCCGACCCACTTGTACGTGCCGCCGGCCGTCTGGGCGGGCATCGAGATGTTGAACGGCACCCTCCGGAGGCCGGGGATGCGCTCGACGAGCGTGGAGGCGCGGAGCAGCTCGAGCATCTCTTCCATGAAATTCACATGGACGAGCGGGGCCGCGAAGGTCGCCTGCACCGTCGTGCCAGGTGCCACGGCTGCGCGGTGCATCATGGCGTTCCGGTGCTGCACCGCGATCTCCTCGCCGGAGTCGCCCCACTTCTCGCGCGCGTAGGAGGCCGCCTCAGAGCGGACGCCGTTGCAGGCAATGAGGGACATCACGTAGCGGGCGAACTGGATGCCGGGCTCCGTGTTCGCTCGCACGGAGACGACCGGCACGCCGCCGCGGCTGTCCGATGCCTTGGTGGTGCTGGTGCCGTTGACGGGGACGGCGCGCTTCTCGGTGGAAATCTTGAGCGTCGCCAGGCGGGCCAGGTGCCCGTCGATCGCGTCGACTTCGCGGGTGAGCGTGTCGTACTCTTCGGCTTCGGTCTCGCCAAGCGTCGCGCCCTCGGCGCCGGACCGCTCCATGAGCGCGCTCTGGCGCGCGACTTTTGCCGCCCGGCTGTTCTCGTGCTGGGCGATCTGTTCCTGTATGGTCATTTTTCCGTGTCTCGGGTTGGGTGGAGTGCCCGAGACGCCGGGACTTGGATTCGCTATTGTCGCTTGATCGACATGGATCGTTGCGCCGAACGACGGAACGCCGATCGTGCGCACTGAGGGGTCGCCTGACGCGGCGAGAAGTGAACGGACGCTCATAATCGACGCGTCCATGTTGCTTGGAATTGGGACTACGGTGAGCCCGCGGAATGCCCACTTCTTGACGCGGGTCCCGCGCGTGGCGCGTGGCGGCTCGATCGGGATAAAGTCGATCGACAACCCGCGAACGAGGCCGCTTTTGACCTCCGCCCACTGCGAGTCGAGCCGGTCTCTGACTGATCGGCCCCCTGCCGTTCCGTCATCCGGAATCGGCGGGACGTGGGCTTCGACCCACCGCTTCCCTTTCTCGACCCACGTTCGGATGATGTTGCCGAACGGGAGGTAGGCGTGATCGCCGCGCTCGTGATAGAACAGCGGGATCGGGAGCGTGAACACCGCGCCATCGGGCTCGATGACCGTCCCGTGGCTGTCTTCCGTCGCGGAATTGGCGATGCCGACAAAGGTCCGCTTGGCCTCATCGACCGAGCGCACCTCCAGCATGGCCAACGAGCGGTGCTCTGTCTCCAATCCGCGCCCTGTGAGGGTACGGATGGAAAGATTGCTACCAGATTGGCAAGTAAATAGGTCGGGAAACTACGTAGTCGAGTCTTCTAGGAACCCGAAGAAGAACAGCGCCAGTCGGATACGGACGGGGTGAGTGCCGGGAATCCTCTCCGCAGCTTTCTCGACGTGCTTCTCCACCGTGCGGGTGGAGATCCCCAGTTCTGCGGCGATCCGCTTGTCGGGCATCCCCTTCGCCACGCGCTCCACGACCTCCGCCTGCCTCGTAGTAAGCTCGACGCGGCGACTCATCGCCCGTATCCGAGGAAGGTGATGGACGGCGTCGGCTCGATCGACTCCACCATCAGCCGGGAGACGCCCATTAGCGTCGCCACCACACCGTCAATGCGACGCGTAGCCCGCTTGGGCTTCACTGGACGGATACGCCCCGCGTCGTCTTGCTTGACCGTGCAGTTCTCGACGTTCCAGCGGAGCACGCGGTTCCCGTCGTGCCGGACCCGCTTCCCCTTCACCAACGCCTCGAGCAGATGCGCCGACTCGGACAGGTGCTTGTAGTTCTGGAGGATTTCGACCATCCGGAACCCTTCCGCCTGGAGTTTGAGCGCGATGTCCGTCGCAAACGCGGGATCATATCCGATTTCAGCGCCTTTGAGCCGGGGGAATCGCGGCACGATCTCGTCGCGGATGTCCTTGAAGATGCGGTCATAGTCGATGACGTTCCCCTCGGTGGCGCGGATCAATCCGAGCCGGTGCCACTCCGAGTACGGCACGCGGTCCGTTTTCTCGTGCTCCCGCATCGTGTCGAGCGGAATCCAGAAGAAGGGAACGGTCGTGATCCGGTAGTTGAGCGAGATGGACCGCTTGACGGCGTCGCCGTACTCGTTGGTCCCGATCACGTCGACGGACTGCGTCGGACCGTCGAGGGGTTCCTTGAACGTCAGGACCAGGGCCGTCAGGTCGTACTTCTGCGACATATCCAGCCCTGCCGCGACGGAGAGCTCATTGAGCTGCTTGTCGTCGACCGGCCACTGGCAGGCGTCCCACCAGTCGACGGGCATCCAGGCGCTTGCAGCATTGACCCAGCGGTTCAGCGTGAAGCGCAGGAAATCGTTCAGCTTCCGCGGCTCGACCTTCGCCTTCTCGCACTCGGCGGCGATGGCGCTGTGCTGGACCGTGATCCCGTGGCCGGGGTTCACTCGGCGCCAGACCTTCTCATCGGTCCAGTCGTCGTCGGTCGTGGCCTCAAAGATCACCGGCAGCGCGGAGTCGTCCTTCACCGTGCCGGATAACACCTGCTTCGCGTAACTGTATTCCTCATACGCGATCCCTTCGTCTTCTTCGCCCGCGTGGGTGATGATGATCAGCAGCGGCTGCCGGCGCTTCTTCATCGACTTGGTCAGCGCCTCGAACAGGTTCCGGTCCTTCTGGTTGTGGATCTCGTCGAAGATGATCCCGTGCGGGCGGAAGCCGTGCTTGGTGCTGGCATCCGAGCTCAGGACCCGATAGCTGGACCGGGACCCCGCGTGATAGATAGAGTCGCGCAACACTTCGCACATCTCGAGCAGGTCGGGCGACTCCTCGACCATGATCCGCGCGTTATCGTGGACGATCTTCGCCTGTTTGGTGTCCCCAGCCACGGCATACACTTCGGCCGCTGGCTCGTTGTCGCAGAGGGTGAGATACAGCCCAGTGCCGGCGCCCCACGGGGATTTGCCCGCCCCTTTGGGGAGGAAGGCGAACACACTCTGGAACCGGCGCACCCCAGACTCGGCCCGCTTCCAGCCGAAGATCGGGCGGGTCAGCAAGAGCTCCTGATACGGCATCGGGACGAACGGCTTCCCTGCCCACTCGCCCATGTGGTGCACGAGGAACGTCGGGAAGAAGTCGAGCGCCTTGTCGGCGTCGGCTTGGTCGTAGTAGAACCGGCCGTCCGGGCTCTCCCACCGCTCGCCGGTCCACCGGGCTTCTAATGGGATCGTGACGCCGGGCCAGCAGAGCCAGGGGGCTTGGCCGTTGCCCCACCAGCCGTCAGTCGGGGCACCACTGGCGCGTTTCTGTCGCGCGTGCGCGGGTACTAGCCCGCGTTTTCTGCCATTCGCTGGCGCCTTCGCTGTCGCGATCGGCGTCACGCACCCTTCCCGAAGAACCGTGCGCGCTTCGTCTGCGCCTCATCCCTCTTCGGGACGCCCACGGCCTTGATCCCCGACCGGCTCGAGGGGTCCAGCCCGAGCCGTGCTTCCTGACGACCGCATTGCGCCCGGAGCGAGTGCAGGGCACGGACGTAGCCGCCCGCGACCGCCTCCTCGAGCGTCGTCGCGTTGATCAAGGTCTCGAACTCCTCGATCTCCGCCACCATGGTGCAATACTGCGCGAAGGCGTGGAGGTCGCTTTCCTTGAGCACCCCGCGCTCGACCAGCATATCGGCCAGCCGGCGCCACTCCACGCGCGCACGAAGCTTCAACCCCTTCGGAGGCTTCAACCGAGCCGGCACCGGGATGTCCGGTTCCTCGCGGTTCATCTTGTTATGAAGCCCCACGCCGAGTTGGAGTTTCAACGCTGTCGGCATCGGCTTCGGTCCTCGACGTCCCATCAACACCCCCGAAAAGCGTCAACTTCCTCGACACACTACTTCTAGACGGTCAACTGACCCGATCCGTCAAAAAGTCCGGGCTCTTAGGAGGCGATTCCAGCCCTTAAAACTTTCCGAAGACCATTCCCCGATTTTTCGATCTGCCTCGCTTGACGGTGCCTCTCCGGTCCAAGAATCAGCAAAACAGAGGGGAAAACACGAAAACA
>Ga0137427_10000999_pt1 | contig 13316 bp, 25 predicted proteins | sample EasRivERMZT700_2_FD_102309 | JGI IMG/M metagenome (GOLD analysis project Ga0137427, IMG submission 102309) | Soil microbial communities from meander-bound floodplain in the East River, Colorado, USA - East River MetaG ERMZT700_2 | ecosystem: Environmental > Terrestrial > Soil > Floodplain ...
ATATTCGCGGAAATGTAGTAGCAGCGCTCACCGAGAGCCACGCACGCGGGGCCCCCACGATCACGTCAAGCAGATGTCGGTCCGTTGGACTCTGCGACCGCGATTAGCGGCCCGACCTATATCCTACGCGTCACCGACCCGTCGGGTGACCATCACCGCGTTGCAATCCTGACTTTCCTTCGCCGCTGCCTCTGCCGGACTGGTTCTGCCGCTCTTGTTGACGCTCGGCTGCGGGTGATCCTGCGTCGCCTTTCACAATCTTGCCGTCATCCAAAGTGCCGCGGTGAGCCTTCTTGCTGAGTTTTTGATCGTCTTTCTTCATTGCCATGTTGGCTCCTCGGTTTATCTCGCTACAGCGCGGGTGACAGCATTCCGCCCACAGCAGCGTGGCGAGCGGACCACCGACCTGCGCGGTCGAGGCGGCCTATAATTTATTACAGTCGGGGCCCGCTCAGCTTTAGTAATGCTTGAGCAGTCATTCGTTTCCTTACGGCCCCCCGTTACACAGAATAATTCTCGACCAAAGAAGAAGGCCCGCAAGCGGAGGCAGAGCGGGCCTTCTCTCCAGGGTGACACCCCACACACGGCGTCGAAGGGAAGGCTAGCGCTGCGAAGTTAAGGGAGGGTAACGCGCGCTTAGCCTCGCGCAACGTTGCTTGGGGTGGGGGTAGTGTCTCAGTTTGAATTTGGCGGTCTGTCTTGGGCCTCGAGATGCGCCGCCAAGCGCTCGTAGCGGTTGGCGATTTCTAGCACCAAGCGCTTGCTTTCTGGGTCCACCAACGTATCGGCGTCATCTCGCAACTCGGCCGCCCGCCTGCGATACGTGGCCGCCCTTTTGCCGTTGCGCATCTCGCCTCCCTTCATCCCCCATGCCCAATTAGAACCATGCCCAAGGGACGTTACCCTCATCGCCCAAGAGGTCGCGAAGCGCCGGGAGCGTGCTGTCCGATCTCGCGGGCCAAGGTAGCCCACTGATCAGCCATGTTTTGATAGGTCTGTTTGAGTTCGGGCGATGCCTTATCGGCCAGCGCCTGCGCCTCTGCCGCCCAAAGAAGGCAACGGCGCACTCGCTCGCTTGGCGCTAGCGTGTCCCACTCGTCGGCTTTAAACCGGTCTTCCACTGCGCGCCCCCTATCCGATCGACAGTATGCAGCGCTCCCTGAACCGAAAATGAATGGGACCCCGGATCGATTTCTCAGTTGGAGAACGAAGCGGAACGTTCCTTTATCGGAATTCCGATATCTGCGCTCCTACCCGCCGCCCAGGATCGCCCGCACCGCTGCCTCGGCCTCGCGCTGAGTCAGAACGTGCCCGGGCTGCATCGGCTTGCGTCCTCGCGGGGAACAAGTCACGCGGTCAGGTGAGGCGGAGCCGTTGAACTTTTCCGGCGCGCCGCCGATGACGAGCGGCCGAACGGCCCGGCAGTTGTCGCACCAGACCCTATGCCACGTCTTGAGGGTGAGAGCTTCCCAGTCCATGGCGTGGGAACGCTCAGGTGAGCGGAAATTATCCACAGCTTTGCCGGGAACCGCCCAGGCGCGTTTCCATTATGACGGCTACGGGCAAGCCTTGGTGCCCCCGAGGCGCCCGCCCGTCTTTTGCCCCGCAAGCGGTGCCCCCTCTTGCGGGGCATCTTTTTGCCGCAACAAGCCCAGATAGTGACGCGGTGTCTTTTCGCGTGGTGAACCGTAGTGTCCGACAAGTCGAAGTGGCTCCGGGATCAGCAGCTCATCGCCGCCGGGATGCAGCACGACCGCGAGAACCAGGCGCAGCGCCAATTAGGTTTATCGCTTTGAAATTTAAATTGATCCAACTCCTTAACTTATTGGAATGCATCAATCGTCGCACCCGCGTGAGTATTATAGTGCTCGACCAGAGAGTGTGATAACTGACCCCGCACGCTGGGGGGCGACCATCATGGGTTCACGAATAGCTACCGCTGAAACGCACAAAGGCGATACTCAGGTTGAAACCGAAATCTCGACGGCGGCCAAGCTGTTAATAGGCGAGTGTGGCAAGGACGCCGATATCGTGGCCGCTCGGCGGGCCGATGCTCTGTTCCGCGACGGCAATGCCACCGAAGGTACACGGTGGCTGAAAATCTTCCGGAAGCTCGCGATGACCCGCTTTAGTCACCCCGGATTGGTGGGATGACGCAATAAGCATCCTCAGCCGTCTCGAGAAGGATTGCTTCCATTTCCAATTCACGCGCGCAGGATTCCACGACCGCAATCACGCTTGGGTCGAGCAGCGTTTCTGCCAGAAGTCGATAACGCGCAGCTCGGGTCCGGAACTCGTCCGACTCTGCGGAGCCATAACCGCCCGCCTGAGACGAAATGCCGGTCAGACATATTGCTCTCTCGTAGTTCAGATGATCCGACATCATAAAACCCTTTAGCGAGCGCCCCCTCGTTGACGGAAAGCCTGGGCGACATAGGTTAAGAGAAAATTAATTCGTAAGAGTTCCTTGTGATAACACAGTGACATAGCGTGTTTCCGCTGGGGATAACCCTACTTCTCGTTCAGTTGGGCGAGCACCTCATCTGCGCTAAATGCTCGGGTGCGGTCGCTCAGATCGTGGCCAAGAACAAGGCGAGATGCTGATCCACCCTCACCCGCGATCACGTCGTCTAGGTATTTTCCACCGGTATCCGTTGGACATCGGTCGTCCTAGGGTGGGGCATGGAACGGGCGTACGCGCCCCCTCAAAGGTTCATCGCCCCGTTCCTAACAGCCCCGCAAGTGGCACCCCGCTTGCCGGGCTTCTCTTTCCCGCGCTTAGGCTGAGGGCCGGACGAAGCTTCTGCTACGCTCCCCGTCATTGCCGCCTTTGCACCGCGACCACACTGTCCATGGGCCCTTTACTCTCTAATGCCGAGTAGCCAGCACGGCGCGCGCCCAGAGCTCGATCCGGTGTAGCTCGTCTCGCCCTGCAATCTCGCCGGTCATTTCATAAGTGTCGCCGACGAGCGCCCGCGCGAGGCCCTCCATGATCAGACGATTCGCCCGCGCTGCTTCTTGCAACAGCGCGAAAGCTTTTTCCGAATCTGCTCCAACTCGCTCGCGCGCCTGTAGTGCTGCAGCAAGCGTTCGCTCAGCTATCAAAGGCTCGTCCCTGCCAGCGGCTTGGCATGAATAAACCATCCGGCCGTCTCGGACGACGCCCGGCCAAACTCTCTCATCGAGCCCTGGATCAGTGAACTGTAGGTCTACCACGACCGGCAAAAGACGTTGGATATCCTTACTCCAACGATCGGCCATGCAAATCGAGTAGCCGTCGAGTTCGTCCTGGTCATCTCCCGACAGCAACACGGCGACATCCAAATCACTTTCCGGCCGGTTATCTCCACGCGCACGAGAGCCAAACACGTAAAGGCGAGCGATTCTCTCGTGCCGCCCCGCCCAATTGCCCAGGCGCTCAATCCATTCGGGAGGTAATGGCGCTGCTTCCGTCACTTCCGCCCTCTCGGCGCCTTGGCCGAATCCAGCCAGTCCGACAGGACCTTCTCGATCAGGGAGGAGAGCGATCGGTGATCGGCTTTTGCCGCACGCTCAAGTGCCGCCTTTGTCTCAGGTGCGAGGCGAAGTGATACGGGGAGGGTCTTAGGTGCCATGTAGTTAAATGTAGTTGACTAGGGTTGCCACTACAAATAACGTCATTTTCGCTACAGAGCAAGCGAGCCGTCCGCGTGTTGGAAGCACACGAACAGCCCTAACCCGCAACACGGAGGCTAATCACGTGTCACGAGCTAAATCGAAGACTACCCCACGCCCACACGCCACCAAAGCGCAGGGGCGCATTACCCCCAGCAAGCCTGATCCGATGTTCGCGCTGATCGAGAAGCACAGAGCCGCAGAGGCCGCGTTCTGCCGTGCTGTCGATGTCTTCAACAAGATCACCGAGGGGAAGCACCAGCGCATTGAGGATGACGCCAAGGTCTGGGTCGGCGGCCATCGCATAGAGAGCCCCGACGATCTGCCCGCGTGGCGAAAGACCGCAGTGGACGCCATCGAGCACGTTTTCGGAGCGGTTGGGGGTCCGGGCAAGAAGCGGAAGCTTCGCGCCCGAGCACTTTTCACGAAGGCGATTGCTGCAAACGTCGAGGGCCTGAAACGTACCTTCGCCGACGAGCAGAGGAAGATTGATCGCCTCCGCAAAACGTCAGGCTACGACGCCGCAAACAAGCAATACCACGCGACATGACGCCAGCCACGATGCGCTCACCAAGCTCATCAGCACCATTCCGGCAACGCCGGAAGGCTTGTCGGCAATGCTCGCCTACGTCGCCAGCAAGCCCGTCACGGAACAATTGGAGGGGCTTGAGGGCGGAAACGTTGGCGCGCTCCTCGCTGTCATCACCCAGGCCACGAACCGCATCAACGGGAGGGCGAATGAACAAGACTGACCCGATCTTTGAACGGATCGCCGAGTACAAGGCCGCTGCCGAAGCCGTCAACGCGGCATGCGACAAGGGGACCGACATCCCCGACACCATGGCCAACGCCTACTCGAACGCGCTCAAAAAGCTTTCAACCATGCCACCCAGGACCCCCGAGGGCGTTCGGGCGCTGGGGACCGTCATCGTGAGCGAGTGGCGCATGCACTTTCAAGACGAAATGGTGAACCCGTGCATCAGGTCGTTTTTTGTTTCGCTCTCGAACGCGATGCAGCCCACGCCGCAAACGGGCACGAAGCCAGACCCGACTTACGCTGCCATCCGCGCGCATTGGGAGGTGTGGCTCACGTACTACAACGCCTGCCAAGTCATTCACGATACGGACGAGAAAGTGGCGGATGCCGACCGCCTGTGCACTGCTTATTGGAAGCAAACAGACAAGCTCGCGAAGGTCGAGCCAAAAACCATCGCTGGTCTGAATGCGATGTTCGATTACCTGCTGACCGTCGAGGGGGAATTGGACCTCAAAGGGTTCGACCCGCACGAATACGTCCGGTTTTTCAGGCGGCTTGGCGTCGCGTCGATCGGACTGGCGCACATGAGGTCCGACAACCCGGCCCACGACGATCCCGCGCCGCCTGAGCATTTCGAATTCATGTGCGCCGTCCGGATGCACGTCAGCACGCGGGACGAGCGCAAGGCGAAGTGGAAAGCCGACTACGACGCGCGGAGGGCTCGGGAGACGCAGGCTTAGGCTCGCCCCATTTTTTGTTAATCAGTCGCCTCTACTATTTCTGTAGCTGGCCCGTTTGCGAACTCCTCCGGGGTCGGCTGCAAGAAGGCCTCTCCTGGCCTCCCCGTTAAGGGGCCTCTTGTGACCTTGGGGCGGGCTTCGGTCCGCCCCTTTTCTTTCCCCCGTTGCTGTCGCATATGGGGAAGATGATCCTCGACAAAAAACCCCCAGCAACGTCCGAGGTTCGCACCGTCTGCGAACGCTGCGACTCCCAATGGGTCTGCGAGACGCATCCGACCAAACCTTGGCGCGGTCTCAGTGATCGGGCCGACGCGCTTGCGCTTGCGGGGCCGGGATGCCGTGCCCGGGCTGCAATCCGTCGCACGACGAATAATGGGAGATCGATCCAAGGCCGAAGCGCGCAAGGCTGAAATCGCCCGCCAATTCGAGGAGGCTAAGCGCGTGGCGCCCAAGCCAGCGATCCGCTGCCGCTCCTGCCCGCAAGAGCCACCGCGAGGTCAAAGCCATGGTTGAAATGGGCGGCTTTGTCTTTTGCGATGAGTGCATCGAATTGGCTGCGGCGATGATCGCCGCACGGAAGGAGCTTCAGCTCGGGCTGTGATAAAAAAGGCGTGCTGAAACCATGTGCGCACAGGGAAGGTTGTTCTGAGGGAGCATTAATCAACAAGGAGATGAACCATGCGCTCAGCAATCGTCATTGCAGCTATCGTCAGCCTCACCGCTGGAGCGGCGTTAGCGCAACAGGAGAGGCAACCCTCCGAACTCGGAGCAATCCAGCAGCCGCCGATACATTCGGAACCTGCAACGCCGCCTACGACTGCGGCGCCGGCAATCCCCGATGCGAGCCCAGTGCTCACCGAAGAGCAGGCGAAAGCCAAAATCGAAGGTGAGGGCTACACGGAAGTCTCAGGTCTGAAGAAAGACGACGACAAGGGCATGTGGACTGCGACAGCAATGAAAGATGGCAAGCCGGTTCAACTCAGTCTCAATGCTGAGGGACATATTGCGGTAGTCAATTGATCGAAATAGAGCAAGCAGCGGGTGCGCTTGCGAAGAGGGGCGGCTTCGGTCGCCCTTTTCGTGGCGAGCTGAATTAGCCAATCTTCGGAAATTATATCGCTTGGCCTTTGCTCAAGGCGTCAGGCCCTGCCCCGTCTGCCTCTACCTGAACCTGGGCAGCAGCGCTGCAACTCCTCGCAAATCCTGGAGTTAATTAACTGGTCACAGCGGCGACATAGCTATGCGAGAGTACCTATGAATAAAAAGCGCGTTCTTGCCGTGGTCGCGGCCAGCCCGGAAACCTCCGTTCGAGATTTGCGCAAACATTTCCCGCAAGCCACGCGATACCTAATCCGCCTTTATCTTACGCAGCTTATTGAGGACGGCGTTGTCGAGCGCTGTGGCCATCAAAGCTATTGCATGGCGCAACCGACAGACCCGAAACCGAGTCGGCCATCATCAAGCGAGAAAGCATCTAGTTCGATCCAGCCACCTTCGCGAGAAAGACTGATGGGAAGGCGATAGGCAGCACTCACATCGCCCCCGAGGTCTTCTCAGGTATATCCTGCGCACCACGAAACAGCGCCGAGGGGGACCGAATTCGATGCCTAAGGACGACATGAAATGGGAAAAGCAGAGCGATCCGCAGAAAATAGAGCAACTCCGCCAAGATCTGGATGACGCCCTTCTCGCGATCAAAAACCTCACACACGACGTAGGCAGGCTCGCGGCCAGGCAGACGACCACAGAGTCGTCAATGAAAGAACTCGCGGATGCCTTTGAGGAGAAGGGAAAACGTCGGAAGGACAAATAGACTCGGGCGAACTTTCGGCTCGCCCTATTTTTTCTTCCTCCGCAGCGCTAGCCGCCACCACTTTGGTCTGGCGATTCGGCCAATCCGAATGCGCGCTCGGGCCAACCCCTCGTAATCGGCCGCGACGGCTTCAAGGGACTTGCGCATCTCCGGATCCTCCATGCCTTGCAGGATCGCACGGACTTCCTTTGCGCGCTGCCGATCCCGCCTTGCCGCCTCTGCGTCGTCGCTCATCGTGGACCCCGCCGCCCAGGGGTCAAACGATACGCCCACACCTCAGCTTCGGGGTGAAACAAAAACGGGAGTGCAACAGGTCACAAGAATGCCACCGGTTGAGTACCGCAAATCGTTTTAAGGTTAATAACTGACCCCGCTTGTTGGTGGGGTAGGCGGCGGGCGTACACCATTGAGGCCCCCTCAGGAACTACGCCCGTCACCAGGAAGCCCCGCAATGGCTCAGGCGCCACTGCGGGGCTTTTATAACCTCTGCGGTAAAGGCGTATCGCCATGTTACGTCCCCCAATACATTGTTGTGCTTCATCACGGCGAGTGGAATGTAAGGCACGACGGCAAACACTACGGGCCTTACAGGACAGACCGCGAATCCTGGCAGCGATTGAGGCCGCACAGCGCCGGCTGTTATGGCCGTGAACCCCGGGTCCTAGAGTGGAGGCACCGCTTAGCAAGCAGGTTTACACTGAGTGGACCTATGGGGACCCATATCCCCAGTGGGTTTGGATGTCTTCCGGCCCACGTCAGACAGCTCCGGTTCACAACTCAACCGGACCCGTTGGAGCGATTGAGCAGTCTAACTCGCAGCTTGAGCGGAACCATTCACGCAGGTAGTTATCTGCCACGGGCGCCCGGCTAGCCCCCGAGATCGCCCTGCGTAAAGAGCCCCGTTGAGGGTCGTCACCCCCGCGCGGGGCTTTCGGTGCCTCGCCCTTTGGTTTCAATTCGGCCGAGGGACAGTGTCCTGACGCTGGATCGCCTCATGGAAGCAATCAGCCAGTTTCGTAAGCTCCACTTTGGTCGCATCGTCGCTTGCATCTGCGGCCTGACGCCGACACTCGCGCTCGTACGCGCGCAATCTCCGGAGAGCAATTGCTGAGCCAAACATCCACCACCTCTACCTTCGCCAATTATCTGTGGATTACTCGGAGATTGGAACGCGCTTTTGGCCGCGAGAGTTGCGGACGCCGATTGGCAGCCTAGGCTACGCCCCGACCGTCACACGGTCCACGTACCTACCTTAACGCGGCGCCAGCCTTATGCACTGGCGCCGCTGCTTTATAGGGCTAGATCGTTCTATCAGCGGGGATGGGAGGCCAGGGATGGAAGCGCGATTCAGGATTGAATCGTGGCGCACGAACGAAACACTCGAACGCGAGATCGCGGTCGTGGATGACATCATCGTCGCGCGAGCGGCTTACGAGGCCGCACTGACTGTGTGGCCGGGAGCATGGATCACCCTTAGGCAGGGCATCCGCGTGATCCGCGAGAGCAAACCGGGCTAGGCCTGCACCCACCGCCAAATATGAACGAACTTAAGCGCAACCTCGGGTAGCTTTCGCCCGTTAACCATAGGAGCGCCTAAACCCCCGCGGGCGCTCGAGCAAAGATAGCCCCGCCAGTTGCTCCTACTCGAAATCGGGCTGGCGGGGCTTTCTTGCCCGCCGATCTGACACCTGGAACAGAAATGGACACGCGAACCATTGAGCTTTCGACGCCCATGATGTTCATGACGCGCGTGAGATTGTAGGCAAGCACGTGCAGCGCCATCTCGCTGGCGACGCGCGGCAACGTCTTCATCAGGAAGTGGGTTGCGCCCATGCGCGCCTTGGCGCTTTCGAGGTAAGGCGGGAAGAAGGCCGCGGCGTATGCATCCGCTCTAAGCCCATTCCTCCAAAACCCGCTACGCCGAAAAAGACTTCCGCATAAAGAGTGCGCGGTCCGTCAGCTATGAGGTTTAAGGACGAGATCGCGGACCGTAGCGGATTGGAATTCATCTGCGAGGACATCCGTTGAAGGAGCAAGAAGCACCCATTTGATTCCCTCGGGCTCAAATTCAATCAATGCGGTGCCGCCGAGCGATGTGGGAACAGTCTTGGTGAGGACGAGATTGCCAAACCCTTGGCGCAATGGCTGCGCTACGAGCGGGCCGCCAAGCTCCTTCCAAGTGAACCGAAAATGCCCGTCTTGCCCTCCGTCGCTTTCCAGCCCCCATCGAAGGTTCACCAAGCCCGAAGGTACAGAGAGAGCGCCGTGTTTGGCCGCATTCGTCCCCAGTTCGTGCAGGGCCAGACCGATTTGCTCCGCGGCCTTGGGCTTCAGTTCCAGCCGCGGACCTTCGCAACTGATTTTGCACTCCGCCACATTGTGGAACGGCGCCAATTGCACTCGCACAATGTCATGAACGTCTGCGCCTTCCCAGTTGCCTTTGACGAGAAGCTCGTGCGTGTCAGCGAGCGCGCGCAGTCGGGTGCTGAACCCAGAGAAGAAGTTCTGGAACGTATCCGTTCGACGGCCAATCTGGCTCGCCATGCTTTGCACGATCGAAAGAAGGTTTTTCGACCGATGCGACAGTTCCAGCAACACAAAGTTCACATGTTCCTCATGTCGCTTGCGGACTGCGACTTCGGCGCTCAGCGCTAGGCTGGGAACTGAAACACTAATCATGAATGCGAGCAGAAGGAGGAAGGATTCGTTGAGGTCGCCGAGGGCGAATGGACCGTGACCGGTCATGGTGCCCCAGACCGCAAAGGAGGAGAGAAGAAAGGCGCTTGCTGCCGTATCGGCCTGATTGCGACGCAAAGCTGCCCACATCAAGGGCAGTATGGACAAGAAGGCAAGTGGAGTTCGGGCGGGAGTCTGCTCCAGCAGGGGACTGAAAGCCACCAGACCGACCGAGATCGACGCAGCAACGATCCAGCCGGATCGGATGATGTCGCCGCGCTCGATGGGCTGTCCGAATTTATTGCCCCACAGAACGAGAGCCGGTGTGATGACGAGAGCTCCTGCCAAATCCCCAATCCACCAAGTTGTCCATACCGAGCCGTATTCGGACCACTCCGAGTAGCCGCCCAAACTCAAGCTGCCAACGCCGAAGGTGGCGCTGATCATGGTCGGAGCGAAGCAAATCAGCGCAAACCTAGCCACGCCACTAGGAGTATTAAAGGTGTTTCGTCCGTCAGACCAACGATCGATCAGGTAGGCGCCGATCAAACTCTCCAGCGTATTGCCCGTGGCGATTCCCAAGGATGTATAGATCGAGCCCGCGGTCGTGGCGTTGGCAATCACGGCGCCGATGAAGATCGCCGGAGAAATCCGGTAGCCCAGGAGCATTGCGGCTGCCAGAGCATAGCCGGTAGTCGGCCAGATCGGAGTCGCGTTCGGGTGGATCGAAGCGAGCGTCAAGCTGAGTTTGGCCACAACGACATAGACAGCGCCGACAACAGCCAGTTCCACAATGTATCTCAGCACACTGCCAAGGTCCGCCGATGGTCGTCGCATGAAGAGTCTTTCAACCAACATTCGTCGGACCTCGTGTGAGAAGTGCAGATTTCGATCCTAAGCTACACCGTCGGGTCCAGCTGAGGGCAATCTTACCAGCTTAATTCTGCCGTGCTGAACAGCACCCTTATAGAATGACGCAGGGCTTGGGCTGAAGAAAAGCCGCCCGCACCCTCGGTCCTCGACGTTCCGGGACTCGAAGGGCCACCTTCGGGGGAAGCTGTGCATGGACGCTGCGCTTGACGCGTGTTTTCGAGTCGATGAGCGCGACTAGCGCGTTTCCCGTGCGTGGACTTGCCGCTTCTCGAACTGCTCTTCGCTTTATCCGCGCCCTATCGGCTTCATCATCTGCGCGGTGCTGCGGTGTACGGCATGGGCTACACCGCCTAAAGACCGTGCCAGAGCCTTTTGCGGTTGCGCGGCTGCGGCATAGAGTATTGGGTCATCAGAGACGGAAGGAAGATCGCGATGGATCCAATCACTCAGTTCAAGGAGCAGCAGAAGGCGGTAGTGTCCTAATTTGCTTTTGTCCGCCAGCCGCGCGATTGAACGCACGCGCGCACTTGCAAGGTATGCGCGGCGGGGTCCCACCTGTCCATTTCTTCGGCGTTCTTGGGAAAGAACGCTCTATCGCACGCAACCGCATCGGCCATCAATTCCTTTTCCCCGCGCCCTTTGCCTGTAGTGTCTGCAAACCGGACGGTGACGGGCAGCGTCAAGAGCGCGCGAGCCATATGTAGCCCCCAATCTTCGCGCACTGCTGATCTCCAACAGAATCCAGGGTGCGACACGGCGTTCTCTCGATTACTACCATGACGCGGCATAGAATACCTGCTCGCGTTGTAGGGAGCCCGCGATGCATTCTCCTTCTGATGCTGTTGTGGGGCGCGAAGACGACGGCAGTGACGAGCTCCAACTGTCAAGGGACGTCGACCAGCTTCTGATGGAGTATGGCGAGGGTGCGGACAATGTCGCTGACTGCCGCGCAGATGCCCTGTTTCGTGAGGGAGATATGACCGCCGGCGCCCGATGGCTGAAGATATTCCGCAAAATTGCGATGGGGCACCGGTCGGGCCGTTACTAGCTAGCTACCTCGCCCTCGCCGCTTCTGTACCGCTGATTGACCGTCCGCGCGCCGAACGAAGCTTGCTTTGCGATCCAGGCAGCTTCGGTGTCGAGTTCACGCGCGCACGCTTGCACTTCCGCGATCACGTGCGGGTCGCACAACGTATCCGCAAGATGTCTGTAGCGGGCGGCTCTTGCCCGAAGCTCGGCAGCATGCGGGCTCGAGGGTGCAACTGGGACCAGCGCACCGGTCGACCGGTATTTTCTGTAACTCGCCACAGGCACCTCCTCCCTCGGGAAGCGCCCCCCAGAAAAATGATGAACGGGGTCGGTTAACAAAAGGTTAAACATGCAATCGCTCGCCGCTAAGACTGCGTTAACCGTAAGCGATGTGTAGTTTTCCAGGTATTCAAGGAGGCTTGGTGCAGTGGGACAGATCTTAACGGCGGAATACGACTTCCGATCTGACGAATTTGTACGCTCGCCCATCATAGACCGGATCCAAAAGTGCCGTGCGATGGCCGCGGAGGCGAAAGGCCTGGCGGCTATAGCAGACAGCGAGATGCGCGACGCCTACATCGACCTCGCGCAGCATTGGTTGGCGTTAGCTGATGAGATGCTGCGCGTCTAAAGCCTAGAGCATGCGTCCAGTAGCGGCACTCTGGTGATAGTGATCTACTGAATGGCGCCAGATTGAAGCGGAGGTCATTCCGTCTTTGGCTACACTGTTAGGGAGGCTTCTCAGCTGGTCAAGCGAGGTCAACGGCTGGATTCGAAGACTCGCTTCGCTTCGGGTAAAGCGGAGATCAAGATCTAATGAGGGCGTGCGGCTTACTGCAAAGTGCCCCAAATGTGGGAAACTGGATTTCCGTATGTCAGACCGGCAAAGGACTCGGCCCGACGTCTATGACTCGCGCGCCTTCCGCGTAAAGTGGCTCTGCTTAAACTGCGGCTATTGGACTACGGAATATGTTGATGAGTCCAATTTAAATTCAGGGCGCACGTGAAGCGTCCCGCGCAGGCAGGTCTCTCTGGCACAATATCGTCGTCAATGACGGGCTGAACGGTCGAGCACTGTCGAATTTGATATGACGAAAGCAGGCGCCCGGGGGCCGGAAGGTCCGGTATCCGCTCCAAAGCAGATGGGGTGGATGGCTTCCCGCTCCCGGCATCGGAGTGCCACTTGTGGAAGCTATCAAGCAACCACGAGCGAAGGGAGCCACCCGCAATGGAAATTACTACGATTGGACTTGACCTTGCGAAGAACATTTTCGTCAAGCAGCGGACGCAGTTGGTCACATGATCCGAGGCCTGCTGTCGGAGTTCGGCATCGAGATCCGGGCGCGGGCTCGAGCAGGTGCTGATGCACGCCAAGCGTATAGCTACCGGCGAGATGCCGGTCATACCGCCGCTGGCGGCAAAGGTGATCGCGGGCCTGGCTGGGCAGGTCCTCGATCTCCAGGCGCGCCTGCGCGAGACCGAGCGCGAACTGCTCGCCTGCCGTCCCCGCCATGACGCGCGTTAGACCGCCTCTGGCCACAAATCAGTCATTTCGTTGGCAATGTCCGCTATCCCCATCCGGAACGAGCACTATCTTGAACGCTGCCGATGAATGCCGATGCCTGGGCATTTGATGGGTTGGATCGAGCGTGAATCGTTCTGGCTCTTTTGTCCAGATCTTGCAGATGAATTCGTACGGGGTGAGGCCTTTGAGGGTTTTGAGCCGCCGTCCGTAATTGTAAGCGTTGATGAAATCGGTGAGGTGGCTCTGGAT
>Ga0137427_10001000_pt1 | contig 13310 bp, 10 predicted proteins | sample EasRivERMZT700_2_FD_102309 | JGI IMG/M metagenome (GOLD analysis project Ga0137427, IMG submission 102309) | Soil microbial communities from meander-bound floodplain in the East River, Colorado, USA - East River MetaG ERMZT700_2 | ecosystem: Environmental > Terrestrial > Soil > Floodplain ...
GATATGAAAGGCCCGCTTCGCCAACAGACTCAAGACTGCACCTACCGTCGTGCGGATACCTGGACGCTGGCTCGCAAGGACTGTTTCCGACACCAGCGGCCATTCATCGAATGACGTCAGATGTAGCCATCGGAACAGCGCCATAGCGGTATCGCGTGCATCCAAATCCAACAGCCGGCCCCGAAGTCTTGCTCTTTCGCCGCTCGCCGTTTGGGCCAACATTCTGGAAACTGCTGCGCTATCGGTGGATTTCAGTCGCCAGGGAAGAGCGCCTGTTCTGAGATATGTAACCAACGCCTCGAGTCGATCTTCGTTCTCCGTGATCTTTTTGCTGAAGTGACGCTGTGAGCTCTCGCGTGATGGAGGCACTTCGATACTCCGGAGTTCATGACGAAGCCGTTCGAGGATCAAATCCGGCAAAGCGGTCGCCAACTGCTCGACAGAATCCACCGTAAGGTGAATTTCCAGCTTCGGAATACGAACAACATTGGTGCCGACATTTATCGCATCAAAAGCTTTTTCGAAAACCGGCGAAACATCCTGCCAACCGTCGTTCAGGAGCCGGCGAATCTCAAACGCCTCCTCCTGAGATCCGGTCCTGACAACCCAACGTTCTCTGCGTATGCGATGCGGCGACTCTGACATCTTGCTACTTCAAGATATTGGTGATCATGACTTTGAGTTCCGGAACCGCGGTTTCCGTCCCAACTTTCTTGAGCCCGGCCCGCGCGGTTTTCAAAGCGCTTGCTTCCTTTAATGACCCAAGAGTACTGAACAGCGTAGACATTGCCTCGAAACCGCTACTGCCTTTAGACACATCCATCTTTGAGGTCGAAATGTAACGAGTCGTGCCTTCGAACGTTTTGGCCAGGTCGGCCTCCGCTGCCTTCAGCTGAGACTCAGTGAGCTTCGCTGCTTCCGCCGGCAGATTCGGTTGCAGCAGCTGGTCGCGTAACAGCTCAACCTTTTGTCTCTTGGTAAATATGTCGCGGACTTGAATACTCAGAAAAGCATCGTCGATTACGGGAGCACCGGGAACATTGACGCCACCTCCGGCAACACGATCAAACGATTTGCTGAAGACATCGAGCGACGTCCGGATATTCACCATCGACTTGAGAATGTCATCGAACTTCCGGTCAAAGTCGAGATTGACCGGAGGAGTCGTGGGGAGCTTGAACGGCGCAAGTTTGTCATCCACAAATTTATCTAATGAAGGAATGATCCGGATGCCTTTAATGACTGTCGAATCGGGCTTGGATTTCGGCGGCTCGAACACAGCCTGAGGCGGCTCTGGCTCAGGAACGGCACAACATGTATACGGCAGCATCGTGTCACCCACGACGATCTTGTTTTCGTCATAGACAAGGACAAAGGTTCCGCCGCGTGTTGCGCCCCCAAAATGCTCCAGACCTGGATGTTGAGCGATGAAGGTGGAAAGAAGCAGTTTCTCATCTTCCGTCTTCTGTTTGTCGCCGATGAGTTGATCCAGCCATTCAAGCCACAACAGGTTCCTGTTGGCGATCGCTGAATCGAAGGGCGTGCTGAAGTCGGTCTTTACCACACTTCCAAGGTCTTCCTTGAATTGACCCGCGGCCTCCAACGCGTTGCTCAGATCGGAAGTCCATGAGTTGTCCTGTTGGTAGGCCGAATAATCCTTGTTTAACTTTGTTTTTGCGAGAAGTGTGCTCGTGGTTACCGCCTTGTGCCGGTCTTCAGCAGTTTTTTTCACGGCTGGGCCGTCATTGCCGGGAGACGTATTTCTTACCACGCCCTTGTCCACAGCATCGTCGATCTGCGACTTGAAGACGGCACTGAACTGAGTCACTTCATTCAATTGGTGGGATACGTCGTTCCGAACCAGGTGATGAAGCCGATGCAGGTCCGTGTAACGGAATGGAGGCTTGACCGTCTTGTCGCGATTTGACCCCGCCATGACAGCTTCTACGGCAATCGGAAGATTCGCCCTTCTGATTTCGTCTTCGATCAGCCTTTGTGCACCGGAGACTTCCCTGCCAATGTGTCCTTCGATACGGAAAAATGAAAAACGGCCGATTTGTGAGCCAAATGGGTTTGCTGCTCCACCCTGGGCGGCATAGAGGCTTGCGTTGTAGGAATAGTTGAAAGCTTCCATAGACCGCGTGGAAAGACGATAGTTCCAGCTGCGCTGAATGGGCTTTGAAGTGTTGACCTGGTAGTAGTAAGGAATCGCCCGCTCTTCCAGACAAGTCTCCTCCGTCGCACTTGGAGTAATTCGGATCGGAACGACTCCAGCAGGGATTTGGAAAGTGCTGATCAACGTGTCGAGCTTAGCGACCAGGAACTTGGCGCGGCCCAGCTCTCGCGTTACGTTCGTCGCGGGAGATGGATAGAAGCCGGTCCGGTTCTGATCCGGACTCGCGCCCGGACCCAGGTTCCCAAGCAACAAATGCTTTGGAAACGCAGTGACCTCGGGACAGCACACGGTCTTCTCAGCGAACAGCACCCCGCGAAAGTCGTTATATGTTTCGACGAGGTCCTTCAAGAAATCGTAGTAGTACTGAATGCCGGTGTCGCTTGCTGCAAACGAAGCGTTGATTGCATTCAAGCGGTTGATCCACGTCGTCGTTGGATTGGACGGAAGCACATCGCCGAGAAATGCTCCGGCGGCGGTGAACACTTTCGCCAGTTCTGCGGATATCTTTTTGTTGATACTGTCGCACGTCGCCCGATAGGTCAAAGCCAGACTGCTTGCTGAATTGATCGCCGCAGAAATCGTCGGCCTGTCTGCAACAACATCCTGAAGGGCCTTGTACGCATCCGCGGGCGTTGCGATCTTCTCAGCCAGAGTACCAGCAGAACTCTGGTCGATAATCAAAAGCCTGGGTGTATTGATGGAATCTTTGCCGAGATTGTCGCAATCCGTGCCTGAGCAAAGGTCCTCGTCCTTCAGGTAGCTTTCCATAAGGAAGACCGCCACCATCTTGTCCAGAGACTGGCCGGTGTCTGCGCCGAACGAACTGAGGGGAGTTGCCGCCTGATCCGAGACGCTCTGCGGAATGAGTTCAAACGCTGTAATCATCTGGTCATTGACATACAGCGGCGGATACGCTGGGGCGGTTTCGTCGTAAGCCTTGAACTTGTCATATATGGTGTCGGCGGGAAGGCGCAGAAGATCGCCGTCGGTCGTTACGCCGGCGCCCTTAGTGACGGTCACGATGTTACTTTGCAGGGAGGGCCGTAGCCCGCAAACGACACCCACTCCCAGAAGGCAGACACGCGTTAACCGCCCCTCGTCGTCGAGATAGTCGGCGACACTGTTGAGTTGCAAGTGGGTAAGAACCTGGTCCTTCTCGAAGACGGTATAACCTGTCGAGATTTCTTTCAGACTACTCACTATTTGAACCATGTTATTCCTCCTCTGTGTCGCTGGTTCCAAGCCCGCTTTGCCCAAGAATGAACTTCATTCGATCTTCGGCTGCGTCGCAATCGAACAATTTCTGCTTGGGATAGACATTTTTCACGGCACACAATATGTCTCTGAAGGCCGTCAGCTTTACGATTCGATCAGATGTCACTGCGCCCGACTTCAGCTCAATCCACCCACGATAGGCTTTCTCCAGACTGGACATGTCTTCCTTGCGGATCCAGCAGATCTTCGGAAGGATATGCGCAGGCGTTTCCTGCCGAATAACCTCTTCCGCAAATCTTCTAAAGTCCATGTTCCTGAATCGGCCTGCGTAGGCAGGCAAAATGATATGCAGCCGATACGTGTAGGGATCGTCGTCCGAACAGTCCGCACAATCAGGATCCACGCAGATAAAAAGGAAGGGATCGTTCTGATCTTCAGGGCGCAGCAGGATGTTCTCGATCAGGTACATCCCCTCCTCAAAATTATCGACATTGATTTCGCTGAGATTCCGTCGCGTAACGTCACGAATACCGAGAAGTCTGGCAAGGCGCTTTTCCAGCCCCGACACATTGGTTGAATCCCACAGATCCTCGGTTCCTGTGAGGACGTAGTCGTACGCCAGTGACCTTTCACTGCTGATGGCCGGATAGTCTGAGAGGAACTTGCACTTCACATCGATGCTGCTTTCGGGCGTCGCTCCGAAAGTGGAATACATGATCGACACATACTCGCTGAACTGTTCAGCAAAGCGTGCGATCAAATGATCCAGAAACCGGTTTCGTCTCTCGTCTTGAACACCCGGCTCCTCAACTTCATTCTTGATTTTGTCCTCGACTTGAGCGGCGCTTACATAGACCTCGTCGAAATCCGCAAACGAGTTCACCACCTGGTAGAAGTATGTTTCTCGCAGCGTACCGTCCGTCGAAAACAGATCTTTCACCTTGGCCAGTTGAGCCAGGTAGTTAGCCATTACCTGATCGAAAAACAGCAAGTAGGCCTTTAGCTGATACGCCAGAGTGCGCCGCTTCTTTCCAGAACTGGTGCTGATGCCCCTTTCACTCAACTCGTAAATGGCCGGAAAGTGATTTTGAAAGGAGTGGTAGCTTTGTGGACTGCGAAATTGTCCCAGTGGAATGTCCAGGTCGTATTCGTGTTTCGTTTCCAGTTTCGCACGCTGATCCTCGACGAGTTGAAGCATCACCTCGTCCACCTTTGCATCTGACGCCACCACAGGCATACGTCGCTTGTAAAACACAAGGCGAGACGTTGTTTTGTTCAGAGTTGCTTTCTTTCCGGACTCGATCGGAACCAGCCACTTGTTCTCTAACGGCACCGCCGGCGTTCCCCCTGGATCGGGGTTAATTACGATGTCGCGGACAGCGCGAATCCCCTTGATGTCCATGATGATGCTGATCACGTCGGAGAGACGGATTTCAGGTTGTAAATCGGCATCACGAAGCTCGTAGTCGTCAATGAAACCGCAATCGAGCGCCGGTCCGTCGAAAACCTCGTCCACGGAATACCGCCGGCCATCGGGTCCGCGCCTCTCCAGCATTTCGCTTAAGGTGTAGTTGTTAACGGCTGGTGCAAGGTAGTTCTGAATTTCGAACAACACCTGAGCTTCGATGGCCGATACATCTGCGTCGGGCTCCAGCTCTATTTCGGCGCAAAGAATAAAGGATTGCGTTTCCACGGCACTGAACCCGACGAAGTCTTCGCAAAGATTTCGATTGGCATGGAGCTTCTGGCGTGCGCTCTCGATTACAGCCTTCTGTGCGGATTCAGTGCTCACATCGTCCATGTAATCGATGAGAACGTTATACAGACCTCGAAGCTGTACCTCACGAATCCCTGGAGTTCCAGGGTCTTCGTGGAGCAATTTGCCTTTCGTAGTGTCCGCGTAATATCGGACGCTCGCAGGCTGCAACCAGGCATTCTTGACACCCTTTAGATCGATCAGGAGCTTTCGGTAATCCAGCAGCGTGAGCGGCCGGTTCGGTAAGATCCGGCGAGCCGAAAAGAACTGGGCCTTCATGCTCGCTGCGTTGCCGGAGGACGCAGCCAGCAAGTCCTCTATGGGCAGCGACGCACGATAGCTGAGATCCGTCAATGCATAGCACAGCAGTTCGAGAGTCGTAACACCCGGATCGTGGATGTTGTAGTCAGTCCAGATTTGCCTGGCCAGAGCTTGAGCGTACTGAAGTCCCAGTGCAAAGAGCTGCTCGTAGTCCAGCGCCGCGCCGCCAGATGATCTTCCTGGAATTGTGAGTTCGGCAGCCATAGTCAGCGTGCTTCCGAAACGAGGTGGTTGTGATCCGAAACGAGAATTGCGTCAGGAGTTTCGGGTCTAGCCTCATTGATGTCGTCGCGATTGTTGAAATCGCCAGCGTAGCTATACATTTTGAAGTCGGTTACGTAGTCCACGTATTCACAATCCTCAACGAAATCGAGCAACACCGACTTGTAAACCTGTCCTGAAAATGAAAGAGGTCGATCCGTTTCAAATGCCCAGGGCGATAGAAAACGAATGAGGGCATCCTTTAGAACGCCGCTATAGAAATTGAATTCGAAGCCGCCTCGAAATTTGACTTTGAAGTCGAGCTGAATCTTCTGGTATCGGGGATTCTTCACGTCGAGCGCTACTTGCATTCCGACTCGCGTTTCGAGGAATGTCTTGATCCGGCTCAACGTATTGGCGTCCACCTTCGGCTGAAGTGGATCAAACGCATTTTTGTTTCGCAGATCAGGAATGACCACGACGAGCACGTGTCCCGGCGAAAGCCACGCGCCATCCTTTGCGTGAGGAATGGATTTCACCTTGTGGACAGAGGGGAACGCTTCCAGCACGACTCGCTCATAGTCCCAGGCCGTGATGCAGCGGTTCTTGTGGCGCAGCCTTTCGGACACGCGGGTATTGAATTTTTCGTCGGATTCCGTTGGGCGTCCGCCAAAGGACGAGTACGGCTGCGTTATGGCCTTTACTGCCGATAGTCCGGTTTGCAGTTTGGTGATTCGGCCGGCCGGAAGCACCTGCAGCCGGGAAGGATCGTCAGCTTGACCCGCAAATTCAACTTCGACCGCGTTTGTAACTACGTCCGTCAATTGACAAATGGCCCTCGCGTTCTTTGCCACCACACCTCGCAACCACAGTGAGCCACCCGGCATGAGAGTGTTTTGCACGGTTGCCTCGGCAGGAATGACGAACCTGATAATGCCGCTTGTGAGCAATTCGTTGGTGGTATCGAGCACAACCTCACTTGTGCCCAGCGTCTTCCAGTAGTTATCGCAAAGCACCGACCATTGGATGTGCTCCTGTTCCAAGTCCGGATCGGCGCTCCCTTCCGCAACCCGGAACAATATGCTGACGCTGTCGCGCGCGAGAAGATTGGAAATACCGATCAGAAACTCGCCTTCGTCTTTGTATTGAGGAAGGAGGGAAACATTCTTTTCGGCTACGAACCCAAACTGTTCACGCTGGTACCGATGTTCACGCATCTGGCCGAAACAACCGATATGAAAGAACTGGGCGTCGGGATTCGCGAATTCATCGAGAGTTGGCCATGCGATATCGACGTCGTTGGTGTGGGCCCTGTAGGAGAGCGCGATAGCCTGAATAGCCGGCGTGTATGGCTCTTTCAGTATGACCGGTGTCGTACTCGAGCTCTTGCTAAACTTCACCACGTTCTCGACATACTTCACCTGATACGTCGAATTCAGGAAATCTCTATCGAGTGAGAACGTAATGAAGCCGGAGCGTGGCTCAGGCACTACTGTCCGGAATCGGGCAAGAAATGGGCTCAACCGGACATGCCTGGTTGCGGCAGTCGATGCCCATTGCCCGCCGGCGATGCTCAATGCGTGAACCTTAACTCCTTCCGAAACGACAGGGGATGTGGAAGCGCCTCCCGGGACAAAAGTGAACGTGACGGATGAATCAACACGCGGATCGAACAGCTTCACACCCGGCCTTTTTTCGACCCAGCTTCCGCCGTCCGTAAACGAGACGCTCGCAGTGAAAGAACTGTCAGTGACGGACACATCGTAATTGGAGTAATGGCTGGCGAAACTCGGAGGGAGACCCTTCCACTGCACCTTAATCTTGAGCTCCGACAAACTCTTGGAAAGTGCCTCCGGATAACCAATGACAAAGCGAGAGCCAACTGCGGGTTGAGGACCGAACGGAAGAAACGCTTTCGTCGGATCCACCGAGCCGGCATCGCTTTCGATCGCGAGTGTCGTAATGTCGTTTACCTCTACAGACAGCTTGATCTTCTGCACGACAAGGTCGCGAAGTGCGTCGTATGGGAGCCTTGCGTTGCCGAACTTCAGAAGGATTTGCATGACGGGCGCTTGAGCGCCGAAGGAGTAACCGTGAATCCCCGCGTCATAGTTGGTAACCGGCGGCTCACCGGCCGGAATGTCAAACTCCAGGCTGAGAACGTTTCCCACAAGAACGGGTGAAACTCCGAATGGGCCCAGCCAGGTTTTTTCACCGGTCACAAACACTTCGAACGCGCCTTCCAGTGCCGCCTCGTTCACTTTGGCTGAATCCACAGTTTCAAACGTCAACGATGCCGTGACCTTTCTTACACCTTCCTTCATCCGAAGAACCGGGGAAGCAATCGCAAAACCGATTCGCGCAGCCGGCAGACTTGCATGACCAAAGGCGTGCCACTTCGGATCGACCTTCGAAAGTTCCGCACCCGCTCCGTCTGCCGAATTGGCGATAGGCGCAAATCGGATCGTTCCGCTCCCGCTTCGATCGAAGTGAATCGAGCGAAGGGACGAAATCCTGGCCGTGTTAATCACGGTTTCAATGACAGGCGCGTAAATCAACCCGGCCCCCTTCGCGTCCTTGCCTGCAAGGAAGAGCTGTTGGGAACCAATGCTGACGGGCGGCGAGTTCTTTTTCAGTTCAACGAGGACGTGCGCTTTGTCCGCAACTGCCGGCCTTTTCGACAACTGCAGGACGCGGCGATAGAAAAAATCAAGGTGGCGCTCGGTAATACGATTGATTACTCCGCGCGGTTTTTCGTAAAGCTTGCAAAAAGCAATGAACAGAGCCAGGTGCGGAGTTATGTTCCCTTCGTCAGCATCGATCAGCTTCTGCGCATCCGCCTCATCAAACTGGAAGAACCGTTCCCAGTTGGGGTCAGGGTCAACAATATCGTCTGCGTGATACTTGACGAATTTCGCAAAACGCCGCGCGAACACAAGTCGATCTGCTGCTGTCCGCTCATCCACATCTGAAAAATGAACATCCAGTTCCTTGGGCATGCGCTCATCCTGGTTCTGTCCGAGCTGGGAAATCATGTTCTGGATGATGTTCTCTGTCATAGACCTACAGATGCGTTAAGGCTGCTGCCCTCGTTAGTTGAAAATGGGAAAACGAGATTGAAACGGGAGTTCGTGGCACGAATCGAGTAATCAAGGACTATCAAAAGCTTGCCGTCAGCCTGGTTCGAAGTATCCAAAGTGAGTGACACCAGGTTGATGCGTGGCTCGTAGATCAGAATCGTCGTCCGTATACGTTCCTTGAGCAACGTTTCCAGAGTGGTGCTCAACGAGTCGAACAGTAGTTCTCGAAGGTCGAGTCCGAACTTTGGTCTGAGAAAGCGCTCCCCCAGAGCTGTACCGAAGAGAATGCGAAGGCTGGCCTCGATATCCTCTTCGTCCGTCGACATCAACACTTCGCCGTCACTCACAAATGCCGGAGGAAAACTCCAACCCACCCCGATGAACGGGAACGAACTTGTCATTCGCCTTGTAGTCATTTTGTTAGTCCTACCCGATCATCACTGTCGGGGCTCCGACCGCCGCCATCGCGCCACAGACACAGCTATCGGTTATGCGCAACGCCGGCCGCCCGGCAATCATCACTGTTGCACTGCCTGACGGGAACGGGCTGACCGTCGGCTGATGTCCGCTGGGAGGCAGCGAACAAACATGCAGGTCGCCCACCACGGCAGCGGGTTTGCCTCCGACCAGAACCGTGCTCACGCCGGGTCCCGTAATAGTCCCGCCATGATTCGTCGTATCGCCGACTCGCGCAGCCGGTGGCATTGTTGAACCTCAATTGAGTTGAAGCAGACTCCCCTTCACCGATGTGGTTGCGGTGCTGGAGAGTTCTGCGCCCGAAGTTCCCTGCAGCTTGAGATCGGTGCCGCCCTTCGCGCTTAGAGAGGTGCCCGATTCGAGTTTCACTTCGGTGCCGGCTTTCATTTCGATCGCTTTGACACTTTCGATCTTGATCCCGTCCGAGGTCATCTCGATTTTGTTTCCGTGCTGGTCGACTATTGTGATCGCCTTATTGTCTTCGCTCAGCGTGATGTTGTTCCCTGCCGGGGTCTCGAACTTCATCACCTTCTTGTCGTCATTGAAGTACAGCTTCATTTTCGACCGGCTCTGATAGATTTTTTCGTGGTTGTCGTCCGAACCCTGGAGGGGCGCAGCCTTCGCGCTGCTGTGCAACATTCCCAGGACAACAGCCTGGCGTGGATCGTCGTCAAGAAAACCGAGGATTACTTCATCGCCGACTTCAGGTCGAAAAAAGAACCCACGATCTGCGCCGGCGTCCACCGAAGAAACGCGGGCCCAGATTCCGTCTTCCTGATTGTTGACGAGGGGCAGGCGCACCCGAACGCGGTGTTCACCGGCCGGGTCTTCATTGCTGACTACAACACCGACCTGAAGCCCGTTGACGCCAGGCAGAAGCGCAGAGGCTTTCGGCGCGGAGACATCATGGTCCTCGACAAGCCAACGGTCGGTATTGCCGAACTGGATATGCGTTTTCCAGCCTTGAACGATGTCGAGATCGTGACGAACTCCGGTGACGAAGGCATCCCCGCTGTAACGATCTCCGACTCCGCCCAAAGTCACGGTATCTCCCGGATTGACGGTACCGATACCTTCGCATTTTGCGCGACCGCTGACCTTACTCATCTGAGACTTAAGCCAGTGCGCGTCCGCCCATGCCTGAGCCTCATCGTCGGCGAGACTTGAGTGCCGGAGTTCATAGCTGTCCAGACCCGCGACTCCGGCCAGATCGTTAACAGTGAGATTTCCAGGAGTCTTCACTCCGGGATTCGCAGCTTCCTTCTCGAGAACACTTTGCTGCGCGGCGTCCCATGTCAGGCTCTTTACGGCACTGAACTGTCCTCGCGAATCGACTTCGGCATCCAGTTCGAGAATCGTGGCTCCAAAAAGCAACGTGCATGCGGCTTTGCTTGTACTCGGTTTTTTGACGATGACTTTGTCGTCGTTAGACAGGACAAACTTTCCGTTCGCTTCGGCGCGTGTGAGCAGGAAGTCCCAGTCGGTGGAACGATACTGGACCTGTTGTTTGTGCGTCACGGTCGTGCTTTCCACGTCGGACCGGATCGATGCTTTGTCCAGCAGCGAAGAGATGATGTCACTATCCCTTTGATCGAAGAAATATGCGTTCTTGCGACCAACGGTCATGGTGATGGCCTTGTGGCGGCACTCCACAACGAGTTGTGGAGCAGTATGATCACGCACTTTCAAAGCCTGGCGTATGACGATGCCCTTAAAGAGTGAGACCGGATTGTTCGCGGCTCCCGCAAGGACTTCCACCTGCTTCCCCGGAACGAACGTCTCTGTATTACTCAACGGGAAGTTGCTCGATGAGGCAGACCCGTCCAGATAAACCAGTCGCGCAGAAGAGATTCTGTTTACCGACTTGGTTATGTTCACGGCGGTTAGCTGATGTTCGCGTCCCACTACCCGGCCATCCACCTTCACGATGAATTCTCGATGGTCGGCAGAGATCGGCAGTACCCTGTCTTCAGGAATGACTTTTCTCCAGTGGCGGGAAAAGAATCTTTGTACCTGGCACCAAATTCCTGAAGTCATCAATACCGTTGAATCGGGCGACTTCCAGGTAGAGGTGTGGATCACCGTAGATTTCAAAGCACAACAGCGGCAGGGTATCTCCCGCTTTTACTCTGCGCATGTGTGTAAGATCGGGTGACTTGTCTTGTGCATTGGCAACCCGCGTCTGGTCGTCGGATTGTTCCGTAAAGTTTGCGGTGATAACCGCTCGAAGCGGCACGCCATTGGGCTTGAACAGCTTGTAGGCGATGGAAGCGTTCTTCAGAATGCAGCGTTTTACCTGAAGTGTTCCCCAGACGATCGTCAGGTAATTCGGCTGATGGATGTTGCCGTTGTATCCAGTTACAGCCTGGAACTGCTCAACCTTCTGCTGAACATTGGCTGGAACGCCGTTGGCGCCGGTACCGTCAAGGAAGAAAACCAGCGACATGTCCCCGGGTTTGACCTTCTTGAAGCTCATTCGGCTGGCGGTGGTTCCTGAACCCTGCGCACTGTCGTACTCCATTTCGTACGAGACCGTAATCTCGTTAGGATTGACGTACGCCTGGAACTCACCCACGTGTTGTCCCAAACAATCGGGTTTCTCGTAGGCTCGGATCAGGATTTTCTCGAGCGTTCCCTTGTCCACTTAGCGCTCCTCTTTCGATCTCAGGATCTCGAGGACGCGTTCGACACATTCGTTGACAATCATTTGTTTCTCATCTGTCGGCGATGGCGCGGACGCGGCGCCGCCGGAGGCATGATTGGTGACTTCGACGGAAATCACGACTTCATCTATAACGATCGGCATTGCTACCCCTTATCTACCCCTTGTCGACGGTGAAGAACTGATAAACGAGTTGAAGGGTTTCGATAACCACCGAACTATTCGAGGCATTGAAATCACTGACGGCCCACTTGGTTGGATACGCCTTCACGAGATGCCACGTGATCAAGGGTTCGTGTTCTTCGTTCAGAAGCTTCACGTCGATGTTCTTGGGTTGAATGTTGAAATTCTCGATGCATTCACGAACCCACTTGATAACTTCAGAATTCAGGAGCAGTCCTCGCTTGAGTACCAGCTCGGGATATTTCGTACGAGTTGGATACTTCTGGATGAAGCGGTTTTCTCCGCCTTCCGGCACCTCCTCGGTAGCCATTTCAACGGAAAGACCGCTCACTTCCGTAAAGCGAACATCGCTGTCGCCCGGCGGCAAGTCCAAAACCTCGACCTTGAAGTGAAACCCGACGGGCGGATAATAGTTGGGCATCACTCATTCTGCAGTTCGAGGCCTTCGTGGGCGATTTCAATCGACTCGATGGCAACCTCGTTACCTGAAGCCTTCAGCTGAGGACCTTCCAGTTTCACCGGGAATGCTCTCATCACTTTCCAGACCATGACCGGTTCGTGTTTTTCATTCAGCAGGCTGATGACCATGTCACGGCGCTCGACGGTGTTAAGTTTTGTGGTGTTCAACCATTTGAAGAAATCGTTGTCGCCTTTCACAACTCCGCGCTTGAGGGTGATGTTGCTGAATTTGCGAAGACCGGGCATCTTGATGGAGGAATACTCCTTGAATGAGCCGTCGCGGTATTCGATGGCCTGGTTTTCCTGAGTGAGGCCGGTGACCTCCGAGAAACCCACGCGCTTGCCTGGGGTCCACTCGACTGTGAAATGAAATACGGGAAGCGGATATTCTGTTGGCATAGTTCTCAAGCCTCCTGATGATGCTCAGATCACGAAGTTTGCAGCTTGTGCGAAAACTTCAAAATAATGAACTCGGCCGGCCGGACCGCCGCCATACCGATCTCCACATTCAACCTGCCTTCGAGAATGTCCTGGGCATTCATGGTGATGCCCAGGCCACACTTGACGAAGAACGCATCCCTGGGTGTTGCGCCGGCGAGCGCGCCTTCGCGCCATTTGTCGATCAGATAGTTTTCGATCATGCCTCGCACCTTCACCCAGGTGTTGGCGTCGTTCGGCTCGAAGACCGCCCAGTAGGTCGATTTCTTGACTGATTCCTCGACCATGTTGAAGAAACGGCGCACCGAGATGTAACGCCACTCATTGTCATTGCCTGCGAGA
>Ga0137427_10001001_pt1 | contig 13306 bp, 13 predicted proteins | sample EasRivERMZT700_2_FD_102309 | JGI IMG/M metagenome (GOLD analysis project Ga0137427, IMG submission 102309) | Soil microbial communities from meander-bound floodplain in the East River, Colorado, USA - East River MetaG ERMZT700_2 | ecosystem: Environmental > Terrestrial > Soil > Floodplain ...
CGATCTTCCTCGTACTAATCCAATCATCTCGTCGTTGGTCGCGATCTTCCTCGTACTAATCCAATCATCTCGTCGTTGGTCGCGATCTTCCTCGTACTAATCCAATCATCTCGTCGTTGGTCGTGATCTTCCTCGTACCAATCCAATCATCTCGTCGTTGGTCGAGGGTATCTCGGCCTACCGACCATTACATGACTAACACTACCCAAATTCGTGTCCACGATGCCCGAGTCGTGGATACGGTTTTGTGTTGCGTCACATTACAATTTCATGGACGTTAACGCGACACACGGAACAGGTCAGGACTTCTGTATCTCAAGGAGACGAATGCGCGTTTTGAAGCAAAGGCAAAGATCGATTGACCGTACCTTTGATAATGAATGCCACCGTGGATCGAGAAGGTCTTAGTGATGATCACCCCAATGTTCGACGTAGCGTTTGCCCCCGTGGCGCTAAACTGGTTACCCAGACTGCCGGAGCTGTCGAACATCGCCGCGTCCACGAATGCAGTCATGCGTTTGAAGTTACGGCTAACGTTGGCTCCAATGCTTCGCAAATTGGAAGTGGATCCCAAGCCACTTTGCGTGCCGCTGTTTTGTGAGAAACGAAACGCAAAGGAATTGGACAGTAGCGTCTTTTGCAGGCTCAAAGACGCGTCGTAGCCCGTATACCGTCCGTTTGCCCCTCTGCTCCTCACGTCAGAGGCTCCCGCTGCCGCAAAAAATGTTAGTGACGGCGTGAGCATATTCGAATACCCAACGGTTACGCTCTGCGAGTTCGCGTTCGAGTTTGAAAAGTTCGCAAACTTATCAAAGGAACCAGAGTATGAGACGTTCCACGCTTCTCTGATGGAGATTCGGCGTTGGTAATTCATACCGCCTGAATAGCGCTCCTGGTTCGAGAGGATCCCCGCAAATCTCGATGGGTCCTCATACCTTCGCAAATTGTGATTCCCGTTGAACGACAACGTTGACTCAGCACTCAGAATGTACTCCATCACCACACTAACATTGTTGGTCGTGGTTGACGTGTTAGTGGTTACCGGGTAGAAGAGGTAATTTGAACCGCCGCTCCCTGTTCCGGATATACCTGGAACCGCATTTCCCTGAGACTGGCTTTGAACTGAACCGGCTTGTGCAACAGCTTGAAGCAAATTGCCGGATGGAATGCCCTGAATGGCGTTGAAAGTCGATTCGTCGTCCGTGATCATCAGACTCTCTCTTATATTCAAACGCCAGCTCGATGCGAGACGACTTGTATAGGACACGGATAATGCGTGGGAATTCGAGTTGGAACTGTTCCTCGCATTCCGAGCGTTCAACCCGAAATTGTACGAAAGATTGAGATTCGAATTGGCCCCGGCAGATGAAACCAGGATCCCCGGATGCGCAGAGTAAAATGAAGCCAGCGTTTTTGATGACAGGCCCGGAATATTGCTGGGAGGTAGATTGTTGACGCCGCCGGCCAGATTGACGGAAGCGCCCACGACGTAGTTTCGTTGTCGCGCTGAAGCCGTCGGAGTCAAAACACCGATTGCGGTCAGGAACAAACAGAAACAAAGACAAAATCTAGGGAACGACGACAACATCACCATTTCTCAAGAGCATGTTCTGGCCGAAATTGATGCTTCGGATCATTTCATTATAGTTGAATCGGAATGAATCACCGGATTCTCCGTTACCTCTGAGAATGACGATTTCAGAGCTTTTCGCAAAATCCAGCAAACCGCCGGCCAATGCAATAGCCTGCATGACATTAATCGGCTTCGGCTCGATAATGGCGCCTGACTTGCCCACTTTTCCCATAACGAACACACGATAGCTCTGGATAGCTTCAACAATGACTGTGACATTTGGCGCATCGATGTACGGCTTCAGGCTGTCCTCGATCTTATCTTTGAGTTGTGCGGGATTGAGGCCCGCAGCCTGGATGTCCTGAATCAAAGGAAACGAAATCCGTCCATCCGGCCGAACCAGGACTTTACCGTTCAAGGTCGTTTCCTTCCAGACGAAAATCGAAAGCACGTCGTTCGGCTGAATGAGGTAGGGAGGAGTGCCCAAAGACCGAGGCGCTTCAAGAATCTGTGCTGAGCTTGCCGAAGTGATGGCCAGGCAAAACACGACCAATAGAGACACAGGTGCACGTAACATTTTGAACCTTTCCTTGGCGTTGACCGAGCGCATACTGGCGATACGGCCGACGGCTATCCCCCGGTGGAACCCCTTCCCGTAGGGCAATGCCACTCGCAGCAAATTTCGAGCAGTCAATCGCATACTGATTTGGTTGGGCAGATACTCATTGCGGACTATTTAACCATAAGTGAAAAATAACCAAGGAGAGAATATCCGCCGGGTTAGTGGTGCCGGGGAATGTATGACAGGGACCGGTCCTTGTCTTCGGGAATCCGGTGAACGTTTGGCAAAGTTTTAGAGTACGTTTGGATAGGCCGGACTGAGGCGGAGTCGATTTCGACTGAAATGGACCGCATAAGCAACCTTACGGATACGATCAGTCGACTTGTACCATTCACCGTCGAGATGATTCCAACGACTCCCTTTAATGGTCCCTCCTCCACGCGAACTGACTCTCCGGCGGGAACATACGACGCGGGCTCAAGCGACAAACCCGATTCGATCAGCCGCTGAATTGCGGTGATTTCCGTTTCATCAATAGCTTGGGCCAACCTTCCAACCCCTAAAATGCAGTTCACTCCAGGAGTCATTAGAATCGGTAATCGATGGTGAAGATCAAACCGGCAAAAAACATGCGTCGGAAATAGCGGCAACGATAAGAGCTTCAGACGATCCGTACATTGGCGTTTACTAACGTACGTTGGCAGAAACGTTTCATAGCCTTTATTAGATAGTTGACGTTCGACACGCCTCTCAAAACGCCGGCTTACGAGCAGCGCGTACCAGAGCTCCTTTGTTTCATCATCGGCTTTAGAGGACGCAACGCCATGCATACGCTGAAACACGATTTCCCAAAAAATCGAAGCTTTGAACTGGTGAAAGACTCAGGTTTTTCCACATATATGATTTTCTGTCAACACTGCCCTGGTTTTGTGTAGTGTTTCCAAAGACTTGTCAGCTCGGTAACCACAACCAAAGACGCTTTCATCCGCGGGTCGCATCGGGCCTGCCCCTACAACATATCGTCGTCAAGACTTACAGTTACCGGCGATACCACCCCGTAGCGTGCAAAACCCCGCTCGATTATTCACTTATGAAGGGTTTTGGGTCCGTTGGGTTTCTGGTCCAGTGCAGGGTGTCGGATATCTTTACATTTCCGTTTCACGGACCAGGTGCCCGAATAGTAGCTAAACCATTGATTTCATAAAAGCTTCCCATTTGGGCCGATGATTGCTTAGTTCTCGCCGCAAGGAAAGGCTAGATGGAGGGTAATAAAGATCTCATGCTGAGAAAACACTTAGTGACGACCGCGTTCGCAGCCATTCTGTTCGTGACCATGTCCGGAATGGCCTACGCGAATCCGATCGTCACCTATCAAATAACCCCAGGCCAGATTTCGACTCCGACGAGCAACGTCACGTTTAGTCGAACCGGTCTTTTTGCAGACGTACTGCGTGGAATCAACATTTCCATTGACTCTTTGCTTGGTCAAGGAATGGGACCTTCCATCTTACGCAATTGCATTGGTTGTACCCTGGAATTCACAAGTGGCGTCGGAGTAACTTATGCGGGTGCTGTCGGATCGCCTTTCAACTCTGAAACATGGACGTTCGCATCTGGTGGAACTGCCGTAATCAAGGGTGGCGTCGATCTGAATAGCAATGGCATCCTGGACGCGGGAGATATCACGGCGGGATCTACGCTGCTGTCCGGTTTCTTCCTCAACAGCCCGACTGTGAGCCGGAGCTCTGCAGATCACGTACTGGGAGCCGGTCTCATTCTGAACTCCCAGAACCAACAGCTCAATCAGTACATGTTTGGTCAGCCGCTGGGTGGACCGATTTGGACTGGTTCGTTGAGTATTCGGTTCAATCCCGGACAATATACAGCGTGGACCGGCGGCATACCGAGCTTCTCGAGTACCGTAATCGTCAATGGCTCTTTAGTGAACGAGGTTCCGGAACCGAATTCTGGTTTAATCCTCTTGCTATCGACTGGTCTCCTGGGAATCGGCCTCGGGCTGCGCCGTCGCGCCAACCACAACAGCTAAATCTTTAAAAGAGCGGGGTGAGAATCCCCGCTCTAATTCTCCGCAATCGTTTTCGTTACATTAACCTCGTTCCTCCTGCGTCAACACACGGATCGCAAGCCAAGCTTGCCATTTTTTTTCGAAGTCGCCTACGTTCACCAGGATTTCGCTCAAGCTGGATGTAGCTCAGTGCATCCTTTTGTTCCTCTTGCTTTAAAAAACGGAGAGCGCATTCCTGAAATGGCAAAGCGAGAATTTCAAAACGGCCACCGAGGGCTCTTGAAACCGAATCAAGCTATTTGGAACCGAAAAGCACCAGCCCAAATCGACAAGCGTTCATCTGAAATGGAAAAACGCTTCCTTGAAGAAGGAAACCGATTACTGAAATCGACAAACGTTAACTGGAAAGTGAAACTGTTGAACGCGGCGCCCTCTGCGCTGCCAGCCACAGTTCCGCAATGAATCACGACGCGCATGGATCGGGCATCGCGATGTCGCTCTCAAACTGCTGCCAGTCCGGCCAACGCTTACTACTGTTCGCGGATTGGTTGAAGTTTACGTTGAGCAGGGAGTTTTAGTGGCGGATATAGGAATGCCGCGAGAACGGACGTCACGCACACCAGTGCATAGATGACGTGAAGTGGAATCACCGCCAGGGAGGCTTTCAGCCCACGCTTTCTTCGAATCAAATCGATGAAGGGCCAGTTTGGAATGAGGAAAGCGCCCAGGGCGATCACGGCACTCGCGCCAAATAGCGGATTTATTGCCGTGAGGGGAATGGACAAGACTAAAACAACGGCAGCTAAACTTGCGATTCTCTGCGACCACGAAAAATTCAATTGGCTTGCCCAATGCTTAGTTGCACGCATGAGGCGAACCCAGGGAATGCCCCGAAGAAACAGATCGGTGAGGACCCAATTCTTGAGCGTCCACTTCTTGAGATGTTTGACCTGGAGCTGAGGAAAGATCTGTATTGGAATGCCGCGCTGGCTCAGTCTGGCTCCAAGTTCAATATCCTCGATCGACGGCTTGTGATAGAACTCGGAGAGACCTCCAAGTTCGAGATAAACATCGCGCCGGATGACGCCACATCCACACCAGAACGTCGTTACCGTTTCCCTTTCAGTCGCGGATTGATGATGTGTGTAGTGGTGAAGAAGATTCTTGTAAGACGACACCAAAGTGGGATGCGCAGGCTCGTCATCGTAAGAACCGTAGAAAACTCGGATTTCAGTATCTTCTGTTACGATTCTCTTCGCCTGAGCAATCAAATCGAATCGCGGTACGGTGTCGGCGTCCACAAAAAACAAATACTTGCCTTGGGCCACACGTGCGAGATGATTGCGTGCTGCTGAAGGTCCCTGCCCGGGTTGTGCGATCAGTTTGAAATCGACGCCGACGTCAAGAAAGTCCGAACTGGCAAGTGGCGGTGTACTGCCGTCGTCGCAGACGATGATCTCGCAACCGTCAAGGTCCTGAACGGCGAAACCGTAAAGACATTTCCTGAGATTTTTGGGATCATTCCGAACCGGTATGCAGAACGAGAAGAGCTGCTTTTGTTCCATTGCGGACTCGACGGTGTTCAACGTCTGCGTAACTCGACGAATCGGTTGTATAGCCAGGCGACGAGCCAGCCGCCGACATACCCGACGATGAAACCGTAAATCAGCCCTACGACACTACCCAGGTAGGTGACGCTGTAACCGGGGAAATACTGCCTCAACAAGGAGAGGTGTTCTCCAACCCGGGGCCCACCTTTGACGACAAGCCAAACCGTGGCCAGAAAGATCCCGAGTCCACAAACCAAACCAATCACGATACCCAGGATATTGTTATTGACTCCGAGTACTACTCGAAGAAGACGCTCGTCTTGCTGGTCCATCCCCCCTGTTCCACTCATGGATAGACTGTCTGGCCTCCTCATCTTAAACCTTCGCTCTTACTGGAACCCGGGGTTGAGTTGAAGCGAGCTTCCCGAAATCGGAAAGACTCTTCTGATCCCCTTTGAGTTCCTCATGATACTCCTCATCCACGTTGACGCCCCAGAGATCATAGTTCGCGCCGAGAATATTGTGCGCGGCCAGCATGGCGGTCAACATCGAATGATCCTGGTTATTGTACTTATGCATACCGTTGCGGCCAACCAATTGTAGATTACCCAGGCCTTCAACAAACTCGCGCACAGTTTTTAAGGAGCCGCGATAATCGCCATCATAGACGGGATACGCTTTCGGCATTCGCACGACAGAACCGTCGATAACCTCCGAAGGCTTTACCAATCCCAGTATTTCCAGTTCTCTTTTGCCGAGTTCGATCAAGTCCTCGTCGCGCATATTCCACAAACCATCACCCTCGAAACAGAAGTACTCGAGGCCCAGGCAGGTTGTGCTGGGGTCGGGAACCATGTCGGGACTCCAACTCTTGAAGTTTTGAATTCTTCCCAGTTTGACGCTGGGATCGTGGATGTAGATCCAATTGTCTGGGAAAGCGTCGCGATTGATGACCAGAGCAACGGTAAGGAAATCCCGGTAGTTGAGCTGACTGGCTGCGGCGAGAACCTCATCCGGTGCAGCAGGTTCCAATCGTTGAATCAGATCGCGGATGGGCATGCTGCTGATGAAGTGAGTTCCTTCGACCAGCTTTGTTTTGCCCTCCGCTCGCACCTGGATGCCGGTGATGCGATCCGACCAAAGGATTTTCGTTGTCTCTGCATTGAGCATTACGCGACTGCCGCGATCGGTCACAATGTCCGCAACTCGCTCCCACATCATTCCCGGCCCTTTTTTAGGATAGTGAAAGCTGTCAATCAACGTTTTGATGACTTCGCCCTTCTTTTGCGCCTTTTTGATGAGCGCGGACTTCAGGGCGCTAAGCAACGACAACCCTTTGATTCGCTGCGCAGGCCACTCTGCAGAAATCTCGGTACAAGGAATGCCCCACACTTTCTCCGTATAAGTCTTGAAGAAAATGTTAAAGAGCCGCTTACCGAATCGATTTGAAACCCATTCCTCGAAGTTACGCTCCGGCTTCACGGGAAACATTTGAGCCTTGAGGTAGCTCACCAGAATCAGGGCCGCGTTCATCAAACCAAGATTGCGTAACGCGTTGCCCGGCCGCAGTGGGTAATAGAAGAACTTTTTGCCGTAATAAATCCGGGACAGCCGTTTGCGGAGAAGGAAATCCTCTCCCATCACTTCGTGCCACATGTCTTCAACGGGTTTTACTTTTGTGAAGAAACGGTGGCCGCCGATGTCAAATCCATAGCCCTTGTGCTTGACGGTTCGAGAGATTCCGCCGACGACTCCGTCCTTTTCAAGCAATAGTGAATTCACCCCGGCCTTACTAAGCTCGTAGGCAGCGGTCAAGCCGGCTGGACCGGCACCGATGATAACTACTTTTGTTTTATCTGAATCTGACGTCATTGAATCTCGCGATTTACATATCATCCAGGAATCGATCCAATCTTGCCCAGAACGCATTCATGTACACATACGCAGCGAGCAATGAATTTCGGAGGAACGCAATTCCCCACCCAACTACAAATCCGAAAAAAAAAGCATCAATACCTCCGATAACGCCGCCGGACCATGTGGGGGCGAACCCTGGGAGGTACTGATTGAGCAAAGAAAGATTTTGGCCGACGTCCTTTCCACCCTTGAGAATCAATATTGCCGTTGCCGTGAAAAGGGATGCGCCCGCGACTAATCCGACCGCCAGTCCCAAGGCGATCGAGTCCAGGCGGGCAAAGGTTCGAACAAGGACTTCATCCGGAATTGCAGATTCGATCCTGGGCGACATTTTTTGCACGTTTTTCATTCTTCAACCCTCAAAACGGATCTTACTCCAGGTCACCCAAACTTATATGATCGTCGGAGATCTGCAACCGCTTTAGGGATTTACTATAAAGATAAACTTTTGGCGATACCCACTGACGGTTGGTTTTTTCATTTGGAGGCTTCCTTTTCTTGACCAAAACGAGGGTTCCTGAACTATCTGTCATCGTTACCATCGTTGAGGGCGGGAAAGCCCTGCATCGCTGTCTGGAAGCCCTTTCCAATCAAATGGATCCGCCAGGAATGGAGATTATCGTCCCGTATGATGAAAGCATTGCAGAAGTGGCGCAACTCGCCACCACCTTTCCGGCGGTGAGTTTCCTGAAATTGGGACGCCTGGCCGTCGATGGTCCACCGGACAATCCCTTAACACTCCACGAACTCTACGATCAGCGCCGGTCCGGCGGCCTACGCGAGGCCAAAGCGGGCCTGGTTGCAATGCTCGAAGATCGCGGTCGGCCGCAACCCGCCTGGGCGCGGGCTATGCTCGACCTTCACGCCAGTTCGTCTTGTCCTGCCGTTGGTGGAGCCGTTGAAAATGGCGCCCACGACTCGATTCGCTGGGCGCTGTTTTTCTGCGACTTTGGCCGATTTCAACCTCCCGTGGAGCAAGACAACCCGGAATACATCACCGACATCAATATTTGCTACAAACGGTCAGCACTCGAAAGCGTTCGCGATCTCTGGGAACAGCGCTATCAGGAACCCCGAGTAAACTGGGCCCTCCGCCGAAGCGGCCGTTTATACCTGTCGCAACGACCTGTCGTCGTCCACGAACGTGTGCAGATCAGCCTTTGGTCGGCAGTCACGGAACGCGTTCAGTTCGGACGAATCTTCGGTCAGATCCGAGGACGAGAAGCTCCATTTTTGAAATGCTTGCTTTGGGCAGCCTCAACACCGATAGTGCCCTGGGTCGTTTTCGTTCGACACTTCAGAAGGCAATTAGGTAAACGTCGGCACGTTCGTGAGTTTGTGCTCGCTATGCCTGCAATCCTTCTATTCCTGCACGCGTGGATCGCTGGAGAGTTTCTTGGTTATTGCGATTCGGCTGTTCGATATTTCAATCGAAAAGCCTAGTGTCCCCCTTTCTAGGGGACAGCCGCGGAGCCGAAGGCGAACCGGCAGGGGGTTCGCCTGATCACAAAATTCAAAATTACGCACTACACTTCTGACTGACGCTATCTTCTTTCCTAAAGAGTCGTGCTACAGTGATTCCCTTTCAAATGGTACCCACCCAAACGATCTGAATCCATGTCAGCGCGCACCCTTCATATTGGAATTGACGCTACCAGTTGGCAAAATGACCGCGGTTTTGGTCGCTTCACCAGGGAACTGGTAACTGCCTTGGCAGCGCGTCACATGGGTTTTCGATATACGCTTTTGTTCGATCGAACTCCTCTGGAAGGCGTGCCACCCGGTGTTGGAGTCATCAGCGCGACGACCAGACACACGCTGGTCGAATCTGCCGTAGGAACGACGTCGCGCTCGATCGGATACCTTTGGAAAGTCGGCAAGCTCGCGCGTCAGGCGCAATTCGATCTTTTCTTCTTTCCGTCCGTTTACTCTTACTTCCCAATCGTGGCGCGAGTGCCTTGCGTTGTTTGTTATCACGATACGACAGCGGAACGATTTCCTGAGTTGGTTTTTCCAACAAAGCTCAATCAGCGTCTCTGGCAGTTGAAAACGCTGCTGGCTCGCTTCCAGACAACCCGTGCCATGACCGTATCTCGTACATCGGCTCGCGACCTTGAGGAAGTCCTGCGTATCCCGAGCCGAAAGATTGACGTGGTTACCGAAGGAGCGGATCCCGTGTTTCGCGTCAATATCGACGGCGTGACTTCCGATAAAGCCCGAATTCAGTATCGAATTCCGACCGGTGTCGACTTGTTGGTCTACGTCGGTGGAATCAATCCTCATAAAAACTTGCTGAGCCTTTTGAAGTCGCTCCCAACGATCCTTTCACACCGGCCGGAGACTCATCTCGCCATCGTGGGGGACACATCGGGTAAAGGTTTCTGGGACAATGTTGCCGAGGTTAAAGGATTTGTCGAACGTAATCCCCCACTTGATAAGCACGTGCACTTCACCGGCTACATCACGGATCCTGCTTTGGCTGATCTTTTGAATGGCGCCAGCGCTCTCGTTTTCCCGTCGCTGTGGGAAGGCTTCGGTCTGCCAGCGGTGGAAGCCATGTCTTGCGGACTCCCCGTTCTTGCAAGTCGCCGCGGTAGCCTGCCGGAGATCGTGGGTGATGCCGGACTTTTTTTTGAACCGGAAGATCCGTCGGACATAGCCAAATGTGTTTTACAGTTCCTCAACGATTCCGATCTCCGGACGCGTCTCAGAGACCTCGCGCTGAAACGGGTAAAAACCTTTTCGTGGGAACTGGCTGCTGAACTGGCCGAAGAGTGCTTCCGCCGATGTCATAGAGAAGCTCGACGCGACTGATGTCAGATAACCGCATCATCCATGTGTTCAGCGATCGCGGCCCCAAGTTGCTGCGAGATCTTCTATCCCTCCTTGGCGGGCAGTTTTTCAGTTCACTGATCGGTTTCGCCAGCTTCACCTATCTGGCTCGAGTACTCGATCCATCGTCCTATGGTTCGATGGAATACGCGATTGGAGTCGTGTCGTTTTTCACAGTTATTGTCGAGAATGGCCTCGGGCCTGTCGGAGTGAGGCATCTGTCGCATGATCGAAGCCGAGCACCGGAGTTTGCGGCGCGAATTCCGGCTGCCAGAGTCTTGCTGGCTCTGGCCACCATCCCCCTGGTCGGGCTCAGTTCGTACATTACCAGGCAGGACGAGCGAACCGTCATCCTTGTATGGCTCTTCGCGTTTAGCTTGCTGGGAATTCCGTGGCGACAGGACTGGCTTCTCCAGGCACTCGACAAAATGAGCCAGGCGGCTCCCGGTCCGGCAGTCCGCATGGCTACGTTTGCGGCGGGGGTCTTCCTGTTCGTGAAAGACTCGAGTGACCTCATGATGGTTGGGATAGTCACAATCGCGTCTGAAGCGATTGGCTCGGCCTATTACATCGTCGTACAGCACATCTGGGCGATCCCATTTCGAATCGAAATGCGTATCGCCGAAGTTCTGCGTTTAATTCGCGAGGGAGCCTCCCTCAGTTTGACTAACATTGTCTGGACCTTTACGCAGTTTGCGCCGCTGTTCCTGATCGCAAGCCTCATCGGCGGTGCGGAAAGAGCCTGGTTCGGAGCTCCTCTCCGGATCCTGCTCGCCCTTTTGGCCTTCGGCTTTCTTTATCACTTCAATCTCTATCCGATCTGTGCCCGGCGGCTTCTTGGGAATCGAGAGGAGTGGTCACAACTGATCAAGACTTCGATGCGAGTCGCGGCCTGGGGAGGCGTTGGGATGACGCTCCTTTTAACTCTGATGAGCGGGCCGCTGATGCTGTCGATCTTTGGGAACCGATTCACGGCTTCGATTTCAGTGTTCGCCATCCTGATCTGGATTCTTCCGATCAGGCTTCTCGCAGATCATGCCCGTTGGGCGCTGGTTGCGAGCGCGCTCCAATCCTATTTGTTGATCGCTGAAATCGCAGGAGCCTTAGTACTTCTCGCCCTCGGATTGGTCCTGGTGCCGGCCGCCGCCTCGGAAGGCGCTGCGGTGGCCGCGGTTGCGGGCAATCTGACGACATGGGCTGTTGCTCACTTCCTGGCTGTGCGTCACGTCGGCCAGTTACCTTCGTTTTTTCATGCGTTCGTGCCTGCACTGACGGCACTTGTTTGCGGCATCGGGGGCAGATTGGTCGCGGCAGAGAGCGTTTGGGCGGCCATAGTGGCGATGGTGGCATATGCAATCTGCGCGCAACTGATCAGTGGCGGGCTGAAGTCCGACATCAAAAGATTGGCCTATGCGAAGAATGAACCGCGTTAGTTGCCGTCTTGGAGGCGAGTACGGTTTCCGGACGACCCGTCAGATAGCCAACAAACTCTCCCCATGCCCAGGTCAGACTCAATAGCGTCAAGGACGGCAAGGCGCGGAGAAACTCGCCCTTGTATCGGCCAGTTCTCAAGACATGGCTTGCCGCTCGAATCACCAGCAGAACCGGCAGTGCAGGTGCAACCGCAATCAAGGTAGCCCGCAAACGGAGGTTGGCAGTCATCGATCGAGTGCTCCCGAACAGTCGGCCAAACGCGTATCGATCCCAGAGCGCCGTCTTCAAGTTGAATCTTCGCCTTTGCCGCACAACGATTTGCGGCGTCAACCACAATGATTCGTTCCTGACTTTCAGGGCAGCGTGGATCGTGTTTTCGTGAAACTCATCGTTCCACAAAGTGGAAATCGCGTTAAGCGCCCCGCGCTTATAGGTAACGTTGCAATCAGTGAGATGATCCGACGGTCCCTCGCGTGGATCGAGATATCGCACGTAATCTGCAAAGTAGAAGGACCAGTTGAGCGCCGTGTCCGGCACTTCTTTCTGAACAGCACCACCGATTGCCGCATGGTTGGAGCGATGCGCGGAGATAATCCTGCTGCACCAGTCGGCATCGGGAAGGCAATGGTCTTCCGTTAAAGCGACAATCTCACCGCTCGACTGTCGGATGCCTTGGGCCCGCAACTCCGCGTATGTGCAGGGACCTTCGACGAGTTGAAAGCGAACCGTTCCCTCGAGTCCAGGTAAATTCGGAATCGCTCCACGGGTTGTGTCCCAGGGAACAAGCACTTCGATCGAAGAAGTCGCTGCCTGCAGGTGCAGTGCTCTCAGGCAACGCTCCAAGCCCGCACCTCCTTCGAGCACAACAACGACGACCGATAGTTCTATGGAACGACCCATGCCTTAGAACAACGTATAGATGAAGGGCGCCACCGCGGAACCTTGAGCAAAGACGAGCAAGGCGCCGAATAATCCCAGCACCACGATTATCGGCAGGAGCCAAAACTTCTTTCGTTGACGTAAGAACTGCCACAGTTCTCCAAATAATTCCAACATAACTCTCACCTCAAAACTGGTTCTTCATATGTGAACTCGCCCGTGCCTCTCGGTTAACACGATAGGTGTTCTGTGTCTTGTCAAATCCCAGGTTGATTGGCACTTTCTTCAGGATTCGGAGAACACCGGCGACTGGCGTGATAACCATAAAGAAAACAATGCCCATGATTATTCGGCTATTCACCCAGCCCAAAGCGAACCCGATGACCATCCACACGCGGTAGGCAGGCCGCAGAATCTGGGGCAAGGCAATCCCCGGAATCAGCAAGGCGACTCCGAGAATCACGGCCCATGTTCGAGCTTGCGAAGCTCGCATTACAGCCGGCCACAGCCCGATCAGAAGGAAGATCGTTCCC
>Ga0137427_10001004_pt1 | contig 13273 bp, 16 predicted proteins | sample EasRivERMZT700_2_FD_102309 | JGI IMG/M metagenome (GOLD analysis project Ga0137427, IMG submission 102309) | Soil microbial communities from meander-bound floodplain in the East River, Colorado, USA - East River MetaG ERMZT700_2 | ecosystem: Environmental > Terrestrial > Soil > Floodplain ...
CGAGCACTTGTGTCCACAGCAGCCCTCGACAGCGCAGCCCTTCAGCTTCAGCTTGCACTTCGTGGTGTGACGGTGGTGGCACTTGCAGCCGCACACCGGCTCGGTGAAGTCAGCGTTCTGTCCGTAGGTGCTGTCGTAGCCACAGAAGTAGAAGGTGTGAGCCTTGCCATGGGCACAGCAGTCCTTCTTGTGCTCAGTGTGCAGACAGTTCTTGACCCAGCGGTCCTTCATGTAGAGCTGTAGCCCGTGCCTAAGCTCCCCACCACAAGCGATGTTGATGTAGGTGGAGAACTGCTCCGCCAGGTAGTCAACCTTGCACTGCAGGTCCCGATGCACCGCGGTGGCCAGGACCTCCATGTGCGTGCCCCTGAACTGCTCCCGGACCTCGATGTTCTTACGCCGGGACTCCTGGTCGTTGGCGTCACCGCCGATACCGTTCCAGCCCCAGAGCTGGTTGTGGAGGTCCTCCAACACGTAGAAGTCAGCGCACGCCGAGGACAGGTCGAATAGCTGCAGCCCAAGGCTCTCGCCCATCTGCTGCTCGTGGCCCCCGTGCCCGTTCTGGGTGATGCCAGAGTGGTCGTTGTTGTACCGCAGCTGGTCTGCGAGTAGCTGAGGAAGCTCACCTTCCAACACCCACTGCCTGTTGCTGTTGCGGTAGTATTTGACCTTGTTCATCTGTGCTTGTAGCTCGGCCTTCTCCTTCTTCCACGCCGTGTACGCGGTTTGGAAGCCGTCGTCGTCACCGAACACTGCTCCGGCGTAGGTGCGGTAGTCACAGCTCCAGTTCACCTTCCCCTGACCACCGCCAGCGCAGTGATACGATGTGTTACTCAACACTGCTTGGTAGTAGGCACAGAAGTGGCAGCCGTACCCCTCCAGGAACGGCCACTCGACGTCGTAGTGCTCCCACGGAACGAGAGTGCCGGGTGGGTGGTCCTTAGGCGGAGGAGGGGCTTTGGGCTTCTCCGTGAACATCGGATGCCCGTTCTGCAGTCCGGCGATGATTTCGTTGTAGGTGTAGGTGCTAACGAGCCACTTGGTGGTCATGCCTGACGCTTTGTGCTTGATGAGCACAACGTAGGCGTCCTTCGAGTAGTCTTGCTCGACAGCGACAAGCAACACGTCGGCGTACTTGTTGTCGGCGTACCAGCCGCAATACATCATGGCCCCGAGCTTCAACTGCTTCTTCAGCTCAAGCCCCGTCACACCGCCCTGGGCAGCCATAGCCGTCACACTCAGCTTCATGGGCGGCTTGAACTCAGGCGTCGTGTCCACCAACGACTGGTCATGGACCTCGCTTAGGTCCACGTCGAACACACTCTCGGGGATGTTCAGGTAGGTGCTAGCCAACGTCTACCCCTCCCACAAAGGCCGCCTCGCGGCAGCCCAGCGCCACGTACGCAGCCCAGCCGACCTCCAGCATGCCCACCGGGACCGGCAGGTACTCACCCCTGCCGTCGTGGACGAACCATGCCCATGTCTCACGTTCCACAGGTCCCGCCTCCTTAGCTCCTGGACCTACAGCGGGGGTGTCCGTACGTCACACCCCCACTGTCAGCTCAGGGACTAGCTGAGTGCCGCGTTCACCCGAGCGAGCACCGCCTCCAGGTCGGACTTGATGCTGGCCAGCTCGTCCTGGCACTGCACCGAGCCGCCGTTGGTCGCGGAGAACTCTGCACGGATGGCGACGATGGCGTTGGCGAGGCCAGAACCGCCGCCCTGCTTGAAGGCGACGAGCCGGTCTGCCAGGTCCGTGTTGCTGATGCCAAGGGCCTGTGCCTCCGCCAGGAACTCCGTGACGCCCTCCACAGCCAGCGTCTCGTTGAGCGTGCTCAGCGAGTAGCCGTTCTTGCCGCGAAGGACCTGCACGAGCGTCTCCCGTCGTGTCATGATGTGTGTCACCTCCTCCCTATCAGATGTCACCGAGTGTGGTCACGACGCTGGGGGGATTCTTGCCCGCGTGCTTGGTAGGCAGCGGCATCCCAACCGGACCTTCGACGTAGAGGCTGAGTTCCTTGTTCCATGCAAACCCAGCCTTGTACTGACTGCAGACCCAGGCTCCGAGGTCGGCCCTCCAGATGGAGGCTGGCGCAGGGGGAGCCTTGTGCCCCGTCCCGCTACCCTGGAACCCGGTGCCGGTGCTCTTGTAGCTGGAGCCCTTGCTGGGCTTCTGCTGGTTGAACACCCGGCGGTTGTACTTGGTCTTGCGCCACTCCGAGTTGCCGTGGAAGGCCTCGTAGAACGCGGCCACGAACTCCACCTGCTTCTCGGACTCGACAGCGTGCGAGCAGTGGTCCGCCCTCACGCGCTTGATGGCCTGGCCAGGGAACACACCCTGAGCCACGAGGAGGCACGCGAGCATGGTGCCAGTGCGCCCGTGTCCGCCCATGCAGCCGGTCTCCATCTTGACACCGGCGGCCATCTGCTCCAGCATCCACTTCACGCAGCCGATGAACTGGTCCTTGAACGCCGGGTCAGGGACTCCCATGTCCGGCCAGGCCAGCAGGATGCGCTTGACGTGCTCCGCCTTGGGGTCCTCCTCAGGGAGCACCAACCACGGCAGGTCGATGGGCTGGCTGGTGACGGCGAAGCGCTTGGCCCCACCATACTTCATCCAACCCTGGTCCAGGTAGACACCCACGTCGATGTTCTCGCGGGTCTCCACCTTGGCGTCACGGGTAGCCGACGCCCCGATGGTGAGCCCATTGTCCAGCTTGAACTGGTCGTTGTCGTGCGTGCAGCCGTAGCCGCTCCACGACGAGCTACCACCGGTGAACGAGACTCCCGCCTTGTGAGGCTCGAACCCGCTGCCACCCACGAACTTGCACCACACCTCGTGGGAGCTGTACTTCTGACCCTCACCACTGCCAGGGCCTTCGCACTTCATGCTGCACTGCGGGTTCGTCTTGCTGAACTCCGAGACGGGACAGTGCGCCAAGTGCTGGTTGTACTTCATACCAGCGACGCCCTCCCCCAAGCACTTCTTCTCGATGCAGACAGCGGCCATGTCCTCGGGAACAGGCACCGGTTTGTCGAAGAGCTTGGGGTCCGCAGGGGCCTTCTCCCCGTTCGCGGCCTTCAACTCCTCGGCAGTGCACTCAGCGTCGGGAAGCTCAGCCACGGCTGCGGTGTCCATGCTGGTGAGGTACTCCCAGAACTGGTCACCCATGTCGTCGCCCTGCTCCTCGTAGCACTGGTTCACGAGAGCATCGACCCACTGCCAGTGCTCCTCGGTCCACGTCACAGGGTCCCCAGGAGGGGCCTGCTTGATGTAGTTGTGGAGCTTGGGGTCCCACTCACTCAGGTCCTGGGCGGGCTCCGGAGCGGCAGGCAGGGCCTTGGGCTCGGGAGTCATGATGCCTGGGGTGTGAGGGTGTCGCCCCTCTTCGTGCTCCACAACGTGGTTCGTGTTCTCCATGGCGGCTGCAGCTGCCTCGTAGGCAGTGTGCAGTGCGTCACCGAGAGGACTGCTCATGCTCTTGCCTTTGCGGCGCGGCATTAGTAGCTCCTCCCCATGACTCCCATGGCGCGGCAGTAGCCGCACTTCCCTTGCAGGGCCTCTGGGCACGAGCCATCACAGTGCTCGCAGACCAGGAGGCTCCCTCGGGTGCCATCAGGGTACGACGCCACGATGCGGACCCGGGGGTTGCCGCACAGCGAGCATCGGTTGATGGTGTTCTCCAGGAACCGGCGGATGGCGTTAGGCATGTGAACCACCGTTCCCGTTGTTGCGGATGGTGAGTGCGGTACCGATGAGCACGATGTTGTCGTTGTGGATGCACCGGTAGTGCTCCCACACGTCGCCATCGAAGTCACCGTAGCCCTGCAGGTAGCCCTCGTCCTCTTCGCAGGCAGGGATGGTGACCGTGAACCCGTGGGTAGGAGCCTCACGCGCCGTCTCGTTCGCCTCCAGCCAAGCCAGGGCGAACATCCACAGGGCCACCATGATGCAGATGAGGGCTAGCCATGCCACAACCCGCCCGATACGGCTGAGTGTGTAGATGGTCATGCCGCCACCGCCCTCAGGGCTGCCGTGAGGACCACGTACCTGCGGCCCCCACAGGTGGAACACTGAGCGTGGGTCGCCCAGAACCGACCAGCACGGTACCAGCACACCGGGCAGCGCGAACAGCCGCTGCTCAGGAGCCGGTGGTTGTGCTTCTTGCGACAGGGGAGCACCTGGCTCAACATCAGCCACACACCCCCATGGCACAGCAGCTCTCAGCAGCACGGTGTGCCTCGTTCTCGTAGAACGGGACAGTGGCCGGGAGCGCCACATCGGGCTCCGCGACCTCGCGCCGCAACTCCCAGATGTGATACTCCTGGGGGTTGAGCACGGCCCGGGCTGCCAAGGCACCACGGATGATGGTGCCCGAGGGCATCTCACCGTAGGCCCAGACCCACGCCCACAGGTCAGGGTCGTCGGGGCTGGGCGGGAAGCCCGGCACCCTGATGCCCCACCGTAGGCTGATGTACGTCACCTGCTGCCTCCTTCCGTCCCCGGCTCGGTGCCAGGGGCTTTGCCGATGGGCTAAGTGTGCGCCTTCGGCCCGGCCGACGCCATAGGCCGAAAGGCTATTTCGAGGTAGGCCGAACGGCGTCCCCCAAACGACCGACCCTCGCAAGGCTGTAGCTGACGTGCCCCTCGGCCCTACCCCTCGCCCTACAGCCTGTCAGCCCGACCACTGCACTCTGGCACTAGTCGATAGCATACTCTCTACTACTACTTGACAGTACGGCGAACGGCCTAGGCCAAAGGCACAATACAAGTCGGCCATTCTCCCTACATCGAAGGGCTGAGTGCCTCGTAGGTCTTTCGCACAAGTCAATAGGCCGAAGGACCTAGGCCTAAAGAGGGTACCGGATGCCACGTTTCATCACCCGTTCGGGGGATGCGCGAGGCACGGCGTCGGGGTATGGTGGCCTCGTTCCACCGGACCTCCCGAGGCACTGGGATAGGACCGGGGGACAGTAGACCAGGAGGCACGGTGTAGGACCCACCGTCAACGGGTCCAGAATGGAGGCCACCTACCATGGTGGACCAGGCCAAGGTCACGCTCCCCGACGGAGCGTCCATCGTCCTGAACGTGGACGGTGCGCAGGGTACCATCAGCATGGCACGGCGTGACGACGGCACGCACCGGTTCAGCACCGGCTCGGCTGGATACTTCGGTATCGCCAAGCTGGAGGGCGCGGACGGCCGCCGGTATCAGGTCAACGTCACTGCCACGCTCATCGGGTCCAAGCCCAGCAAGTAGGGCTAGGGGTACGGGGTACGGGGTAGGGCTCGGAGGGCATGGATAGGTGCCCACGGACCCTACCCCAGCGGGGCTCTCGGGACGGGATGCACTCCCTGTCTCGGGGGCCCCCTCCCCCCTAATGACCCACCTACACCCTAGAAATGGGTCCCATTCTTGAACGGCCATTCAATATTTGCTAGGCCTCTGACCTGCGGTTTTACCCAGGGGGTTGACTGGAGGCCCAAAGAGATAGAGGGGGGGAACAAGTCCCCCCGCGGGGCTCACCACGAAGCTCCGACCCGCACTGACTAACCGCACTGAAGCAGCTTTTAGCAGAAATGTGTCCTCAGCACGTTAGGGGTGTCGTACATGGACTCAGACAAGGACTCGACTTCCGCACCTATGCCACCAGGTGCCGCTAATCCCCCGTTCCTGGACCGGGAGAGAGCGGCCGCGGCTGGTCGCAAGGGGGCAGCCCAGCGGGAGAAGAACCGCGCTGACCCGCGCTGGGCGGTCAAGAGACAGCTTGGGGGCCTCTTCAGCGAACTCCTGAGGGCAGCGAAGGGTGAAGGGTCCTGGAAGGAGCTACCTCCGGCAGGGAGGCTCCAGGCGCTCCTGAAGGCCATCGAGTACGGGGTGGGCAAGCCCATCGGGCTCGACAAGGAGACGCCCAAGGACACCGCATCCGAGGGGAACGGGGCTGAGGCCCCGGGAACCCTGAAGTTCGACTAGACTTGTCGGTCAGGGTGGCCTTTAGCCACGCTGGCGAAGGGGGGACGCCCCCGGACCCTCCTAGGTGGGGCGGCGGGACCAAGTAGGAGGCAGCATGCACTACCTCTCCAACACACCGCACTGCGGCCGGTACTGCTGGCGCGCTCTTGACGGCACCGAGGTTCACAACCACGGGAACGCCAAGCGGGGGAGGCGGCAGAAGCACAAGTGCAAGGACGACTGCTGTGTGACCCCCCGGAGGGTTCTCCGGCGGCGGGCCAAGCAGGCGCTCCGCCAGGGGGAGTCCGAATGACCTGTCCTGACTGCGGTATCGCACTGACCCCGAGTCAGTATTTCTGGACGCACACCCACCCGACGCCTACGCTCAGGCTGCTGGGGTGGTGCATCATGGTCGCGGGGCTTCTGAGCGTCGCAGTCGGGGCACTGGAGGTCCTGAGGTGAAGCGCATCGTGGACTACTCCGAAGAGGAGCTGGCCCGTCTCGGGGGCAAGGTTGGCCCGAGCGAGCCCGGCAAGCCCAACGGGGCGAATCGGAAGGTGGAGCCGGTGACGGTGCCCATCCTCCAGCCCCGCACCAACCACCTACCGAAGCGGCGCGCGCTGTTCGCACAGCAGCGCCAGCCGGAGGCCTAACCAAGCTCGTGTCTCAGAAGGTGCTCCACCTGAATGAGTTCTACTCGGCCGGAGACGACCTCTCCGCGTTCGAGGCTCTTCAGCAGTGCCCTGAGTGCGGAGCACCCCGGCCCACGGACCCGGACAATCCGGATGACAAGTGGCGCTGCGCGGAGTGCATGGTTGGGGAGTTCATGGTCGTGTGCCCGGACTGTGGAGGCCGTCGAGGCCATCACACGTCGGCCGAATGCCCGACGCTCGTGGCTCGGTGCCTCGAAGAGGGCATCAAGGCCATCCGGTACGGCCAGCAGAAAGACTTCGTCTCCAACCCCCAGCGAGCCTCCGCCTACATCGGTGGCCTGGGGTCCGGAAAGACGTTCGCCGGTATCGCTCGCGGGCTGAAGTTCAGCCAGCAGCCGATGCCCAGGGGCGAGTTCCACGGACCGAGAGGCTGCATCGCGGCCATCAACTACCCGGTCCTGGAGGACGTGGTCCTCCCACAGTTCTTCGAGATGATGGACGGCTCCGGCCTGTGGAAGACAGGCAAGCAGGAGACGTCCTGGCTGTCGTCGAAGAAGAAGGCCCGGCTGGTCGCCAACTGCGGCTGCGCCAACCGACACACCTGCAAGCACGAGGCCACCATCCTGTTCCGGTCCCTGGACCGTCCGAACTGGATGCGAGGCCTGGAGCTGACCTGGTACTTCATCGACGAGGGTCGGCATGTCACTGGCAAGGCGTGGGCAGTCCTCTGGGGCCGTCTGCGCCAGACGGGCTACGAGAAGGCGGGCTGGGTTTGCAGCACGCCGAACGGCTTCGACTGGATGTGGGAGAAGTTCCATCCGGACTCCCCGCTCCAGACCAGAGGTGCACTGTGGTTCGGAGCCTCCACGTACGCCAACTCCGACCATCTCCCGAACGAGTACATCGACGAGCTGTTCAAGGAGTACGAAGGGGCCTTCCTGCGTCAGGAGGTCTTTGGCGAGTTCATCGGTGTGACGGAGGGCGCGGTGTTCTTCAACTTCGCCCCCGACCGCTGCATCACCGAGGTGCCCTACAAACAGGAGCTGGAACTCTACAGCATGTGGGACTTCGGCATGGGCGACCTGGGTGTCGTCTCGTTCGCGCAGGTGGACTGGCGCTCCAAGCGCCTCCCTAGCGGCGATACGGAGTGGGTGCCTGTGGCGCGCCTCATCGGGTGCATCGAGGCACAGGACTGGGTTTCCGAGGAGTGGGCCAACGCCTTCTTCCGGTACTGCAACACGAACTTCGCGGGGCGGCGTCCGGTCATGAACGTGGGCGACCCGGCAGGACGGCAGCGCAGCCCCGGCAAGAAGACCTCCATCATCGAGGACCTGTCGCAGCACGGCGTGGTCATCACGACGCCGCCGCAGCGTGCGCAGGACTACGCGGTCCGCATCCTCACGAACATGATGGAGGCCGACCGTGTCATCGTTGACCAACGAACCGCTGCTCGCCTCGGAGCCGCTATCTCTAGCCATCGCTGGAAAGTGGACGACAACGGTATCCGCACTGGAACTACAGCAGTACATGACTGGACCTCGCACTACTGCGACGGCCTCCGGTACTGGGCTACGGTCATGTTCTCTGTGTTCCCGAAACGGGACCGCAAGCCAGACGTGGACCCGCCTGGTCCAGGAACTATGGGCTACCTTACTGAGCAAATCCTCAACGCCAAGCCCACCGGATGGCTAGGCGAGGACAAGGCCGACCCGCTCGAAGACTGGGAGCCGGGGGTCCTCCTCGAACGTGACGGGCGTCTCTACGCCGGGAGTTAGGCATGCCACCTACGTACCGCAAGTACAAGACCGACGCCGACAAGGTGAAGGTCTACGAGCAGCGCATCCGGCAAGGCGAGGATATGAACGCCAAGTGGCACCCCGCTGTGACGGCGTTCTTCGCTCGGTACGAGACCAAACATCGTGACACTCAGCTGACTGGGAACGGGCACTACATCAGTGGCTCGACGCCCATGGTGGTCGGCAACATCGACTCCCAGTACAGCTCCATGACCTCGGCGAATGTAGACTTCACCGTCACGCCCAAGGGGCGGACCACCGATGATGAGGCCTACGTCGCCCAGGCTGCACTGAAGGAGGAGTTCGAGGCTGCGAAGGCCCAGGAGCGAGGGAACCTCGCCATCAAGGATGGGCTCATCGCTGGCTTCGGCTTCGCCAAGGTGGCGTACGAGTTCTGGGAGGCCATGGCAGAGGTCCCCCGGAAACGCGAGGACATCGAGGCCGAAATCGCGGAGAAGCTGAAGGAAGCCGCCGACGCGGGCAGCGACATCGACGCCTTCAAGGTGATGGACCTGGTGCCTCTGACCGAGGACCAGGAGACGGTGCTCTCAGACCGCGTGGTCGTGGACTACGTGCCCTGGGACCGCCTCATCACGGACCCGACGGCCAAGACCTGGTGGGACCAGAACTGGGTGGCGCAGAAGGACTACATGCGCCCGTCGGACGTGAAGAACAACCCGGTCTACAAGGAGTATTGCGCATCGCGGCGTCAGTCCAAGAAGCTCGAAGAGCTGAAGGCCGACACCACGGTGGACCGGGAAGTGATGGGGCCGCACGCGACTCCGTCTTCCGAGGACGAGCGCGTCACGGTCTACACCATCTACGACTTCGACACAGGCAACGTCTGCGTCTGGGCCAAGGGGACCAAGTTCCTCCTGAACGAGACCGCGAACCCGTTCGCGCTGAACCCGAACCCGGAGGACAAGAACCCGTTCGTGCCGGTCATCCTCCGCAAGACTTCGTCCCGCATCCGCGGCGTCTCCGAGATGGAGGTCCTCCGGGACATCGCCACGGAGAAGGACCTGTACCACTCCCGCCTGGCAACCTACCTGGAGCGCTTCGTGCCGAAGATTCTGGCAGAGGAGCGCGCCTTCACACAGGCTGGCAAGAACGCCCTGAAGTCCCAGGAAATCGGCCAGGTGGTCGAGCTGGCCACCGGTCACACGGTGGACCAGGTGAAGGAGTTGGCCCAGCCCGACCTGAAGTCGGAGCTGTACCAGATGCCGGACATCCTGCAGAAGGAGTCCGAGGACGCCACCGGCCTGTCGGAGCTGCAGCGTGGTCTGTTCCCTGACCGCAAGCGCACTGCGACTGAGACGGCTGAGGTCGTGTCTGCTAGTGCCACCAGGGCCTCCGAGAAGCGAATCGCGCTGGAGATGTTCTGGACCGGCATCGGCAACCGCATCCTCCAGCTCATGCAGGCGTACTACGAGCGGGACCGCGTCCTCCGCCTAGCGGACGACGAGGTAGACGTCCCGTGGGAGTACAACGCCGAGTCCATCTCAGGGTCCATGGCCTTGGAGGTAGCGCTCACGCCGAAGGAGGCGAAGACGTGGCAGCAGCGCCGGGACGATGCCCTGGCCACGCTGAACGTCATCGGGCCCCTGGCCCAGCCGGACGCCACGGGCGCGAGCCCGGTGGACGTCACCGAGCTGTTGCGCTACGTGCTCCAGGAGATGAACATTCCCCGACGGGTCATCCGCCAGCTGCTGAACCTCCCTGAGGAACAGCAGAAGCAGGTCCTCGGGAACATCCAGAACCAGGCGGCCCAGGCTCAGGCCCAGGGCGGCCAGGTCCGCTCTGACCTCGTGCCGGGCCCCCTTAGCGCGCCCGCGTTGGCAGCAGCGGCCAACACCGGTACCATCCCGCCGGAGCTGCTGGCTGCGGCTGGCTCTGCCAACCCGGCAGGGCCTACTGGTGCCGAAGAACTGTCCGAAAGTGCAGGAATCGTCAACCAGTCCATCCCACAGTAGTTCCGGGGCTGACCTGGGAAAACAGGTAGGGGGTTGACTGGAGGCCCAAAGTAGTGAGGGGTACTTTCTCTTCTGGTCTCGGACGCACCAGTCCGACAAAGCGCCCACACAGGTCTCTGGCTCGACTGGAATGGCACTGGCCTCCAAAGCCAGGGCATGGGGGTTCGATTCCCTCGGGACCTGCTATCTTCCGCCACCACAAGTGGCGGTCCCATACGTCCTATCCCCCGAACCGCCCCGAGGCCCTTAGAGGGTACAGCGCGAGGAGAGAGAATGAAGCCGGACGTACGCGCAGCAGTCGCTGCGGCACTAACGGAGCCCGAGGGTGCAGCCCCGGCTCCGGCCCCCGAAACGCCCGCCGATGGTACAGCTCCCGCCAAGGGACCCGAGGCCAAGGCTGGCAAGGAGGGGGAGACGCCTGTCTCCCAGGCGGTCGGCACCGAGACTCCCGAAGCGGACCTGAAGGCCATCGAGGCCTTCCAGGCCCAGTGGAAGGTAGACCTTTCGGCCTTGCCCGATGATGCGGCCCGTGAGAAGTTCATCACGGACTTCAAGGAGACGAACAAGACCATCTCATCGCTCCAGCGTGAGGTCGCGGAGCTGCGTGTGGCGAAGGAGGCTACGCCTCCGACACCGCCCGTCGCCCCCGCCGCCCCGTCTGACGCGGTTCCGGATGTGTCTTCGCTGACCGACGAGCAGCTGGCTGAGGCCCTGGGTTTCGACCTGGAGAACTCCGACAGCCCTGAGCGTGACCTGCGGGATGTCGCCCTGGTGCGGCAGAACCTGGAACTCGCCCAGCGCTTGGAGCGGCTGGAGTCTTCGACTTCGACCGACCTCACCAACCGGACGTGGACTCAAGCCCTCGACAGGCTGGAGTCCGACTTCGGGCCACTCCCGGAAGGCATCGAGCGTGCGGACTTGCTAGCCGTTGCGGCCAAGGAGGGCATCGCCTCCCCGGAGGCAGCCTACTGGGCTGTTCAGGGCCCCATCAGGGCCACGGTAGCGAGTGCGCTCGAAACTCGTCTCATCGAGTTGAGGACCGACCAGAAGCGCGCAGCAAGCGGCGCTCCCCGCCCCCGTACCGACGCACCCGTGGACGAAGGCAAGCTGACGTCCACGAACGTGAAGGACGGAATCAAGGAGGCGTTCGAGAAGGCCCGTGCTGCACTGGGGGTTGACCTCCAGGACGGGTAAACCGCTAGGGGCCATAGCAGCGCCTAAGGCGCAAAGGAACCGGCAATGGCCGACACAACTGCAGCCGCACAGCTCGATGAGCTGATTGCGACTACGTTCGACAAGGTTCGACCGGTCCTCGCGGACCAAATCACGGTCGAGCTTCCTTTGCTGGCGTGGCTGAACACCAAGTCTCGGGTGACCGAGGACGGTGGCCTGACGATTCGTCGCCCGGTCCTGTTCGCGTTCAACGACACCGTGGGCAGCTACAGCGGCTACGACCTCATCGACACCACGCCCCAGGACGGGTTCGGCTACGCCGAATACGACTGGAAGCAGTACGCGGGGTCGGTCACCATCTCGGGTCGTGACGAGCTGCTGAACGCCGGTACGTCTCGCATCATCAACCTCCTCCAGGCGAAGGTGGAGCAGCTCCGCGTTTCGGTCGAAGACGACATGAACGCCATGCTGTTCGCGGACGTCACCACAGAAGGCAACTCGGGCAAGAACTTCCTGTCCGTGCCTGCCATCGTCGGTGACGGTACCACCACCGGAGCCACGGGTAAGACCACCCTGGGCGGCATCGACAACGACGCCGACGGCCAGGACTGGTGGAGGTCGAAGATTACGGACGGCCTGGACCTGACCACGCTTGACGGCGTGCGCCAGATGTCGAGCCTCCGTAACGAGCTGAAGATTGCCAAGTCGCGCCCGGACGGCCTGTTCACCACGCAGGCTGCCTACGAGGCGTACGAGGCACTCGCCACCCCGAACATCCGCTTCGAGTCCACGCCGATGGCTGAGCTGGGCTTCGACAGCATCTCGTTCCGGGGAGCCGAGGTCATCTTCGACAACGACGCACCCAGCGGGGAGTTCTACTTCCTGAACTCGCAGTACCTGGAGTTCGTGAGGCACTCCCAGCGGTGGGCGGAAATGGGACCCTTCAAGAGCCCTGTGAACCAGGACGCCAAGACGGCACTCGTGCTGTTCATGGGCGAACTGCTCACGGACTGCCGTCGGGCCCACGGCCGCTTCATCAACGTGGTCACGTCGTAACGAGCTGAGTAGGGGGGGCCCTCATGAGGGGTCCCCCCGCTCTTCAAGGGGACTGCATGCCGCGTGACATCGTTCCACACCGTGAGGGCCCGAAGGAAGAGGTCAGTACGGAGGTGCAGAAGCACAACCGCCCGTTCGGCAACGCTCGCCGGGAGGCGAACATGGCCGACGCCCGGGAGTCTGCACGCAGGGGAACGCAGGCGGAAGCACACAAGCGTGACTTCGCCAAGGCCCAAGTGGACCTGGCGAAGCTGAACTACTCCCAGGTCATGGACCTCATCACGTCCATGCCCATGGGGATGCAGGAACTGTACCTCCTCGCCGAGGAGGCCACAGCCAACAGGGCGGAGGTACTCCGGTACTTCCCCAAGCCTGGCACCAAGGCCCGCAGCCGCTGGCTGCCCGAGTCACTCGCTCCCGTTGGTGCATAGGGTAGCGTAGGAGAGACGACATGACCATCAAGAAGCGTCGAGTGGAAGCCCTGGTCGCAACCGACCCGGTGACTCTGGGTACCATCTCCTTCGGAGGCGGGAACCACAAGTACGGCATCCTCCGGGGCATCCGGGCGCGCAACTGGGGTTCCGCTGCCAAGGCTGGTGCCGGTACTGACACCGCCGTGAAAATCAAAATCACGGACAACAACTCGGACGTCGTGTACCTGGACGCCG
>Ga0137427_10001005_pt1 | contig 13269 bp, 11 predicted proteins | sample EasRivERMZT700_2_FD_102309 | JGI IMG/M metagenome (GOLD analysis project Ga0137427, IMG submission 102309) | Soil microbial communities from meander-bound floodplain in the East River, Colorado, USA - East River MetaG ERMZT700_2 | ecosystem: Environmental > Terrestrial > Soil > Floodplain ...
CATGTGGCGCGACATCTTCCTGAACAACCGCGAGGCGGTGCTGGAGATGCTGGGGCGCTTCAACGAAGACCTCGCCGCCCTTCAGCGCGCGGTCCGCTGGGGCGACGGCGATGCCCTGTTCAACCTCTTCACGCGGACGCGCGCCATCCGGCGTTCGATCGTCGAGGCCGGACAGGATACGGCGGCGCCGAACTTCGGACGCTTACCGCCCGGGACGGGGAAGACCTGAACTCAAGCCGGCTTCGATGTCGCCGTTGCGGAAGCGCAGCGATATCGGCACCTGCATGTTCATCCCTTGAAGGTTCAACTGCCCGCCCGCCAATGCCCCCACCAGTGCACCGGCATCGAGCGATCCGAGCAATTCGCCGTTCAAGCGATGCGCCGCGTCCACGCTCAACGCGCCCTTCAAGTCCGTCTTGACGCCGGCCCAATCGAGCGCCAGCCTCTCGACCGCGATCATGCCGCCGTTCTGCCGCCAGTGTTCGAGCGCATCGGTCAGATTGCCGCTGCCCCGTTCGAGCACCTCGAACGATGCGCCCTGCACGATCTTCCCGCGCAGATCGGCCAAGGACAGCGCGCCTCCAAGCCGCGGGTTGTAGCCTTCGCCGATCTTCGCATTCTCGATTTTGAGCGCGACGTCGATCGTCTCGTCGGGCCGCGCCAGCAGATGGAACTGCGCGCGCGACGCGGAGAAGGTGCGCTGCTGCTCGGGAGTCGAGCGCGCGTCCTTGGCGTCCAGCTCCCGCAGATCGAGGTCGAAACGCGCGAGCCGGCCGTTCTCGATGATCGCGCTCGCGCGCGCAATCGCCGGTGTGATGTAGATGACCCGGGGCGGCTGGCCGCGCTCGCCGGGCAGCGCAAACGACTGCAACCCCGCAACCTCGAGAACATAGAGGTTGTTCCGGTAGGTGAGCTTGTGGAGCGCCATGTGCTCGGTGCGCCATGCCGTCTCACCGTCGGGGCGGCGATCGGCAAAGGTCACGCCGGAGAGAACGGCGTCCAGGCGGAAGGGGAATCCGCCCACGCTCTTCTCGGCAAACGTGAACACGACACCGGGAAGGATCTCGCCGCCATTGGCGCCGTCGAGCCGGGCCGCAAGCATGTCGGCCTGCACGCGCCAGAACACCGTATAGAGCACCGCCGTCAGAACCAGCAGCCCGACCGGCCCATAAATCCAGATGCGATTGGAATAGGACATGGAAAGACTGTGCGATAAACCCGGGCGGATTGCACTAGGTCCTCAGGCGCACCGCGAGTAGCCGCAACTGATGCACGTGTCGCAACCCTCCAGCCTGACGAGGCCGTCGGCGCCGCAACGCGGGCAACGGCGCACGGCCGCGCCTTCGGCTCCCGCCACCGCGATGGCTGCTCGTTGGGCATCGCTGTCGCCGCTCTCGGGCCGCGCCATGAAACCGATGTCGATCAGATGCCGCTCGATCACTTCGCCGATGGCCGCGAGAAGCGATGGCACATATCGTCCGCCAATCCACTGGCCGCCGCGCGGATCGAACACCGCCTTCAATTCCTCGACGACGAAGCTCACGTCGCCGCCGCGCCGGAACACCGCGCTGATCATGCGGGTAAGGGCCACCGTCCAGGCGTAATGTTCCATGTTCTTCGAGTTGATGAAGATCTCGAAGGGGCGCTTCCGCCCATCCTGCTCGATGTCGTTGATCGTGATGTAGAACGCGTGGTCGAGGTCCGGCCAGCGCACCTTGTAGGTGTGCCCGGGGAGCTCGCCCGGACGGTCGAGGGGCTTCGTCATGTAGACGATGTCGCCGCCTTCAGCGCGCTCGGCGGCGCGGGGCGCCAGCGCGAGCGCGGCGCGTGAAGCGGTCGCCTGCGTTCCGCCAAGCGGTGCCGTCATCGGAATCAGCCGCGCCGTGCGCACGCTGCTTTCGGATGGCTCGTCCGCCGCCAGCACGGCGCCGGTCACCGTGTTCGGCCGGTAGGTGGTGCAGCCCTTGCAACCCTTCTCGTAGGCCGTCCGGTAGACGTCCTTGAAGTCCTCGAACGAAATCCCCGGCGGACAATTGATGGTCTTGGAGATCGACGAGTCGATATAAGCCTGGGCTGCCGCCTGCACGGCGACATGCTCGGCCGGCGACAGCGACTGCGCCGTCACGAAATAGCCCGGCAGTTCCGTGTCCTCGCCGAACAACTGACGGAAACAGCCATAGGCATAGTCGGTCGCCTTCTCCTCGCGCCTCGTGCCGTCGGGAAGCAGCACATTGCGCGTATAGGACGTGGCGAACACCGGCTCGATGCCGCTCGACACATTGTCGGCGAACAGCGAGATCGTGCCGGTGGGCGCAATCGAGGTTAAGAGGCCGTTGCGGATGCCATGCGCCGCGATCGCCTCTCTTATGTCGTCGGGCAGCACCGCGATGTTTGGGCGTGCGAGATACGCGTCGCGGTCGAACAGCGGAAACGCGCCCTTCTCCGCGGCGAGCGCCGCCGACGTCCGGTAGGCCACATCGCGCACGATCTTGAGCCAGCGTTCGATCAGCACGAGGCTCTCAGCCGAACCGTAGCGCGCCCGGCAAAAGATCAAGGCGTCTGCAAGCCCGGTGACGCCGAGGCCGATCCGCCGCTTGGCTTTGGCTTCGGCCGCCTGCGCCGGAAGCGGGAAGCGCGAGATGTCGATCACATCGTCCAGGAAGCGCACGGCGATTGCCGTGAGCCGCGCCAGCTCGTCTTCGTCGAGTCGCGCTTCATCCGTAAACGGACGATCGACCAGCTTCGCCAGATTGATCGAACCCAGGAGACACGCGCCGTACGGCGGCAGCGGCTGCTCGCCGCAGGGATTGGTCGCCTGGATCGTCTCGCAATAGGCGAGATTGTTGAGCGCATTCACCCGATCAATGAAGATCACGCCGGGCTCGGCCGCGTCATAGGTGGCGCGCATGATGCGGTCCCACAGCGCGCGGGCCGACACGGTCTTATAGACCTTGCCCTCGAAGACGAGGTCCCATTGCTGGTCCGCTTCGACCTTGGCCATGAACGCGTCGCTCACCAGCACCGAGAGGTTGAAATTGCGCAGGCGGCCGGGCGCGCGCTTCGCTTCGATGAAATCCTCGATGTCGGGATGCGCACACGAAAGCGTGCCCATCATCGCGCCGCGCCGCGCGCCTGCGGACATGATCGTGCGGCACATCGAGTCCCACACGTCCATGAACGAGACCGGCCCCGAAGCGTCGGCGCCGACACCGCGCACCTCGGCGCCCTTGGGTCTCAGCGTCGAGAAGTCGTAGCCGATGCCGCCGCCCTGCTGCATGGTGAGCGCAGCCTCGCGCAAGTGCGCGAAGATGCCGGCGAGATCGTCGGGGATCGTCCCCATCACAAAGCAGTTGAACAGCGTTACCGTCCGCCCGGTACCCGCGCCGGCCAGGATTCGGCCGGCAGGGAGAAAGCGGTGATCGGCGAGCGCGCCCCTGAACGCTGCCTCCCACGCGCCGCGCGTCTCGGGCGCCTCGGCCTCCGCGGCGGCCCGCGCCACCCGGTTCCAGCTATCTTCGACCGTCACGTCCACCGGCGTGCCGTCCGCCCCCTTGAAGCGGTACTTCATGTCCCAAATCTGGTGTGAAAGCGCGTCCATCGTGCTGCCTGTTGCGGCAATCGTCGCACCCACAAAGCCGCGAGTCAACCAATCGTTCTTTTTTTGTTCTCTCCGCTAACCGGCTGTTCCAGCAGCCGCTTTGTGACGGTCTCCGTCCGCTCTTCGAGGACCCGCATGAACTCCTGCCGCGGCAGACCGGGAGGAATGGGCTCCAGAAACTCGACCACAACCGTACCCGGTTTCCGCACCAACCAGCCTTTCCAGAACAGCCCGGAATTGTGCGTCAGCGGCACGCAGGGAAGCTTGAGCAGGGAATAGAGCGCCGCGACGCCCGGCTTGTAGTCGGGTGCGGCACCGGGTTTCTTGCGCGTCCCCTCGGGGAAGATGACGATCGGACGCCCTGCCTCGACGGCGCGCTTCGCGGCCGCATGCATGCGCCTGATGGCCCGTGCGCCCGAGGCGCGATCGATCGGGATCATCCCCTGCTTGAGGCAGTACCAGCCATAGAGCGGAATCCACAGAAGCTCGCGCTTGATCACGATTGCGGGGTCGCGCAGCAGCGTAAGGAGCGCAATCGTCTCCCACATGCTGAAGTGCTTGGCCGCGACGAGCACCGGCCCCTCGGGCACCCGGCCGCGCACCTCCATCCCCAATCCGGCGATGTGCTCCAGACCGAAGAGGATCAGCCGCGCCCATTTGTTCGCCGCCCACACCGTCGCGTTCCGGGGAACGACGAGCAGCGGCAGGCCCGCGACATTCAGGATGAGCGAAACCACGGCGAACCAGATCAAGAACAGCGCCGAGCGCAGATAGAGACTCATGCGTCGGCGCGGCCGGTCAGCCCCTGGAATCCGATTCGCACCACGCTCGCGAGGAACTTCGCGTACTCGCCGTTCAGGCGCCGGAACGATTGCCACGGCGTCGGATTGCGTTCCTCCGGCACCGGAAACGGAACCAGCTTCACGTCGGGCATTTGCGCGCCAAATTCCGCCAGGCTCCGCGGCATGTGGTAGGAGGTCGTGACCACGATCAGGCTGCGGTAGTCGTGCTCGCGCGCCCACTTGGCCGCTTCCTCCGCGTTGCCCCTGGTATCGGCCGCCGCGAAACCGAGATCGGCGCAGCAATCGAAGGCGGAGCCCGCATCCTGCAGCAGCGTCTTGAGGCTGCGCTTGGAGGTCGCCTTGTTGACGCCGCTGATCAGCAGCCGTTTTCCGCCGCCGTGCTCGAGCAGCAGCACGGCGGGCGCGAGCCGCCCGCCTTCGCCGGTCAGGGCGACGATCGCGTCCGCCTTGCTTTCGGAAGCAACCGCCGGGCGGGGCAGACTCACCACGAACAGCGCAAATCCGACGGCGTAACAGACGAACAGCCAGGCGAGGGCGGAAAACAAAATCCCCCGCCTGCGCCGAGGGGGCGCCGCGTGGGACTTCTTTTCTCGCTGCCGTGTCATGCGGGGGGCGGCCCGTTGTTCCAGTCGGGAACAGTTTACCGCGCCTAGTAGTAATGGTGCAGGGCTGAAATCACCGAAAGCCGGGCGGTCGCCCAGGCGATGGCCGCAGCGGTCGCCGGGACCAGGAGCAGCCAGCCCAATTCGCCCAAGGACAGCGCCAAGGGCGGCAGGAACGACACCGCCGCCAGCCCGAACTGGTCCAATTTCGACGCGGCCACGAACGTCGCGGCGGCCAGCGTCGAGCCCACCAAGGACGCCGCGAACGCCGCCAGGAAGTAATGGCGCTCGAAGGCGCGGGCGATGAAGCGGTCCTGCGCCCCCATGAGGTGCAGAAGCTGGACGATCTCGCGGTGCGCCGCGAGACCCGCCCGTGTCGCGAACGCGACCGATGCGGCCGTACCGATCGCGATCAAGGCCAGGATCGCGAGCGCGCCCAGCACGACGACGTCCGCGGTGCTCCGCAGGCGCTCGATCCAGCGGCCGTGATCGTCGAGCACGGCATGGGGTGCGACCGTCTTCAATTGGCTCGCGAGGGCGTCGATATCGGGCGTGGCGCCCGGTGCCAGCCGCACATCGATCAGCCGCGGGAAGGGCAAGTCCGCGACGACCGCGTCCCGGCCGAGCCAGGGCTCCACCAGCGCCAGATTGTCCGCGTCCGAGAGGGCTGCGACATAGATGACGCCGGGCGTGGACTGAAGCACTTCGACAGCCGCCCGGACCTCGCTCTCGGGCGGCGTTGTGCCCTGGGGCAGGACTTGCACCGTGAGACGTCCGGTCAGACCGGCTTGCCAGGATTGGACCGAGCGCTCGGCAATCATGACGCCGCCGAGCGCCAGCGCCGCCAGGAAGGTCATGATCGCGATCACGAGATCGAGCGAGATCGCGCCCTGTTCGCGCGGCAAGATGCGCCCCCGGCGCTCCAAGGAAATATTGTCCGTGACACTCATCGGAGCCCCCGCATCTCGATCACCTTTCCATCGACCAGGCGCAGTTCGCGCGCCCGCGTGCTTTCGATCAGCGCCCGGTCGTGGGTTGCGATCATCACTGTCGTGCCGAAGCGATTGAGCTCGACGAACAGGCGGATCAGCCGCTCGCCGATGTCGGGATCGACATTGCCCGTCGGTTCGTCGGCAAGCAGGATATCAGGCTTGGCGACCACTGCGCGCGCGATCGCCACGCGCTGCTGCTCCCCGCCCGACAAGGTGGGCGGCTTGTCTTCCAGCCGCTCGCCCAGTCCGACCCAGGCGAGCAGCTCTTCCACGTCCTTGCGGTAGTCGCCGACGCGGCGCCCCGACAGCCGCAAGGGCAGCGCGACATTCTCGAAGGCGGAGAGGTGATCGAGCAGCCGGAACTCCTGGAACACGACGCCGATCCGCCGGCGCAACGACGGCAGTTCGGCCCGTTTGAGCAGCGCAAGGTTGCTGCCGAACAGCGAAATCACGCCGCGCGTCGGCTGCTCTGCCAGCAGCATGAGCTTCAGGAGTGTTGTCTTGCCGGCGCCTGACGGCCCGGTGAGGAACGTGAACGAGCCCGGGTCCAGCGCGAAATTGACCTCGCGCAGCACCTCCCGCCCGACGCCGTACCGCATGCCGACATTCTCGAACCGAACCATGCTGCGTCGATGCTACCCGCCTGATTCGAAACCGCCTGCGACATTAACCGGGCAATGCCGGCCGCGCCACGCCCCGCTCAAGCCAACGCGTCCACAGGGCCGTTATGCGGCGGCCTTGTCAGGCCGGGAGGGATGCGCCAATTTCAAATGGAATGGGGAGGGCGTCGCGCGAATGATCCTGACCTGCCCGGCTTGCAGCACGCGCTACCAGGCAGACAGCGCCCGATTTGCATCGCCCGGCCGGAACGTACGCTGCGCGAAATGCGGCCATGTGTGGTTTCAAACGCCGCCCGGCGCGGAACCCGAACCGGAGCCTGCGCTCGAACCGGTCGCGCCGCCGCCATCAGATCCGGTCCCTAGCGTTGCCGCGCCGGTTTCGTCCACGACGCTCGAGAGCGCGATCACGCCTCCGCCCGAGACGATGCAGCCTCCGCGGAGAAGCGCGCGGCGCGCCGCGAACAGCGGCGTTCTCGCCGACGCCATCGCGTGGGCGGCGCTGATCTTCCTCGCCATCACGATCGGCTGGGCCGCGGTCCTCTATCGCCAGACCATTGTCGAACTGTGGCCGGGAGTGGCTCCGCTCTACGAGGTGGTCGGTCTCCCGGTCGAAACCGAGGGCATTGCGCTCACCGATATTGCCTATCGACACGAGGTCGAAGACGGCCTGCCGGTGCTGTCGGTCATGGGTAAGATCGTCAACGTGAGCGACCGCGAGCTTCCCGTGCCGGTCATCCGCGTGATGCTGAGCGACGAAGCGCAACGCGAAATCTATCACTGGATGTTTGCCGCCGGCGTTCAGAGCTTGAAGCCCGGCGCGGAGAGCCCGTTCGTCACGCGACTGTCGAGCCCGCCCGCGGAGACGCGCAATTTGAACATCCGGTTTGCCCAAGCCGGCGAGGCGGAATGAGCGCCGAGCGGCGCGAGCGCAAGCTCTACTCCCAGGCTGAAATCGCACGACGGGTGAAAGGCGTCGCGCGCGACATCGCCCGTGCGCCGCTTAGGCCCGCGATTGCCGTGCCGATTCTCGCGGGCGCTTTCGTCTTTGCGGCGGATTTGCTCCGCGCGCTGGCGCGAGAAGGCGTCGATATGGAGACGGACTTCATCTGGCTGCGCTCTTACGGCAGGTTCGAACGGCCGGGGGAAATCATGGTCTTGAGGGGGCCGGCCGAAGCGGTTCGCGGCAAGACCGTTCTCCTGATCGACGGCGTTCTGGAATCCGGAGGAACACTTGCCCGTGCGAAGGAGTTGCTTGGGGAAGCCGGCGCCGCTTCCATAATCTCGGTCGTCGCGGTCAGGAAGCCCTACGCAAATCCGCTATCGGATGCCGATCATGTGCTGTTCGCGGCGGGCGCGGAATTCATCTACGGCTATGGCATGGATCGCGCCGGTCTCGGCCGCGGCCTGCCCGACATCCGCGTGAAGCAGGAGTAGCAGAAATGCCAAAGCCCCCATGCAGTGCATGAGGGCTTTGGCAACGCACGTGTGTTTCGCTTAGGGGAACTGTTTCAACAGCCGGTCGATATAGTCGAGTTCCTGTTGCGCCCGGCTGGCTTCGCCCGAGCGCCGGCGCAGCTCTTCGAGAATCTCGCGTGCGCGCGCCAGATCCGACTGATCGGGGATCCTGACGGTTCCGCCGGCCATCGAGCCTTGTTCGTCAAGCGGACGGCCGAGCGGATCGAACTGTTCGCCGCGCGCCTGTTCGCCTTCGCCGGGCTGCTGGCCGTTCTGCTGCGCCATCATGTTCTGCGCCAGTTGCTGGGCGCTGTCGCGCAGTTGGTCGAGCGCACGTTGTTGGGCTTGGCCAGCGCTTCCGAACTGGCTGTTCGCGAGATCGTCGCGCGCCTGTCCCATCGCCTGGCCCGCGTCGTTGAGGCCTTGCGGGACTTCGACGCCGTTGCGGCTCAAACCCTGGATGATCTGGTCCAGCCGGTTGCGCAGATCCTGCTGGTCTCCCGCCATCGCGCCGGGCGAGGTTCCGCCGGGCTGTCCATTCTGACCGGGCTGACCGGGCTGACCCTGCTGGCCCATCTGACCCTGGCCCTGTTGCCCTTGCTGACCCTGCTGGCCTTGCTGACCCTGTTGGCCTTGTTGGCCCTGCTGGCCTTGTTGCCCTTGCTGGCCCTGTTGCCCCTGCTGGCCGCGCTGTCCCTGCTGGCCGCGCTGCCCGCGCTGGTTCTGCTGAGCCTGCTGGTCACGCTGGGCACGGAAGTTGCGGTCGAGCTGCTGACGCTGCCGGCCCATGAGGTCGGACAGATTCTGGATGGCTTCGTTCTGCGCGTTCTGCTGCTGGTTCTGCCCTTGCTGGCCCTGCTGACCCTGACCAGGACGGCCGGCCATCATCCGCATGTTTTCCAGCATCTGCATCAGCGCCTGGAGCATCTGCCGCGCTTCGTCGCGATTGCCGGTGCGCGCTAAATCCTCGATCGCCTTGAGCAGGTCTTGCAGATCGCGTTGCGACATCGTCCGCGCGCCCGGCGGCATCTGTCCGGCCTGCTGGTTCTGACGCTGCGCGTTCTTGGCGAGCTGCTCCATGTAGCGCGCCATCGCCTGACGGAGCTTGTCCATCAGCGCGCGGATTTCCTCGTCCGGCGCTCCGCGTTCCAACGCGCTGTTCAGTTGATCCTGGACGCGGCGCAGCTCTTCGGCCGCATCGGAGAGATCGCCTTCCTCGAGCGCGAGCGCCATGTCCCACATGAAGTTCTGCGAGCTCTTGGCGCCGGGATCGTCCCGCCGATTGTCCAACCGGTGGGTGAGTGCCCGCATCGCGAGATAGGTGCCGAAATCGTCTTTGTAGAATTGATCGGGCCCCAAACCGAGCGCGTCGACCGCGGTCTCGACTTTGTCACGCGCCGGATCGTCGCCCATCGCCAGGTTCTTGCGCTGTTCGATCAAGGATTGCGCGAGAGGCTCGGTGAACACGCGGTGCGGCAGCTCGATGGTCAGCGGTGTGCTTTCCCCGGTCTGCCCGGCGGCATCCGTCGCCTGCAACGCGATATGCACCTTCATGCCGGCGTAGGCGTGCGAGGTCAGATCGCGGAACACGGTGTTCGACGTCAGCTTTCCGGCGCCCGCCGGAAGTTCGACGACGAGTGTCTCGGCGCTCGCAACGACTTGGCCTTTGGCGTCCAGCGGACGAATGAGCGCCGCCGTCTTGACCACGCCGTAATCGTCTTCGGCCTTGTAGGCGAGCTTCAGCGACGCGTTGGTCTGCGTCTGCGGCGCTTCGGTGAAGGCGCCCGACGGCGGCTTGTCGGGAATGATCTCGAAGCGCCAGTCGCCATAGTTGCGCGAACCCAGACGCACCGACACCCGCGAAGGCGTGTCGATGGTGATCTTCGCTTCAAAGCCGGCATCGCCTTTGGTGAAGGTCGGCTGGCCGCCCTTCGGAACCGGGCGCACGTCGATCTCGGGCTGGTTGGAGGTGCCGCGCAGGCGCATCACCAGCGTGCTGTTGACCGGCGCCGGGATGACGTCGTCCTTGTTCATCACCGTTGAATCGGTGAGCGAACGCGGCGGCAATTGCGTGTAGGCGGGCGGCGCCACCCAGGCGACGAACACGGAATTGTCGATGCCTTCGGCGAACACCGGCAGCAGGCCGGACATCAGCCTGTCGCCCGAGCGCGGCCCGGCGACGACGAAGCCGAGGATGACGCCGACCAGCACCGCGAAGCGCAGGCCGCGCGGATCGCGGCTCGCCAGGTTCGGCTTGGGCAATTTGAGCGTCAGTCTCTGCGCCGACGCCAGCAGCCGGATGATATGCGAGCGCCACAGTCTTTCGGCGAACGGGTCGCCTTTGCCGGCGGCGACGACGTCGGTTCCTTCCGTGATCGGCCGATTGGGCAGGTCGCTGTCGCGCTCGACACGGCGCGCGCCGTCCGCCCATCCGGGACCGCGGACGGTCGAGAACGTGCTCCAGAAGAAGTAACCGGCGCTCGCGAACAGGATCACCAGCAGAACGGCGTGGGCGTAACCCGGTATCACCGCGAACAGCCCGAGCAGGGCAACGATCATCCCGATGCCGACGATGCCCATTCCCGGCCACATGGCGAGCCAGACGCGCTCCCACAGCAGGACCAGGCGCGCAGAGGCGACGTAACGCTCGGCTATGCGCCGGCGCTCTTCCCGATTTTCCATCTTGTTCTCAGCTTTCAAGCCAGCCCGGTAACCGATCCAGCGCGATCAGCGCCTCTAGCGTCATACGCGGCCGCACAACATACCATTCCCGCCCGTGGACCAGGATTTCGGCCGCGGGGGGGCGAGCATTATAGGCGGAAGCCATGACCGCGCCATAGGCGCCCGCCGTCATGATAGCCATCAGATCACTCCCCTTGGCTTCCGGCAAGTCTCGATCGCGTGCGAACAAATCGGCGGTTTCGCACACCGGGCCTACCACGTCGTAACGCCGGATCGGGGCGTTCGGTTTCGCCTCGATGACGGGAAGAATGTCGTGATGGGCATCGTACATCGCAGGCCTGATGAGATCGTTCATGCCCGCGTCAAGTACCAGGAAAGTCTTGGCTTCCCCCGGTTTCACGTAAAGCACGCGCGCGACAAGGATGCCGGCATTGGCCGCGATCAGGCGGCCGGGCTCGCAGATGACCTTCACATCCAGGTCTTTGGTAACCGATGTGATAATTTCACCATACGCGGCAGGATCCGGTGGCGGGGTATTGTCCAAACGATACGGCACGCCCAAGCCCCCGCCCAAATCGGCCCGGGTGATTCGGTGGCCGTCGCCTCGCAACACCGTGATCAGGTCGGCCACCCGCTGAAACGCCGCCTTGAACGGCGCAAGCTCGGTGATCTGGCTGCCGATATGCACGTCCACGCCCACAACCTCGAGGCCCGGCAATTTTGCCGCCATCCCATAGGCCGATCGTGCCCGCGACCAGGGCACGCCGAACTTGGTCTCATAGGTGCCGGTGGTGATCTTGGCGTGGGTCTTGGCATCGACGTCGGGATTGACCCGTATCGTCACCTGCGCCTTCGCGTTGCCGCTCAGCGCCACCTCGTTCAGCAGCTCGAGCTCGGGCTCGCCCTCGACATTGAATTGATAGATGCCGGCGTCGAGCGCGAGGCGCATCTCCTCGCGCGTCTTGCCGACGCCGGAGAACACGATGCGCGAAGCGGGAATGCCCGCCGCGAGCGCCTTCTTCAGCTCGCCCGCCGACACCACGTCGGCGCCGGCGCCGAGATTGCCCAGCGTCTTCAAGACCGCGAGATTGCCGTTCGCCTTGACCGAGAACGCGATCAGCGCCGATTTCGGCAAGGCGGCCGCAAACACGCGGTAATGGCGCGTCAGCGTCGCGGTCGAATAGCAATAGAACGGCGTCCCCACCGCATCGGCGATGAGCGGAAGCGGAACGTCTTCGGCGCACAGCACGCCGTTCCGATAGTGGAAGTGGTTCATAGACCGAGAGGCTGCGGCGGCAGCGAGGGATCGGGCCGCTTCTTGTCCGCCTGCATGCCGTTCGGTGTTTCGAGCGGCGATTTGACGCCGCACGCCAGCAGCGACAGCGCAACCACCACCGCAACGGTCCAGCGCAGGATCATTCTCGTTGCTCCTTCAGCCTGGCCTTCCAATAGCCGATCTGCTCGGCGACGCGGTCGGGCGCCGTTCCGCCCTCGCTCTGCCGCGCGCGGACGGAGGCCTCGAGCGACAGCACTTTATAGACGTCCTTCGAAAGCTTGGGCTCGATCTTTTTAAAATCCGCTAACGGCAAGGCGTCCAGCGCAACGCCGCGCACTTCCGCTCTCGCCACGGCTTGGGCGGCCTTTTTGTGCGCGTCGCGGAACGGCATATCGAGCGCCTTGACCATCCAATCGGCGAGATCGGTCGCGGTCGGGTAGCCCGCTTCGGCAGCCCGCCGCATCGCTTTCGCGTTCACGTCCATCTCGCCGATCATGCCGGCCATCGCGGAGAGGGAGAGACCCAGCGCATCGGATGCCGCGAACACCGGCTCCTTGTCCTCCTGCAGATCCTTGGCATAGGCGAGCGGCAGGCCCTTCACCACGGTGAGCAGCCCGACGAAGGCGCCGAGAATCCGCCCCACCTTCGCGCGCACCAGTTCGGCCGCGTCGGGATTGCGCTTCTGGGGCATGATCGAAGACCCGGTGGAAAACGCATCCGGCAGGCGGATGAAGCCGTAGGCCGGCGATGCCCACAGCACGATCTCTTCCGCCAGCCGCGACAGATGCGTCGCTGCGATGGCGCACGCCGCAAGAAACTCCAGCGCGAAATCCCGCGACGACACCGCATCCAGCGAATTGCGCATCGGCGCAGTGAAGCCCAGCGCCTTCGCGGTCATCTTTCTGTTGATCGGGAACGACGTCCCGGCCAAAGCGCCCGCGCCCAACGGCGACTCGTTCATCCGCCTCGCCGCATCGGCGAACCGGCCGCGGTCGCGCGCGCACATCTCGACATAGGCGAGGCAGTGATGCGCGAACACCACCGGCTGGGCCGGCTGCATGTGGGTGAATCCCGGCATGATCATCGTCTTGTGACGGCCGGCCTGCTTCAGCAGCGCGCGCTGGAGCTCAAGCAACCCCTTGTCGGCGGCCGTGCAGGCGTCGCGGACAAAGAGCCGGAAGTCGGTCGCGACCTGATCGTTGCGGGAGCGGGCCGTGTGCAGGCGCCCTGCCGCCTCTCCG
>Ga0137427_10001009_pt1 | contig 13238 bp, 15 predicted proteins | sample EasRivERMZT700_2_FD_102309 | JGI IMG/M metagenome (GOLD analysis project Ga0137427, IMG submission 102309) | Soil microbial communities from meander-bound floodplain in the East River, Colorado, USA - East River MetaG ERMZT700_2 | ecosystem: Environmental > Terrestrial > Soil > Floodplain ...
CCCTTCGGCGACAGCTCATCACCGTCACCACCACACACGCGATCCCAAGCCCAACCAGCGCCTGTACCGCCAGCCACGCACCACGCTGCGCCCAGTCCGACGGGAGGCCTTGTTACGCGCTGCTTGTGTCATCCTGAGCCGAGCGGGGAGGGGAAAGAGAAGGGAGGGGGGTGGAGGGCGAAGGATCTTACGCTACTATCAGCCCGCGAGTTCGCGTCGCGTCATCAGAGTAATCAGCACACACGCGATGCCCAGCCCCACCAGCGCTTGTACGGCTAGCCAAGCGCCGCGCTGCGCCCAGTCGACGGGGAGGCCGTGATAAGCGCTCGATGGGATCTGCACACTCGAGAGCACCGCAGCCAGCGCCGCTGCTGCGACGAACAGGGCTGCCGCAAGGAACGCCGGAGCAGTGGATGAGCCGGGTAGTTGGGGCCGTGCGATGAGTGCCATGTCGCTATTCTCCTAATCGACATGGTGCCGCCTTTCATGCACCGCCAGTATCGGAAGAGGCCCCGATCTCGCTTCACGAGTGCCCTAGGGCGTAACCCTCGCGAGCGCTAGCAGAACATCGTAGATAGTGACACGAATCGCTTGCAGATATGGCGCTGCTCGCGTAACGTCCGGCTACGGCTCTGAGGCCGCGCACCTTAACACGGCGTCAAAGTATGACTGCCACGCTTCGGGTAGGGTCCGCTACTTCCGCGCCACCAGCAGCAGGTTCACACGCAGCCCGGCTAGCGCATCGATGCGGTTCACCGCCCGCTCGTACAGCACGCCCAGCGCGTACGGGACGAAGTGGAATGCCAGGTACTCCGGTTCCGTCTCGAAACGTTCCAGCCGCTCGACCCGCAGCCCGGCGCTCGATGTCAGCTCGCGCAGCCGCGCGGCCGTGTTCGCGCGATACGCCGTCGGAAACACGTCGTGCTCGTCAACGCCGCGCCAGCCATTGAACGCCACGTGCAGTCGGTGCGGCAGCGCGCGTGCCGCCAGTGTCACGTAGTGCCACCGATTCGGCGTCAGCACCAGCAGTCGTCCGCCTGCCCGGAGCACGCGTGCTAACTCGCGAAACACCGGCTCCGGCTCCGTCAGGTGCTCCGCCACCGTCGACATCACGATCAGGTCGAACGTCCCGTCGCGAAACGGCAGCGCGCGCAGGTCCGCCTTAGCGCCGCCATCGATGCTCGTGTTGCCACGCATCTCGTCGGTGACGTCCACGCCGATCACGCGTCGCACATGTCCGGCGAGTCGATGCCGAAAGACCCGGCCGCTACCGCACCCCGCGTCCAGCACCACGTCGTCCGGCCTTACTAGCTCGTCGATCGCGTCCTGCAGGGTGTCGTACATCCCGCGAAAGGATGTTGGATAGAAGCGCTTCCGCAGCGCCTCTTTCCGCCAGCCAAAGCCAAGAGGTGCCACAGTGCTAGCCGCGCCAGCGCACACCGTAGAGGCGCACCGGCTCGTCGAAGCCCTTCAGGATCGCGTCGACGCGCTCCTCGAACTCGAAGCCTTTCCCTGCTGCGAGCTGTCGCACCACGTCCGAGACGAGCACTTCGCCCGCATCCGCCGCATCGCAGATGCGACGCGCGAGCTGCACGCTCGTGCCGAAGAGATCGTTCTCCTCCGCCACCGGCTCACCAGCATTCACGCCGATGTGAACCGCCAGATGCTCGTCGGCTTGTTCCGTTATCGCCCGTTGGACGGCCATGGCGCATTCGAGCGCGCCCGATGCAGATTGAAACGACGCCATGATGCCATCGCCTGTGTGCTTGATCTCACTGCCGCCATGCTGCTGCAGCGCCTTCCGGACGATGTCATTGTGGCTTCGTACCAGCTCCTGCGCGTGCGCATCACCGAGGCGCTGCGTCAGCGCAGTAGAGTCCGCAATGTCCGTGAAGAGGATCGCGACGACGTTCGGCGGTGCGGCTGTCGATTTCACCGCTATTCGGCCGCCCCGCTCCTCGTCGAGGAAGGCCGCTACCACTTCAGCCGTTTCCGCGCTCCCTACCCATCCCTCCAACGCTACCAAGCGGGAGTTAGGGATGCAGGCCGCCGCCTCCTGCACCGAACGGAGGGCAACGAGCTTCCCAGCCTTTGAATGGAGCACCAGCGCTGGCGCTGCGATGCGCGAGAACACCTCACGGTAATCGCTCCCGGCGGCCGCTTCCGACTCGAGAAGCCCTGCCGCCACTTCAGGCGACATTCCGTCGCGGAGCACATTGGAGTACCAACGTTGCATTTCGGCAGGTCCCTCAGGAAAGACGTAGCTGGCTAGAGCGCGACGTGCTATTGCCCAATTTGTCCTGATCACCTCAACGGTTCGTTCAACGTTCACGAGAAACCCGGCTTCGCTAGGCAGCACATACGGCTCCCAGAGCACTAGCCGGCGCACCCTCTCCGGATGGAGGGCGGCGTAGATCGCGCCAACGATGTGGAACGAAGCGACATCAAAGTGATGCAGATTCAGGGCATCCGCCACTGCGGCAAGGTCCTCAACCTCAGCCTCGTCATGCAGGCGCTGGACATCGCGCTGCGACGCGCCAACACCCCGACGGTCGTAGGAGATGAGCATTCGGTCCCGTCCCAGCGTCTCGTAGAACGCGCGGTTGCCAGGCTCGCGCCATGCGGCCTCCTGGTTGTAACCAAACGCCGCACTCAGGACGAGTGGATCATTCGTCCGATCGCCATACGCCGCGTACGCAATGCGCGTGCCATCAGCGCTCGTGCAGAATCGGACTTGCGGTTCCATTTCGCTCCCATCCTAGCATCGTCTACGGGTTTGCCCTATTAGGCTCTAGTCGAATCCTGCGATACGATTGACGGGCCTAGGAGCGACTATGTCCGTCATCGTCCAGAAGTACGGAGGCACGTCCGTTGCCGATGCGGCGCGAATCCAGAACGTCGCCCGCCGCATCTCGGTGCGCCAGAAAGCCGGAGATCAGCTCGTTGTCGTCGTGTCGGCGATGGGAGACACGACTGATCGGCTGCTCTCGCTCGCCCGCGAGATCACATCCCACCCCGAAGCACGTGAGCTCGACCTCCTCCTCTCGACTGGCGAGACCGTCTCGATGACCCTCGTCGCCATGGCGCTGCACGACCTCGGCCTGGAAGCGGTCAGCCTCTCCGGCGCGCAGGCGGGCCTCCGCACCGACAAGGTGCACGGCAAGGCGCGAATCCTCGCCGTCGAACCGGGCCGCATCCATCAGGAGCTCGAACGCGGTCGCGTCATCATCGTCTCCGGCTTCCAGGGCATCACGGAAGAAGAAGAGGTTACCACGCTCGGTCGCGGCGCATCCGACCTCACCGCCGTCGCGCTCGCTGCTTCTCTCCAAGCCGAACGCTGCGAAATATACACCGACGTCGATGGCGTATACAGCGCCGACCCCCGTGTTGCACCCGATGCGCGGAAGCTATTAGAGATTAGCTATGAAGAGATGCTTGAGTTCGCCTCGCTCGGCGCGCGCGTCATGAACCCGCGTGCCGTCGAGCTGGGTGCGGTCTACAATATCCCGATCGTCGTCGCATCATCCTTCAAAGACGAACCGGGCACGGTCATTCACGGAGGCGCCGATATGGAACAAGGTAACCGCGTGCGCGGCATCGCGCACGACTTGGACGTGGCGAAGGTCACCATTCGACGCGTACCCGACAAACCTGGAATCGCGGCGCGCATCTTCGAGGCGCTCGCCGATCGGCACGTCTCTGTCGACACCATCGTCCAGAACGCGAGCGTCGACAGAACAACCGACCTGACGTTCACCGTCCACGTCAACGATCTGCCCAGCGCCTCCAAAGTCGTTGAGGAGCTATCGAAGGACATCGGGGCCGGCGAAATCGTTGCCGATGATTCGCTAGGCAAAGTGAGCATCGTTGGCACAGGCATCAACTCTGCACCCGGTTACGCCGCGCGCATGTTCCGTACGCTCAGCGACGACGGCGTCAACATTGAGATGATCTCCACTGGTGAGATCCGCATCACGGTCATCATCAAGCGTTCCGATGTCGATCAGGCGGTTCGCGCGCTACATACCGCCTTCGAGCTCGAGAAGCCGGACGCCTCGGAGCTGTAATGCCTATCCCTATCGCCATCGGCATGCTCGGTATCGGCAACATCGGCAGCGAAGTCTTCGCGTACTTTCGTGGGAATGAGCACGGCGTCCGGGTCGCTAGCATCGCCCGCCGTAATCCCAAAGCGAAGGCGCCAGCGACCATTCGACGCCTCATTGCGCCCAGCGCCCGGCATGTCATAAACGACCCGAACGTTGAGATCATCATCGAGCTGACGGGAAACGCGGCCAAGGGCCGCGAGTACATCCTTGATGCCATCGCCCAGGGCAAACATGTGGTCACGGCGAACAAGAGCGCCCTTGCCGCCTACTGGCCGGAGATCACCGCCGCTGCCCGCAGGCAAGGCGTTGCTCTCGGCTTCGAAGCGACGGTGGGTGGCGGCATGCCCGTCGTTCGAGTCATGCAACGCCACATCGCCAGCGATCAAGTTGAGGCGTTCGCCGGGATCCTCAATGGCACCTGCAACTACATCCTCACCCGAATGACCGAGTACATCCTGCGCCATCTGGATGATCCGCAGATCCAGAAGCGCTCCCTGCCGCTGGAGCAGGCGCTGGAGCAGGCGCAAAAGCTAGGCTTCGCTGAGCCCGATCCCACGTCCGACATCAACGGCTTCGACACGAAGTACAAGGTTGCGATTCTCGCGAATCTCGCGTTCGGCATGTTCTGCGATCCCGCCAAGATCTATTGCGAAGGCATCTGGCAAGACGACCAGCGCATCATGCCATCCGACCTCTACTTCCTCCACCACCCGAAGTACCTCGGCGGTCGCTACGCGCTCAAGCTCGTTGGTGTGGCACAGGCCAGCAACGGCAGCCCGGCCCTGCGTGTCCACCCAGCACTCATCGAACGCACTGGCGAACTCGCCGACCTTGCCGCCTGCACTGAGACATACAACGGCATCGTCATCAAGGCGAAGCGGCTCGGAACGCAGTTCATCAAGGGCCGCGGCGCCGGCCCGCAGCCAACTACCATCTCCATCGCGAGCGATGTGCAGGAGATCGCCGCCAGCATCGCCACCGGCGGCAGCGGCCCGTCTGTACCACCTACGCACCGGGGCAAACTCGGCGACATTGGCGCCGTCCAAACGCGCGGCTTCATCCGATCGTTCTCACCCGACATCAAGGGCATCTACGCCCGCAAGCTCGAGATCCTTGCGCGCCACAACGTCAACGTCGAATCTGTCGTCAACGTCAGGGAGTTCGTCTACGGCTCGGACGGCGCGATGCCTGACTACATCGAAATAGAGCAGACGCCTGAGGCGTCGGTACGCAAGGTGCTCGCCGCCTTCCGCAAACTCCGCGGCGTCTCCGAGCCAATGTACTTCCGCGTGCTCGAATTGTAGGAGTTCCACCCTAAGTGGCAGCCGCGGATGAGAACGAATCCATCCTCCGTCGCTACGTCGACGAGCTAAACAAGCGCAACTTCGCCATTCTGGATCAAGTAGTTGCCGACGTAGTGGTCTTTGGACCAGATGAGACCGTGACCCGAGACGAGTATCGCCAGCAGATCGATGGTCGCATATCTCGCCTCCCTGACTACCACGTCAGCATCGACGAGGCGTCGTCGCTTGGTGACGTTGTGTCTATCCGATGGACGTTTCGCGGCACAGATTCCACCACCGGTGAGAAGATCAGCGGGCAAGCGGCCACCGCCTATCGCTTCGTCGATGGCCGGATCGTCGAGGTCCGCAGCGTCGACCAGGCGAACGATTAGGCGGCAGCTACGGCAACCACGCGTCTCCGGCGAACGCCAGTACCAATCCGCGGATGTTCTTGCCGATCAGCACGGCAATCATGAAGCGCCAGAAGTTCATCCTGGACGCGCCCGCCGTGAGGCCCGCCAACTCGAACAAAGGGTTGGGTATCGCGGACAGAACGAGCAGAGTCACGAACCCGTAGTGGTCCATTAGCCAATCGACCCAGGAGATCACCCGCTCCACCGCTGGCCGGATCCGCTCGGGCGCCTTCATCTGCCCGCTCTCAACTGCTGTTGAACCGGCTGCGCCGGCTGCGTATGCCGTCACCTCGCCCAGGGCCATCCCGGTTCCGCCTGCCAGACCCACAAGCACTGGGTTCAGGTTCTGCGCCTGGGTGACGATCAGCGTTTGGCCGGCTGCCGTCAGGCCCGGCACCGGAATGAATACTGTCGCTGTGCTTGCCAGGTTTGCTAGGAAGACACCGGCGTAGCCGTAGCCGCCGAGCGTGTCTTCTAGGTCCGGAACTGCAAGAGTGGCGATGACCAGCGCGATAGACGGGATGATCACCACCGCGGCTAGGACCACGGCCAGGATCATCCGTCCGCGCGGGCTCGTCGGTAGGTGGCGCTCCAGCCACTGATAGACTTGGGCGATAACAGGGAGCGATTCGGCGGTTTCTTCTACCCTGGCTTCTACAACCGCCTGGACGGCCTCGATGTCCTGTTCAACCGTCCTCAAAACGGGCTCTCGCGGCTCTCCATCAGGGCCCGGCGGCGTCTCCACGGCGTTAGCTTAACACGCCTTTCCATTCAACTTGACGCGTGGCTGGCGGTCGTTCTACGCTAGTCCTTGCCCCGAATCCAACAGACTGAAGGGATGTCACCATGCTTACTCGTGTCGATCGGATGCAACTCGCTGTGCGCGACCGCGCGGCCGCCGAAGAAACGTTCATAGCGATACTAGATGCGCAGAAGCTGCGCGAAGACACTAGCGAACTCCTCGGCGCTACGCGGACGGTCATGCAGGCTGGGATCAGCGAGTTCGAGCTGCTCCAGCCATATGGTGATGGTATGGTCCAGACGCACCTGGAACGTTGGGGCGAAGGCCTCTTCGCCGCTGGTTTCTCCACGCCAGATGTCACAGCGCTCTCGCGCCGACTCTCTGCCCACAGTATTCTCTGGCGCGAGGAGGGCGAGCAGGTCTACATCGAACCGTCGCAGACGCCTGGTATGCGTATCGTCCTCTCGCCGGATGCTGAGCGAGAGCGCGTTGGTGTGCTCAACTGGCTCTACGAGGTCACTAACGTCGTCGATGATCACAAGGCTGCTGCGGAATTCTACACGCAAGCTTTCGGTCTGGATGCGAGCAAGTTCTCGCCGATCGCAAGCAAAGACTATGGCTACAAGGGCCAGCTCACGCTCTTCGATCCACCAAACCGCCTTGACCGCATCGAGCTGTCCCAAATCACCGATCCAGAGCGCGCCATGGGGCGATTTGCCCAGAAACGTGGCCAGTCGATCTACATGTGCTACGTCGAGACCGACCGCGTACCCGATGTTATTGAGCGGCTAGAGAAGCGCGGCGCGACGCACAACAGACGTAAAGACGCGCATAACCCGGAAGGCTTGTTCATTCATCCCAAAGCGCTGCATGGTGTATTGATGGGTGTCAGTCGGACCAACCTGGCCTGGAACTGGTCCGGCCGGCCCGAGCTCTCCGGCGTTGCTCCCATCGCCCATTGAGCGGCGCAGTTGCAAGGGCGTTCGCCGTGGTAAGCTATATGCATGCCTGAGATCGGCATCGCGATCCTCATTCTCGGTAGCCTTCTTCTCATCGACGGCGAGCGGCTAGAGTCGCTCTCTCTCCGCCTGCGCGAACTGCTAGAGCGCTTCCAGCAGTAGTTCGACCGGACACGAAGCACCTCTTGACAAGAGAACGGCCGTTCTATATCATAGGGCCAGAACAGAACGCATGTACTGAGGTGCTCTATGAGACGACATCGATGTCCCGATTGCGGCGGTCCGTTAGTCTACGGCGAAGGCTGCTGCGCCTGTCCCGTCTGCGGTTTCACGGCCTGTGTCTCGCCTTCCGCTGGACTGAAGCCAAGAGCCGAGCGAGGCCGGACGCGCTTCACCGGGAGGCGCAGCGTCCGGCGATAGCCCGGGTACAGTAAGTCGTTGGCGATTTTTCATGCGCTCCGTCTCGGGTCGCCGGGCCGGAGCGCGCCAACTTCGCCTGACGAACGATTTCAGCCCGAGACCCCCTTTGCAAGAAAGACAATCGGCTTGCGACGCACGGACGTGTCTCCTAGCCAGGCGTTCCTGTTATCATGGCTCCGCATGGACGAGACCAATCGAGTCGGCGCGATCATGCTATCGCTCCTGCTCATGTTCTTTGCGCTGTTAGTGATTCTGCTCGCTTGGGGCGCATCCGGCGAGAGCATTGACGGCATCGCCGACCTCTCCGGCTACCTCAATGACCACAACGATACACCCACACAACTCCTGGTCACGTTCGGCGCGCTCATCTTCTTTCTGCTGGGCTTGGCTGTCATCATTTTCGAGCTGATGCCGCCTCAGTCGAGCAGCGTAAGGGTAGCCAAGGTCGGTTCAGGAGACGCGCGGATCGGCACAGACGAAATCGTACGTGTGCTCGAAAATGAGCTGCACGCGGTTCCTCGGCTGCGTAGCGTCGAAGCGCATGTCTCCTCTCGCGGTGCTCGCGCCAACGTGAAGCTTGACTTGGTCGTCGATACCGAAGCCGACGTCGCCGCAACTGCCAACGAGGCAATCTCGCGCACTCGCGACATCCTGGAAAATCGCATGGGAGTCGAGTTGGAGTCGCCGCCCAGGGCTGAAGTCCACTACAGCGACGAACCGAAGAACAAACGGTACGTCGCCGCTGCGCCCGGTGCGGTGCAGGTAAATACTCCGAGTTGGCAGCCTGCTGCCTCCAACCAGCCGCCAAACGAACAGCCAGCTAACACAAGCGGACTTGCCCATGAAGCTGCGCCGACAGCCCACGAAGACCGCCCCGCCGGAGCCTGAGCTCCTCCCGGCGGTCATCGAGAGCCTCCTCTTTGTGGCCTCGGAGCCGCAGGACGTAGCGACGCTTGCCAAGAGCCTGAGCGTCACGAAGAAGAGCATCGAGCAAGCGCTCGACCTGCTGACCGAAGCCAAGAACGGCCGTGGTGTGTTCGTCCAGCGAATAGGCGACCGCGTCCAGCTTGCCACCGTGCCCGAGGCCGCGCCTCACATCGAGCAGTTCTTCGAAGTCGAATATGGTCAGCTTTCACGCGCCGCGCTGGAATCACTCGCCATTATTGCCTACCGCTCGCCTGTGACGCGGGCCGTTGTTGAGCAGGTACGGGGTGTCAATTCGGATCATGCCGTTGCTACGCTCCTCACCCGCGGCCTGATCGAGGAAGTGGGTCGCGCCCCTGGACCGGGCCGCCCCGTCATGTTCGCTCCCGCTGTGCGTTTCTTGGAGTACTTTGGCCTCCAGCATACGGGCGATCTGCCGCCGCTCCCTGTAATCGAGGATTCGGTGCCAGCAGAGCTGACAGAGGCCGCCCAGCATGCCGTTGAGGCCCTGACCGAGCACGACGAGGCGCTGGAGATGGCTTCCGTACCACCGCAAGAGCCACCGGAAGCTCAACTAGCTCCGGCCGGCTAGCCGCCCGCAACGTGTTCGTAGGGGTCTGTCGGTTAACTCTTCGTCTTCCAGAGAATGGATCGCTCAAGGGGAAACGCCAGGTCGTCTTGTCGCTCACACAGCGCCTGCGTAACAAGTTCAACGTTGCAGTCGCCGAGGTGGGCGACGCGGAACGATGGCAGATCGCGGAACTCGGCGTCACCTGCGTCTCCAACGAAGCGAGTCATGCCCGCGACCAGCTCGAGAACGTCGTTCGCTACGTAGAGACGGCTCGCCTCGATGCCGAACTTCTTGATAGTCAGATCGAAGTAGACGCAGCCTTCTGAGGCTAGCGGCTAATCATCAGTGTCACGACCGTACCCTCGTCGACGCTGGTGCCCGGAGATGGGCTCTGCTGGAAGACCGTCTCGGCGTCGACGCCGTCGTTTTCGACCTCGACGACGAAGAAGCGCAATCCCGCTTCCGTGATGGCGTGGATACCTACCAGAGCGGTCTGGCCGCGTACGTCTGGCACTTCGCCGGACTGAATATCAACGGGGGGCACTCCGGTCGATGGGTTGTCGGAACCTTCTCCAACCGGGCGTACCGTTTGCGGCCCGTTCGTCTGCACGGAGGGCTCGCTGTCGTCGCTGCGGCTCCAGAACATGAACAGCCCAGCGATGACCAGCACGATCACGACACCGCCGGCGATGATCCAGCTTGGCTGCACCAGCGGAATGAAGCCTTCGCGCGCAACGTCCGGCAGAGGCGGAAGTTCCGGCTCCGGGCGTGCGCCCGGCATCTCCGATACGAAGTCGCGCGAGTTCAGGCCCAGGTACTGCGAGTAGGTGCGCATGAATGCGCGCGCGTACACGGGCGCGGGCAGCGTATCGAGTTCGCCGCGCTCTAGCGCCTCCAGGTACTTGCTAGAGATTCGGGTGTCACGCTCAACTTCGGGGAGGGTCAGCCCACGGGCCGTCCTCGCCTGGGTGAGCGCTTTTCCAAGTTGTTCCACGGACATGCTGAGCTTCACCCCGACTATAGCCGTGCCCGCGCTTGCGGGCAAGGCGCTTGTTGGGTAAGCGTGGCTGTTGTCACATGGCAAGGGGTGGCGTTAGCTTGATCCCATGCGAGTGCCCGTCATCGGTGGTACGCGCTTCATCGGCCCTCCTGTCGTCCGCCGTCTCGAGGCGCTCGGTCACGACATAACGATCCTTCATCGCGGTGAAACCGAAGTCGCTCTGCCGCGCATGGTCCAGCACATCCACGTGGATCGCGAGCGGCTTTCCGAAGTTCGAAACGAAATCGGTCAGGCTGCGCCCGACGTCGTCATCGACATGTCGGCGCTAACGGAGGTCGACGCCCAGGCCGTCGTGGAAGCAGTTCGCGGCGTAGCCATGCGATTGGTCATAGTCAGTAGCCAGGACGTCTATCGTGCCTTCGGTCGCTTTCATGAGACGGAGCCTGGCCCGCTCGAGCCGCTCCCAGCAACAGAGGATTCTGCCTTGCGCACCACGCTCTACCCCTATCGGGGTCAGATCGCAGGACTGGACGACTACGACAAGGTCCTCGCCGAGCGCGCGGCAATGAACGCACCCGATCTGCCTGCCACCAGCCTGCGCCTGCCCGCCATCTACGGCGAAGGCGACTACCAGCATCGGCTCGCCATCGAGCTCCGCCGCATGGACGATGGCCGTCCCGCCATCATCCTGGACGAGCGCCTCGCCGTCTGGCGCTGGACGCGCGCCTACGTCGAGAATGCTGCCGCTGCGATCGTGCTCGCCGCAACTGACGAACGGGCAGCAGGCCGCATCTACAACGCGGGCGACGACGCGCTCTCGTACGCCGATTGGGTACGCGCCGTGGGCGACGCGGCTGGCTGGAACGGCGAGGTCGTCATGCTACGCTCCGAACGCCCGCCCAAGCACCTGCGCCCGCCGCCAGGTGACTACGCCCAGCACCTGATCGCAGATACGAGCCGCATCCGCGAGGAGCTCGGTTACGAAGACGTTGTCCCGTTGAGCGAAGGCCTCCGCCGCGCTATCGAGTGGGAGCGCGCTAATCGAGGCGAGATCAACCCTCGCTTGCTCGACTACGCGGCTGAAGGTGCGCTGCTAGAGAAGCTGGCCTAGCCGACCGTTACATCGCAGGTGACATCGGCAACCACGTGTACCGGCTCGCCGCCGTTGTTATCTGCCAGATCGCCATCGATAGTTAGGAACAGCGGCGCACCCCCGCTACCGCCTCCCAGTGAGACGGAGCCGTTTCCAACGCCGAGGCCCATGTCCCACTGCAGCGACGCGTCCGACGGCGTGACGATCTGAACGCCGGGCGTGGTTGCGGCGTCGCCGTTGCTCTCTGGCAGGAAGTACGCTCCTGGCGTGTATGTCTGTTGGGTTACGACGAGTGAATACGTCTCGCCGCCGATGGTACCGGCGATGCTTGCGTTGAGCTGACCGGAGAAGCTGGTGCATGTCGCGACAGCGTCATCGCTCCAGGTCGCTTGCAGGGCCCCGGTGAATGCTACATCGACATTGCCCGGTATCGACGACGAGCCGTCGTCGCTGGTAGCGGCGGCGGTCGGATCGCCGTCATCGCTCGTTGCAGCCGTCGTTGGCTCGCCGCCCGTGTCGTCTTCGTCGTCGTTGCTGCTGCAGGCCGTGAGAAGCAGCCCGAGGCCGAGGATGCTCAAAACGCTGAATATCGCCAGTCGTCGCATGTTCGTCCCTCCCTGGATGAACGCTCGCTCGTCCTATCATAGCGATGTGGCGCCCTACAGGCTTGCGGCGCCACGTCAGCCGGTGGTTCACTCTCATCACTATGTGCAGAAGCATCAAGCGTCTCAGGGAGCGCGACGAGGTCGCCAGCGACCAGGAGATTGCCGAGGCAGCCTTGCAGTTCGTGCGCAAGATTAGCGGCTACCGGCAGCCCTCGGCGAAGAACGAAGCAGCCTTCAGCTCGGCTGTCGATGAGATCACCCTCGCTTCGCACCGCCTCCTCGAAGAGATCACGAAGTAGCAGCCGGTCGTGCCGCTTCGTGTCACCCTGAGCGAAGCGAAGGGTATTTCGCTGGTTACGCTGTCGCCGTCGCATCCGCCACCGTAGGGGGTCGACCATCTGGTCGCCCCTACCGCCCCTGTTCATTAGCAATACCGCTGGTCTGCGGTTCGCGCCGATGGTAGACTCCACCGCACTTTAGGAGGTCTCTACATGCCCCACGCGAACGTCAACGGCCAACGCATCTACTTCGAGGACACCGGTGGTAGCGGCGCGCCCGTTGTTCTTGCCCACGGCTTCTTGATGGACCATGAAATGTTCGCGCCCCAGGTCGCCGCACTGGCTCCCGAATTTCGCGTCATCACCTGGGACGAGCGTGGCTTCGGCCTCACCGAGTTCGACAGCAAGCCCTTCACCTATTGGGACTCCGCCAGCGATTGCATCGCCCTGCTCGATCACCTCGGTATCGAGCATGCGGTCATCGGTGGCATGTCGCAGGGTGGATTCCTCTCGCTTCGTGCAGCGCTGACCGCGCCGGAACGAGTTCGCGCGCTTGTGCTGCTCGACACCGCCGCCGACCTTGACAGCTCAGAAAAACTGGCCGCCAACCAAGGCATGCTCGACGCGTGGGCCCAGGTCGGCCCAATCGACCAGCTTGCTGAGGCCGTCGCCACCATCATCATCAACGATCCGGTTGAAAACGCCCGCTGGATCGCGAAATGGCGGCTGCGCCCTAAAGAGTTTCTCACCGAACCCGGCCGTTGTCTCATGGGCCGCGACGACATCTCCTCGCGCCTCGACGAGATCACCTGCCCCGCCATCGTGATCCACGGCGAAGACGACA
>Ga0137427_10001010_pt1 | contig 13235 bp, 16 predicted proteins | sample EasRivERMZT700_2_FD_102309 | JGI IMG/M metagenome (GOLD analysis project Ga0137427, IMG submission 102309) | Soil microbial communities from meander-bound floodplain in the East River, Colorado, USA - East River MetaG ERMZT700_2 | ecosystem: Environmental > Terrestrial > Soil > Floodplain ...
ACCTGGAGAAAGATCACGTTGGACTTTGAGATTCTTCGCTGGGATTACCCTGTGGCTTTCGATCCGCTGGACTCCAGTATCGTTTATATGGGAACTCCCGGTGGGTTCTACAAAAGCGTCGACCGTGGCGCTCGCTGGAGTTTCCTTTCGGCTTTCGGCTACTACAACGGGGTACTGGAGTTGCGGCTGGATTCAACCGATCGCCGCGTACTTTATGCGTCTACCATGGAAGGTGACTTCAAGAGTTCAGATGGCGGCACGACCTGGCACTTCTTTCTGCCGTTAATAAAGCTCGTGGCTCGGGATCCCAATGACCGGGCAATAGTCTATGGACTGCAGTATGAGGCGGCGGGCACTCCGTTGTTGAAGAGTACGGATGGAGGCGCGAGTTGGCGGCCACTGTACTCCGGCTTAGCGGCGAGCGACGTCAGGATCGCCGTCGAGCCGGGAAATCCGGATACGCTTTATGCCTGGAACCAATTCCGGCTATTCAAGAGCACGGATGGAGCCCGGCATTGGCATCTCATCTTATCGCCTCCGGTACTAGATGCTTTCTCTTTTGTGGTCGTCGACCCGCGAATCGCCAAGACCGTCTACCTCGGAAGAAGTAGCGGCCTTTTTAAAAGCACAGATGGCGGATCGAACTGGACCATGATCGATAACGGATTACCGCCAATGTACTCAACTCGCTATTTGCGCGTTGATCCCCAGGACTCGAATACGCTCTACGCTGCTATTACCGTACCTGTAAATGGATTCTGGATTGGATTATTCAAAAGCACCGATGGCGGTTTGCATTGGAACCGCATTGGAAGCACGCTTCCGGAAACGCGTAGCATGATGACGCTCAATGTCAGCCCGCACCGGCCACAGAACGTATATGCAAGTTTCTACCATCCTGACGGTCCGGAGTTGTATCGCAGCACCGACGGTGGACACAGTTGGACGAACGTCGCTTTTCCCGCGAGTGGCCGGATCACGTTCGTCGATGTGGCGTTTGATCCTCGGGACGCGGGCATTTTGTATGCCGTAGCAACGTGTACGTTGTTCAAGAGCGTTGATAGCGGCATCCGTTGGACGGCCATCAATCCCCGCATCAGCGGTTGTACTGACTTTGCCGTATTGCAATCGGAAGGTGAGAACTCCCTTTATGCAGGCACCCAGGCCGGATTGTTCAGGACGTCGGATGATGGAGCGACATGGGCTGTTGAAAGCGGCCTTCCACCATTTCCGGTCATGAGTTTCGACATCATTCGCAACTCGAATCGGAAATACGCAGCGGTTATGCATGGCGGCGTCTACGCCACGTTTGATTCACTCCAGGAGACGCAGCCACCTTCACTGACCCTCGATTCAACCGGCTGCATCGGCCAGCCCTGGAATCTCAAAGTGCAGAGTGGTCAAAGCAACGCACCAATACGCCTGCTCGGTACGAGCAATGGCCACGCCTGGCAGCTAAACCCGTGGAGTACCACGAATCTGCCCGGTGTGTATGAAGAGAAGGGGACCTTTGCCCGAGAAACGGAAGGTCGTCACACCCTTCACGTCGAGGTTGGCGGCGACACGTCGAATGAAGTCAACATCCAGGTTCGCTCGTGCTCGCAATGAGTGGCTAATCGTGGCGGAGCGCAACCATGGGATCGATGCGCACGGCCTTGCGGGTCGGGAAGTAGCTCGCTGCCGCAGCCGCGAAGCCGACAAATGCGACCAGAATGGTAAACGTCAACGGATCTGTCGGACGGAGTCCGAATACGCCAGCCAATGGCAGGTCCGGAATCGTTTTTGAAATCAGTTGGACGACTCCGTAGCTTACCGTTCTCTATAGAGACGGCTGCGAGAAAGTCGCGCATCCGAAGACTTTTCTCTTCGCGTAAATGCCAAAAAGCCTATCATCCGCGTGCCGCGTAACTCGAAATGAACGACTTCTGCATGGAAGTCTACCTGCGTTACTCTATAGGTGTATCTATGTCCTCCGAAGTCAGTAGAAGACTATTCACCATCGACGACTGTTATCGCATGCTCGATGCCGGAATTCTGCATGAGGACGATCGCGTGGAACTTATTCGCGGCGACCTCCTCAACATGAGCCCAATCGGCACTCGACATCAGTCCGTTGTGGACGGAGCAACTCGCGAGCTTGTACGGACTGTCGGCGACAGTGCCATCGTCCGGGTGCAGGGAACCATCGAATTGGATCGTTTTTCTGCGCCGCAACCGGATCTGGTACTGCTGCGCCCCAGAGACGATCTCTACGTCCATAAGCATCCGGGCGCGCCGGACATTTTTCTCATCATTGAAGTAGCCGACTCGTCGCTTGAATACGATACGACCGTCAAACTTGCCCTCTACGCCATCATGGGAATTCACGAGTATTGGGTGGTAGATCTGCGGAACAACCGGCTGATTTGCTATTCCGATCCCGATGGAGACTACTACCGTACGATCCGTGAATTTCATCGAGGCGATACGGTTTTGCCGAGCCTTCTTTCAGACTGCCGTATCCATGTCGACATTCTGTTGCCCTAGTATCCCGAAAATGCGGCAAATGGCGGCAACGCCATTCGAAGTCCTCAACGCGACAATCGGATCGATTCGGGTCGCTCATCTCGCCGGAACGTAACACGCAAATGCGGTAATGGCGGCAAGCAAGAGCGAGAGGACAAGAAACACTGTCAGGTCGAGCGTCGTGATGCCGAACACACTCACGAGACCGCGCGGCAACTAGCGACGTTCAATTGCCAAGCTTGAAGTCGCGGGTTCGAATCCCGTGTCCCGCTCTTTCCCCCTCAACAACAGCAAATCCTCGCTTTGGGTTCTACCCCAGAATTACCCTCGTTGTCGTTACAAGGAAAGGTAATCATTCAGGTCTGAGGCCGGTCCGACTTCAACGGGAGAACGGTCCCGGCAGAAGATTCGCGCGCCGGCGCGGCCGCGAAGTTGCACGCGGCGGTCTTCCACGCGCAGCATGGCGCCCTCACGGAGTCCGATAACTGGCGTTGAGTTTTCTTCGAGGAATTCGCGAATACGGGTTTCCCGTGTCTCGCCCATATGGATCGAGGAAGGGTCGGAATCGACGTAATGCGGATTGATCTGGAACGGCACTAGGTTCAACGCGTTAAGTGATGGCGGTTCGACAATCGGCATATCGTTCGTGGTGCGGACGGTCGGACAAGCCAGGTTTGCGCCTGCACTGGCGCCGCTGTACGGCATTCCTTCCAATACCCGGCTTCGGATCGGTTCGAGCAACCTCCCGTCATAGAGCGTCTTCAAGAGTCGGAATGTATTGCCGCCACCGACGAACACGGCCTGGGCCTGATGAATCGCCGACAGTGCATCCGGCAATTCATGAATCGAGTCCAGGTCGTAACCTATCTCGCTGAAGGCGGCCCGCGCTTTCGCAGCATAGGAATCAGTATCTTTCAGAGCGTATGGAACGAAAAGCACGCGACGCGTGGAGCCAAGCAAGCCGGTGAGTTCTTCGAACGCGTGCTCGATGTAACGGGTTCCAAAAACAGTGGAAGTGCTGATTAAAAGAAGATGCGTCACAGCCCATAAAGATACTACGTCGAGGGCCGCCAGGTTACTTGCAGGTGGTCCTCACTTGTCCGACTACAGTCGCGGGAGCAACGACCTCAGCGCGGATAGAACCGCGCGAGGTCGCGGTTAAAACCTCAACCCACTGTTCTGTTGACGAATACCGGTGCGATATTCGTATCTGTCTGGTACCGAAAGTCTGCAACACCAGCGAGAACTACACGCGGCGACGATCATCGATTGATTCATACGCGACGTCCTGGGTCGCATGGGCTCTGAACAATCAACGTGAATTAGCACAGGATGAGCCGATCAACACCGTGATGCACCTCGGCACCCACAACTCGTTCAACACGCGTTCAGACGGGCACATCTTCAACGGCGTCCGGCACGTTCGTGCGCACACGACCATGCTTAGGTGTTGATGGGATTGTGCAGAATGGCACAACCGCAGTCCGCCATGTTCGGGCAGAATTGTTGTGTGATCGAGTTGAGGCAGGGCATGAGAGAAAACATCTCCGTGTGGGAAGACGAAGGTGGCGCATTGAACGATCCAGCGGAGAACGGCCTGAACGGTACGGTCAATCAGATAGCATGGGCAAAACAAATCAGGACACAGGTGAACGCCGAGTTCGATCGAGTAGCGGTTGCGTTGGAATCCGTGGCTGCCAGGCAGTCCAGCCAGGATCAAATGGATACGGACATGATCCTGACAATCCTCGAAGACAAACGAGCCGATGTGATGGCGAACCGGGAGGCCGGCTATTTTATTCATGATTGGCAGGAACTGCGCGATCAGGTGCGGAAGATGATCAAGAAAGATGAGCGCTATCAGGCTATCAAGGCGCATGGGAAGAGCTGATCATTGGCGGTGCTACGGCTGTTGCCGTCTGGAAGCCCGGCTACACGACGGTTTATCAGGTGAAATGAGCTCGCATGGTATCCGCGGCAATTGCTGCTCGCCTTCACTGCCTTCCAAGTTACAATCGACGGCATTGTTGAAAACTAGTCTTGCCGTCACCCTGTTTGTTTTTCTCGCATTCGTGCCGTTCGCGCAGACTCCCTCGGGAGAGCCCGAGCTGTTTCTAACGAAGCATCTTGGGTTTACTGCAAGCGAGCTGAACCAACTGGAGAAAGGTCAAATCATCGTAAGAGTGCCAAAGACGCACGAAACGCGAGAAGTTGCAGTCTCCGCGGTCGCACGAGTGGACGTTCCAGCTCAATTCTTCGAAGCCAGCGTCCGGGACATCGTCGAGTTCAAGAAAAGCGACAATGTGCTCCAGATTGGGAAATTCAGTAGTCCGCCACGCCTTGACGATTTGAAGCATCTGGCAATGGAGCCCGGCGACATCGATGCAATCCGGCGATGCAGGATCAACAATTGCGGGCTTAAGTTACCGGCGAGCTTTATCGAACGCTTTCGCACTGAAATTGATTGGTCGGCGCCGGATTACCGTGACCGGGTCAGTACCATGTTTCGACAGATCCTATTGAGCCAGGTGCTGGAATATCTGCGGGTAGGTGATGCCGCGCTCGGTCAATACGACGACAAACCCTATCCGCTCCGTCGGGCGGATGAGCTTCGTTTGCTTCTTGAACCGGCCCCCTATGTTTACGACCCTGTGCCGAGCTTTCAGAACTATCTGAAAGAGTTTCCGAACTCTTCGCTGGCAGTCGAAGACATCGTCTACTGGTCGAAGGAAAAATTTGGCGCGAAGGCCGTAATCAGCGTGACCCACCTCATGATCTATCGTCACGACAGGCCAGGGGGAAACTACTTGCGGATCGCTTCTAAAGGCATCTATGCGAGTCACTATATTGAAGCAACCCTCGGCTTAACGACTTTTGTCCAGCAAACCACACCAGGCGGCTCACGTTCGTACCTCATTTACCTGAATCGCTCACGCGCGGATGCGCTGCGAGGATTGCTGGCCGCCCTCAAACGCTCGCTCATCATCGGTAGCGTTCGCGATGGCGCCAAAAAAAACATGCAATTGCTCAAAGAACGTCTGGAACGTCAGTATCGAGCTGCGAACAACTGATCGGCACGGGGACGGCGCGTCTCACGCGCTGCAATCCGACTAGTCACCAACTCAATCCTTTACGTCCCAGGCAACTTACGCAAACGTTATCAACCATGCCACAACGGAAGAATGAGAACACCAATCTTCGTTCTTTCGTTACTGCTGTGGCAGTCCAGCGTCGATACCATTCTTGAACGATACATACGGATCGTTGGCGGACGCGATGCGCTCTCCCGAATTACGACGCGTGTGACGAAGGGCGAGATCGTGACAGCCGCCGGCAGGATTCCTTGGGAGGCGCGTTTCACCGGTGTTCAAGGCCAATACGGCACCTACCGCGTGGAAGGAAACAAAGTCATCCGGAAGATCGTCAGCGCTGCCGACGCTAGAAACGAAGGCCCGGAAGATACGCTTGAATTCCGGATCGAAGGCGACCTTGATCATTAAGGTACCACTCCGATCGGTGAAGTAACTGAAACTCGATTCAGGCGTCTCAAATAGCTTCACCCTAGCCTTTCTTAGGTCCTTCACGCCAGAGAGAGATCTGGGCTTTTACGCTCAGCGACAAGATGCCCAAGCGAATCGTTTCAGCACGTGGAAGCTTCACTGCAAGCCGTTTGCCGTCTGGGGCCCATCACATTTGGACAACCACGAATTTGAGGAGCTTAAACGCCTGGTTCCCAATCCTTAAACTCAACCGCAAAAAGTTTGCAGCGGCTCATCTCGGCGACATCCTGTTATCATGCTAGCAGAATGCATGCAGGGAGGTAAGCATGGCAACGTTGACGATCCGCAACATGCCGGAGAAAGTCGTGCGTTCGCTCAAGGTTCTGGCGCAACGAAATCAACGGTCGATGGAGCAGGAGATTCGCGACATCCTCGAGGAACAGGTCGGCGACCGGATTTCGGCGCTCGATCAAATTGAGAAGTCCTGGGAACGGCAATCCCGCCGTCCGAAAGCCAAGGAAGTGAATAGCTGGATTAGAGCCGGCCGTGAATGAACGCCGTAGTTGATACCAATGTTGTAGCCTATTTTCTCCTCGGTACTGAACCTTACGCTGAGGAATGCCGCGCTTTCTGGCGCCGATCCCGGCAGGTGTGGGCGCCGGCGTCGTGGCAGGCCGAGATTGTTAGTGTGTTGTGGATGGCGTTTCGAACGAAAGTCATTTCCGCTGACGAAAGTGCGAGACGTCTGAGGCTGGCCGCAGGTTTGGGCATACATTCGGTTCCCATCCGGCACATTTGGCGTGGCGCCCTCATGAGGTCGATTGACTCCGGCATTTCCACTTATGATTCCTTATTTGTGGAACTAGCGTGTCGAAGGCACCTGCCACTGGTGACGTTCGATCGACAATTGCTTCGCACTTATCCATCCGTAGCTAAGCATCCATCGGCCTGATAGCCACTGCGCGCGCTGCAATCCGACTAGTCACCAACTCAATCCCTTACGTCCCAGGCAACTTACGCGGACGTTATCAACCATGCCACAACGGACGAATGAGAATAGCAATCTTGGTTCTTTCGTTACTGCTGTGGCAGTCCAGCGTCGATACCATTCTTGAACGATACATACGGATCGTTGGCGGACGCGAGGCGCTCTCCCGAATTACAACGCGTGTGACGAAGGGCGAGATCGTGACTGCCGCCGGCAGGATTCCTTGGGAGGCGTATCAGAAGGCGCCGGACAAATGCCTTATTCGCATTGAAACGCCCGATGGCCTGAGCGTGAACGCATACGACGGCAGGGTTGGGTGGTCGCGCACGCCGGCGGGCGAGATACGAGATATGGACGCCGTCCAGGCCGGCATGATGCGGCGGGACAACTTCCTCGCACGTGAAGCGTCGTTGCCGGCGATATACAAAGCGTTGCGGCTGAGAGGCGATTCTATCGTTGAGGCGGACGTTGACGGCGCAACACCGGAGACACTCTTCTTCGATCCTCAAACCGGACTTCTTCAGCGTGTGGATATCATCGTCCAGGGCGCCTCCATAAGGACCGACTTCGACGATTATCGAAAAGTGGACGGCATCCTGCTTCCGTTCACGATTCGCCGTTCACGTCCCGGTTTCTCCTGGTCATATCAAGTCAAAGAGATCGTGCATAATGGACGGCTTGAAGACACCTTCTTTCAAAAGCCCCGGTAAGTGAATGCGCAAAACCGGCTACCGTCGTCTGGCAAAAGTGTTCCTGTTCCCCTTGGTATGGACATTCCTCGGATGTTTCTTCGGTCTTCGTGCTGTGTTGGTGGAGGCCTACAGCGGACGCGCTGTCTTGTGGGACGTCGCGATCTGGGTGTCGCTGTTGGAGTGGTGGGGTTGGGGAGTGTTCACAGTATTAATGCTCCTCTATTATGGATTGTTACGGCTCAAGTCCCGTAGATTCCGTTGGCTTGTTCTTCTTCATGCTCCTCTCAGCATCGTTGTCTCCGTCGTCAAAGCAAATCTGGATCAGCGTCTGATCCTTGCCGTTTTTGGCGCCGCTGGCGCTAACTTTGGCACGAGCATCGAGAGGGTCTTTGCGAACATCGTCACCTATTGGAGCATCCTCGGAGCGATGGTTGGTTTTCGTTACTACCAGCAATTCCGTGAACGGCAACTGCGTGCCACGCAACTCGAGGCCAAGTTGCTCGATGCTCGGTTGAATGCACTCAAGATGCAACTCCATCCCCACTTTCTGTTCAATACCTTGAACGCCGTGTCGACGCTCATGCACCGGGACGTGGACGCGGCCGACCGCATGCTGGCCAGGCTTGGTGAGTTGTTGCGCCTTACGATCGATTCGGCCGAAGTGAACGAGGTCTCCTTGAATCAGGAACTGCAGTTTTTGGATCTTACCTCGAAATCGAGAGTATCCGATTTGGAGATCGGCTCCAGGTGGAACGCAGGATCGCCGGTGATTCGCTCGATGCCGCGCTTCCGAGCTTTATTCTGCAGCCGCTGGTTGAGAATGCTGTGCGACATGGAATTGGAAAGTCGTCCGAGCGCGGTTGGATTCGAATACTCTCTCAGGTTCGGAATGGCCGTCTGCGTGTCGAAATTCAAAACAGTGGTCCGCATTGCCGGCGACCTTTGAGAAACTAAAACATGGCATCGGTCTGCCGAATACAATCGCTCGATTGGAACAGCTGTATGGGACCGACTCTCACTTCAAGATTCGAAATCTGGAGGCGTCGGGAGTTGTTGCCGAGTTGGAGATACCCTATCGACGACTATGACTAACCGTATGATTCGGACCCTGGTTGTCGATGACGAGCCTTTGGCGCGCGAACGCCTGACCACTCTGCTGTCCCGTCATCGCAACATTCAAATTGTCGGCGAGTGCGTCAATGGCCGAAAAGCAATTGCTGCCGTCCGCAAGGACAAGCCCGATCTCGTTTTCCTGGATGTGCAGATGCCGGAAGTCAGCGGCTTCGATGTCGTTGAGGCAATCGGAGCTGAAGAGATGCCTGCCGTTGTCTTTGTTACCGCGTACGACAAATATGCCCTCAAGGCATTCGAGGTCCATGCGCTCGACTACCTCCTCAAACCTTTCGACCGGGAACGCTTCGAAAAAGCTTTAGAACGGGCCAGATCGTACATCGAGGGACGCGAGAATAACGAACTATCCCGCCGCCTCAGGGGCTTGCTGGCGGAGCAACGCATAGTGATCCGTGCCGGCGGTCGAATCAGTTTTGTCAAAACCGACGAAATCGAATGGGTCGAAGCTGCAGGCAACTATGTGCGCATTCACAGCCGCCGCGAAGAACATCTTCTTCGAGAAAGGCTAAGCGAAATTGAGGCGCGGCTCGATGCCAGCCGTTTCGTTCGCATCCATCGTTCGACCATCGTCAACCTCGATTGCATCAAGGAACTCGCGCCGATCTTCCATGGTGACCTTCAAATCACGCTTCGAAACGGAACCCGCCTCACCCTGAGCAGAACCTATCGCTCGAAGCTCGAAAAACTTCTTGGCGACCGTCTTTGAACCCCCTGCCGCTACTTTTTATTGGTCCGCAAGCGGGTCCATTGATCGGGTGTAAGGATCTGAAAGATTCCAACCAACATGCGACTGTTGGCTTTTTCCAATTCCGCCCGATCCTCGGCAATCCGGTCGATCTGCGCAGTAATCCTGGCCTCGTCTCCGCCCGGCAATTCTTCGATTAACGGGGCGAGTATCAACTCATCCTTTTGCAACGCGGCGGTGATGTCGATGAGCTTCAACCGGTATTGTTGGAAGATTTCGTCCATCTTCTGCCGCTGCTCGTTTGATAGTTTGAGACTCGATATCCATTGAGGATCCCGCCAGAACGTCCCTTTTGAAGCCAACTGTAGTGCGTTGAGTCCGCCCGCCCTGGCTCCTATCATCAGCGGCGGAAATAGCATCCCTTTGCCGGGTAGCCTTATCTGTTCCTGAATGAAAAGCCGGATTTGCTCGTTTTTGGATTGTCCGAGGGCCGGTGCAGTGGTCACCAGCAAAAGGATTCCAAGACCGAGTAGATGCCTTGTCATCGGGTTTCTCCGTTGTCTGTTGAATTATCATCGGGCAGAAGATTCACGAGTTGTTCGACGGATTCTGGAAAAGGCCGCGAGAGTTGTGCGTTCACCTGCTCGAGTAAAAGGTTGTCCTCTTCCGTTCGGGTTTCACGTTGTCGCTCGGCGTTCCTGTAGAGAGGAATGGCGGCCGCCATCGCAAGAAGCGCAGCCGATGCCATGCTCCAGCTCAATGCCCGTCGAAGCCGGGAAGGCTGCGGAGGCGTGAAGATGAATTCCGCATGAAGATCGGTCCAGCTGCGAACGGAGCCACGAAAGTTAGAAAGCGCTTCGCGGATTCGCTCCAGTTCCGCTGTGCAAACCGCGCACTCGGCGAGATGTTGAATGTCTTTGGTGCGGTTTTCGCCGGCGAGGTGTCTGATGATTTGATCGTCGGATAGGTGGTTCTTCATTTCTGTTGTCCAATACGATTTCGAATTGCGTGGAGCGCTCGGAACAAATGAACCTTGACGGCTCCTTCCTTCAATCCGGTTGCGGCAGCGATCTCCAAAAGATCCATGTCTTCCACGAAACGAAGGAGAAAGACTGTTCGCTGGCGCTCGGACAGGCTCTCGGTGGCGCGCCATACGGCTTCGATCTGCTCCCTGACGAGAGCTTTGGCTTCCGGTGAGAGGTCGCGGTCCGGTATCCAGTTGCTGATTGCCTGTTCATCAATTGCCGATGTCCGAACGCGCCTCCAGAACTGAAGCCGGCGATTCCGGGCAGCGTCACGGAGAAGATTGACGGCGATGCGCATCAGCCATGCTTGTACGCTGGATTCGCCTCGAAACCGGCTACGCCCTCTATAAGCTTTAAGAAAACAGTCTTGAGTCAGGTTTTCGGCGAGGTCCGGTTCGCGTACAGAAGTGAGCAGGAATCGATGCACCCGTCGCCAATACATATGCACCACGTTGTCGAAGTCGTCCAACTCGCTCGCGGTATTTGCCATACTCGGCGAGATCAAGCCGGTTGTGACGTTTGGCTCCATTGATTAAAACTAGACGCTTTCTAGCCAGGAAGGGTTAACAGATCGCCTTGAAATTGTTGAAAAGCGAAGAAACTGGCGGTTGTCCGCGCATCCGTGGGATGACAATGTCGAGCGAGTGAGGGACTTTTGCGGATCGACAGGACTTTCGCTCGTTGCCTGGATGCGGTACGCTGCCTCAAATGCCACGCGACGGAATCGTTTCGGAGATCGCCGCGGTGATTTCGGAAGTCCGCTTGTCTTATCCCGTACGTGTCGCAATTGACGGAAGAGATGGCGCTGGCAAGACATCACTCGCCGACGAACTGGTTGAGCCTCTGCGGTTCCACGGCCGCGAAGTCATTCGAGCATCGATCGACGGGTTCCACAATCCGAAGGCAATGCGCTACGCGAGAGGGAGGTGCTCGCCCGAAGGCTACTTTGTTGATTCCTTCAATTACGACATGTTGCGACGGTTGCTTCTGGATCCCCTTGGGCCGGACGGGTCCCGAGAATACAGGACGTCGGCATTCGATTGGCGAACGGACTCATCGGCAATGTCACCGTTGAGGCGTTCGTCGGACGATGCTCTTTTGGTTTTTGACGGTGTCTTCCTGCTCCGACCGGAGCTAGTCGACTACTGGGAGTTCACGGTATTTGTTGACGTGACGGTGGAAGTGGGAACTGCCCGTTGCGCTCTGCGCGCAGGATCATCATCAAACCCAGACACGGATTTGAACAAGCGCTACATTGAAGGCCAAAGGCTCTACATTTCTCAGTGCAATCCTAAAAGAAAAGCGCATGTCGTAATCGATAATAACGACGTTTCTGCCCCCACGACATTTTGGAATGTAAGGTAAGGGAGCGGCGGGCTGTACGGAGAAAACAAAAGCTCCGGTTACGAGCCGGAGCTTTTAGAGATAAAACGGAATCGGTTAGCGCCTCTTGCGGCGTACAAAGCCGGCAAGACCGATCAACCCACCGCCCAGCAACAGCAGACCGCTGGGTTCCGGAGTGGTGACGGCGCCCGTCTGTGAAACGATCAGACCGTTCGCCGGGTTATAGTTCACACCGACGTGAACGCTACCGACGACGAAAATGGCGTTCGGCGATAACGCGTTGTAGTTCCAGGTCCAGCTATACGTTCCACCTTGCACGATTGTAGACCCGCCGTTAGTGGCGTTGGCCGTAAAGTAGGCACAAGTGAAACCGGCGCTGCTGTTGGTATTACAGCCGTTGTTGTTCAAGCTGCCCGTTGTAAAGGTCCAACCACCGGAGGCCGTCGTGCTGCCGCCCGTAACGGTTGGAGGGGAACTTGTGAATCCGAGATTCACTCCACCGATCAAGTTGTTAAGGCCGGCCGTAACTGGCCCGTTGATCGTAACCGTGAGTGTCGCGGACGTGGTACCGATGTCAAAACCGTAAGGCGCTGCCGGGCACAACGTTCCAGACGTGGCGCAATTGGTTAATGTCAGTGTACCGATTGTATTGGCTTCGGCTACCCCACCAAGACCAACTATCAGAACCGTTAAAAACAACATGTACTTGAGAGTCTTCATCTGCTTATCCTTATCATCCATCAGGCCACTTGCCTTGGTTCCTAAACCCTAAAACCTTCCTGAATCGGGCCGGTTAATGCAATTGATGAGCCAAACGGAACTCATCAATTAGACTCTACTAATCCCATTCGAATGAGGCGATTGGCGGGTGGCGTCACTCTAATCGCGATTCGCCAGCGTCACGACATCCGAACGTCTCCGTTAAGGATTCAGACAATTACCTAAGTATCCAGTCCGGATTAGGCTGAACCCCTTAGCCTCATTGCAGTTAAACGGGATTCCAGGTTGAAGGAAAAACGTAAAGAAATCAGACGATATTTCGGGCAAAAGCCGGCTGAGGGGGACGATCTAGTCGCGGATATTCACAAAGACCCAACGTGAGAAGCATCCTGTCGTACTTAGCAGTCGATTCGAACTGCGAATCTGCGACTCAAGACACTGAAGACCCCCAATTCGTCCTGTTGCCGTGAATGACAGCCCGAAATAGCCTAATATAGCCACATGGAAGTTCGCCTTTTTCCCAACTCCACTCGGCCCGGTGTCGGCATGAAGCCTAAACGCGAAAGTCAGCGGCCGCTCCTGCCACAGCACGCACGTCATTGTCCGGTCCTCGAGGCCGGCAGTTCGCTTGGATTTCTGGTTTTC
>Ga0137427_10001011_pt1 | contig 13228 bp, 6 predicted proteins | sample EasRivERMZT700_2_FD_102309 | JGI IMG/M metagenome (GOLD analysis project Ga0137427, IMG submission 102309) | Soil microbial communities from meander-bound floodplain in the East River, Colorado, USA - East River MetaG ERMZT700_2 | ecosystem: Environmental > Terrestrial > Soil > Floodplain ...
ACGTAGATTGGCGAAGGTCGCGACGCCGTTCACCGCGTTCGTGTTGTTGCCCGTCAGTGCTGCGCCGGCGGCGCCCCCGGCGAGCGTGACCGCTACGGGCAGCGTGGACGCTGTCGCGTTGGAGAATGCATCCAACAACCGTACCTCGACGGCGGGCGCGATCGCCGCGCCGGCCTGCGCGTTCGACGGCTGCGTCCGATACTCGAGCACCGCGACCGGTCCGGGGACCGCCGTGGCCGTAAACTCGGCGGTGAACGTTCCGAGCCGCGCCGTTACCGTCGTTGGTCCGGCGACCGTGCCGAGCTTCAAGGTCGCGGATGCGATGCCGCCCTCGTCCGTCCCTGGCGTGGGGTCGACGAGCGAGCCATTCACTGCCGTCCACGTAACCGCCGCGCCTTGCACCGGGAAGTTTCCGGCGTCCACGACTTTCACGACCAGTGCCGTGGTGAGTGCAGTGTTCACGGGACCGGTTTGTCCGGTGCCCGAGACATGCGTGATCGCCGTCGCCACCGATTTTACAGCGTGCTCAGTGAAGCGCGCGGCCGTGGCGACGCCGTTCGTGGTCGCCGAGATCGTCTCATCTGCGGGAACCGAGCCGAGCGTGTAGCTGATCGATGCCTGCCCATCGCTGCCTGTGACGCTGGACGCGGCGCTCAACGACCCGGTGCCAGTGCGCGTCCAGTTCACTGTCGCGCCGCCGATCGGATTCGAGAACTGATCGGTGACCTTCACGACGAGCGGGAGGCGCAGCGCCTTTCGGAGCGTGTCCGTTTGATTGTCCCCCGACACGACGGTGATGGCCGACGGCGCGCCGGCCGTTGCGGTCGCGCCGACCGCGGCGTTCACTGTGCCCGCGGTGACGGTGAGCGTCTGCGGACCTGCGGTGCGACCAAGCGTAACCGTCGTGGACGCTCGTCCGCCGGCGTCGCTTGTCGCGGTTGTGGGGTTCGCCGAACCGCCGCTCGGCGGCGCGAAGCTCACGACCATGCCCGGGAGCGCCGCGCCGCCCGCCGATCGCACTTCCACGACAACGGGGGTCGGCAGCGTCGCGCCCACGGCGGCCGTTTGACCGCCGCCGCTGATCACCGCGATCGAGCTCGGCGTCGCGACGAACGAGACGCTCGTAACGTCCGTGACGTCGCGGGGCGTGCGAGCCGTGACATTGACCGTGCCCGGTTTCCCGGTCGACTGGAGCTCGGCGCCCTGAGCGGTAACGGTGATTGTGGCGAGCGACGCGTCGGACACGCTCCACGCGACGGGGACGACGGGCACCACCGCGCCCGCCGCGTCGAAGCCGGTTGCCGACATTGTCGTCGCACTCGACGCCGGGATCGACACATTGCGTGGGGTGATCTGAAGCCGCGTGACCGACGAACCAGGCCCCACGTAGCTGAGCGAGAGCTGCGTGCTGGTCGGCGCGGCTTCGGTCGAGGGATGCGAGACGACACGGACCGATCCCGAGTACAGCACGTTGGACGCGTCGCGATACTGCATACCGGCATCGAATGCTTCTCCGTCCGAGTGGACGGGCACGGTGAGATCGAGCGTTATGTCGGGTTGGCCCGGGCGAAAGGTGATCGTCGTATCGAGCAGCGAGTCCGCGACCGGCCGGATGATCACGATGCGAACGCGATCATATTCGATGCCGAAGTCGGAGAGTCGTGCGGCCACTTCGGCGGCCGATGCCGAGAACCGCGGCGCCAGCAGAACGCGCCCACGAGGATCGGTCGCGCGCTTTGGCGCTGTCGACACCTCCATGCACGTCACAACGCCGGCTGCCAGCGCGAAAACAGCGAACGGTCGAAGCGACAAGCGCATGTCGAGGGTCAGGGGCGGGACACGGGGAGGCGTCGTCGCCGGCCGTATCGTGTCTGCTGGGTTTGTTGCGGCCCGCTATTCTGCGAACATTTACATGGCCACGTCAACAGGTGAGTCCGCTACTTTCGAGCGGGCTTGCTCCGAATCCAACCACGCCGAAGCGCCGTAAAACAATGCCGGGTCGGCAGTTACGCCGACCCGGCAGGTTTTACACATCATTCTGGATCGTCAAAACTTCGTGATTTCCTCGCACGCCCGCTTGATGTCGTCCACCTGGGGGAGGATCGCGTCTTCAAGCCGGGGCGCGTAGCCGACGAACGTGTCGGTCGACGCGACGCGCTTCACCGGCGCGTCGAGCCAGGCAAAACAGTCATCGGCGATGCGCGCCGCGATCTCGGCGCCATATCCCCATGAGATCGAGTCCTCGTAGACGACGATGGCGCGGTTCGTCTTCTTTACGGACGCGGCGACCGCATCCTGATCCCATGGCGACAGCGTGCGAAGGTCGATGACTTCGACCGACATTCCGGTTTCGGCGAGCTGATTCGCCGCGGTGAACGCGCGCTGCACCGTCGCGCCGTACGTGATGACGGTGACGTCGGTCCCCTCGCGCACGACCTTCGCCTTGCCGAACGGCACCATGAAGTTCGGCCCGGGATACGCCGCCTTGTTGTAGGTCTGGCGATAGAGATGTTTGTGCTCGAGGAAGATCACGGGATCGTCGCAGCGGATCGCCGTGCGGAGGAGTCCGTTGGCGTCGAGCGACGTTGCCGGACATACGACGCGCAGCCCCGGGCAGTGCGTGAATAGCGACGCCCCCGTCTGCGAGTGATAGATCGCGCCGCGGATGTAGCCGCCGTAGGTCACGCGCACGACGACCGGAGCCTTGAACGCGCCGTTGGAGCGCCAGCGCATCGTTGCCAGCTCGTCGCGCAGCTGCATGTACGCCGGCCAGATGTAGTCGAAGAACTGGATCTCGACGACGGGTTTGAATCCGCGCAGCGCCAGGCCGATCGCGCGGCCGACGATGTTTGCTTCGGCCAACGGCGAGTTGTAGACGCGTGCGCCGCCGAACTCCTTTTGCAGCCCCCAGGTGACCTTGAAGACGCCGCCTTTGCCTTTGACCTTGCCGATGTGCTCCTCGCGCGAGACGTCGGCGACGTCCTCGCCGAAGACGAGGATTTTCTTATCGCGCCGCATCTCGTCCTTCATGCAGGCGTTGAGCAGGTCGACCATCGTCGTCTCGTTGCCCGAGAACTGCGGATCGTCCTCGGTGTCGAACTGCTCGCTCGTCGGGTCGATGTCCGGAGAATAGACGAACCGTTCGATCGTCTCCGGCCCGGGCTGCTCCTCGGCCAGGGCGGCGTCGGTCGCCGCGAGTACAGTGGCGTCGACCTCTTCCTGAATCTTCGCGATCTCGTCCGCGGTTGCGTGCCCCTGGGCGATCAGCCATTTCGGGAACTGCATCACCGGATCGCGCGCGGCTTCGGACTCGCGTTCGTCCGTCGGCCTGTAGAACACCTCGTCGTCGGACAGTGAGTGCGAGTACGGACGAATGACGTGGGCATGGACGAGCGCAGGTCCCTGCCGGCGGCGGGCGTAATCCACGGCCTTCTGCATTACGTCGTAGCTCGCGAGCAGGTCGCAGCCGTCGACTTCCTGGATGTACAGGCCGGGGAACGAGGCCACCAGCTTGGAGATGCTTCCGCCCGCCGTGTTGACCTCGACGGGAACCGAGATCGCGTAGCCGTTGTCCTCGACGAGGTAGACGACGGGGAGCTTGAGGTTGCAGGCCGTGTTGAGCGATTCCCAGAACTCCCCTTCGCTCGTCGTGCCGTCGCCGGTGGTGCACAGCACCACTTCGTCCTCGGCGAAACCCTCCGCGATCTCGAGCAACTTGGCGCGCATCGTCGCTTCGGCGGAGCCCACGGCCTGGAGAAACTGCGTGCCCGTCGGCGACGATGTCGAGACGATGTTGAGCGCGTCGTGTCCCCAGTGGCTCGGCATCTGGCGTCCGCCCGAGTTGGGATCGCAAGCGGCCCCGACCGCGGAATAGAGCATCTCGGCCGGTGTCATCCCCAGCTGGAGGCATAACGCGCGGTCGCGATAATACAGATAGAACCAGTCGTGCGCGGCGCGGAGCACGAATCCGGCGGCCGTGAGCACGGCTTCGTGGCCGGCGCCCGAGATCTGAAAGAAGATCTTGTTCTGACGCTTGAGCTGGATCTCTTTGTCGTCCAGGCGCCGCGAAAGCAACATGGTGCGGTAGGCGCCGACGAGCTGCTCTCGGGTGAGCTCGGTAGCGCGCTCGCGCTCGGCTCGCGTCTGAGAAGCCATGCGTCTCCGGTGGTTGTGCGACTGCAGCAAAACTAACGGGCCGCCGAACGGTCAAACAGTTGCAAGAGAACTCGGCGGCGGCCGCCCCGTTGCGTTCAACGGATCGGGCCGTCGTACTCATAGACTGTCGACCTCGCCGCGGTGTCACCCGTGCGGGCGCCGACGTCCGCAACTCAACCGACCGTACATGGCGCACCGCACCCAGCAATGCACCTTCTGTGACCTCGTCCGCGGATCGGCGGAGGTGTCGATCTGCCACGAGGATGCCGATGCGATCGCGTTCATGGACGTGCAGCCGGTGAACGCCGGCCACGTGCTCGTGGTTCCGCGCGAGCACTACGAGTCGCTCCTCGACGTGCCGCCGGAGCTTGGCATGCATCTGTTCCGCGTCACGATGAAGATTGCCGGCGCTGTTCGACGCGTGACGAAGTGCGCCGACATGAACATCGTGGTGAACAGCGGCGCGGCGGCCGGCCAGGACGAGCCGCACTACCACGTGCACATCATCCCCCGTCGTCACGGCGATGGGTTCGACATCCCGCTGCCGTTCGACGGATCGCAGATGCCCGACCGCACCGTGCTCGATGCCTTCGCGGCCCGCATCATCTCGGCACTGCGCGATCCGATGCGCATCGGACTCGGCCACTAGACGCGACGTGCGCGCACGCACGACCTCCGCACTCGGCGAACGCGCCGCGACGGCGCGGTATCGTTGTCGCAACAGGGTCTTGCGCAACCGGCGACACGACTGCATTTGTACGGCACGCGCGGCCGCATGCCGCGACTCCTGCCGGAGGAGAATGGAACTTCTAACCCGACAGCGACCGACCTTCGCCGCACCGCGATCACGACGGCGGTGCTCGTTCTCGGGTCTCCGGAGCCAACTCACTACGCTTGGCGCGACACCCCGTCACGGGAATTACTCCCGTCGCGGGGTGTCGCCTTTTTCGCGAGGTGACATTGTCCCGTCGTCGGCACTTTCACCGCGTCTCCCTTCCCCGCACACCCCGCGCGCCACGGCGGGTCAAGAACGTGCGACCCGGCCATCAGAAGCGCGCGATCAAGCGCGCCGCGATGCGCGACTGCGGTCGCCGTTGTGTCTACTGCGCCGCCCCTCTCGACTTCGAGTTGGCTACGCTGGACCACGTCCATCCCCTCGCGCACGGGGGCGCGCACGTCCCGGGCAACGTCGTCTCCGCCTGTCCGCGCTGTAATCGCCTGAAAGGCGACCTGCTGCCGACCGAATTCTTCGGTCGGTATCCGTGGGCTGGACTGAATTTCATAACGTACGCCCGCGCGGTGCATCGCGCGTTGAAGCGATGCGCGCGACGAGCAATTAGTCTGGCATTTGCGAGAGCGGCGTGAACTGGGCTGCTGGGCGACTGAGCTACGGGCGACTGGGCAGCCTCTCAGTTCGCCGAGCAGCCCAGCGGCCCAGCAGCCCGTTCAATAGTCCACCGGTCTCAGGTAGCTCTCGCCGATTGCCGTCGGACTCACCATGGCCACGGTCGGGAGCCGGCGTTTCCAGTGCGTGCTCTCGAGCCGCCGCTGCACGAGGGCCACGTCGTCGGCGTTGAAGCCGCGGGCAACGAGATCGGTGGCCGCGTAGCCGTGCGTCATCCAGTTCAGGATCTCGTCCGCGCGCGCGTAACTGATCCCGAAGTCACCTTCGTCCGTCTGACCGACGACCAGGTCCGCCGTCGGCGGCTTACTCACGACGACGTCGGGAACGCCCAGATGCCGCGCTAGCGCCCATACCTGCGTCTTGAACAGATCGCCCAGCGGATTGATCGGCGGCGAATCATCGGCGTGCCAGGTGAAATACCCGAACAGCCGTTCCGTCTTGTTGCCGGTGCCCAGGGGAACGCCGCGATGCTTCGCGGCGAGATCGAACAGCGTGATCATGCGCATCCGCGCCATGACGTTGCCGCGGCGTCCGCCATCGGCATCCGGCTCGTGCTTGAGATAGCCGTCCACGGCGTCGGTGATGTCGACGGTCCGCTCGTCGATTCCGAGCGCCTCGATCACGATCTTCGCGTGCTCGAGGCTGTCGCGGCTGGACGTCGAATACGGCATACGTACGCCGAGGACGTTGTCGGGGCCGAGCGCGCGTGCCGCGAGGAACGCCGTCACCGCCGAGTCGACTCCCCCGGATACGCCGACGATTGCACGGCCGAACGCACGCCGCCCCATCTCCTCGCGAATGAATCGAACGAGCCACTCTTCGGCGAGCGCGGGGTCGATCTCGAGCGGGGAGGGTGGGTCGCCGGCAGCCGGCACGCGCACGACGTTCATTTCGCCCGCCGCCGGGATGCGGCGCGGCGCGGCCACGCCGCCGCGCGGGTGCTCGCGCGGGTCGGCGTCGTCGTATGACAGCTCGCTCTTACCACCGGCGGCGATGCGATCCATGCTCGACCGCAGGTGCGGCATCATCGTTTCCAGATCCGCGATGAGCGGCATGTCAGCGCGGGCGCGCGTTACGTCGGCCAGATCGAGCGTCACCGATAGAATGGCGTCGTCCCAAAGCGGCGCGCGGCCGCGGACGTCGCCCTTCGGCCCGGCAACCATAGACCCACCGGGAAAGACCTTGCCGCCCTCGCTGCCGACGAGGTTCGACAGCGCGACGAACACGCCGTGTTCGTCGGCGATGTCACGGGCCAGCCGATCCCAGCGACTCAGGCTCGCCGGCCCCGGCACGTTGTCGTCCTTGGGCCACAATCCGCGCGCCGGGGGGGCCGACGGGACGAACAGAACCTGCGCCCCATCAAGCGCGGCGATCGTCGCGCTGAGACTGTGCCAGACGTCTTCGCAGACGAGCATGGCTGCGCGTCCCCACGACGTGTCGAACGCGCAGATCTCGCGCCCGCGCTCGACGAATCGCTCCTCGTCGAACAGGGCGTAGGTCGGCAGAAACATCTTGCGGTGCACATGCCGGATCTGCGGCTCCCCCCCGCCCAGCGTGACGTACATCGCACTGTTGTAGAGCTTGTGATTCCACACCTCGTAGAACCCGAGCGTGACGTCGAGTGGACGCGCCGCGGTTACCGCTTCGCGATACACGGCGTCCAAGTCACGCGCGAGGGTTCCGGCGGTGACGGCATTGTCTCGCACTCCGCCCTCGAGGAAGTACCCGGTCAGAGCGGACTCGGGGAGCGCCAGCACCATGGGTCTCGGTTCCAGCTGGTCGAGCTGCGTGAGCAGACTCGTCAGCCGCGTGAGGTTGGTGCAGTAGTCTCCCTTGCGCGGCGCGATCTGGGCGACGGCCAGGTGGACGAAGGGGGGCATGACAGAAGGCTACAGGGGCGAAGCGCGAGGGGCGAGGGGCGAGCGCGCGTGATGTATCTTTGGCGGCGGCCACGGGGTAGTTCATGTATATGAGTCATCGGACATTACGCAGTCTTGGCGCCGCGGCGGCAGCGGCGCTTGCCGTCGTGCCCCTTGCCGGTCGCCCCTCGTCTCTGCAGGCCCAGCGCGCCCCAACGGCTGCTCCCACGCAGGCCACGCCGGCGTCGCCGGTAACCGGGGAAGCATGGCAGATCGTCCCTCTCGCCCAGTCGTCGCTCGTCTACGCGCGCGACAATTCGCTCATCGGCGAAATCGGGAAGGAACAGCGGACGGTGGTGCCGATGCGCTCGCTTCCCAAGTACGTCCCGCAGGCATTCGTAGCGATCGAGGATCAGCGCTTTTATCAGCACGACGGCGTCGACGTCATCGGCGTGCTCGGCGCCATCAAGGGCAAGATCCTCAACGAGAATCGCGGGGGCGCGAGCACCATCACTCAGCAGCTCGTCGGCTACATGCACCCCGACATCATCGACCGCCGCGACATCAGTCTGTCGCGCAAGCTCCGCGAGCAGTCCGCGGCGCGCGAGATGGAGAAACACTACAACAAGGATCAGATCCTCGAGGCGTACATCAACCAGATCAACCTCGGTCGCGGTTGGTACGGGGTCGAGGCGGCGGCCCGGCACTACTTCGCCAAGCCGGCGGCCAAGCTCACGCTCGCGGAAGCGGCGACGCTCGCCGCACTGCCCAAGTCGCAGCCCGCCTACGATCCGATTCGCAATCCTCTCCGCAACAAGGCGCGCCGCGACATCATCCTCACGAAGATGGCGGAGCAGGGATTCGTCACGCTCGAAGCAGCCGAGGCGGCAAAGCTGGAGCCCGTCGTCACCGCGCCCAATTTCGGCATGTCGGCGACGTCCAACTATTTCGTCGACGCCGTGCGCCAACAGGCCGAACGCGCCGGAATTCCCGTCGCCAAGGGTGGCTACCGCGTATACACGACGCTCGACCCCGTATTGCAGCGTCACGCCGTCGACGCGCTGGTCGAAGGCACCTACAAGGTTGAATCGCAGCAAGGCTACCGCCACCTCACGCAGGCGCAGGCGACGGGGCGGCAGAGCGACTATCTCCAGGGCGCGGTCGTCGCGCTCGATCCATTCACCGGCGATGTGCGGGCGCTCGTTGGCGGGCGGAACTACGCGCGCGCGCCGTTCAACCGCGTCATCACCGCGAGCCGCCAGCCCGGGTCGTCGATCAAGCCGATCGTCTACGCCAAGGCGATCGAGGACAGCATCCCCGGCAGCACGATCGTTCCCGACACCGCGCTCGAGATTCCGGTGATCGGCGATCCGCCGATCTACAAGCCGCAGAACGTCGACGGAAAATTCGTCGGCCCCATCACGATGCGCGAAGGACTCATCCACTCGCGCAACACGGTCGCCATCCAGCTCGGCCTGCGCGTCGGCATGGACTCGGTGGCTGCCCTGTCGCAACGCATGGGCGTCAACTCGCCGATGCTCCCGGTGCCGGCGAGCATGATCGGCGCGTCCGAAGTCCACCCCATCGAGCTCGTGGCCGCGTACGCGGCGTTCGCCAACAACGGATCGGTTGTGCAGCCTCGCTTCATCACACACGTCGTCGATGCGACGGGTCGCATCGTGCTGGCGCGTCCGCCGTCCACGCCGCAACCCGCGCTCGACCCGCGCGTCGCCTTCATCGTGCGCAGCATGATGACGGACGTCGTCGATCGCGGGAGCGGGTCGGCGGCGCGCCGCGCCGTCCCCGCGTCGATTCCCGTTGCCGGCAAGACCGGAACGACGAACGACAACGTCGACGTCTGGTTCGTGGGCATCACGCCGGATCTCGTCGCCGGCGTGTGGCTGGGCTTCGACAAGCCGAAGACCATCACCGCGGGCGCCGTGGGCGGACTGCTCGCCGCGCCGATCTGGGGCCAGATGGTCGGACGCTACTACGCCGGGCGCTCGGTGAGCGGTTGGGGTCCGCCGCCCGACGGACTGACCTACGCCGAGCTCGATCGCGACAGCGGCGCGCCCGCAACCGCGAGCACGCCGCCGGACAAACGCTATTTCGAGTTCTTCCTCGAGGGCACCGAGCCGGAACCACTGCGGAACAATCCGTGGAAAATGCCGCAGTGGGGTCCGTTCATCGCGCCTACGCGACCCTGGTCGCCGCCGCCTTCTTTTCGATCCCTTCCATGAGGGTGGGTTCGTTTCCCGCCTGATCGACGGGCACCAACGCGACCTTGAACAGCTCATCGAGCGTGCTCACGCAGTGGAACTCGAGGTGCTGGCGCACGTCCTCGGGGATGTCCTCCATGTCGGCCTCATTGTCCTTCGGCAGGATGATGGTCGTGATACCCGCGCGATGCGCGCCGAGCACCTTCTCCTTCACACCGCCGATCGGCAGCACGCGCCCGCGCAGCGTGATCTCGCCGGTCATCGCGACGTCGCGGCGCACCGGGCGTCCCGACATCGCGCTCACCAGCGCCGTCGCCATCGTCGTTCCGGCCGACGGTCCATCTTTCGGGATGGCGCCCGCCGGGACGTGCACGTGGACCTCGATCGATCCGAGTTTATCCTCCGGTATCTGAAGCTTTGATGCGTGTGTCGCGGCATACGTCATCGCGGCGCGCGCCGACTCCTTCATCACGTCGCCGAGCTGGCCGGTGAGGATGAGCGAGACGTTCCCCCACCCGCTCACCTGCGTCTTGTCGTCGTCGCTGGAGCGCGATCCGTAGTTGTACAGGCGACGAATGGCGGCCTCGACGAACATGATGTCGCCGCCCGCGGGCGTGTAGTACATGCCCGTCGCCACGCCGACCTCGTTTTCCTCGGCGGCATGTTCCGGGTGCACCCTGGGGCGGCCCAACAAGTCGCGTACCTCGTTGGCGTCGATCTTACCGTCCTCGATGATCTTGGGATCCCCCGCCGCGATGCGACGCGCGACTTTGCGCGCCACGGCGCCGATCTGCCGCTCGAGTTGGCGCACGCCGCTTTCGCGCGTGTATTTGCTGATCACGGCGGCGACCGCATCGTCGGTGAACGCGACGTTCTTGTCGCCGAGCCCCGACTCCTCGATCTGCCGCGGAATCAGGTACTTCTTGGCGATCTCCGCCTTCTCGCGCTCGGTGTATCCCGCGAACTCCACGACCTCCATGCGGTCGAGCAGCGGGCCGGGGATGTTCTGGATGAAGTTCGCCGTCGCGATGAACAGCACCTCGCTCAGGTCGAACGGAATCCCCAGATAGTGATCGGTGAAGTTGTCGTTCTGCGCCGGGTCGAGCACCTCGAGCAGCGCCGCCGACGGATCGCCCTGGAACGACACGCCGAGCTTGTCGACCTCGTCCAGCAGGAACACGGGATTCTTCGTGCCGCCCTGCTTCATGCCCTGAATGATCCGCCCCGGCATGGCGCCGACGTAGGTGCGGCGATGGCCACGAATGTCGGCCTCGTCGCGAGCGCCGCCGAGGGCGACACGCACGTACTGGCGGCCCAGGGAGCGGGCGATCGACTTCGCGATGGATGTTTTGCCGACGCCCGGCGGCCCGACGAACAACAGGATGGGCCCCTTCGCCATCGCCCGGGCTTTCGCCTCCTTGGCGTCGGTGATCGGGCGCTCCGGCTGGTTGGACTGGCCGAGATGCGGCGTCGCGTCCTCCTTCACGGCGCGCAGCTTGGCGATCGACATCTCTCCGGACTTCTTGAGCTCCTCCTGGAGCTGCTGCGCGCGCAGCTGGCGCACGGCGAGGAACTCGAGAACCCGGTCCTTGACGTCGGGCAGCCCGTAATGGTCTTCGTCGAGCACGATCTGAGCATTCTGTAATTCGAGGTTGTCGTCGGAGCGCGTGTTCCACGGGAGCTCGGCGATCCACTCGAGGTACGTGCGGATGACCTGGGCCTCCATGGACTCGCGCCCGGCGCGCTCCAGGCGTCCGATCTCGCGCTCCACTTCCTGCCGCGCTTCCTTGGGCAGGTCGAGTTTGTTGAGCTTGTCGCGGAGCTCGGTGATCTCCTTCGTCTGATCGTCGTCGCCGAGCTCTTTCTGGATCGCCTTCATTTGCTCGCGCAGATACATCTCGCGCTGTCGTTCGCCAAGCTCTTCCTGGACCTGCGACTTGATCTCCTCCTGCGCCTCGAGCATCCCGATCTGCTTCTGGACGTGCACGAGCACGCGGCGGAGCCGCTCCTCGACGCTGAGTGTTTCGAGGAGACCCTGTTTCTCCGGCGGCTGCAGTTCGATGTATCCGGCCACCAGATCGGCGAACCGGCCCGGGTCGGTGACGGCATCGAGCACCTGGTGGACCACCTCTTCGGGCAGGCCGCGGCGCTCGCCGAGTTCGGCGGCCCGCTCACGGAGCTCCTTGTGGAGGGCGACGAAGGCGGGGTCGTCCTCGTTCACCGGCTTCATCTCTTCGACCGGCATCACGACGGCGCTCAGGTAGCCTTCGGTCGTGCTGTACTGGAGGGCGGTCGCCCGCTGCTCCCCCTGGAGCAGGAGCTGGACGCCCCCGAGGCCGCGTTGGATCTGGCCGATCCGCGCGATCACGCCCATGGAGTAGAGAATGTCGGGCGTCGGTTCGTCCGTATTGTCCCGCTGGGCGACCGCGAAGACCAGGCGCTCGGCCTTCAGGGCCGATTCGATTGCGCGCAGCGTTCCGGGCCGGCCGGCCGCGATGGGCGCGGTGAGCCCGGGAAAGATCACGGTGCCCCGAAGGGGAAGCACCGGCAGGGTTTGGCGTTGAGCCATGATGACGCTGACCTAGGTGTAGGACGTCGGAAAGCGCTTCCGATCAATGCGGCCCGATCGGGACGCGTGTCGCACACTCCATTCCAACGACGAATCCGCTGTACTAAGTCTCGCCGCGGATCAAGTTAGCGCTTCAACTTAGGAGGAATGGGGCGTGCGGGCGAGCATCGAAATGCAGGATGGGAGCCTGTCTTTCACGTCACCATGGCAGAAAACCCGGCGGTCCCTCGAAACGTCTGACGGAGTGGCACTGCCGCTACGGCGCGCGTCCTTTCCATAAGTTTGTGCGCGTCCTAAATTGCGGCTTCACCACAGCCTATACCTCGAGCGCCTCGCGTGCCCGATCCCGCGGTACCCATTTCGGACTCCGAGCAACTGCGCGCTCACGTGGAGCGCGTGCTCAGCCCGAACTACGAGCTGGACTGCGAGATCGGGCGTGGAGGCATGGGGATCGTGTACCGTGCTAAGGACCGGCGACTCAAGCGGCTTGTCGCCATCAAAGTCCTGCCGCCGGAGCTCGCGTTTCGGAACGAGATCAAAACGCGGTTTCTTCGGGAAGCCGAAACCGCCGCCCAGCTGAACCACCCCAACATCGTCGACATTTACAGCGTCGACGAAGCCTCGCCGCCCGACGAGCTCTCGGGCCCACGGCTCGTGTTCTTCGTGATGGCGTACGTGAGCGGCGACAATCTCGCCAAGCGCCTCCACGACCGCGGCACGCTGTCGGTCGAGGAAACACGCCGCACCCTGAGGGATGTGGCCGACGCGCTGGCCTACGCGCACGAGCGCGGCGTCATCCACCGCGACATCAAGCCGGACAACATCCTGCTCGATGCCGAGAGCGGCCGGCCGATGGTCACTGACTTCGGCATCGCGCGGGCGGCCAGCGACGGCGATTCGAGGCTCACCGCCACCGGCATCGCCATCGGCACGCCGACCTACATGTCCCCGGAGCAGGCCGCGGGGGAACGCGCCATCGATGGGCGGAGCGACCTGTATTCGCTGGGAATCCTCGGCTATC
>Ga0137427_10001012_pt1 | contig 13219 bp, 9 predicted proteins | sample EasRivERMZT700_2_FD_102309 | JGI IMG/M metagenome (GOLD analysis project Ga0137427, IMG submission 102309) | Soil microbial communities from meander-bound floodplain in the East River, Colorado, USA - East River MetaG ERMZT700_2 | ecosystem: Environmental > Terrestrial > Soil > Floodplain ...
CGGTGCTGTTCGGAATCATCGCGCTGCGGCGTCCCTCGGCCGGCGCGCTCGCGCTGCTCGTCGTCATCGGTGTGTACGCCATCGTGCACGGCGGGATTCTCGTGTCCTTCGCGCTTCGGCTCCGCTACTGGCGTGGGGTCGAGGTCCCTCCGGCCCGGCCGCTGGAAGTTCCGGGCTACCGCTAGATCCGCCGTCGCGCGGCGACTTGCCGCGACCGCCCGTGGCCCTGTCGCCGGCCCGCGTACCGGCTCCCGGCCTTTCGCCGCGGGGTCGCTTGGCACGCGCGATGCTCTCCGATGAGTCACGAACCTGCGCTCCCACGGAAAGGGCGCGATGCGAATCGCTGGCGTGGCCATGGGGCTCTCCACCCTGCTGCTGGTGCTGCCCCAGACCCGGCAAGAACCGCAGGATCCGTTTGTCTTTCGCGGAGGCGTCGATGTCGTCGCCCTGAACGTCATCGTGACCGACCGCCGGCAGCAATTCGTGGACGGCCTCGGCCTCCGCGACTTTCGCGTCTACGAAGACGGCGTCGCGCAGACCATCTCGTACTTCGCCCTCGAGCGGCTGCCACTGGATCTCGCGGTGGTGATCGACATCTCGTCGAGCATGGGACCGATCATGTCGACGCTGCAATCCGCCGCGATCGGTTTCGTGAAGGCGCTGCAGCCCGTCGATCGCGTGACGGTGATCGCCATTCGCTCGCGCGCCGAGTTGCTGCACGAGCTCGATTCCAATCTCGACGCCGCGATCGACGCGATTCGCCGCTCGTCGGCGAACGGCAAGACGGCGCTGTACGACAGCCTGTATGTCGCGCTGTCGGAGATGACGCGGAATCGTCGCGAAGCCAGCGGACTCCGGCGGCAGGCGATCGTGCTGATCTCCGACGGGCAGGATACGGCCAGTGTCGTGGCCGTTGATGACGTGCTGGAGCGAATCCGCGAGTCACTCATCAGCGTGTACACCGTGACGCTGGTGTCGAAAGCCGAGGCGCAGCGCGTCGCGGCCAACTCATCGTTCCCCGATGCGCTCTTTCATATGAAATCGTTCGCGACCGAGTCGGGCGGACGCCCGTTCGTCGCCAAGGGCGCCGGGGACCTCAAGAGCGTCTACCATGCGATTGCCGACGAGCTCGCCCATCAGTACACCGTCGGCTACATCTCGACGAATCGCCAGCGCGACGGCGGATTCCGCCGCATCGACATCCGCGTCGTCGATCGCGGCGACCTGTCGGCGCGCGCACGCCCCGGGTACCTCGCGCCGCGAGGCTCCGGCGGCGGCTAAACCGCGACATCCCGTGGCCCGCAACGGCGGGGCCGCCGCGGGAGATCGGAAGGAACAGCGAAAACACGGCTGAGCACGCACCCGAGGGTGCGGCACGGGTACTGCGTCGATGCGCCGCCGGAAGGAGCGACCCCGTGCATCAAGCTGCCCACTCCGCTGCTCATTTCGAGTCCGCGTTGGACTCGAGCGTCAAGCCAGCGCCTCACATCGATCCTCCCGCCGCGCCAGCCGACATGGTCTGGATTTCCGGCGGCATGTTCAGGATGGGATCGAACGTGCACTACCCGGAGGAACATCCGGCGCATCGCGTATCGGTGGATGGTTTCTGGATGGATCGCCATCCGGTTACCAACGCCGAGTTTGCAGAGTTCGTCGCGGCCACCGGGCACGTGACGTACGCGGAGATTCCGCCCGACCCGAAAGGGTACCCGGGCGCGCTCGAGCACATGCTCATTCCTGGATCGCTCGTTTTCCTCAAGCCGAACCGGCCGGTCGACCGCCGAAATTTCAGGAACTGGTGGCACTTCGTGGCCGGCGCGATGTGGCGGCGTCCGCTCGGCACCGGCAGCTCGATTCACGACCTCGGCGACCACCCCGTCGTGCACGTGACGCACGACGACGCGGCCGCGTATGCGGCGTGGGCCGGCAAGGCGCTCCCGTCGGAGGCCGAGTGGGAGTTCGCCGCGCGCGGCGGGCTCGACGCCGCCGAGTTCGCGTGGGGCGGCGATCTGCATCCAGACGGCCGCGAGATGGCCAACACGTGGCAGGGCGAGTTTCCGTGGGAGAACCTGTGCGACGACGGCTACGAGCGCACGTCGCCGGTGGGTGCGTTCTCACCGAACGGGTACGGCCTCAGCGACATGATCGGCAACGTCTGGGAATGGACCTCGGACTGGTACCAGACGCAGCACACGCACGAGGTGCCCAAGGCGTGCTGCATCCCGCACAATCCGCGCGGTCCGTCGGAGCACGGGAGCTACGACCCGTGCCAGCCGGCGATCCGGATTCCGCGCCGTGTGCTCAAGGGCGGGTCGCACCTGTGCGCGTTCAACTACTGCCGGCGGTACCGGCCGGCGGCGCGATTTCCACAGCCCGTCGACACGTCGACGTGCCACGTCGGCTTCCGGTGCATCCGGCGCGCACCCGGACCGGTCGTGTGAAGCCAGAAGCCAGAAGCCAGAAGCCAGAAGCCGGAGGCCTGAGGCCTGAGAATTGATGGAGCCGTTGATCCAGGAGCTGGCGAGCGCGATCGCGCGTGCCATCGAAGCCGCCGCGGTGCTCACCATCGGCTGGGGCGCCATCGAGGCGTTCATCCGGCTGGTGGGTGTCGTCGCCCGCGGCGGTTCGCACGGCGCGCGAAAAGACGTCTGGCGCCGGCTCGGCGTGTGGCTGCTGCTCGGACTCGAGTTCGAGCTGGCCGCGGACATCATCAAGAGCGTCGTCTCGCCGAGCTGGCAGGACATCGGCCGGTTGGGGGCCATCGCGGCTATTCGGACGTTCTTGAACCACTTCCTGGAGCGGGATCTCGAGAACACGGCGAAGGCCGGCGCCGGGCAGGCAGGCTCAGGCTAGAGAGGCCGGATGAGCGCGCGCGAGTCGGTCAGGTTCGACATCGCCGTGGCGCTCCTCCTGGGTTCCGCCGCGGTCGCCACGGCGTGGAGCGGATATCAGTGCGTGCGATGGGGCGGCCGCCAGGCGCATCACTACAACGAGGCGGATGCGCTGCGCCTGTCCTCCAACCGCGTGGCCGGAATGGCCGTCGCCGAGCGCCAGCTCGACCTCGCGATGTTCGCGAACTGGCTCCACGCGTACGCGAACAACCGGCCGGAGTTGCAGGAGTTCATGCGGCAACGGTTCCGGCCCGAGTTCCACCCGCCGTTCGAGGAGTGGCTGGCGAGCCGGCCGATCACGAATCCGGCGGCCCCATCGGGCCCGTTCGTCCTTCCGTCGTACAAAGTCGCCAAGGACGCCGAGGCGCACCGGCTTCTCGAGGAGGCCAACGCGGCGGCCGCCGACGCCAACCGGGCGAACGAGGTGGGCGATCAGTATCAGCTGCTGACGGTGTCGTTTTCCGTCGTGCTGTTCCTGGCCGGCGCCATCACGCCGCTGAGGTCCTCACGCGTGCGTTTGGCGCTGCTCATCGTGTCCATTGCACTGCTGCTGCACGGCGTCTTCAAGATGGCGCGATATCCGATCGAATGAGGAATCGTGAGATTGGGGGAGTAGGAGATTGGGAGATTCAATCTCCCAATCTCCCAATCTACTAATCTCCTAATCCTGTGCTCGTCCGCCTACCTCCCGATGCGCAGATCCTGCACGTGCGTTTGCCCGTCCTTGAGCGTGAACGCGACCGAGAGCGGCACGAGCTCCTCGAAGAACGAGGGCTCGCTCGTGTCGTTGGGCGCCAGGTCCACGAGCGCGGCGATGCGGTAACTGCCCGGCGGCAGGCCGTTGAACACGAACCTCCCATCCGTGCCTGGCCGCGTGGTGCGGATGCGCCGCGTCGCGGACCAGAGCGTGCGATCGGCGGGGAAGACCACGATGGTGTAGTCGGGCGCTGGCCGGCCGGTCGCGTCCTGCAGCGATCCGGAGACGATCTGCGAGAGATCCGTGAACGTCAGCACGGCGTTCGTCACGTCTTCGTTCGGCAGAATCTCGAGCGGGAAGTCCAGCACGTCGCGACCCTTCACGAGCGCCGACTTCAGGGTCCAGTTCGCTTCGGGGCTGGGGAGCGTCGCGAGCACGCGGTATTTCCCGGGCGTGATGCCCGTCACCGCGAAGCGGCCGCCGTCGTCCACCTGCGCCCCGCCGCCGCCGAGCAACACCATCGTCCGGCCCAGCGAGGCGGGTAGCAGCTGGATGCGTGCGCGCCGGAGATCGTCGGTGGGCGCCGGCCGCGACCCGTCGAACGCGAGCCGTCCCGCGAAGCGCATTCCGTCCTGCAGCGCCAGCGTGATTCCGGCGACGTTCTGGCCGTCGACGGCGACGTCCGCGTTGGCCCACAAGTTCATCGGCGAGTCGCCCGCGCCGCCCATCCCGATGATGCGCATCGGGCCCGCCGCCGGCTGAGGCGGTGCGGGCTGCCCCGGCGCGCGACTGGCGGCCCGCGCCGTCACGGTATACGCGCCCGGCGCGATGCCCGGGAACGAAAACGTCCCGTCGGCAGCGACAGGCGCGGTGTTGATCGAGACGAACCCCGTGACGTTGACGCCGCCAGTCCCAGCCGGCGCGATCGTCAGCGACACCTCGCCCGGAGCCACACCCGCGGGCGTGATCACCTTGCCGGAGACCCGCGACGTGCGAACGACCCGCAGCTGGATATCCACGCCTTCGCGCTCTTCGCCGGCACCGACCGTGACCAGCGCGCCGTCGGTGGGCAGCATCGTGCCCGGGTAGTACATCGGCGTGAAACCGACGGTGGGCACCTCGCTGTCGGGAGTTGGTGCCTGCGCCGCCGCCTGGCCCGCGCCGATCGTCGTCGTGTTGGGTCGAAGCGTCTGCTGTGCTGTTCGCAACAGCGCGTCGTTCATCTGCTTGAGATTGCCGCGCCCGCTGTCGCGTGGCGTCGCCGAAATCACGTACTCGCCGGGTGTCAGCCCGAAGAGGCGATACATGCCGCGATCGTCGGTTGTCTCGCCGAGCACGCCCGCGCCCGCTGTCGCATTGGCCAGCGTCCGTTCGCCGCTCACGGTGCGGAACTGCATCGCGCGGACGCTGACGCCCGGTGCCGGCATGCCGTGTTCATCGCGCACGATGCCGCTGATGACCGCTCCACGCAGCATGCGCATCGGCGCCTCGGCGCGCTGGCCGTTCGCGAGCCCGACCGGCGTGCCCGGCCGATCGAAACGCTTCGCGCCGAACACGACGCGTACGAATCCCGGCTTGGTCGCCGAAACGGTGTAGCGCCCTTCGGGAAGGTCGTTGATCGAAAAACTCCCGGCGGCGTCCGTCATCACCCACTTGTTCACGTCGGACTCGACACTCTGGGCGACGACGCGCGCCCTTCGGATCGGCGCGGGCGTGGACTCGTCCGTCACGAGACGTCCCGAAATGATCGCCGTGCCAGTTGTGGGGGCCGCGCTCGTGTCTCGCGCCGGTTGCTGGGACGTGAACACCTGACCCATCACGCGCGGGCTGGCGGCGGCGATGAGCAGGGCCACCGAAATGGCGGTGAATACCTTTCGAGTCATCGCGCCACCGACGTCTGCACGTTCTGGGTCTTCTTCTCGCCGGCGCCGAGCTGAACGCGCGCGGCGGACCTGGAGAGCATTTCGAGGAAGCGCGGATCCTGCGCATCCGGAGCCATGATGTCCGGCACGGCGCCGATGTAGTAGCTGCCCGGCGGCAGATTCCCGAACGTGAACGCACCGTCCTTGCCCGGCCGCACCGTGCGGATGCGCCGCGGGTTGCTGCCGCGTCCGATCCACGCGCTGCTGTCGGTTGGAAACGCAATCAGCGCGGCGCCCGGGTCCGACGCCCCCGTCCCCGGTGCGTTGACGACGCCGCTGATCTCGGTGAATTGGTCCGTCAGCGAAAGCACGACGCCGGAGGCGTCACTGCCGGTGAGCTCCACCGGTTCGTCGGTGATGTCGTGCCCGCCGAGCATCGCGCCGAAGAGCGACCAGCCTTGAGGAAGATTCCCCACGCGGAGCACGTAGCGGCCCGGGGGCACGCCGGTGGTCGTGAACTGACCGTTCGTCTCAACCCGGCCGCGGACGGCGGACGTGGCGCTGGCCGCGCGCGCATCCGCGGGCTCGAGGGTGACGAAGATGCTGGCGATGCGATCCGCGGCCGGCTTCTCCAATCCGCCGGTGAATCCCACCGTGCCGCTCACCTTGAGGCCATGTCGAAGGGCCATCGCGAGGTCAGTGATGTCGGCCATCGTGACGTTCAATGTGGCTTCGGCCCACAGTGTGGGTTCGTTCGGCAGCGCGGCTCCCGGTCCACTGACCGTGATGGTGCGCATGGTGAACGACCCTCCGCCGCCCATCGAGATCGTTTCGCCACGGGTGCCGGAAGATCGCTGCGCGCGCACCGTGTACGCACCCGCTGGCACGCCACTGAATGTGAATTGGCCGCTGCCGTTGGTGGTCGTCGTGAGCGAGCCAACGGGCGAGACGAGATCCTCGGACTCGGCCGGCGAGACCGTCACCTGCACGTTGGCCGCGGGTCCGTCCGGACTGCTGAGCGAACCTGATACGCGCGCCGTGCGCACCGGTCGAAGCTGCAGATCGATGCCGGGACGCTCATCCCCCGACACGAGCGTGATCACGGTCGCGCGCGCGGGCGTCGCCACCGCGGGGTAGAACTGCGTCGGAAACACCAGCAGATGCCCGTCCTCCGTGACACCGGCGGTGGTCGTGTCCGTGGGCGTCATGAGATCGCCGCCCGACATTGCCCCGCCTCCGCCCGCCGGGCCCGACATGGACACGGCAAACGTCATCACCTGGCCCCCACCGCCACCGCCGCCGCCGAGAATTCGATCCAGCGGCGATCCGCCCGTCATCGTCATCGGCAGCACGACCAGGTAGTCGCCCGGCTCGAGCGATCCGATGCGATACATGCCGCGGTCGTCGGTCGTGTCCAACGGACCGAGGGCCAACTGGCGCTTGCCGCCGACGGTCGTGCGCCGCAGCACGCGAACGCTCGCGCCTACGAGCGGATCGTTGTTCTCATCGACCACCGTGCCGGCAATGGCCGCGTGCTTCCACATCGGAACGACGACGTCACCGATGCGCTCGGCCTCGGCGACGTCGAGGCCGACAGTCGGGCCCGAGGGACGCGTGCGTCCGTAAGCGCCGTCGGAATAACCGGGACGCGTGGCCGTGATGTTGAATCGTCCTGGCGGCAGGCTGAGGAACGCGAAGCGGCCCTCGGCATCGGCGAGGATCTGCGCCGGCTGAAAGCCGGCGACGGAGAGCGTGACGATCGCGCCGGACACACCGCGCCGGCCGGCCGCGTCCTGCACGGCCCCGAGGATCATGCCGGTGCCGGTGGTGATCGGCTTCATGTCGGGCCCGCCGATGAGCGGACCGCCCGCGCCACCGCCACCGATGCGGACTTCGCTGCTCGACACCACAATCTGACGCGCGGCGACACTGGCCACGGACAGTCCGACGACGACGGCGCCGACTTCCACAATTCTCATCGTGCGTTGCATGTCAGGACTCCTCGAACTCTCAGAACTCTCAGAACTCTTCGGACTCTTCGGACTCTTCGGACTCTTCGGACTCTTTGAGGTTAGACGCGCCGGGGTCCGGGGCGGAAGTAGGCGGGCGAAGGCTTAACAATTCTTTACAACGAGCACCGCAACGGACGGTGCGGTGCTCCCTGAAAAAAGAAAGGGCGGACCGACGTTCGGTCCGCCCCCGAGCTGAAGCGGTGTCGTTTCTGGCTTTTGGCTTCTGGCTTTACTTCCCCGCGTCCAAATCGTTCCAGTTCATCAGCGCGTTGAAGCCGAGGATGAACGTGCCCTGCGTCTGCCAGCGCCAGAACGGGCGAATCGCGAACATCACGACGTGGCCCTTGCCGATCGGCGCGTCGATGAGCTGCGGGCGGTTCTCGAGATTCTCGCCGCCGAGCAATCCGCCGGAGAGCAGCATGTCGCTCTCGTCCGGCGAGAAGCGGAGGATCACGCGCGGCCGAAAGATGTCCATCAGCTGCGGCGGAGTGCCACCGCCGCCGCGTCCACCGCCGAAGCCGCCACCCCCGCCGCCGCCGCGACCGCCGCGTCCACCGCCACCACCCTGTCCGTCAGCCGCGACGATCACGGTCGGCGGCGGAGCGATCCAGTCCTTCGTCGGATCCCACGTGCCGAAGACGTTCTGGCTCGCGCCCATCGGCTGCGTGTTCTGGTAGTTGCCGCCGCCGCGACCGCCGCCGCGCCCGGCCGGAGCGGCCGCCGGAGCCAACGGACCGGGCTGACCGCCGACGCTGAAGAGCGGACCGCCGTTCGTCTTGTAGTAGACAGGGAGGTGATTGCGCGAGAGGCCGTACACGATCGGACTCGCCTTGTCCGCCACGACGCCGCGATAGACCGAGCCGGGCGCCACGAGACCCTGGCCCTGATCGACCGTGATGCCGGGCGTCAGGTAATTCGTCGGGAAGATCGACGACGTGCCGCCTTCGGTGATGAGCGTGCCGCCGGCCTGCACGAACTCGTAGAGCTTCTTGAGTCCGGCCTGGCCGAGGCCGCCGCGCGTGTCGTCGGTCGATCCCGGGTAGCCCAGCGCCGGGAACTCCGGCGTTTTCTTGAATGGCACGGCCGGGCCCGTTGTCGGCGCTTCCTGTCCGACGGCGCCGCCGTGCGGCCAGAGGATCACGTCGAACTCGCCGCGCAGATCCCGCTTCGCGACTTCGTTCTCGCCGAAGTACGTGTACGGAATCTTGTAGTAGTCGAGCGCCGCGCGCACCCAGCCTTCGTCCTGCGTGTTGCCCCAGCTGTGGACGTAGCCGATCCGCGGCACGTCGAGATCGTGCGTCTTGAGATCTGCGGGCACGGACGCCACCGCGACGCCAGTCAATCCGAGATCCCGCAGCGCAGGCTCGAGCTGCGCCCGATTCGCGTTCTGAATAATGAAGGACCCGGCCGGGAACTTCCGGCCGCCGGCATCGAACGCCGCCTGGGCGGCCGCCATCTTCGTGCCCGCGAACTGCCAACGGAACTGCGCAAGCAGGTTGTCACCCGAGTGCTCGACGATGAGCGTCGAGCCGGTGCCCGTGACGCCGCCGGGCGCGCGGACGGTGCCCGTGACCGGCGCCATCGCAGCGGTCAGCAGGTTCTTCTCCGTGATGGGCGTCATTACGAGGTTGCGCATCATCGGATACGTCCAGCCCAGGTCGTCGTACGGGCTGGGGTTCGACATCGAGTAGTCCTGCACCGAGAAGTAAATATCCGCGACGGTGCGGTACGGCTGGTCGCCACGGATGATCCAGTCGCCCGCCTTGACCTGTACGGTGCCGAGCGTGACTTCAGCCGTCGCCGTGTGGACCTCGAGGCCCTGCGCCATCAGGCCGTTGATGGCTTCGGCGGCGTTCGCCTTGCTCGTCTGCGTCGCGGGCACGACCCATCCGTACGTCGGGCCGGTCTTGCCTTTGTTCACGGCGTTCTTGTTCTTGATCCAGTAGTTCTCGAGCCAGCGCTCCTTGTCCTTGCCCATGAAGCTGAGCGAGAACAGCACGGCGGACTGGCTCATGTTCACGTGCGCGCGCGGGCCCCAGCGGACGTCGCCCGGATCCGGATTCGGACGGAACCACTCGCGGCTCTGACCGCGACCGCCGCGTCCGCCACCGCCGCCGGCACCGCCTGCCGGCGGAGCCGCCGCCTGGCCTGTGCCCGCCGCGGCTGCGCCGCCACCGGCGCCACCTGCGGCTGCACCACCGCCGCCGCCGCCGCGCCCCCCACCACCGCCGCCGCGACCACCGCCACCACCCGGCGCGGCCGCCGCTGCCGCCGGCGCGCCCGGCACCGTGACGCTGTTCACGCCGTAGCCGCCGACTTCATAGAAGCGGCCGGTCGCGTTGTGCGAGTGCACCGCATAGAACATGTAGTTCGGCGTCCACCCGTCGTAGAAGCCGTACGTCCACACGCCCGGGACGCCACGCTTCGTCATCTCCATCACGTCGTTCTGCGCGAACATCCACCACTCGTAGATCGTGATCGGATCGAGCTGCTCGTTGTACGGACCGGTGCCGGTCGACGAGTAGAGCAACTGCTGCGCTTCATGAAGATCGTGCAAGAGCGTCGTCTTCCACTCGAGCTGGACTTTGTTGATGTTCTTCGTCATCGAGAGGAACTGGCCCATGCCGTCGCGGTTGTTGTCGTGCGCGACGTACTTGCCCCAGTAGGGCAGGCCGAGGTTGCCCTGGATGCCTTCGGCCTGCCGCTTCGCGTTGAAGTACGCAGTGTCGACGATGCGCTCGCGGCCGTCCACTTCGACGACGGGCGTGATGAACGTGATGACGTTGTTGCGAATCTGCTGGACGAACGGCGTGTCTTCGACCACCAGCCGGTAGGCCAGCTCCATCAGCATCTCGGGGCCGCCGCGCTCGGTGGAGTGCACGCCGCTCGTGAGCCAGTAGATCGGTTTCGCGCGCGCGATGATCTGGCGCGCCTGCGCCTCGGTCGTCCGCCGCGGATCGGTGAGCAACTGCAGATCCTGCTTGTTGCGCTCAAGGTTGCGGATGTTCTCTTCGCTGGAAATCGCGATGACGATCTGATCGCGGCCTTCTTCGGTCTGGCCGATCGTCATGAACCGCGCGCGCGTCGGCATCGCGTCGGCGACCGCCTTCATGTACGCGTGGATGTTCTTCGCGTGCGTCAGCACGCCGGGCTGGCCCGAGATGTGGCCGACGGCGGGGAAGCTGAGCGGCGTCGGTACCTTGTCGGAGGCGGGGAGGTGATCCACCAGCTCCGTCGAGATCCGCGGATCCGTCAGGTGCTGCTTGATCAGCGCCGTGTAGGCTTCATCGATTTTCTGCGCCGGGGCGGCCGTCGACGACTGTGCCGACGGGCTCGACCATGGCGCGAGCGTGATGGCCGCCGCAATCAACAAACCTGCGGCGTAGGACATTGAGGGAAATCTCGTGCGCATTCAGCCTCCTGGAATCCGTGCGGGTCAGAAGTGGAATCCTACCAGAGGGCCGCACAGTTGTAGGGCAGACCTTCAGGTCTGCCGCCCTGGGCAAACCTAAAGGTTTGCCCTACGTACTACCGTGCGAAGTAGCTCGCCGTCACGGCCGGCTCGCCGTCGTTCCTGGCCGGGCGAAGCTGCAGGATCCTGCACATGAATTCGTAGAGGTGGAGGTTGGAGAGCTCCGGGGCCTGGAGGCCGCGCCTGAGTGACGGGCCTGCCGCGACGAAGAGCCCGTGCATGTCGCGGGTGCGCGGATCGTAGCCGTGCGCCCCGCCGCGCGATCGCATCCGCGACGCCGCGTCACGGGTGGTGACGTACCAGCCGGGCTCCACCACACCCACGATCGCCGGCACGCGCGGATTCTTGCCGAACTGGAGGCCGGCCGGCACGCTTTCGCGCCGGTACACCGACAACGCGCGGTGCTTGCCGGCGAGCTTCGCGTAGAGCGCCTCCACTGTGAGGCTGCCACGCGGGTTCACCATCAGGCTCGCGCCGCTCTCGACAATCGTGATCTCGTCCAGGCTGACGTAGTCGTCCACGAGAATCGCGCGCTCGGCACTGGTCTCCACCATCCCGTGGTCAGAGACGATGACGATCGTCGTCTGGTCGATCAACCCGAGTTCTGTGATGCCCGCCACGAGCGTGCCCAGAGCCTCGTCCAGGCGCTGGGCCGCCTCGAGCACCTCGGGCGAGTTGGGACCAGACGAATGGCCGGCCGAGTCGGTATCGCTGAAGTAGAGCGTGATGAATGCGGGACGCTCGGCCGCGGGCAGCTTCAGCCAGGTCAACACTTGCGCGACCCGGTCGGCGTTGGGCAGCCGGTTCTCGAACGGCTTCCAGTGCGTCGGATGCACCGCTTCGGATCCGGGCCAGAACATCGACGCGCTCTTGCGGCCCTGCCGGATGGCCGTCGTCCAGACCGGCTCGCCGCCCCACCAGCGGGGGTCTCGCGAGATCGGCGCCGACATCGTGAACTTCTCGCTGCTAATCGACGGGTCGAACATGCCGTTACCGACGATGCCGTGATGATCGGGTGTGAGGCCGGTCACGATCGTGTAGTGGTTCGGGAACGTCAGCGTTGGAAATGACGCAATCAGCCCGGACGAGCGGACGCCGCGTGCGGCCAGCGCTTTCAGGTTCGGCACCGCCGCGCGGTCCGTGTAGTCCCAGCGCCAGCCGTCGAACGAGATCAGAATCAGGAGCGGCGCCGGCGTCTGCCGCGCGGCCAGCGTCCCGACGGCAACGAGCAGAACCGCCAAGAGTGCCGCGAGCCGCACCGGCCACCGTCGTCGCATTGTCGTCATCCCCACCTCGTCAGCAGAGGCTACTGCAAAAGCGAACCATGGAGAACATGGAGGAAAGACTCTCAGCCCATGGAGGGCATGGCGACGGACGTTATTTTGAAAACCTCCTGCACGCTGTTCCGCTAACCACTTGAACGAAATGCACGCTGTCGCGATGCCTCGTGACAAAGCTCTTTGAGACAGGAAAGCAGCGTATTGAAAAGCCAAAACGTCCGTCTCTATGCCCTCTATGGGCTAGGCGCTTTTCCTCCATGTTCTCCATGGTTCGCTTTTGTCTGAGCCATAATCGTGCGTTCGACCTTAGGAGGAACGTCTGATGTCATCGCCCTCGGTCACGTTTTACCGCTGGAACGACATGCCGAAAGAGGCCGTGAACGACAAGCTGGATCGCCGGCTCATCACGGGCACACGCATGATGCTCGCGCACGTGTACTTGAAGCAGGGCTGCGTCGTCCCGCGGCACCAGCACGAGAACGAGCAGCTGACGTACATCCTGCAGGGCGCGCTGCGCTTCTGGATCGGCGAGGACGAGCAGCAGGTGCTCGACCTGCACGCCGGCGAGGTGCTCGTGATTCCGTCGTGGGTCTGGCACAAGGCCGAAGCGCTCGAGGACACGCTCGACGTCGACGTATTCGATCCGCCGCGCCAGGACTGGCTCGACAAGACGGATGCGTACTTAAGAAAGTAGATAAGCCAAAAGGCAAAAGCCAAAAACTGGCTCCCGCCTTCTGGCTTTTGGCTTCTGGCTTTTGGCTTAACAAGCGTCATGGACCTTAACCTCCGCAATCGAACCGCCATCGTCGCCGCCGGCAGCAAGGGCCTCGGTAAAGCCATTGCCGAGGAACTGGCCGCTGAGGGCGCGGCCGTGGTGATCTGCGCGCGCGGCCGTGAGGCGCTGGACGCGACGTGCGCGGAGATCACGGGACGGGGCGGGCGAGCCCATGCGGTCGTCGCCGACGTCTCTCGCGTGTCGGATGTCGATCGGGTCGTCGCGGAGGC
>Ga0137427_10001013_pt1 | contig 13211 bp, 9 predicted proteins | sample EasRivERMZT700_2_FD_102309 | JGI IMG/M metagenome (GOLD analysis project Ga0137427, IMG submission 102309) | Soil microbial communities from meander-bound floodplain in the East River, Colorado, USA - East River MetaG ERMZT700_2 | ecosystem: Environmental > Terrestrial > Soil > Floodplain ...
CATGCTGTATGTCGGTTTCCTGCTGGCGTCGGCCGGTGCCGCATTGGTCTTGTACTTCAGACCCACGTCTTGATAGGTTAAACTCGAACTTTTCGCTAAACGGGAGATGAATGAACATGCGCAAAGCACGTTGGATCTTGTCCTTGACGCTGTTGATCGGGCTAACTTGCGTCGTGCACGCCGAGAACTGGCCGAACTGGCGCGGTCCGGCCTCGTCCGGAGTATCTCCGGAAACCGGATTGCCCATGACCTGGAGTGAAAAAGAAAACGTTGCCTGGAAGGTTCAATTCCGCGGACTTGGAGTCTCATCGCCTATCGTTTGGCGCGATCGCGTATTCGTCACATCGCAAGCGGGCAAAAGCGCCGCGCGGCCCGGTCCTCGGTTGGTGCAGGGTGCGGATGCGGCGGCAGCGGGGGAAAAGCCGTTAACCAGTGCCACGGATGCAAACAATCCCACTGTCTTCATCGTGACTGCCTTCGATCGCGTGTCCGGGAAGAAGGTTTGGGAATATGAACTACCATCCGAGGGAAGAGCGCCTGAGGTTCACGAAAAGCACAACCTCGCTTCATCGAGTCCGGTAACGGATGGCGAACGCATTTACGCCTGGTTTGGAACCGGCCAATTGATAGCACTCGATTTCAACGGCAAGCTCGTTTGGAAGAAGAATCTTGGAATGGCCTATTCGCCGTTCGACATCAACTGGGCTCATGGCAGTTCGCCCATGGTTCACAAGGAGCATTTGATCCTGCTGTGTTATCACGACAAGGCTTCCTACCTGCTGTCGCTGGACACCAAAAGCGGCGACGTTCGGTGGAAAGTCGATCAAGCTCCCGGCGTTACATCCTACAGCACGCCGCTCGTCGTAGACATACCGGGCGCCTCGGAAGTGATCGTCAATTCCAGTGTGGGCATGGCCGGGCACGATCTTGCCAGCGGAAAACTACTCTGGCAATTCGACGAAACGAACCGATTTCCGATTCCGATGCCTTTGCTCCATGACGGAATCGTTTACACGAGCCGTGGATATCGAAGCAGTCCGTTCATGGCGATTCGTCCCGGTGGAAAGGGAAACATCGCGAGCACGAACGTTCTGTGGCGTGTTCCGTCAGGCGCCCCGTACATTTCATCACTGGTTCATCACAATGGTCTGATCTATATGGTCGGTGACGTCGGCGTTCTTACGGTTACGGACGCGAAGAATGGTGAACGCGTGTATCAGGAGCGCATCGGTGGCGTGTACAGCGCGTCGCCTGTTGCTGCCGACGGCAAAATCTACCTGCTGAGCGAAGATGGTGAGACCATCGTTCTCGCCGCCGGACGTACGCCGAAGATTCTTTCACGAAACAAACTCGATGCACGCCAACTGGCGTCACCGGCGATTTCCGGCGGGCGTCTGTTTGTCCGCTCTGACGGATACCTTTACGCCATCGGAAAATAATTCGCATTGCCGTTATCCCAACTGGTCAGTACAATCTGACCAGTTGGAGACTCCGACTATGGGAAGTGTGCCTGCCACAGAATTCAAAGCTCGATGTCTGGAATTGATGGACCGTGTCGCGGAAAAGCGGGAAACGTTTATTATCACCAAACGCGGTAAACCGATTGCCAAGCTGGTGCCCCTGGAACGTCAAACCCGTGAAGGCATCTTTGGGTCGCTCAAGGGTAAGGCCTGGATTGTCGGAGACATCGTCGGACCGGTCTTGCATTCCAAAGCCTGGGAAACTATTCAGGAATGGGATCAATTGAGCGCTAAGCCTGAAACCAAACCGAGAGCTAGGAAAAGAACGAAGCCATAATTCCCTCATGATCGTGCTCGATACGCACGTCCTTATCATGTTGGTCCTGTCGCCGGATCGGCTCTCGAAAGCCGCATCGAAAGCAATTCGTCAAGCTGAAGCCAGAGATGGGATAGCGATCTCTTCAATTACACTTTGGGAAGTCGCATTATTGATTCACGAGCGCCGTATCAAGGTCGATGGATCGATTGAAGTATTCTTAAAGCAGCTTTCCGAGCTGCCTGGTCTGCACACCTTCGAAATCACAGCCGAGATCGCAGCGCTTGCATTCGGATTCGAACCCGACTTTCCGCGCGATCCAGCCGACCGACTCATTGCGGCCACGGCCCGATCGCACAATGTCACACTTGTCACAAAGGACGCCAGGCTACAGGACTGTCCTCTGGTTCGCACTATCTGGTAACACCGCCTGAATTGACAAGTTCAGCCTGCTCCGAGATACTTTTCGCAGAGCGCAATGGGGCGCCTCCTGTCCGCGGCAAGGGAGAGTACTCCTACCCACCATTCACGTACAAAAACCCGGACCTTCACTCCGGCCTGTACTCAGCGGACTCAGGCAAAACGGAAGGAAGGTTTACATGACCAGGCGGATCACGCCTCAAAGTACCCTCGACAATCTCAAGAAAGAAGCGAAACGCTGGCTTAAAGATCTCGGCTCGAATAACGCAGAAGCGCGCGCCCGTTTCAAGCGCGCGCATGCCATCGTTCCCGCTCAGCCTGTGCTGCGCGATGTCCAGCACGCGCTCGCTCTCGAATTCGGACTTGCCGGCTGGACGGAGCTAAAGCAGTCGCTCGGAAACCGGAATGAGTCTCTCGCCAACGACATGGTTGCTGCTTACGCGACCGGGGACGCCAAGGCTATGCAGCGTATTAATGACCACTACGGACGTAACTCAACCGTTGACGATCTGCGCGCGACAGTCTGGCGACTTATCTACAAAGTTCGCAGGGCCGGCGGCGACGCGAGCGCTTTCGGTATCGCCGAAGCAAGGGAGTTGATTACGCGAACGTCCGGCTTCAGCAATTGGACCGAATTGACAGCCGCCGTGGGGAAGGGGACTCCACCGCCGGTTCCTCCCTTCGCGATAGACAGCAAACAGAATCGGATGTCGCTACGTCGCAACATCACCGCCAACGAGTGGGACACGATCGTCGACGTGATCAAGGAACGACGTATCTCGGCACTGGACGCCAATGGCTTCATGACTGACGACGCCTTGAAGCGCATTGCCGGAGCAGACAAAATCACTAGTCTCAACCTCGGAGGTTCACGGGAAGTATCCGATGAAGGGCTTCTGCAACTGGCGTCGATGTCTCATTTGGAGAATCTCGATCTGAGCGAATATCCGGGCGGCAAGCTTACGGACAGCTGCCTGAATCTCCTGCGTCATCTGCCGAATCTTCGTGTATTCAACATGACGTGGCAGCGAGGCATCTCCGACTCCGGCGTCGCCAACCTGCGGTTTTGCGAAAACATCGAAGAAGTCAACCTGATGGGCTCGCCGACCGGCGATGGCGCAATTGAGGCGCTGCTTGGGAAGCGCCGGCTGCATCGGCTGGACACCGGAAGGCTGGTCACCGACGCGGGGCTGGCCATGCTGCACGATATTCCACTGTTCAAAACCTGGCATGGCGGCGAGCCGACGAACGCCGCGATGGGCGACGATTATGAACCCACGCATCTCCTGATCGACGGGCCCTTCACAAATCAAGGACTCGCCAATGTCGCCGGGCTCGAAGGCGTCTTCGCATTCGATTTGTTCTGGCACGTGACCGCTATTACCTCCGATGGTTTCGAGGTGTTGACGCGTCTTCCGAATCTTGGTTCTCTTGGCTGCGACGGAAAGCTCTGTGACGACGAGGTCATGCGGCATATCGCATCCATACCTCGACTGCGAAAGCTTCGCGCTCAGGGTTCCGCCGCAACTGACGACGGCTTTATCGCCCTGAGCCGGTCCACGTCGCTGGAAAGGTTTTGGGGTCGCGAGTGTCCGAATCTTACCGGACGCGGGTTTGTCGCATTCTCGAAGATGCCGGCCCTCAAAACACTGGGAGTGAGTTGTAAGAATGTTGACGACAGGGCACTGTCGAGTCTGCCGTCGTTCCCCTCGCTGCGGGAATTGACACCGATTGATGTTAACGATGCCGGCTTCCGTCACGTTGGCCAATGTGCTCGACTCGAACGTTTGTTGTGCATGTATTGCCGCGACACAACCGATATCGCAACGGAACACATCGCCGGGCTTCGACTGAAATCCTATTACGCGGGGCTAACGCAGATCACTGATCGCAGCCTGGAGATTCTCGGCCGCATGCTGACGCTGGAATCGATCGAGCTTTACGAAACCAAAAACGTTACCGATGCGGGTCTCGCTTCGCTGGCCGCTTTACCTCATTTGCGTGAGATTGCGGTCAGCGCAGTACCAAACGTCACACTCGCGGGCATGGCTGTTTTTCCACCACGTGTCCGAGTGGACTATAACGTTTGAGATTCTGACGACGTGGCCCTATCGGAAAGGATTGCGGATTAACAGAGATTGACCGGTAGGCGAAAAAAATCGTAGCTGTCCACCGGATGTCAAACCGGCAACGGCGTTGATAAGGATGAACTCTGTGCTGTAACCTTGACCGTCTGCGAAGTGGGGAAAAACAAGACTCGACGGCGAAGGGCCAGATTCGTCGAAGGCTGGCATTTCACTGATCAGGAATTCGCCACGCTCGTTGTATCTTCCGCGCAATCCAAGCACGGAAAGGTCGGCGCCCACATTGGATGAGACGCGCAACACGCCCTGAAAAGGACTGGTCGCATCAAGCAGGGTTGGAATCTGACTCAAGAACATCGCCGTGTGCCTTCCGGCAGGCAGCGAAATTCTGCCGGTACCTGCGGTCGCACCGGACAGGTTCGTCAATTCAAAGTCGATTGTGGCGGGCCCACTTCCGTTATTTGCAACAGCAAGGCCGGTCTCGACCGATCCTTTCGCACCAAAGCTACCTGTGGATTCGCTGTACAGCCGAAACGAACCCGAGGTCCTGACAGCCGAAACACCGGCTGATGTCACCGTGACCCCGCGATCGCCGAACGTATAGATACCGGCGGCGGATGGTGCAGTTGAGCCGCTTACGGGAATGACACGGATGAATCCCGTTCTGATTGCTGGGCTGTTACCCGAGGGCTCGACTTCGTACGAACTTCGGGGAGGGATGGAATATGAGAACGAATCCGGCAGATCGGTAACGAACATGACCGTTCCGGAGATGCTTTGATCGGTTGGATTAATGAGAATGACGCGTGTACGCCAGCCTCCTCCGTCCGCGAAATGAGGTAAGACCTGCGCTGCTCCGGTTGTTGCGGCCAGGTCCACGATCGGCAACGACGTCATCAGAAACTCTGAACGCTCGTTCGCGAATCCTCGCAGAGCAACGGCAGCAACCGGCAGTGATGCGTTGAAGGTCAATGTGCCGTTGAAATTAAGGCTGCTGCTGAACGGCGGTTCGGTCGAGAATCTCGCGACCTGACCGTGCGCAGGAATCGTCAGATTCCAGTTGCCGGAGTCGCGACCGGAACTATCCGTGAAATAGCCGTCAATCGTGACCGGCAGGTCGTTCGGGTTGGCGATCGCAACACCGGTATTGATTGTGTTTGAAGCCTGGACATAGAGCCGGGCAGAACGAATCGTACGTGAGGCCGGAATCGCAATTTCACTGACGAGCACATTGTTTTGCCGGAGCTTGATCACCGAAAGACCATCCGGTGGAGCGCTGCCGGCAGTTGGTTCAAGGCTCGCCGAACCCGTAATGAAATTACCGAAACCCATGCCCGTAGTGAGCGTTGTTCCACCGCGGTCCGCAAGCAAAAATGTTGAGGGCGGATCAACCGATCCAGGAACGCCAAGTTTTCGAATGGTGTTGTTATCGGTGTCTGCGATGTAGAGGTTCGTGCCGTCGCCCCAGATTCCCTGAGGGTTTGAAAATTCCGCATCTGAACCGACACCGTCTTGCGCTCCCCTGACGGTCTCGGAATTGAAAATCCCGCTACCGGCCAACGTAACAACCTCTCCCGTGGCTATCGTCACGCGCCGAAGATCATTGCCGTATATCTCGACGACGTAGAGGTACGTTCCATCACCCCAGATTCCCCACGGATACGCAAAACCGGCGTTGCCGCCGACACCATCGATGGATCCGGACAAGCCACCGGCCAGGGTAGACACCTCGCCGGTGGCGATGTTGATCTTTCGGATCGAATTGTTTGGAGTCGAGTCTCCGACGTACAGATGCTTGCCATCACCCCAAATCGATATGAGGTCCGCAAACCGAGCGGCCTGGCCGATACCATCGATGTTGCCGGATTCCGCTCCTCCAGCAAGCACAGAAACAGTTCCATTCCTTTTATCCACCCGGCGAATGGTCCGCCCTTGAGCGACGAAGAGAGCGCTTTCATTGCCCCAGACGCCGGAAGGATTGCTGAAACCGGAATCGACCAGGATCTCGGACCGCCCCGTTGATAGAGATAGCCTTTTAATGATGCCGGAACCGACGGAGTATAAATGCTGTCCATCTCCCCAGAAACTGGAGGCGCCGTACTGAACCTCAAGACCTGGCAGAGTTACGACTTCTGCGGTTGCGAGGGACACGCTGCGTAGCTTTGTTTCGTTATCGACAACATAGAGAGATTTTCCATCTCCCCACAGTCCTTTAGGCTCCTTGAACAAGGCGGTTGCACCGATACCATCCACCCATCCCGACTCATTCGATCCCGCCCCGGCGACAATTCGGCTCTTGCCGCTTCCAATTTCCACTTGCACGGAACCGACGAACAGATAGCCGCCACTCCCGGTCAGCGGTCCCGAAGTATTGGTGAGAAGTGGGAACGACTCGCTCAAAATCCCATTCACCGAAGGATCGATTACACGGACACCCTTGCCGCACGACACATACAGTCGAGTCCCATCGCTCCAAATGTTCCGCGGCGGGCCGTCACCTCGGACGCCGCCGGCAAAGTATGCAACGTCAGTGATGAGTCCGGTTGGCAGGTAGACTTTTCGGAGCTGAAGCCTGCTGACGTCAGCAAAAAAAAGATTCAGACCATCCGTCCAAAGACCAACCGGCGGACCTGCGAAGATGCCGGTGTTCGGTTGGGTAAACTCCGCGATCGTTTGAGTCACAGCCGTAAGTGTTTGGAACCGTCGAATACGGTAGGTGGCAGGACTGGTATCGCTAAAATACAGATTTACGCCATCGCCATGAATGCTGCCCGGTGCACGGTCCACTTGTGCAATCGTCGTGACCACTGCTGTCGACCGTTCGATTCTTCGTATCGCGTGGTTACCGGAATCGGCGACATATAAGTATGCAGCGTCACCCCAGATACCTGCGGCGTTCCGAAATCTCGCTCCTCTTCCAGTTGCGTCCGTAAAACCGGGGGTTCTGGAATCACCGGCAAATGTGGACACTTCGCCTGTGGCAAGATTCACGCGCCGAACCGCGTGATCATCGGTGAGAAACAGGTCTGTGCCGTCAGTCCAGACCCCTCGTATGTTGCGAAAACGTGCGTCGGCGCCGAAACCGTCCTTCCAGCCTGTACCGCCGAAGCTGCCGGCAAAGTGAGTCACTTCCAGCGGCGCCGCTCCGCTGAGCGGACTCGGCATAATCTGAAACGGCACGATGTTGCTGGATCCAGCAGGTGTAATAACGCGAAGACTTACGGACCCCGGCGGACGAACCACGACTATGGTCGCTTCAAGTGTCGTCGGCGAAATCATAGTCACCGACTGGACGACAATGCCGCCCTCATCGCTGACAATTCCTGTCTCGCTTGGAATGAAGTTGGCTCCTGTCAGCAACACTTTCAACGTGGCGCCCTGGATCGCGGCGGTTGGACTGAGAGAAATCAGATTCGGAATTGAAGTTTGTACGGAGGTTCGCGATTCCAGTTTCAAAGGCGCGAGAAGAAGCAAAGCCAATATGAGGCCGGCACTGTTCCAAACCAACGTCTACCCCTTGCCTGGCTTGTGACCCGGGCTTTCATATGATCACGCAGGGGAAGCCTTCTTGGCAATGGTCGGCTTCGAACGCTCCAGTCTGCGGAAAGCCTAGGCCTCGGCCTCGAGCAATGCGCGGATTTCCTTCATTTGTTTTCGAAGCTCCTCCGGCGGCTTTGGATAGTCCACTTTAAGGGACTCCAGAGTTTCGACGATGGTTTTTGAAATGATCAACCGCGCATTGCGCTTGTCATCGGCTGGAACGATGTACCAGGGCGACTCGGTTGTGCTTGTGGCGCTCAGACACTTTTCATAGGCTTTCATGTAATCGTCCCAAAGGTTTCGTTCGTCGACGTCGGTCCGGCTGAACTTCCAGTTTTTTTCGGGAGCCTCGAGACGCTTGAGAAAGCGTTCGCGTTGCTCCTCTTTCGAGATGTGCAGGAAGAATTTCACGATCCGTGTGCCGTTGATATGGAGGTGACGCTCCATATCAACGATGGAGCGGTATCTTTCCTTCCAGATTTTCTTTTCGTCTGATAATTCCTTCGGAAGATGCTGCGCTCGAAGGATCTCCCTGTGGACGCGAACGACAAGCACTTCCTCGTAGTACGACCGGTTGAAAATCCCGATCCGGCCACGCTCCGGTAAGCTGCGAGTTGTTCGCCACAAGAAATCATGATCGAGTTCTTCAGCACTGGGATGTTTAAAGCTGAAGACCTGGCAGCCCTGCGGGTTTACTCCGGACATCACATGCTTGATGGCCCCATCTTTACCTGCAGCATCCATGGCCTGGAAGATCAGCAGCAGGGCGTAGTGATTGTCCGCGTAGAGTTTGCTCTGCAGATCGCTAAGCCTTTCCCGATGCTTGCCGAGCACTTCTTCGTAATCTTCCTTCGATTCACAAAATGGCTCCACGCGTGTTGGCCAATCGGCAATTCTCACCTTGTTGTTGGCAGGTACTCGGAAGTCTTCGGTAACGATCTTCATAGCTACCTCGAGGCCTTTAAAACCAGCCGGTGCAGTATCGGTGTCGTTGCGATAGTAGTAACGAGGGCCATCAAAACCATCATCGTGTATAGCGTGGAAGAGATGACACCCAGTTCGAATCCGACGTTCAGAACAATCAATTCCATCAAGCCACGGGTATTCATTAACACGCCCAGACCAGCCGAATGTCGCCAGGACAGGCCGGTCAGCCGTCCGGCGAGAAACGATCCGCCAAATTTCCCAAGAGTGGCGACGAGAATGATCAAGCCGCAAACCAGCCATTCGCGGGTGCCGGAAACAAGTCCAATCTCGGTACGCATACCGGTGAATGCAAAGAACGCAGGAAGCAGCAGTATCGTCACCAGGTTCTCGAGGCTTTCTCGCAGCGAACGGGCAATGTTGCTGCTATGTGGAATGACGGCTCCGAACAGAAATGCTCCAAAGATAGCGTGAATTCCAATCGCCTCGGTCGTCAGTGCCGAGGCCAGCAACAACACGACAATGAGCGCAATCGTCCCTTTGGAAGGTTCACGGCCCTCCGACTTCCGTATCAAACGCCCTGCCAGCGGCCTGACCACGATGAACATGAAGCCAATAAAGCCGAGCGTCAGGGCAGCGACAAGCAGCGCACTATTGGCGCTTGTCTGTACGACACCGACAACGAATGCCAGCAGGCACCAGGCGGTAACGTCGTCTACCGCAGCGCAGGTCAGGGCGATCGTCCCGAGTTCCGTTCGTGTCATCCCGGTGTCCGAGAGAATGCGGGCAAGAACAGGGAACGCCGTGATGGACATCGCCAAACCCATGAAGAGCGCGAAATTCGTAAAAGGAATGTTGCTGGTCGAGAATCGTGGATAAAGATACAGGGCCAGGCCCGCTCCGAGCACGAAGGGAAGCACAATGCTGGCGTGCGATGTCGCAATCGTCGAATTCACTCGCCCGCGAAGGAATCCGGCATCCAGCTCAAGGCCAACGAGGAACATATAAATAATGACTCCCAGTTGACCGACGATTCCAAGATACGGCGCAACATTCGCCGGCAAAATGAAGTGGTAGGCGTCCATCGAAATCATCCCGAGAAACGATGGCCCAAGCAGAATGCCGCCGAGAACCTCTCCGATTATGGGCGGTTGCCCAATTTCGGTGAACAGGCGGCCGAGCAGACGTCCCACAGCAACAACAGCGGCAAGTGCGAGAAGCAGATGTGTAAGGATCGATGACGAGGCGGCTGACACCGCGCGCGAAATTTCATCTACGGCTGGTGGGGGAGCGATGAGCGTTTCGCCGCGACTACTGATGAAGAGAAAGGCAACAACAGCTGCGATGACTAACGCAACGTAGAAGAACGCGGTCGTCAGTGTCTTTGCCGAGCTGCTCAACTTTGGCTTTCTTTGTAGCGGCGATCATAGACTGTCATAGACCGCCGCTACAGGGGAAACATCTACGGCCGGCGGCCTTCGGGTAGCAACAATTCGTTCGATTTTTCGACGGCCTCAGAAGCGGGTGTACCGGCAGTCCAACCCGGAATAGGAGCCTTTCCGGCTTCGTAGAGCGATTCCATTGGGCCCCATACCTTATCAACGCGATTCGTAAACAGGTCGCCGATCAGGATGTCGGTAACCGTTCCCTGAAGATGCGGGAAATTCCTTACAAATTTACCGAAGCTGAAACCACCGTAATACTCGCAGACCAGCCGGCGCATTCGGTCGACACCTTCATTGAAAACGTCGCCCCACTTGCCCAGTTGCGCCGCGGAAGTATCGCCTTTTTCAAAGCCTTCGACAATAGCGTCGGCTGCCAGTTCACCGGACTTCAAGGCCAGTAACACGCCGGACGAGTACAGAGGATCCAGAAAACCAAAAGCGTCTCCCACGAGGACCCAGCCATTGCCGGCGACTTGGCTGGATCTATAGGAATAGTCCTTAGTCGCAAAGTATCCAGTGATTCTTTTGGCACTGGCGACACGGTCTTTGACGGCGGAACACAGTCCCACCTCTTCTTCGTAGGTTTGCGCGTAATCGGTCCGGCCTTTGAACAGATAATCAAAAGGCGCGACCACACCCACACTGACGATGTTGTTATGCAGCGGGATGTACCAGAACCAGCCATTCTTGTTGGATGTTTGCAAAACCATCGTGGCGCCTTCGTCGCGGCCGTTGTCGCGATAAGCGCCTTCCCAATACGTCCAGATTGCGCCCTTATTCAGGACGGGATCCCAAATCCTTAGCCCAAGCCGGTTCATGAGCAGACCGTTTTGCCCGCTGGCATCGGCAACGACGCGAGCGCGGACTTCGCGGAGAGAGCCATCGGCGGTTTTGACCTTTACGCCAATCGCCCGATCGCCATCGAACATCACGTCCATGACACGGACGCCTTCGTGGGCGATCACGCCATGCTCTCGTGCGTTTTCAAGCATCATTTGATCGAATTCGCTGCGGACGACCTGCCACGTCTGCGAACATTCATGAGGCTTGTTGTCCCAAAAATAGAAAGGTGCAGACAGCTTTCCGTTCGCATTGACGAATTGAACGCTGTACTTCTTGACGAAGTGGCTTTTCTGCATCTTCGGCAGCATGTTCAGGCGCTTGAGCACCCAATAGGTTTCCGGAATCAGCGACTCTCCGATATGGAATCGCGGGAATCGTTCCCGTTCGAAGAGCTCCACACGGCAACCTTGTTGCGCGAGCAATGTTGAAATGGTCGAACCAGCGGGTCCGCCTCCTATAACCACGACGTCCACGGAACTCAATCAACCCTCCTTGCGGTGAACCTTAAAGCACCCGGCAATTTCTGCTGGAATCGGAATCGGTCTCAACGGCTCATGTGGCCGCTTGCTGACACAGGCTATTTTTAGTGAGCCGGTCGCGATCGTGGAATCCGCGTTTGCCAGCTCACACTCATAGCTGATCGTTGAACTGGTGATTGCTGCGACTCGGATCCACACCTCAAATTCGTCTTCGAACCGTAATGGGCGGTGATAATCGAACGATGCGGCCAGCCTCGGAAAACCGATCTCAGTCCCTTTAGGGGCAATGCTCAAACCGGCCGATCGCCAAAGAGCATGTTCCGCTTCTTCCATGTATCGAAAGAAGCAACTGAAATGGACAATTCCGGCAAGATCGGTCTCATAAAAGAGGACGCGTCGTTTAAGCCTGAATTCGGAGACGGGATTCGTCATCGCGATCACGTATAGCGGATGCCCGAATGTTGAGGCAGAAAAAACTGCCGAAGCAGAACATCCACGCGAAGAAGACCTTCTCGTGACAATGAAACGATCTCCTTCGTGGCAGAGGTCAGATAACCAGCCGAATCGAGTGAGTCCAGTTGTTGTCGAAAATGTTCCAGAATGTTGACCCGATACTTTTCCTGAAAATATGCCGGCCGCACCGATCCACGTTTCAGCTGAAGGACGACTTCACGGATCAGCCTCTCTTCAGGTGTAGGGCGATATGCGCGGCTCAAGGGTAATTCGCCGCGGCGCAGCGCTTCACTGTAGGTTTCCCACCTGTCGAGGTTCTGCATATGGACGCCGTTGACGTGTCCGAATGACGCTACACCAAGACCCGCAAGGTCGGCGCCTTGCCAGAGTCGATCGCGGTAAACGAAACTGGTCCGGCCGGGGTTTTTCGTCGCCGTGTACGCACTGCCGACGTGATACCCCGCACCTTCCAACGCTTCGAAAGCTTCCTTGACCCAACGTCTCTTGGTTGACCAGCCGGCTAGCGACTCGTTGAACCGGCCCGTGCCTTTGAGCAGGTCGTCGCTGATTGTCGTGTTGTAAGGCAACTCCATCTGATAGATCGTCACGCTATCGGGCGAGAGCTTGAGAGTCTTCTCGATGCACGAGTGCCAATTCTCCTCCGTCTCGCCCAACATGCCGGCAATCAGATCGATATTGATTTGAGGAAAGCCAAGCGCCCGGGCCGCATCGTACGCTTTGAAAATCTCCGATGAACGATGCGCTCGTCCGTTGGCTTCGAGAATCCGATCGTCGAAGTTTTCGAGACCCAGGCTGAGACGGGTGACACCCATTTGGCGAATTGCGGCTAGTTTGGTATCACCCAACGTACCCGGTTCGCACTCGAAGGTGATCTCTTCCGCGCCGTCCCAGGTCGTTATATCTGAAAGCCGTTTAACGAGACTCTGCAGCTGACGGGTGGATAAAAACGAAGGCGTGCCGCCGCCAAAATATACAAAGTTGAGTTGACGGTCGCCGAAGGAGGGAAGCTTCGAGTACAGCTCCATCTCGCGAACCAGCACGTCCAGGTATTCCTCGACCTCCTGGGAGTTCTTGTCTGTGTAGACCCGGAAATAGCAGAAATGGCAACGCTTCCAACAAAAGGGTATGTGCAGATATAACCCGAGCGGCGTCCCTGGCTCCGGACGAGCGGCTAGCGCCGGCTTCGCCTCCTGGTCCACAGCGTCTTGGGTCCCTACGGAGAACGG
>Ga0137427_10001014_pt1 | contig 13200 bp, 11 predicted proteins | sample EasRivERMZT700_2_FD_102309 | JGI IMG/M metagenome (GOLD analysis project Ga0137427, IMG submission 102309) | Soil microbial communities from meander-bound floodplain in the East River, Colorado, USA - East River MetaG ERMZT700_2 | ecosystem: Environmental > Terrestrial > Soil > Floodplain ...
CCGCAGCGACCATCACGCGCCCCGCCTTCAATCCATTCTTTGAAAGGTACTGCGCTGCAGCGATCATTGAAGTGAGTCCGCCCTTCATATCCTGCGATCCCCTCCCATAAATCCGGCCATCTTTAAGTACGGGGTCGAATGGCGAGTCATAACCCATGACGCCGACCGTGTCCATGTGCCCACATAACATCAGCGTCTTCCCTTTCTGCCTGCCCTCGACCAGCCCGATTACATTCATTCGGCCAGGCGTGACTTCCTGTACCTCAACACTGAGTCCACTGGCCTGAAGCAACTGCGCGATAGCACGCGCAATCTGGTTCTCGCCGGTAGCTCCCGGCACCAGGGAAGGATTCACGGAATCGATGGCAATCAGGTCTCGCAGAAGTTGGATTGTTGCGTCGGGCATAGGCTCCTCCGATGGCGAATCCTATAACATCGGGCGGGAGATAGGGACACGGATCTGACAACTCGACCCGCGCTTTCTGCCGTAAACGGGAAATCGGAAACTGGACGAATCCTGCAGCTAAGATCAGAAATCATAAATTTCAAACTGGACACAATTCGGGGTCAGGCGCATCAAGCTGATAAAACAAGCGCCAGACCCCATTTCGTCCAGTTTGAAATTTGTGATTTCTGATTTTAGCTGCAGGATTCGTCCAGTTTCCGATTTCCCCGTTCCTAACAAGTCGACGGCGATGCCTAGACATGCTACCTGTTAACGTGTAGCATGACTAGGCATGACAATACCGACATCCAAAAGTGATCTGCTCCAGGGCACGCTCGATCTTCTTATCCTTAAGACATTGGTGAATGAACCTCTTCACGGATATGCGATCGCGCAAAGAATCGCACAGTCGTCACGCGCCCTGTTGCAAGTGCCTCAAGGTTCGCTATACCCGGCGCTGCACCGGCTCGAGAACCGCGGTTGGCTGGCGGCAGAGTGGGACCGCACGGAAACCGGACGCGAGGCGAAGTTTTATCGACTAACTCGGAAAGGACGCAAGGAATTGGAGAATGAGATCGCCGATTGGCGTCGTTTGAGCGAAGGCATCCAGCTCATTCTCGAGGAGGCCAAATGATCCTGCGCTGGTTCGGCCGTCTGTTCAGTCGCCGTCGTCTTGAACGTGATCTCGACAAAGAACTTCGATTTCACGTGGATTCGCTCACCCAGGATTTCAAAGCCGAAGGCATCAATGAAATCGAAGCTCGTCGCCGCGCCCTCGCCGAGTTTGGCGGGATGGAACCTGCTCGTGAAAACACTCGCGACGCGCGCGGCACGCGCTGGGTTGAAGACACCTTCCAGGACATCCGTTACGCGCTACGAACGTTTCGCACTCATAAAGGGTTCACGGCAGCGGCCATTTTGTCTCTGGCGGTTGGTATTGGCGCCAATGCCGCCGTTTTCCGCGTCATTGACGGCTTGATCTTTCACCCATTGGAAGTGAATCGTCCGCAGGAGTTGTTTTTCATCGAAAGTTCAAGCGCGGGCTCCTCTCGATTCTCGCATCCTGCCTACCTTCAGCTTGCGGAAACAGCGAAGCCGGCGAGTTTCGCCGTGATGACCTCGCCGACAACAATGCAATTCACCGTGAACGGCGTCGCTGAACTTCGGACGGCTCAGCTCATTTCGGGTAACTGGTTTTCACTTCTCGGTATCGATGCGCAAGCCGGCAGAGTGCTGTCGCCTTCGGACGATTCCGTACAAACTCCGCAGCCCGTTGTTGTCATCAGCGATCGCTATTGGACCAGACAGTACGGCCGCGCTCAATCCGCTATCGGTTCCACGATCCTTCTGAATAACACGGCATGTACCGTTATCGGAGTGGCGGCGGACGGCTTTTCGGGGGTCACAGTCGGCTTGCCGTCGGATGTGTGGCTACCGGTCACAATGCAGCAAGCAGTGCACCACAACGGTAACGCCAGCACCGAGAACGCCGACGGCTCAAAACCCTGGGTCCCGCAGGACGGTATCTCGTGGCTCGCCATACTCGGCCGGGCGCCGGAAAGTGTGGATCGTAATGCACTGCTGGCGGCGCTCGATGGCCGCTATCGCCAGATAATCGAAGCCAGACTTGACGGAATTCAGGATCCCAATCGCCGAACGCGACGATTACAGGATCGGATCCGAATTACTGACGCATCGCGCGGTATGTCGTTTTTACGGCGTCAACTCTCACCCGCCCTGACCGTTCTTATGACGATGGTCGGCCTGGTGCTTCTGGTTGCGTGTGCCAACCTTGCGAACCTGCTCCTTGCTCGCGGAACGGCGCGCAGCCGCGAATTGGCGCTGCGACTTTCGATTGGAGCGCGACGCGGTCGATTGGTTCGTCAGTTGTTGACCGAAAGTATGACTCTTGCCACGATCGGCGGGATCGCCGGGCTCTTCGCCGCATGGTGGGGCGCACAGGCATTGCTGCGCCTGGTGTCGACAACGTCTACGCCTGTTCCGATCACGCTTCCACTCGACTGGCGTGTCGTATTGTTCGGTCTTGGCGCAACTCTCACCACCGGGCTCCTTTTTGGACTTGTGCCGGCACTCCGGCTTTCCCGTCCGCAGATCCAGGATTCGCTTAAATCGGGAGGACGCGTCGTCGAGACCGGTTCGAGGCACAACCGTTTGCCGATGGTTAAGGTTCTTGTCACGGTGCAAGTGGCGGTATCACTACTGCTTCTCGTCGGAGCTGGTTTGTTCTTTCAGACATTTCAGAATCTTGTACGTATCGAAACCGGGTTCGACCGCGAGTCCGTGATTACCGCAAGGTTCGACACCCGATTATCCGGGATCGCGCAAGCTGACCTTTCAGCGCTTTACACACGCATGCTGGAAGAAGCCGCACGGATCCCCGGAGTGCAATCCACCACAATCTCGACGGTGGGTCCAGCCACAGGTGCGGCCAGAATCAGTGGTGTTTCCATCGATCGATATACACCACCGCCGGATGAAGACACTGCCATCCATGAAGAGTTCGTTGGACCCGCCTATTTCAAGACACTTGGCATTCGGCTTGTTGCCGGTCGCGATTTTAACGAACGCGATGATGAACGGGCGCCTCAGGTAGCTGTCATTAACGAGACTATGGCGAAGCGCTACTTCGGCGAAACCAGCCCGATCGGACGCGGGTTTGGTTATGGCAACACTACGGACTTTCAGGTGATCGGAGTCGCCGTGGACGTACGCGTCAATGGTTTGCGTAGCGACGTTCCACCACTCGCCTACTATCCGCTTCGTCAAAAACCGGCGGAGTATGTGCGAAATCTTTATGTTCGAACGAGCGGTCCAGTGGAACCGTTGATCGCGACGCTTCGTCAGTCGCTCAAAGTGGCTGCACCGGGCGTAGCAATTCGCGAAGTGTTGACGCTTGGCGACTTGACGGAACGCTCGGTGTCCGCCGAACGGCTGGTTTCCAGACTGTCGGCAGTGTTCGGCATGCTCGGCGTAGCCGTGGCATGCTTCGGGCTTTACGGAACTATTAGCTACTCTGTCGCGCGGCGCACAAACGAGATCGGCGTAAGGCTGGCGCTCGGCGCTTCGCCCTCGGCGGTTCGCCGTATGGTGCTACGCGAGACACTCCTGCTCGTTGGTTTAGGTGTAGCCGGCGGTATCGGCTTGGTATTTGCTCTGGGACGTTTTGCCGAGACCCAACTTTATGGTCTTTCCCCTCACGATCCGTTGACGATTTCAGGAATGTCTGTGGCCGTTGTTCTAATTGGCCTGATATCCGGCGCATTGCCTGCCTGGAAAGCGTCACGGGTTAGCCCCACGGTTGCCGTGCGTCATGATGTATAGCCGGTGACATCGAAAGCGGTCACGAAATACCGCCTCGTTAGGATTTCGTGACCACTTTGAAGACCATCATTTGCGCTCTCCATCCAACTCTGTGAGCCCGCTGATTTGGCCGCTCTCTTGCTGATGCTTATCGACGTTATCGTTTACGCGAGGAGATGCCAATGGCAGCCGAGTCCTACCACGAGCCTTATGAGTCTCTGACACCCGCATCCCGGGACATGCATCGGGCGCTTCGAAGCCTGATGGAAGAATTGGAAGCGGTCGATTGGTACCAGCAGCGCGTCGATGCGTGTCATGACGACGAACTTCGGGCGATCCTCGCGCACAATCGTGACGAAGAGAAAGAGCATGCAGCCATGGTCCTGGAGTGGATCCGACGCCACGACGACATTCTTTCCACCCAATTACAGAGCTATCTATTTACGACCCAGTCCATTGTCGGGCGGGAAGAGGGAACGAAAAAAGATTCAGCCATTGCGACCGGCACTCCCGCCATCGGATCGCTGCGGCGTGCGGAAGGGAGCAAATAAATGGCAGATTGGCTGAGAAGGAACGCTGCCCCGCTATCGGAGAAGGTCTGGAAGGCGATCGATGACACCGCGGTAACGATGGCGAAACAAACATTTGTCGCCCGACGTGTCGCTGATATGGATGGGCCACGAGGTTGGGAACACGTCGCAACTCAGCTCGGAACCTTTCGACCGACTCCACAAACAGGCGGGTCCGTTCGCTTTTCAGTGCCGGACGTCATGCTGCTGACGGAGATTCGCAGCGAGTTCAAGCTTCCATGGGTGGCAATCGACATCTTTGAACGTGTTGGCCCGACGCTCGAACCGGACCCTATCGAACTGGCTGCCAGAGAGACCGCCCTTGCCGAGGATCGGCTCGTTTTCTTCGGCGGTTCGCATATTCCCGGTCTTCTGACTTCCAACGAGACTCCTCGTGTGGCTCTTTCCGACTGGTCGATTCCCGGACGCGCCGTCACGGATCTTCTGAAGGCAGTTCAAAAGCTGGACGAGCTCGGAATCAAAGGACCCTACGAAGTGGTGATGTCGTCGCAACATTATTACTCCTATCTGCGCACCACGGTTGAGGGAGGCAGCTATCCGGCCGCCAAACAACTCGGCATCGTGATTGAAAAAGTCCATAGTTCGCCGGTCGTCGATGGCGCCGTCCTGTTTTCGACAAGAGGCGGCGATTTCCTGATCACCATCGGTGGTGATTTCTGTATCGGTTATCGCTGGCACGACGAGAATGCCGTTCACCTGTTCTGTGTGGAGACGGTCGCGGCACAATTGATGACCCCGCAAGCCCTGTGCCTGATTCGTCCGGATTAAAAGAGGATCACTTCAGATACCGCCGCTACAGGCGATAAGCCGCCCGTACGTTATTCAAGGGAGTAACTCCTGAACTCCTCGTATAATTCCTTTCGAGAGAGGAGTGCTATGGTGGTTCATCCACGATCGGAGACCCGGCGAAACCGGGTGATTCATTTTCTTACGTTGACTCTGTCGGTGTTCGTTTTAATTATTGTCATCTCGGGATACGGTCAAGCTTCTCAGGTCACGCAGTTTTTCTACGTCCTTCTGGGTATCGGCGCCATCGCGGCCATCGTGATGGTTCTCATCCAGCTTTATTCGTTTCCAAAGCGAAGCCATGCTCTGATCATCCATCGGGATGGAGAGATGGTCATTGCGACGAACGCTGTACATGAGAGCTTCAAGCTGCGTCACCTCCGCGACGTCCTCAGCGAGAACGTCTTCGCCTTCAGCGACGAAGATCGGGAGCGTCTGAAGCCGCTGGAGTCGGACGGCTACTTTCCGGCAATGCTGGTCCGTAATGTTCGCAAAGTATTGCTGCTTCGTTTGTGCACGATGATGTTCGACGATGTTTATGTCGTCGATCAATCGGACCGCTGGGAACACTACGACTGTTCCGATACGGCAGAGCCCACGTTCAACAAGAGAGAAATGCCGCCTTTACGGACCTGGAAGGGTACCGACAATATTTCTGCTTGACGGAACGGACCGGCATCACGTAACTTTTCTTCACAAATTGTACGTGGCGATTTAAGGCAAATTGCTCCACGCAAAAAACTGCTAAACGGCCCGATAGGGTTGAATCAAAGCCCCCGTGCTCGTTGGCACGGGGCTTTTCGTTTTTGGCCCTTTGTCGAGGCTGCTTGGAAAACAGGAGATTCTCATGAGCTTCGTCAAAGGTCTGAAATGCCGCGAATGCGCGCGCGAATACCCCACTAAACTGCTCGCCGGTTGTGATGAATGTTTTGGTCCCCTCGAAGTCGATTACGACTACGATGCGATCCGCCGTTCGATTTCAAGAGACACGATCGAATCGCGCTCGAAATCCATCTGGCGTTATCAAGAACTGCTACCGCTCGACTCTAAACCCGTCATTGGTTTGGGAACTGGCGGTACGCCGCTGGTCCGAGCGACGCGGCTGGGGCGTGTCCTTGGTATCGATAACCTCTACCTGAAGAACGATAGCGTGAATGCCCCGACGCTGTCCTTCAAGGATCGCGTCACGGCGGTCGCAATCAACAAGGCCATCGAATTCAAACTTGAAGCCGTCGGCTGCGCGTCGACCGGCAATCTCGCGAACTCCACTGCCGCGAATGCCGCAGCCGCAGGGCTGCCATCATTTATTCTCGTTCCGGAGAATCTGGAGCAAGCCAAGATCACAGCAACGTCGATCTATGGAGCCAGGCTCTTCAAGGTCCGCGGCAACTACGACGACGTCAATCGGCTTTGTACACAGATCGCGGATCGTTATCCCTGGGGTCTGGTGAACGTCAATCTGCGGCCATTCTACGCAGAAGGTTCGAAGACCTTTGGCTACGAAATCGCCGAACAGTTGGGCTGGCGAGTGCCGGATGCTGTGGTTGTTCCGATGGCGGGCGGCGCTCTGATTTCCAAGATCCATAAGGGATTTAAGGAACTCGACCGTCTGGGCTGGCTCGAAAGTCCGTCAAACGCGCGGATTTACGGAGCTCAGGCATTGGGATGCAATCCCATCGTCGATGCGGTTAAACGTCGTACACGCGACATTCGTCCGGTTAAACCCAATACGATTGCGAAGTCCCTGGCGATCGGGAATCCGGCTGACGGCTACTTCGCGGCCGGGATTATCGCTGAAACCGGCGGCTGGGCCGAGGACGTCACGGATCCGGAGATTGTGGCCGGCATCCGATTGCTCGCCGAAACTGAAGGAATCTTCACGGAGACCGCCGGCGGCGTCACCGTAGCCGTCGCGAAAAAACTGGTCGAGCACGCCCACATCAAATGGGGCGACGTCACGGTACTGGCGATCACCGGTAATGGATTGAAGACTCAGGATGCGGTGCAATTGGCAGATGCTCCTGTGATTGAAGCGAAACTCGCCGCCTTCGAAGCGGCCATTGCGACGCGCGCGGGTGCCGTCGCTTAGGAGGAATCGATGTCGCAAAGAGTTGTGATTCCCGCACCGCTACGACGATTTACCGCTGGTACTGACCTGGTTGAGGTCGATGCTACGACACTGAACGAAGTACTCGACAAGCTCGAGGCGAAATACCCCGGAATACGCGGAGGAATCTGCGAATCCTCAGGGTCATTGCGCAGGTTCATTAATATTTACGTGGATGGGGAGGACGTCCGCTTCCTGAATGACCTGGCAACGCCAGTGAAAGACGGAACTGAAGTCGCCATTGTGCCCGCGATTGCCGGCGGACTCTAACGCCGTCGCGAGCCGCGTAGCAGCGGCATTCGGTTAACCCCCGGCTTCAGAACGTGTGAATGAATTGAACGTAATCCATGACTGGCCCCTCGCTACCGCTCGGGTACTGTTGTCTCATGAGGCCATAGCAGTACCCGAGCGGTAGCGAGGGGCCCAGTCATGGATTACGTTCAATTCATTCACACGTTCTGAAGCCGGGGGCTAGCCGAATGCCGCCGCTAACGCGGCTCGGACCAAGGTCAGTCAATAACTCGGATGGGCTCTGAACCTCTCCCAAAGCTTGATCCTGCTGCAATCCCAGCCGTGGCTGTGATATCTTTTTGCTCTTCATTTTGAGGCAAAAAAACAAACCTTATGAGCAAAGCAAAACTATTTCCTGTGACTGTTGTGGGATCGTGGCCAAGAGCTCCCTGGCTGGTTCAGGCACTCCGCCGGCGCCAGAACGGAGAAATCACGCAAGCCGAGTTCAATCTAATCGCTGATGACGCGGTGCTTGCCGCAATTAAATACCAGGAAGATGCCGGCGTAGACATCCTCACCGACGGCGAGGTCCGGCGCGACAATTTCTACTCGTTTGTCGTAGAAAAACTGTCAGGTATTCGGTTGATGAAGCTTTCGGAACTGATGGACTACGTCAAGGACCGGGCCGGCTTCGAAGAAATCCTCCGGGCGGCTGACGTTCCGTCGTTCGCAATTAAAAGCCCGATCGCAGTCGATAAGGTCACGGGGCGCGATGGCATTTCTCTCGACGAATTCGATTTCCTGAAAGCGCACACCACTCGTCAAACAAAGATCCCTATTCCCGGTCCGTACTTGTTGACGCGTTCTGCATGGTTCGAGGGGCTTTCGGACAAGGCTTATCCCACTCGCGAGGATCTTGCCAAAGACGTCGTCCAAATCCTGCGGAATGAAGTCATCGAACTCAAAAAGAGAGGCTGCGACTTCATCCAGTTCGACGAACCGTCGCTCACGCAAGTCGTCTACGGAGACGAGGCGGAACAGACGTTCATGTGCGCCGCATTGGGCACACGTCGCGATCCCGCTGAAGAGCTCGAGTTTGCCGTACGCCTGATGAACGAAACGGTGGAAGGCATTGATGGCGTCAGGTTCGGCGTGCACATCTGCCGGGGCAACTGGAGCCGCAAGGAAGATGTTCTGCTGAAAGGCAACTACGGACCGCTGCTTCCCTGGCTGATGAGGATGAACATCCATCAACTCGTGCTCGAGATGGCTACTCCGCGAGCCGGCGAAATCGAAGTGTTCAGGGAATATAAAAACCAGAAGGAACTCGGACTCGGCGTCGCCAATCCGAGAATCGATACGATCGAAGATCCGAAACAGATCGTGCAAAGCGTCAACAAGCTGCTCGAGTTTTATGATGCCGACAAGATCTTTCTAAATCCCGACTGCGGATTTGGAACATTTGCCGAACGCTGCGTGAACACACCGGAGATTGCATTCAAGAAACTGCAGAGCGTATCCCGGGCAGCTGAAATTCTTCGCAAGGAACATAACTAAGTTAAAGACCGTTAAGGAGGTCTCATGGCAAAGGTCGAAAAAGAACTCAATGGACTGCGTCCCGATAAGATCAAGGAAATCCTCGACTCGATGCGTGACAATCCTGAAGTGCTCAAAGCCGTAACCGGACCGTGGAAGTCCCGGGTGGTTTGGCAGAAGGGATTCAAAGCAAAAGCCTATATGCGGCAACACGCCGTGCAGATGGACGAACCGGAAGGGCTCGACGCTCAGGATTCCGCCGCCAGCGCGCATGAACAGTTGTTGTCGGCGATGGGTTCCTGTCTCACCGTCGGATTTGTGTTGAACGCTACCTTGCGCGGAGTTCAGGTCCACGATCTGGAAATCGCGTTGGAAGGCAACTTCGACAACATTCTGAAATGGGCCGGCCACTCTAAAGATGGAAACCCCGGATACCCGACAATCAAGGCGAAGTGCTTCGTTCGCGCGGATGCATCCGACGCGGTGCTGAAGGAAATCTGGAAAGCGGCAGTCGATGGATCACCCGTCGTGCAGACGGTCGCCCGCCCGACCAACATCGTCACCGAATTCGAGGCAGTGGGTTCGTAAAATGGCCAAGTTCGTTACTACGGCGTGGGTCGCAGAAAGAATCGAAGATCCTCATCACATCATTCTCGATCCTCGCCGTCCCATGAAGTATTTGTCGGGACACTTTAGAAACGCCGTCAATCTTCCGGCGTATAAGGCCTTCGACGATCAGCTTTCGCTGCTTCCAGTTCCAGCTCTCGAAAAGTGGATCGGAGCGGCCGGTCTCAGCGACCGTCACACGCCAATTCTTTACGACTCGTTCGACGGACAGAATGCGAGCGTCGTCGCCTGGATCCTCGAATACCTGGGCCGCGATGACGTCCATATCATGGATCGATTCTACGATCAGTGGCTCACGGAGAAGCGCGAGGTCCTCTACAAGCCCGTTGAGGCCACAGCGCGAACGTTCACAGCCAAAGTGAATGCGGTCACTCGGACGAACGCGGAACAGATCCGCGCTAATCCTTCCGCCAAACTCATCGATTTCCGCAGCGTGGAAGAATTCAAAGGCGAACGCGATATGGACAACAAGCCGGGACATATACCGGGCTCCGCCAACATCGTTTGGCGCGACCTGGTTACTTCCGAAGGATTCTTCGCCAGCTCCGATCGCTTAAAGCAACTCTTTACCGGCGCCGGATTGAAACCAGGCGACAAGGTTGTTTCTTACTGTCGTAGTGGAATCCGAGCCGCGGTTGGCTACTTCGCTCTGAAACAGGCAGGCTTTGAAGCCACCCTCTACGATGGGTCCTATCGCGATTGGGTGAAGCAAGACCTCCCGGTCGAGTTGTGAGGGGACGAGGATCGGAGATTGGACGAATCCTGCATCTCAAAACCGAGATCCCGAAATCTCAAATTGGACATAGCGGCTGTTCAATTTGAGATTTCGGGATCTCGGTTTTGAGATGCAGGATTCGTCCAATTTCCGATTTCCCCGTTCCCTACTCACTCATCAGGAATATCAGCGGCCTCACATCTTCTTCGGGTGTCCACTCCCAATACTTCAGAAGGATCGTATAAACCAATAACCCGGTCTCGCCTTCTCCCCATATCAGGAATCGGAACGACTGGCTCATCAGGTTTTGCCGGGTCAGCCCAAGGAAGATGCTGACGGGATCGATGAACTCGCTGATCGAAGCAATTGTATTTGCTATGGCGATAGCCCCTGTAACTTCGATGACGAACGCGTCGCGCTCTTTTATCACTCGGACCTGAACAGGTGCCAGGAACTCACTTCGGTTATCCAGTAACTTGACGTGAATGAATGCCAAAGGCCCGCTCGGAGCATAGTATTTCTTTAATTCCGCCGTCTTACTGGCGCGCATCTTCGCCGTATTGGATCGAAGAGGAACCAGGTTCACCTTCTTTCCTCTAATAGAGGACCACAGTTTCTCGGTTTCGGCGTCTGCGAAAGTCAGCTCGGTCACCCGCAATTCCGTCGATCGTGAATACCGGCTCAACGCACTCACCACAAGAATCGCGGCAATGAAGACACTGGCGATAATGACGCCATCCGGTCGTTCGATAATGTTATCGATCAGGGCAAAGCCGAACACGGCGCTGACAAGCCAGAAATACACTGATGGTGCTGATCGGCCTTCACGCCACAGCGCAAGTGCCACAGCTACCGCCGCAGAAAGCATTAAGACAAGGACTCCAGTGGCGTATGCCCCTGCCTGTGCTTCCACGTCCGCTTTGAAAACAATGGTGACAATTAGGGTGATCCCAAACAGCACCATCACTAACGGCCGTCGGTAGGCAACCCATCTCGGGGCCATCCCAAACCGTGGCAGGTATCGCGGGATCAGATTGATCAGGCCGGCCATTGCGGAAGCGCCTGCAAACCAAAGAATCAGAATTGTGGAGATGTCGTATACCGTTCCAAATATCCCGCCGAGAAACTGATGAGCGAGGTATGCGATCGCGCGGCCACTTGCCGGTCCGCCTTCCGCAAAGGCCTCCTCCGGTATGAGCAGCGTACAGATAAAACTCGACAGCAGGAGGAATACACTCATGATCAGAGCCGCGCTCGCCAGAAGCAGTCGTGTCGCCTTGACCCGGTCAGGCGTGGTCTTCCCGGAAACGAGTGGCATCACGGATACGCCCGTTTCGAAGCCGCTCATACCGAGCGCGAGCTTCGGAAAGATTATCCCGGACGCGATGAGCAACATGGTCCAATCGCCGCGCGCCGTGAGGTCCACGGTCCAGGTATTCCAGACTTCGGGCCGTCGCATGACCTCCATTACTCCACGAAACAGCACAACAAGATTCAACAGCAGGTAAGGAACAGCCACCGCGAGGGCGAAGCCGATCGCCTCCGTGAAACCTTTAAGGAAAACGACGGCAAGCAAACCCAGCAAGCCGAGCGTGAACAGAAGCCGGCCGTCACCAAGGTACGGGTGAAGGAATGGATTCTCAATGGCGTGTTGGGCGGCGTCTGCGGCCGACAAGGTCATGGTGATCACGAAATCGGTACCGGCAAAGCCCAGAAGGATGAGAACGAAAAACTTGCCGAACCATCCGGGCAGGAGATCCTCAAGCATGGCAATCGAGCCCTGACCTGCATGAGATCGCGCCGCCACTTGAGCGTAAACGGGCAGAGCGCCGAACAGTGTGACAGCGACCAGAATTGTCGTCGCAACCGGCGACAGCGCTCCGGCGGCCAGCAACGCAATGCCAGGCTGGTATCCGAGAGTTGAAAAATAGTCCACACCCGTCAGCCACAACACCATGTACCAGGGATGCTGCTCCGAATGTGCGTGTTGTTCGTCCATTCGACCGCCGGTTAGGAACCAACGGGAAACTCTGGTTTTCGGTGGAAGCTCGGTGTGTCTGCTGGGCAGCTTTACAGATAGAGGCGACTTGAGTTGCTCCATTGCCCGGTGATTATACGTTCTGTGTTAATGGCAGTCCGTATCCGACTGCGAAAAAATAACCTATAATCCGCCGGTCTACTTCTAATGATCGGCAAAACGATTTCACATTATCGAATCACAGAAAAACTCGGCGGCGGCGGCATGGGTGTCGTTTATCGGGCCGAGGACTCGCGGCTGGGACGCGAGGTCGCGTTGAAGTTTGTTCCGGAGGAGTTTTCGAAAGATCCGTTGAACCGCGAACGCTTTCAACGCGAAGCACGCGCTGCGTCTTCTCTCAACCATCCGAACATTTGCACGTTGTATGACATCGGTGAGGCCGAGGGACAGCCGTTTATCGCCATGGAGTTGCTTGAAGGCCAAACACTGAAGCATCGCATTGCAGGCAAACCCCTCAAGCTCGATCAGATCATCGATCTCGGCACGCAAACCGCGGACGCTCTCGAAGCTGCACACGCGAAAGGCATCATCCATAGGGATATCAAGCCCGCGAATATCTTCGTGACCAATCGATGGCAAGCCAAGATTATGGATTTCGGCCTGGCAAAAGTCGTAAGCGTGGCCACGCATACCGACAGAACAATGGCGTCGGCGTCACCCACCGAGCAGGATTTGACAAACCCTGGAACCGCGATGGGGACGATCGCTTACATGTCACCTGAGCAAGCTCGCGGCGAGGATCTTGACGCTCGTACCGACGTCTTTTCCTTCGGCGTCGTGCTCTATGAAATGGCGACGGGCACC